>ENA-OQAA01001305-OQAA01001305.1-human-gut-metagenome-genome-assembly--contig:-NODE-1305-length-13121-cov-2.517624_pt1 | contig 13121 bp, 14 predicted proteins | sample MGYA00242489_ERZ504515 | MGnify/ENA primary metagenome ERZ504515 (study PRJEB26092, sample SAMD00036237) | human gut metagenome | host: Homo sapiens | study: EMG produced TPA metagenomics assembly of...
TGTCCTACGCTTAAACACCATTGTTAGCCTTTGGCGCTCCAAGGACTCGGTACTGGCGACTTGCTAAGTCTTACCAGACTGGATTCCCACCAGTTATATATTTGGCACCGAACTGGCGCACACCTCCGCTTATAAACTTATATTACCGCAATACGTAGCAATAAACAATACAGTTCCGTGATATTTTTCCTATAAATGCCTATAACTTTTTATACCACAATTTCCCTTACAGCAAGCGTAAGTTCCTGCCGAATTTCTTCATTAGGAACAAATGCAGACCTTCGATTCTGATCGTATCCCAGATAGCCAAGATGGATCATATACGTAAGAACCTCATCGCGGTTCTGTATATTTACCGTATCATTTTTAAAAGTTGCCGTATTCACTTTCACTTCATCGCCTGATAACATTTCGATAACAGCAGACTTCAAGCCATCAAAACCCATATTGATCAACGGCACGATTGTCTCGTAAGAAGCAGTCTCTGACCAGTAGCTCTTAAATTCGCCATTTAGCATAACTCCCACAACCGCCCGTGGATTATATATTTGATGCTCATTTAGGAGATAACCATCATACCACCTTTTGACCTTTTCATAATTCTGATGATATTTTTTTGCAAGCATCTTCACTTCACTTTCTGTGAAACCGACATAAGGCGCCATATTGCCGGCACTAAGCATAGTAAACTCATCAAAATTATTTAGTGCTGACTGGGTTTTCATTTTTTTGATCGGAAGGATACCTGTCAGATATGCGAGAGCAATATATTTAGTTGGCTCAGTATCTTTAAACAGTCCCCTCAGGAAATTAATATAATTTTCCTGTACAGCCTGATTCTGCGCTTCATCTCGAATCAAAACATCCCATTCATCAATAATAATGACAAATTTCTGTCCTGTTTGATTTTTAACTCTTGAAAGCGCATCAGACAAAGAACCGTCTTGGAGAACCAAACACTCTGGATAAATTTCGCGCAACTCGTCCAGTACGCTTTTTGTAATAAACTGTACCACTTTGTTCTTATCTTCACAATTTGCCAGAAACCACTGAACATCAATGTGAATTACATCATATTTGTTAAGATACTTTTTGAAATCCTGTGTTTTTCCAATTGAAAGGTCGGAAAACATCTTCTCAGAATCTGCACCTTTGCTGTAATATGCTGCAAGCATATTCGCCGCATAGGATTTCCCAAATCTCCTGGGGCGGCTGTTGCAAATATACGCATCTGTAGTCTCCAGAACGCGATTCATATATTCGATCATACCAGTTTTATCTACATAAATTCTGGAATTCAAAGCAGCCTGAAAAGCACTGCTGTCCGGATTCACAAATCTTCCCATCTATCACACACTTCCTATACAAAAAGCTTCCACAGTATCACTATTTTCTACCAATAATGATATCAGGAAAACTTTTTGGTCTCAATAATTTTGTGAAAAACAACGTTTACAAATCAATTGTCCATTTCTTACTTGTAAAGGTCTTCCAGCGTTATCAGCCGAACTTCACCTCGCTCTTGTGCCTGAAGAAGTCCCTCTGTGAATCCACCTTTCGAGAAAATATAGTAGTGATAGTTGTTACCTTTTCCGAAAACTGAGGCATAATCCCGAAATATCATTTTGTCCACCTCTTTACTCATGGAGTTCCAGCGGCAGTCCATCCGGGTCGTGGAAGAATGTCATCTTCTTACCGGTATAATCATCCACACGGATTGACTCACATTCAATCCCAACTTCTGCCAGCTCCCTCACCGTCTGCTCTACGCTGTCTACGCAGAACGCAAGATGACGCAGCCCACAGGCTTCTGGACGGTTCACACGCTTCGGTGAATTTTCTTCAGCGAAGATCTCCAGCTCTGTGTGTTCATTGACACGAAGATCCAGCTTCCAGTCCTTACGCTCTTGACGATAGTTTTCTCTGATGACAGAGAAGCCCAGCTTGTTCACGTAGAAATCCTTTGCGGATTCATAGTCAGATACGATGATTGCAATATGATGTATTTTTGATAAATTCATTTTTCCTTCACTCTGTTTCTTTTATTTTTGTTATAAACTATATAGCAGCCTTCAAAATATACCGTGAGAACTCCCCTTGAAGTTCAGTTTGTCCACACGGGCAATGGTGTTATTTCAGTTTTTCAAGGATCTCGTCTGCGCTCACGCCGCTGGCCAGCAGTTTTTCAGCACGTCCTCCGCTTCAGCCTTCTTTGCTTCTTCGGTGGCTTTCTGATCGGCGGCAGCTTTCTTGGCTTCCAGTTTACTTAATTCCCTTTCGGCTTTCTTCAAAACTGCTTTCTTGGTTCTAAGTGTGTTCTTCTGCTCCTCAATCTCTTTCTGGATTAATTTGATTTCGCTGTTGAGGGTTGCAATCTGTTCTTGCTTTTCCGTTATTTGAGATGCATAGTCATTGGTAGTTTTGGGGCGGTCTTTGCTGCCTTTCGTTCTGGGCATCGTGGATAACCTCTTTCCTTTTAAAATTCAAACTGTTTTAATTCTTCTAACGGTTCTTTACTTATATCAATACACATATCATCTTTCAGCCAGTCTGCTTTCGTATATCCTGTTCCCGTTACTTCATATACCTCACCTTTTCGACCTACAGGCTTAACCCATCCCCATGTAATGAGCAGATCCAACGCTTCTTGCCATCTAGCAGATTCTCTCTGTGAATTATCCGCCATAAACTGTTTCCCATCAGTGAGACCTGAACTGCTGAACCTAACGTAGCAAGTCTGAATATTTGTCCATTTCCCTCGGCTGCATATACTAAAAGAAACGCTGGTTCAACTGGAATGCGACCGACGTCATCTTGTCCTACTGTTGGCATGTGTTATTGGTCAGACTCATCTGTATTTTTACATTCTTTTGCCCTATCTTCCGTAATAGTAGATATTCTATCTAAAAAACCGTCTCGCTGTCTTTCCCATGTTGCTTCAGACATTGGGCGAAGATTAAACTCTTTTGTAAGTTCATCCTTAAACTCACTTAATCTAAATTTTAATGTCCTGTTGTCCGAATCATCTAATTTAATTGCAATTTGTGTCTTATCAATACATCCGTCCAGCTGATTGAATTGAAATCCCGGCAATAGAACACCTGTCCATTTGTGTTTCATTGCCCATGCAGCTCCCATTTCATTTAATGATGCTGCACTACTATAATAATCCTTTGAAAAAGCATAAATCACATGAAGGTCACTATTCTGAAATTCATTAACAAGCCACTCATACACCTTATTGCCAAGTGGAATACAATACGGAGGAACTGACGAACAAATTATCTCTTCATCTCTTAAACCCAGAATTTCAAGCAGTCCCACAAATGCCTCAACATAATCAGCATCTTTACTACTGTGTGATATAAATAATTTATGTGGTCTATCCATCTTACTTCCCTCCCCAACTGATTCAGATAGTGTTTTTCCTAATACTATTAATTTAGCTTCTAGTTGAGCAAATGTTGAATCATCACTAAAGTTTTTTTCCCATTTTTGAAAAAAGATGAATTATGTCTTGAACTGTTTTGCTCTGTGGAAGTTTTTCAAGTTCCGCCTCAATTTCTGCTTTCCACAGTAAATATTTTTCATCGTTATGAATCGTTTGATATGGAGTCTGCATAGCTGGCTTTCCCAAAGATATGTACTCCGTTTTGAATCGTTTTTTTATATCTGGAGCCTGCTCAATAAGCCTAATCAAATTTTCATTTGTCAACCATTTTTTTCCTCCTTCACTTAATCATTAACTTCTTGAATATTACGATGCGATAGAGCCGCCTGTCCGGTTATTTTAGAGCCAGCGTTCCAGTGGCATAGAGCCACTATGATTTGCTTGATTATTACTTATTTGGCAGGATAGTACTTGTCAAGGCCGAAGCCGCTTTAACGGTGTATTAGCAGCCTTTACAAATACGGTTCTGACAAATATTATTAATCATCCAAAATCAGAAATTTTAACTGGCTCTCATTTCCCGGAATGGTGGCTCTCAAAGTCCGGACAGGTGGCTCAGAGAGCCCCGGAATAATCATATCATACCTAAAAATAAGCGCTTACGATGTTCTACCGTTTCAAAACATCTCTTTTCTTCAATTATCCAATTGCATTTTCTACTACGAAAACATCTGATCGATACCCATCTTTCTCACATAATCAATCCACTCATAAATATCCTCGATATCATACAAAGCATTCATATCATCATCTGTTGCTTTCTTTAACGCCAGAGTCATCAAAGCATATTCATTTTCCAACAAAGTGTCAAATACTCCTTGATCGTCTGTATTGATTGAAACACAGAGGTTCTCACCAGTGTTTGTAGCTTTTAGCTTTCGGGAATTAAACCTTAAAATTGGATGCTCTTCGTATTTCTTTATTGTTCCAATTAAATAATTCGAAGAGGGATTTGTTTCAATTCCAATTCCCTTGCAGGCAAGTTCAGCAATCATTTTATCCTGCATGATACAGACTAATTTAATATATTCTTTCGTCACCTTAAATTCGGTCACTTCGTTGCCCTTTTCTCGAACCTTTTTATTAAAATGATAGTAATAGTACAAATCCCTATATCGTTTATTTCTTCTGAGGTTATTATCCACACGTGGGTTGAAACGAAATCTATCAAAATAGACCAATTCCGTCGTTTCCAAAGCTGCATTAAATTCCTTTTCTTCTAATCTATAGCACTGAGGATTATCTCCCCTCAGTTTCCAGCTTTGATAATATTCATGTATGGATGGACAGGAACCATTTCCAACGTTGTTCTCATAAATTTCCTTATACAATAATGTATATTTCTCAATCAAATTTGTTTTTAATTTTTCGTCTAATGAACAGCCCAATTCACCAGACCTACAATATAGCCAGACAATATCATCCAAAAGAATCTGTTTTGAAAGAACAACTTTATATCCTTTCATTGCATAGTATTTTTCAGGAGATATTCCAAGAGCCAATGCATGACCCAACCTGCTGCCCCTTCGATAATTGCAAAACAGCAAAACCTCATCAATGGCTCGTAAGCCATCTATAATATCAAAGAAATCCTCACCAACATGATAGGTCATCTGAAGATTTTGTACATCCTCACAATTATGAAAACGAGAGGCATTTTCAACCTTTACTCTTTTTGCTGTCAAATAACGGTATATCTGTCCAAACACTTCGGGACGGCATGCAATTTCACTAGAGCATGCATCAATTCCCTTAATATGTTGATTAATCTCTCCATTTTTGTCCAACATCGCCACTATACTTCTTGCCTGGCGTGCTGCCATTTTGCGTACATTGTTATTTCGAGGCACTCCATCCTTAAATGGTCTATCAAACAATTTAGGGAAATGCAAAACATAGATCAGCTTATCATATCCATCATTTACTGGTTCTGACTTTACAATGTGCTTATACTTTTTCAGATTTTTAATCAACTTGGCAGAAGTATTTTTCGGACAAATTCTTGCCTCCAATGAAAGCATATTTTTCTTCGTTAAAAGATTCATTCAACGCTAATCGCACTAATTCGTCTTCATATGGCTTATGCCCTTCAATAAAAAACTCTTTTCGGTCCTGATAATCTGAAAAAATTACCAAATCCAATCTTTTTATTGCTCTGGATCAATTCACCTCTGAAATCCGTGCGCATAATTAAGTACGCATAGAATATATTTTTTTGAAATCTGTCAAATTTTCCTGTTAAAACACATCTGTAACAGCAATATAAAAATTTACGTTCCCCTGCCAATAGCCGACACACATTGTCATTATACTTCATCATTTCATTTTCAAGAGCATAGTCTAAAACCGCACCATTAATTTTCGTTCCATAAAGATTTCCAGCCATATCGATCAAGTTCTGAATATCACTTGTTATTTCCCTTAACGATATTCCGTTTTCAACTTTTTTAATCAATGCTTCAGCGGTTCTAAACATGTAAGAATTTTCTTTTATTAGAAAAAATAAATATACTCTATATAAAGCAGCTCTCAGACATTCTGTATAAAAGTCCTCTTTTATGCCTCTTTTGTCAAAGCTGTCGTTTCGCTGCATCTGCATTGTTCTGGTTATTTTCTTAAACTCAGCATTTCTACTTGAAATATGATTCATCAAACATAACCAGTTTAATTCAAAAATTTTTGTAGAACCATTCAGATGAAAATGATTTTCAGCCACTCCTTGTTCCAAAATATTATGTAATCTGCTGTTGTCACTTCTAATAATCGGAAGCCAGGCAAAATATTGGGTATTATATCCCTTTTTCCAGTCATCATATGCCAGATATGCACATGTGAAAAAGTCCTGCCCCATCAGCAATGAAATTTCCCGCCAGCGCAGCAGTTGATCGAATTTACATTTAATCTCGTTTCCGTCCAAACGCAGCATTTTATCAGCCACAGAAAACACCAGTTGAAACACTCCTATGTCTTCACTTATATCGTTTTTCCACAGGTCGGTCTGGAATTTCATTTGACTGCACATAAACAAATAATTGTTTCTACGCTCATCATCTGTTGCGCAGGGAAACACATCTGACGAATAACGCATATAAATGTCCTCTTCAATTTTGCTGTAGGAACAGTAATCAACCATTTCCTGCCAGCTTTTTATTACATACATATATGGAATTTTCTGAAATACAATTTCTATATTTCCACGTTCTATGTCCATTATTTTTCCTCGTTGTATCTACTGTATTCTTTGACAATTAGCCTATATTCTTCAGTTAAATCATCTGATAAATCCATCCCAGGATTTTCTAATTCATATTCTACAATTTTTTGATAATAATTTATTATATCATCATAAAATCTATAATTTATTCTTTGATTTTCATTTCTTACGTAGTAGCATTTTATATTATGCAACAGATTTTCAATATTTTTCTTAGCATTTTTAGGGGATTTATTCACTAAATATGTAGATACACTTTGCAATGGTTCGATTTTTACCATTTGCCTATTCAAACGTTCTGTTAGTTTTCTCATTTGTTCTTCTTTTTGTCTCTCTAAATTACTTACAAATTCCTCTATTCTTTTCTGCACAAACCCTCCATATACTTCACTAATATCAAATACCACTTGTTTTCCTTTTGAGTCTTGTAATATTAAACAATTTAACTGCGCTTTAAAATCCTTTTTTATATATCTTTGCAAAAATGTTCTACGTTTCTAAAAAATTGATCTACAACAGCCTTGGTTCTTTTAAACTCTCTTTTCTCGCCACTTTCCTTAGACTGTTTTCGTTTCTTATCTGCACAATACTCTTGAAAACGCATTATAAGATCTATATTAGAAAAAATGGTTCTAAAGGTTTGAACAATTTCTATGTTCAGTTGTTCAATTCTATCGATAATTGTTTTATACTCTTCTTTACTTACCCCTAATATATCTATATTTATTTTTTTGTATAAACTTTCCAGACTGCAAATACCAATAAAATAATTTTCTAAACAGATTTGTACCTGACTGTTCAATCTATAATTGTCAAAAATAATCGGAGTAGTATATGTATATTGAATCTGAGAATGCTGCAACAATTCATTTCCATCACTCTGCATAGAAAATGTATTAGTCAACAAACTTACCAATACCCATGTTATAATTTTATACTCTTTTTCAGTATCATCTATTTCTATTTTTGATACACTCATCCTATTATTACCTGGTATAGGTTGCCTCACTCCAAACAATCGTGCAACTCTTCTATTTATAGCACTATAAACATCCCATGTTGAAAGAGAGAATCTTGATCTGGATATTTTTGTTCTTTTAACCTCGACTTCCGGTAATATACTATCAAACCCCGGTCCCCATATATACCCTCCTAGAAAATCCCCCATATCTTCTAATCGCGTACTTCTTCTTATTTAGATAATTCAATTGTATATAAAATTTTGACATATAAGCAAATTTATCATCTTTCTTGTCATACATACTATTTTTGTATCCCCAAAACCAATTCATTACCCAAAAGAAACAATTTGCTCTATCCATAAGAAAATTAGCAGGTAATAGCGGATATCTTTTTTCTGCGTTTTGATAATTTTTATTTAGCATATACGCAGCTTCTGAGTTCAACTGTAAATATGGAACTCTAATTAAATTCTGTACCTCTTTATAATTCACCAACTCACAGTTCTGCGGAATCCATTCTTTCTCAAAGTACTCCGTAAATTTCTCGATGTTTTCAAGATATTCACTGTCATTTTCTGGGACTTTCATATCTCCAAGAAGAATAATCAAATTCACAGTATCCCGCAAATTATCTGGCTGCAGCCAATTCATTTTTTCTTCGTTCAATAAAAAACGCATTCCAGTTTTCATATATATTAAATCCATTAGAGAAGCATTCAATGAATTCGTCATCTTATCCTCATAAATAATTTCTCCATTTTTTTTCTGATCCTTTTTTTTTCTGATAACTAATTTTCGCATTTTCAATATACCTTACATTCGGCAGATAAATCCTTCTGGACTTCGGAATCAATTTGGCAATATAGCGCTCTGCCATATCTTCCACATCAAGTATTGCACCTGCAATTTTTTCCTGATTTTTCAAAACATTACTATAATTTTTGAAATTCTCTTCCTGAACGCAAAGCTGCAATTGTTCCACTTTAAGCGCCATCACTATGACAATATCCGGAATAATTAAATACTTACGTATCTGTTCAGCCATTTTATACGCATTGGCATTGCACATATCCAGATCATCAATTGCAATCAAAAGTTTTTTGGAAGTATATTGGTTTCGAGAATCTTCCGGCATCATATAATCCAGATATAACTTCACTAAATTACTCAAATCCCGTCTTAATCGCAGACTTTCCCCCATCTTTGATATCTTTTCTATGCTTCCCTCATAATCATATTCCTCTTCCAACATTTTGGCAGGATCATTAAGCAAAGAAATATCCTTATATACCTTTTGGAATTCGTTCAATAGCTGTTCCCTTCTATAATTATCAAATCTTTCAGGTGAAACATCATATTTATCAGAAAATTTCTGGTAAATTGAAGCGATAATAATATCTAGCACATTATGTACATTATCAAAAGCGGATGGATCAATAACAATAGGTTCTGAAAAAACAGTATTTTTGACATTCTCACACTGCGCAAATATAGTAGATTCTTTTTGCTCTTTCTTGTTAACTACTGCATTAATAAAAGTAAACATTGCGCTACTTTTACCCTCGCCACGTTCTCCACAGAAAGCGATAATATTATTCTCCGTTTCTGCTTTCTTCCAATCCGGCTGTTTATCGCTTTCCTCATTTGCCATAATATTCTCCAACATGGCTGCTGCTTCCAGGTATTGATCATAAAAATGTCATTTATTTCAATCTTGTCTTTGAGGCTTAATTTAAATTCCTGTCCCTTAATTACAGTTAATATTTTTTCGTTTTTCATAGCTCCTATTTTCTCCTTTAGCTTTTTGTATCTTAAACGCCTGTACCTTTATCCATTTTCTCCCTTCGTACTTATATTTCGAGCAAAATATGCCATCTTTTTTTGATTTTCTTAGTTTATTCTATGTATTTTTTACACTATAGTCTTCTATTATATTTTGAAACTTATCTATTTTTACAGTTACTATAGCATTATAGATTATAAAGTTCAATAATATTAGATAAAAAATACTAATTTGCCCATATTTTCTGTGAAATTCCGATAATAAATCCCCTAAATACAAGATTTCACCCAAACGACTATGTGAACTTCCAGAAATTTTCCACCAAAAACTCGCACCACAGCCGTAGCTGTGGTGCATTCCTTGTTTATTCCTTTGTTTCTCTCTCAGTTTCTTCCACATTTAGGAAGTCCATTATCTCCTCATAAGACCGTCCACTCTTTACGATTGCTGACAGGATTTCATCCTTTCTTATCGCATCCCGTTTGTCCAAAAGCTCTTTCAAAACTGCGGTTGCATGGTCATATCTTTTCTTCGCTGCGATTACATCAGCCTCTGCTTTTTCGATCTTTTCACCCAGGGCTTCCCTGCTTGTTTTTCTTGTTCGTGCCATCTTTTTCTCCTCTCTATTCCGCCTTTTTTAATTCTTTACTTAACTCGGATGCATAGTATTTTATGTGGTTTGCATCCAGTCCAAACGCATTTAATATTGTTTTCTGATTAGCCGTTACTGCATGGTCTAGCCTGTATACATTGTCCAACTGACGCACCATTCTATCTTTTCAAGTTCCTTCAACGCTGCCGGAACTGTCATATAATTCGGCTTCTTTTCCAGTTTTTTCATCTCCTCTTTCAGCTTCGTATACATCTTACAGCGCAGTATCATCGCCACAAACTCAACAAATATCTTAGCCCTTGCTGACTCTTCTGAATATACCCGGATGCTCTTATTTCCAAGATAGGATTTATCTCCACGGAATAGTTTCTCTGATGTATCACGGCTCTTATACAGCTCGATTGCTTCCTTTGCACTCATCTTTTCTGATGTGATTATACAGAAATATCCTGCCAGATCCAGTTCCCTTTCCACCACACTGCAGCGCTCTTCCGGCAGTACAAATGCCTGCGTTTTTTCATCATAATGAAGATTAAAATACTTCTCAAACCCTGGCCCAAATTCTTTTACTTTATTCTGATATTTTTTAAGGTACAATGTCATCTGGTTGAGCCTGTTTTCAATCCCTGCACGCTCTGCACTTTCTTTGGAAATGCTGTGGTACAGATGAAAATACCGTTCGTTTTTATCACCCGCATAAAGCCTGTGCTTCACGGTCTTCCCATATACTCCATACTCATAGATGTTATTCACCCGCTTACTTTCAAAAGTTCCCTTATGCTCCAAAACCAGTTCGTTCACCAGCGAAGCCATTCCCCTCACCATGATCACGAAGCTGTAACCGCATTTATCCATATATTGTATATTTTCACAGCTGAAATAACCCCTGTCCAAAATAAAGCCGATCTTCTTATAACCATATCCAAAAGCTTTGTCCAACATGAACTGAAGCTGTGAGATATCGTTCAGGCTTCCGGGATATTTCTCGTAAAATAATGGTTCCTGGTTATGTGTATCATATGCAACTGCATAGTTAAATACAGGCTGTCCCACATCTACTTTCGGATGTCCGAATTCCACCATTTCAATGTCTCCGGCCTGGCAGTTTTTGTTCGTAGAATCGTAGGAAATATATATTTTTTCACGATGGTTTCTGGTCTCATTCCATGAGTTTAAGAACCCAGTACTCTGGTCATCTGTTACGGAATTCAGGAAATCTGAGACGGTAGAATCGCTGTATTGTTTCATCCCATTTGTAAAAAGAGGATGGTTAAATGTATAGTCTGGATAGTACTGTGCAGCATTGTTTTCTGCAATGATCGAGTATACTGCCAGATCCAGAAATAGGCCCAGATCACGCTGTTCAAAATACCCACCAAGGAGCTCGACCAGGTTGTATTCTTCTATAATTTTACGCAGTACAAAGTATGCTCCCACGCGCAGGCAGCTGCTTCTGGATGTCCTGTTTTTTGTCTCTGGAAGCTCTGCATCTGGAAAATATTTCAGGAAATTTTGATTCGGCTGCATCAGTTCCGGGTCTGTTTCAGACAGCTTTCCTATTGTTACTCTTTTTGGAAAAGTATATTGCCTGACAGGGTCATAAATCCTGTCATATTCATACTCAACATATACAGCATCCTTCTTTTTCCGACGTGTGATTTTTCCCTGCACAAACGGTATTTTTACTAAAAAGTCCAGATACATTAGGCTCCTCCTCTTAGGCGATAATCCGCCTAAAATAATTGTACCATATATCCCGGTCTCCTGCAAGCAGAACCTGCAGAAAATCGGGATTTTTTCAATTTTTTATTCTCTTAATTTTGTTTAGGTGGAACTTTTTCTGGAAGTTCACACTAAGGGAACCAAGAAAGGTACCTATCAGGTAAAAGTTACTGTTAAAGCTAAAAACTACAAGACAGTAAACAAATACATCACCGTTACAGTTAAATAATCCTGGTGTATAATAAAAACAGCTCTCTGACCACGCAGGGAGCTGTTTTTTCATTGTTACTGATTTTCGCCTCACATATTATCCTCAGCTCAGGCGGCTGACCTTCTGACGATACTCTTCCAGGTCGCCTTCATCAATATAACCGATACTTAACAAATATAAATTAAGCGCTTTTGTAAAATCCACCGTAGCTTCGGCACCGTTTAAAGCAAAATCCAGATCTATAATCTTCTTCTCCTCTTCCTCCGTGCAGTCTACAATCTGAAATTGAACAGAGCATTGCTCTATGTCATAATTCATCGCAAGCAATATTTCCTTATCATCCTTGCAAACAGACAATTCAATTTCACGTTCCACCACCTGTTTCAAATCCAGTCCATAATTCAATATACCGCTATTTTTTACATATTTGATATCATCGGCCTGTAAAATCAGCTGAAGTACGTCCGGTATTGTTTCCTTCATTTTCTCTCACATCTTTCCTTTATTTTCGCAGCTGTTTGCTGCTTCAAATTTCTATGCTCATAATAGCACGGAAACAGGAGCTTCACAAGTTTTTATCTGTCTGTTTTTTATCTAAAAATTTCGAGATTTTTTTTCTGACGCAACATTATAGATCTTCATACCAGAGCTATACAGTGGATGATTGTATAAAAGAGCGAATGATCGCATTGTCACTGGTATTTTTCCAATAGCTGATAGGGGTTGCCTTTGGATCACGCTGCAATTCCAGTAGATAAACTGTCGGAAAAGATACTTCTGCAAAATAGCAACATCTCTGCTATTTTGCACTACCTATAAATACTTTTTCAGCCTAAATTCTGTCTGCTCCCCTTTTTTCTCACTGATAAGCTCAAAAAGATTATCACTTGTTGTAAATAAATTCTTTGGATTTCTTCCAATAATTAAATATTGATTCTTGTCATCCGTTGAAATATATTTTCTTGTATCATCATCCAATAAAATATCAGCATTATCGATTACAATCAATTTACCACTTTCACTAGAAACGAGCTTTTTAATATCTTTCTGATAATCCTGGTAATTTATACACACAATATCCGGGTTCACCGCATGCATTCTTTCATAAATGAAAAAGAAGCTGTTTTACCAGTTCCTGAAGAACCAGTCAGAATCGTAATATTAT
>ENA-OQAA01001306-OQAA01001306.1-human-gut-metagenome-genome-assembly--contig:-NODE-1306-length-13120-cov-2.167783_pt1 | contig 13120 bp, 17 predicted proteins | sample MGYA00242489_ERZ504515 | MGnify/ENA primary metagenome ERZ504515 (study PRJEB26092, sample SAMD00036237) | human gut metagenome | host: Homo sapiens | study: EMG produced TPA metagenomics assembly of...
CACGCATCCACTTCTATCTCCTCCCGCGGCATCTCCCACACTCGCGAATCCATATCCGCAATATTGAGTATGTTCTCCATCAGACTCAACAGATATGTATTGTTGCCCTCCACTTGTTCAACATACTCGCGTTTCTCCACATCATCCAGTTTCTCTTGAGCCAGCAAGGTAGAAAAGCCGACGATGGAATTCAACGGAGTACGGATTTCATGGGTGATATGCTGTATAAAGGAACTTTTGACCTGGCTCATTTTTTCCACCGCCCTGCGTGCAGCTTCCAACTTGCGGTTCATGGAGAGGGTGCGGATATACAGATAAGTAATGAGCAGCAAAAGCAACAATACCAGTCCGCCAACGGCCAAGGCTATCATCAGTCGTTCCTTGTTCAATCTGGCACTCAGCTCCAGCTTCTCCATCTTCAACCGGTCCACCTCAAACTGTGCCGTATATTTGCTTAGCTTGTCATCCATTTCTGCCGTACGCACGGAGTCACTCACGGCGGCATATCTGGCATAACTGCGGCAAGCCGCACGATAATCGCCCAACTGTTCCTGCAGTTCTCCTTTCATATAATGGTTATAAGGATAGCAAAGCCCCAGTGAATGCTGATAATCCATGAGTGAATCCACGTAAGCAATGTTACCTTTCAAATCACCGAGGATACGGCAACACATTATCTTATAGCCAAACCATGCTTCGGGCGTCGAGCTCTTCGGATGTTGACGGTAGAAGCGGTCGGTCTCCTCAATATAAGGCTCAGTAGCCTTTCTACCTTCATTGGCCAATAAGCCTATAACCCTGAATTCACAGAAACGCAGGTGCAGGGAAGGGTCTATGCCGACTTGTTTACGGTCCAGTTTGTCCTCCAGTTGCGACAATTTACTCAGATACTCGCCGGCTTCTGCATACTCACTGCGTGAAAGATAAGTCTGGATAATATTAAGCAACACCACGTATGCGTCACGATAATAGCTGCCTTCCTCGAAAAGTTTCAGTGCATTGTTGTAATTCTCTATACACAGTTTTACGTTGTTTCCAAAGACCCGATGGTTATACCCGATGCACATTTCGCCACATGCCAATCCGTATTTGTCCCGGGCTTGCTCGGCATCCTGATGGAGCCTGACGGTTTCAGCCATCGCCTCCTCCTGCATACCTTTCTCCGTCATACGCTGAATGTACTGCCGCCACGCCATATACCGGTCTCGTGTCCGTTGGTATTTCCAGCACCAGTCCATATATTCATAGGTTGCGGCTTTCAATTGGTCAATGTCCCCCAACTGATAATAATGAGAAATCAAGTTGTTATGGGCATCACTAATCTGTACCGTATCGTTCAGTTCGCGGGCAAGTTTTATCCACCGGGCATTGATGGAAGGCAATCGGTCTTGTCCCAACACTTTCTGCGCACTATCTGCCAGAGCTTTCATCTCTCCATAAGGGTCTTCGGCATGCAGGATTGAGGGGCATAAACCTAACACCAGCACAACAAGAAGCCATTTTATATTACGCTTTACCATGTTCGGACATTAAAAGGAGTTCGGATTGCGAATTTAGTGCTTTTATTTAATGTAAATTAGCAGTCATCCTAAGTATAACAAATCTTAACCTTGCCTATCTGATACGATTTTTCCAGCAGGTTCGTTTTATTCTACCCCGGTTTGCATTATCTTTGCAAATCCTAAATCACATAAGTGACTTTTATATGGCAGAAAATACATCGATTATCATAAAGGGAGCCCGTGTCAATAACCTCAAGAACATTGACGTAGAGATTCCCCGTAACAAACTCGTAGTCATCACCGGACTGTCCGGTTCCGGAAAATCCTACTTGCTTTCGATACATTATATGCCGAGGGGCAGCGCCGCTACGTGGAGAGCTTGAGCAGTTATGCCCGCCAGTTTTTGGGACGTATGAGCAAGCCTGAATGCGATTTCATCAAAGGGATTCCACCTGCCATTGCCATTGAGCAGAAAGTAAGCAGCCGTAACCCACGGTCCACCGTGGGTACCTCCACTGAAATATACGAATATCTGCGGTTGCTCTACGCACGTGTCGGTAAGACTTCAGCCCGGTCAGCGGACAAGAAGTGAAGAAACACTCGGCAGAAGATATCGTGAAGTGCATGCTGGAATATCCGGAAGGAACCAAGTATACCGTGCTCGCCCCGATATTGCTGCGCGAAGACCGCACGCTGCAACAACAACTGGAGATAGACATGAAGCAAGGTTTCACCCGTCTGGAAGTGAACGGTGAATGATGCGCATCGACGAATACAAGCCGAAAGCCGGAGACACAGTTTTTCTGTTGATTGACCGTATGACAGCCTCTTCAGAAAAGGATTCCGTCAGCCGCCTCACCGACTCGGCCGAAACAGCCATGTATGAAGGAGACGGTGCCTGCCTGCTGCGTTTCTACCAGCCCGACGGGAGTACCTGCCTCTATCGTTTCAGCACCAAGTTCGAGGCAGACGGCATCACCTTCGAAGAACCGAACGACCAGATGTTCTCCTTCAACTCTCCCATCGGTGCATGCCCTGTATGCGAGGGATTCGGGAAAGTCATCGGCATCGACGAGCATCTCGTGATACCCGACCGCTCCTTGTCCGTCTATGATGGAGCCGTTGTATGCTGGCGGGGCGAAAAGATGGGCGAATGGAGGATATGGTGATACACGGAGCCGAGAAAGCCGGCTTCCCCATCTTCACTCCCTATTATGAACTGACCGACGAGCAACGCCGGATGCTGTGGGAAGGGACACCCTACTTTGAGGCATCAACGCCTTCTTCAAGATGGTGCAGGAAAATCAGTACAAGATACAATACCGTGTGATGCTGGCAGCTACCGCGGAAAGACGCTCTGCCCAAATGCCACGGCACCCGCCTGAAGCCCGAAGCAAACTACGTACGCGTGGGAGGACGCAACATCTCCGAACTGGTAGATTTCGCCCATCACTGAGTTGAAGCTCTTCTTCGACAACCTGCAACTGGACCCGCATGACGCCGACATAGCCCGCCGCATCCTGACAGAAATCAACAGCCGCATCCAGTTCCTATTGGATGTCGGTCTGGGATACCTCACGCTGAACCGCCTCAGCAACTCGCTCTCCGGCGGTGAAAGCCAGCGAATCAACCTTGCCACTTCACTGGGTAGCAGCTTAGTGGGCAGCCTGTATATTCTTGACGAACCGAGCATCGGCCTGCATAGCCGCGATACGGACAAACTGATACACGTGCTCCGCCAGCTGCAACAGTTGGGCAATACGGTAGTGGTAGTGGAACACGACGAAGAGATTATCCGCGCTGCCGACTATATCATCGACATCGGTCCCCGGGCAGGCCGCTTGGGAGGAGAGGTGGTCTATCAGGGAGACATGAAAGACCTTCAGAAAAACAGTGACAGTTATACCGTGCGCTATCTGCTGGGGGAAGAGACAATCCCACTGCCGGAACACCGTCGCCCGTGGAACAACTATATAGAAATAAAGGGGGCCCGCGAAAACAACCTGAAGGGTGTAGAGGCACGGTTCCCGCTGAATGTAATGACCGTAGTCACCGGTGTCAGCGGTTCGGGCAAGAGTACGCTGGTACGCGACATCTTCTACCGCGCCCTGAAACGAGAGTTGGATGAATGCAACGAACGTCCAGGCGAGTTCACTTCCATCGGAGGAGACTTGCAGAACCTGCGCAATGTGGAGTTTGTTGACCAGAATCCTATCGGGAAGTCATCGCGAAGCATCCCGTGACCTACATCAAGGCCTACGACGAAATCCGTAAACTCTGGGCTGACCAGCCGCTTGCCAAGCAGATGGGATACAGCGCCGGATACTTCAGCTTCAACAGCGAAGGCGGCCGTTGCGAGGAATGCAAGGGTGAAGGCACCATCACGGTGGAGATGCAATTCATGGCAGACCTTGTACTGGAATGCGAATCCTGCCACGGCAAACGCTTCAAGGCGGACACGCTGGAAGTGAAGTTCCACGACATGAATATCTACGACGTATTGGAGATGACCGTAAACCAAGCCATCGAATTCTTTACGCAACACGGACAGAAAAAGATTGTGAAGAAGCTGCAACCCTTGCAGGATGTAGGTTTGGGATATATCAAACTGGGGCAAGCCTCCTCCACCCTCTCCGGTGGAGAGAACCAGCGCGTGAAACTCGCCTTCTACCTCAGCCAGGAGAAAGCAGACCCGACCATGTTCATCTTCGATGAACCGACCACCGGACTACACTTCCATGACATCAAGAAACTGCTCGAAGCCTTCGATGCCCTAATACGCCGCGGGCACAGCATTGTCATCATCGAACATAATCTGGATGTGGTGAAGTGTGCGGACCATGTGATAGACCTGGGGCCGAAGGAGGGGACAAAGGAGGAAACATCGTAGCTACCGGTACACCGGAGGAAGTGGCGAAGTGTGCGGCAAGTTATACGGGACAATTCTTGCAAGAGAAATTACACCCCTCGCTTCCTTAAATAGAACACAGAGGCACGGAGACACAGAGATATTAAATTCAAGGAAAAAGAATAAAACTCTATGCCTCCGTGTCTTTGTGCTTAATCTTACCGGGTGCTACTACTCCAATTTAAAAGTAACCGGAAAAGTAAATTCCACCTTCACGGCTTTACCCTGCTGCATCCCCGGTTTCCATTGTGGCATCAATTCTACAATCCGTAATGCTTCCTCATCCAGGGCAGGATACCTGCTGCGCATAATAACGGGGTCCGTCACACGACCATTCTCGTCAATCACCACGCTGACAGCAACTCTTCCTTGAATGCCATTCTTACGGACTTCTTCCGGATAACGGATATTCTTTTGAATAAAATCCATTAAGGCTTTCATACCTCCCGGAAACTCGGGCATCACTTCCACTACTTTATAGACCGGTTCTTCCATTGGCTCTTCCGTTATCAATTGTGGGCTCCCGCCCTTCCCTGCATCCGAAACATAAGGGGGAAGAGATGTCTTTTCCGCCGTTCTCCATTCTTCCTCATTGTCCGTCAGTCTGAACTCAGCCATCATCAAGACAGGTTTCCTCCTGATGGTTATCTCATAAAAGTAACGGTAGCGTCCCGGCTTGTTGGGATGCACATCCGGATAAAGGGAGGCTTTCATAACCCTTTCCTCCCCATCCCGCAGCACATAGGCGATGTCCCAAAAGGCAGCGTTTATCGGCAATTCCCGCCAGGTACCTTTTTCGTCTTCGAACGTCAGGTAGTAATGCTCGCCGCAGGTCAAATCTCCGCCGCTGTGATTGCTGAGGATAAATGTCGCCTGAGTCGCTTTCGTTGAAAAGACCGGATATTCGGGACGGATATGGATGCCACGAATATGATTCCTGCCTACTCTCTCGTTGATGACGGGGACTTCTACACCATGAAAACAGAAAACGGGGGAGTCCATTATCTTCTCCCGGAACTCTTCCTGCCGCTCGGGAGTATTCACCATCAAATCTATATCGATGCAATGCAACCCCACCCCATATCCGGTCACATTCCTCTGAATGTGTGTATATGGTGTATTATTCAATCTTTTTCTCAGTTCTTCGTGAATGGCAAGCAATTGTCTTTGCAAGTAGTCACCATCATCCGCAATCCCTATCTTGAGGCTATCGCTCACTGTTTTTTTTCTCACCCCTTGGTCTATCCTTACTGTATCTATGGAATCTTCAGACATTTCCATGCGTTCCGTCTTATTCATTCGGCAAGATGACAAGCAGCAAAGCAATAAGGTAATACAAACTCTATTCATGGCATTTTGCTTTTAGGATTCATACTTCGAGTATAAATATAAGGATTTTTGCTATAATGTTCAAAACCAGCCTCTACTTTCATTAACATATAAAAAGTTTCACGTTATCCAGGCGACCAACAAATATCCACTTTTATAGTGGAATATTGGAGATATACATTACCTTTGCACAATGAAAACAATCTAAAAACAATGGAAATACACTTTGATAAGGAATACTTGCAACAACTATATGAGGAAGGAAAAACAAAGGATAAGAAATATCGCTTTCAGCCTCAAATGGTGAAACGATATCAGTTGCGCATAAAGACCTTGGAATACGTTCAAAATATCGAAGAGCTTTACGCCATTCGGTCGTTTCATTACGAAGTATTGAAAGGAGATAAAGCAGGTATTTCTTCCATTAGAGTAAATGACCAATACCGCATAGAATTCACAGTAAAGCAGAGTACATCTGAAACCGTAGTGACAATATGTAATATCTTGGAATTATCGAACCACTATAAATGATTATGAATATGGGAAATTATAAATGTCAACGCCCTATACATCCGGGTGAATTACTCAAAGAAGAGGTGGAAAATAGAAAATTACCCCAAACTAAGCTTGCTGCACAAACCGGCATCTCATATAAGGTACTAAACGACATCTTGAACTGTCGACGTCCCCTCACAACATCTACAGCATTGCTCTTTGAAGCAGCCTTGGGAATCAGTGCCAGCTTGCTGATGCGAATGCAGCTAGACTATAACATGCAATTGGCTGAAAGTGACCAAACACTCATGGAGCGCTTGAAACAAGTTAGAAAATATGCAGCATTGCTCTAAGCAAAACGTTACTGCAAAACCACTGCATATCTTTTGCAGTACTGCTGCAAACCTATTACAGTGCCACTGTACATTAGTTGCAGAGCTACTGCAAACATTTATGCAGTGCCACTGCAACACATTTACAGCGGCACTGCAACACATTTACAGCGGCACTGCAAAAAAACTTGCAGTAGCAGGAAAATAAGATTAGAAATAGAATCCGAAACCTACCTTCAGACCGAATTTAGAACGGTCGCTATTGACGTTCCAGTAAGCTGCAGGTTCGATGGTCACCGTGCGGGTCAGGAAGAACGCATAACCGGCTTCCAGACCGAAAGAGAACTTGGTATCATCCAAATCATGTCCCCAATCCCAACGGTCCACATTGACATCAGCACCCAGATACACACCAATCTTGTCAAAATAATAACGTCCGCCTACACCCAACGTATAGACATCAAGGTCAGACCCTCCGGTGTTCCAGGCTGCTCCGGCATGCACCAGCAAAGCCACATTGTCGAGCAGGAAAGCACCTCCCTTGCTTCAAGGCCAAAACTTGTCTTGTCGGTTCCCGTGTCATGAGAAAATTCCAAACCGGTGATGGACGGGTTCAAAATCCACTTACCTTTTTCAAACTGTGCCTGAGCTGCCACTGTGACAACAAGCAAGCAAACGAATAATGCCAGTTTTTTCATCTTGTTCTGTTTTTTGAGTAAATAATCAATGTTGTTTATTGTCTTCTTCGAATCGCTTGCGTTGCAGCGCCTCCTTCTTGCGAAGCACCAGCCACAGCACAAATACAATGAGGTACGAAGCAGCTACGGTGACATACTTCTCAGTATCGCTGATTTCCGTATTGCGGGGAAGGAAATAAGCGGCAGTAGCAGAAACGTAAATAAGCAGGGCCAACGTGAGCCCGGTAGATTTCTTGATTTTCTTCATTACCAAAGTTTTTTAGTCGTCTTAAAATACCAAATATTAAACCAAATAGCAGCCAGCACAACAGCTATCAAGGCTACGCCCAGCGCATAATTCGGACCGAGCCCGAAACCTTCGGGAGCAATGCAGATGTAAGTGGTACACACAGCCGTCATGAATAATGCCGGGAAATAGGTGACGTAATAATAACGTCCTTTCTTCTCGCGTACCAGATAGACCGTAATGGCCCACAACGTAAAGACGGACAGAGTCTGATTGGCCCAGGCAAAATAACGCCAAATCATGTCAAATCCATCCTTGTCCCGCAGGCTGTAAAGCAACAAGCTAATGGCTACCAGGAACATCGGGATGCATATATATAAACGGCGACGCATGGATTTTTGTTCCATTCCCAAGAAATCCGCCACAATGAGGCGCGCTGAACGGAAAGCCGTGTCGCCACTGGTAATAGGCGCGGCAATAACACCCAGAATGGCCAGTACACCACCTACGGCACCCAGCCAGTCTTTTGTAATGGCGTCTACAATGATAGAGCATTCGTCTCCCCCATCCCGTTCTCGTGGAAGAAATAAGTGGCGGCGGCAGCCCATATCAGGCTACAATGCCTTCGGTTATCATTGCCCCATAGAAAACGGGGCGTCCGTGGCGCTCGCTTGTCATGCAACGTGCCATCAGCGGACTCTGCGTGGCATGGAAGCCACTGATGGCACCGCAGGCAATGCTGACGAACATGATGGGGAAGATGGGCAATGCAACCGCATCGGGATGCGTGTTCTGCAATCCGTCCCATATCTCCGGCAATGCAGGATGGTTGACGTAAAGCATTACCAGAATACCGACCGCATGAACAGCAGGCAACGGCGAACAGCGGTATATCTTACCGATAATCTTATCTACCGGCAGCAAAGTGGCAAAGATATAATAAGCGAAAACAACAATAATCCAGAAGGTGGTATCCAAGCTGTCGGGGGTCAACTTGGCAAGCAGTCCGGCCGGCCCTGCCACAAAGACAGCTCCCACCAATATCATCAGGATGACGGTAAAGCCGCGCATCACCTGCTTGGTGGTCAGCCCCAGATAGCGTCCGATGATTTCCGGCAGGCTTTCCCCGTCATGCCGCAAGGAGAGCATACCGGCAAGATAGTCGTGCACTGCACCGGCAAAGATACTGCCAAGTACAATCCACAGATAGGATGCCGTACCGAACTTAGCTCCCATGATGCACCGAAGATAGGTCCCAGCCCGGCAATATTGAGAAACTGTATCATAAAGATTTTCCAAGTAGCAGTGGAATGTAATCCACACCATCGGCTTTGGTAAGGGCGGGTGTTTTGCGGTCATCGGGACCAAAGACGCGTTCTATGAAGCGTCCGTAGATAAAATAGCCGGCTATCAACGCCAGCAGGCAAAGCGTAAATGTAATCATGGCGTGTTAATATCTTTAATGTATGCAAATGTAACAGTTTCCAAGTAAACAGCACAAAATAATCGGGTGTTTTGCTTATCTTCGCCGAGAAATATGACAGAAATAAAGAAGAAAAGAGAAAAATGAAACGAATTATTTCCATTTTACTATATATGGCCGTCTTGCTGCCACTGGCTGCGCAACCGCCCAAGCATGAAGTGCGTGCCGCCTGGATAACCGCCGTCTATGGCTGGACTGGCCGCAGACACGCGCCACTTCGCCCGAAGGCATCCGCAAGCAACAGGCCGAACTGATTGAAATATTGGACAGACTGAAAGCCGCCAATTTCAACACAGTACTGTTCCAGACCCGTACACGGGGAGATGTCCTCTACAAATCAGCCATCGAGCCCTACAACTCCATACTGACCGGAAAGGTGGGCGGCGACCCCGGCTACGATCCGCTGGCTTTTGCCATAGCCGAATGCCACAAGCGCGGTATGGAGTGCCATGCCTGGATGGTGACCATCCCTCTGGGCAACCGCAAGCATGTAGCCGCCCTCGGTAAAGAGTCCGTCACCAAAAAGAAACGCGCCATCTGCGTACCCTACAAACGCGAATACTTCCTGAATCCCGGACATCCGCAAACCAAAGAGTACCTGATGAGCCTTGTCCGCGAAGTGGTGGAACGCTACGATGTAGACGGGATACACTTCGACTACCTGCGCTATCCGGAAAACGCCCCCCGTTTTCCCGACAGCTACGACTACCGCAAATACAGCAAAGGACGCAGCCTTGCCCAATGGCGCAGAGACAACCTGACGGAAATAGTACGCTATATATATAAAGGTGTAAAAGCATGAAACCCTGGGTAAAGGTCAGCACCTGCCCGGTAGGAAAATACAAAGACACTTCCCGCTACCCCTCCCGTGGCTGGAATGCCTTCCACACCGTCTATCAAGACGTGCAGGTTGGCTGGGCGAGGCATCCAGGACCAGATTTATCCGATGCTCTATTTCCGTGGCAATCATTTCTATCCCTTTGCCCTCGACTGGCAGGAACAAAGTAACGGACGCCAAATCATTCCCGGTCTGGGCATCTACTTCCTCGACCCCAGCGAAGGGAACTGGACGCTGGACGAGATTGAACGGCAGATGCACTTTATCCGCGCCCACGGTCTGGCGGGCGAGGCACACTACCGCGTGAAGTATCTGATGGACAATACGCAAGGGCTTTATGAGGCGCTGGAAGAAGACTTCTATACCGCCCCGGCCCTGCAACCCGCCATGCCGTGGATAGACAATGTAGCTCCTACACCTCCCTCCGGACTCACGGTGGAAACACCGGAAAACGGCTATTGGAAACTAAGCTGGCAACCCGCCACGGACAATGACAAGCGGAATGCTCCGATGTATGTAATCTACGGTTCGGACACCTATCCCGTAGATACCTCCAATCCGGAGAATATCCTGGCACAACGAGTACAAGGTACGGAATATACCTATGCCCCCATCCGCCCGTGGACTGCCCGAAAATATTTTGCCGTGACAGCCATAGACCGTTGCGGAAACGAAAGCGAAGCTATTCAGCAGCAGTGACACAGACAAAAGCCCGGTAACGGCTCTTCGGAGTGACCGGTACCAGAGCAGATAGCCGGAAACAACCCTGCCGTCCTTCACCACCAGCGGATAGCTTTGCATATCCTGCTCATGCCGCTCCATCAAAGCTTCATGGGTCGGAAAACAATCAATGGAGAAACGTCCCTCCCACCGGGGACAATGAAATGATCACTAAGCACATGGGAAACGATTCCCATATTCATCCGTAGATTTATTTCGACATGGGGGTTGATGGCATACGGATGCCCTTCCTTCTGACGGCAGACCATCATGTCCACACCCAAGAAACCCATATAAGATGTAGCATAACTCGTTTCCAATGCTTTCTGCATCATATTGCGTATGCGTACAAATGCTTCAAAGGGTACATATTGCTGAATCCATTCCTCCACTTGCTCATCCGAAGTAAGGATATTACCACGATATGCCCCTTTGTCATCCGTAACAAAACGGGAATAGCCGACAAAAAGAAGCTTTCCCCGACCATCCGAATAAAATTCCATGGCAAAGTCTTCCACCTTATCAAATATAGGCTCCATCACAAAACCTCTATTTTCTTTCAGCGCCCTACTACACCAATCGGAAACATTTTTCGTAAAGCCATGACGGCACCAACACAATCCCTTTCCACTTCCCGACCAAAGTGATTTGAACACACATCCCTCCTTGTAACGATCAACAATATCCGGAGAGATATCCGTCATTCTACCATCAGCCTCCACCAAGCAACAACCGTCACCACAAGTATAATCTATTTTATTGAAATAGAAAAGTGCGCGAAAAGCCAAAGCGTTACTACGGACAGCCTTCATACGATATTTATCCAAAGCATCCGGCGTAGGAAGATTTTTTTCCAGAACACCGCCTTTCAACATCCGTTTACGGATAGCGGGGTTCCATCCCCAAGGCATTACCCGCACATCAGCATAATCGGGCAGCTCCGGCTCTGTCACCAAATGCACATCCAGCCGGAACAACTGTTGCATCTGTTTCAGATAATCTGCATTATAGGCGGAAGAGGCCAGTACCCCACTACCCGGCTGGGCATACCAAATCGGCAACAAAGCCAAGTCTTCAGCCATACGGCGGATGGTAGCGGGCGCCATATAATTTTCTTCATTATTTCCCAATGCCATATCTGTATCAGGATTGAACACATAAAGTTTCATCTTTCAAATGTTAACCAATTACTCACGTTTTGTATGAGAGTGCAAAGTTATATAATATTTTGCCATCTCTACTTTGCAAATCTATAAAAAAGCCGTATATTTGTCGCCCGATAAACCGAATTTAAAGCATGGAAGCATTTTACCGTACACACGCTTATCTCGTAGAGCATACCAATGCCCCCGTACGCCGCGACCTAATGGACGAAATAGACTGGAATGACCGTCTTATCGGTATCAAAGGCACAAGAGGCGTAGGTAAGACTACTTTCTTGCTGCAATATGCCAAAGAGAAATTCGGCACAGACCGCTCCTGCCTCTTCATCAACATGAACAACTTTTACTTCTCCGGACATGGCATCGTGGAGTTCGCCGCCGAATTCCAGCGCCGCGGAGGAAAAGTGCTGTTGATAGACCAAGTATTCAAGTACCCGGAATGGAGCAAGGAACTGCGTATGTGCTACGACCGCTTCCCCAACCTGAAAATCGTGTTCACCGGCTCGTCCGTGATGCGTCTGAAAGAGGAGAATATGGAGTTGCGCGACATCGTGAAGAGCTACAACCTGCGCGGCTTCTCCTTCCGCGAATACCTGAACCTGCAGACGGGCATGAAGTTCCATGCCTATCCGTTGGAAGAAATCCTGAGCAACCACGAACAGATAGCCAAAGGCATCCTCTCCAAAGTACGTCCATTGGACTACATGCAAGACTATATGCACCACGGCTTCTACCCTTCTTCCTTGAAAAGCGTAACTTTTCGGAGAATCTGCTCAAGACGATGAACATGATGGTGGAAGTGGATATCCTGCTCATCAAACAAATTGAGCTGAAATACCTTTCGAAGATAAAGAAATTACTATATTTGTTGGCCGTGGACGGACCGAAAGCGCCGAATGTCAGCCAACTGGCAAACGACATACAGACCTCCCGCGCCACAGTAATGAATTACATCAAGTATCTGGCAGACGCACGACTCATCAATATGGTCTATCCGAAAGGAGAAGAATTCCCCAAGAAGCCGTCGAAGATAATGATGCATAATTCAAATCTGATGTATTCCATCTATCCCGTCAAGGTGGAAGAACAAGACGTACTGGACACTTCTTTGCCAACACAATGTGGAAGGACCACAAAGTGAACAAGGGTGACAAGAAACATCTCCTTCATGGTAGATGAGGTGATGCCTTTCAAGATTTGTCCGGAAGGAACAAAGATAAAGAATAATCCGGGAGTTACTTATGTACTGCATAAGGCGGAAATAGGCCGAGGCAACCAAATACCTCTCTGGTTATTCGGTTTCTTGTATTAAGAGAGAGATTTTTTTACTTAAATAAATAATTCAATTTAGTTATGACTAAACAGAAGAAATTCATTACTTGTGATGGTAACCAGGCTGCTGCACATATCTCGTATATGTTCTCCG
>ENA-OQAA01001312-OQAA01001312.1-human-gut-metagenome-genome-assembly--contig:-NODE-1312-length-13069-cov-3.229022_pt1 | contig 13069 bp, 31 predicted proteins | sample MGYA00242489_ERZ504515 | MGnify/ENA primary metagenome ERZ504515 (study PRJEB26092, sample SAMD00036237) | human gut metagenome | host: Homo sapiens | study: EMG produced TPA metagenomics assembly of...
GCCCCCGGCAGCCGTGGTTCCGTCATGAACCCCTGCGATCACCCGCACGGCGGTGGCGAAGGCCGCGCCCCCGGTTGGTCACGACAGCCCGCGCACCCCGTGGGGCAAGCCGGCTATGGGTCTCAAGACTCGCAAACATCATGCTCGCTCCAACAAGTTCATTGTGAAGCGCGCCAACGGTTAAGGGAGGAAATAAGATATGTCTCGTAGCACCAAAAAGGGCCCTTACGTCGCGGATTCTCTGATGAAGAAAGTTGAAGCGATGAACGAGGCCGGTAAGAAGAGCGTCGTCAAGACCTGGAGCCGCTCCTCCACCATCTTCCCCGAATTCGTCGGCCACACCTTTGCTGTCCATGACGGCCGCAAGCATGTGCCCGTATACGTTACCGAGGATATGGTTGGCCACAAACTGGGTGAGTTTGCTCCCACCCGCAAGTTCACTGGCCACGGCGGCGGTAAGACCGTCGCCAAATAAGAGAGGAGGAACACAACATGGAAGCACGGGCAACGCTCCGTTACGCCCGCATCAGCCCCCGCAAGGTTTCTATCGTGATGGATCTCATCCGTAATAAGCCGCTGGCTGAAGCTCAGGCGATTCTGCAGTACACCCCGAGGCCGCTTGTGAGCCCCTTCTCAAACTGGTGAACTCTGCTGCCGCTAACGCGGAAAACAATTTTGATATGGACCGCAACAACCTGTATGTTGCGGAATGCTATGTCTGCCCCGGCCCGACCCTGAAGCGCATTATGCCGCGCGCACAGGGCCGTGCATACCGCATCCTGAAGCGCACCAGCCACATGACTGTTGTGCTGAAAGAGAAAAACTAAGGAGGTAAACAAATGGGCCAGAAAGTTAATCCCCATGGCATGCGCGTGGGCGTTATTAAAGATTGGGACAGCCGCTGGTTTACCTCTAAGCAGGAATTCGGCGACACCCTCGTTGAGGATCACAAGATCCGCAAGACCCTGAAGAAGCAGCTGTACGCTGCTGGCGTTCCCAAGATCGAGATCGAGCGCACCGTGGACAGCCAGACCGGCACCCCCCGCGTTAAGGTCAACGTCTTCTGCGCCAAGCCGGGCATCGTTATCGGCAAGGGCGGCGCTGAGAGCGCAAAGATCGAAAAGCAGCTGGCTAAGCTGACCGGCAAGAACGTTAACCTGAACATTGTTGAGGTTAAGGGCACCACCACCAACGCTCAGCTGGTTGCTGAGGATGTTGCTTCCCAGCTGGAGCGCCGCATTGCGTTCCGCCGCGCTATGAAGCAGGTTATCCGCAATGCAATGCAGCCCCGCGGTGGCGTGCCTGCCAAGGGTATCAAGGTTACCTGCTCCGGCCGTCTGGCTGGCGCTGATATCGCCCGCGTTGAGAGCTACCATGAGGGCACCATCCCCCTGCAGACCCTGCGCGCTGATATCGACTATGGCTTCGCCGAGGCCAACACCACCTACGGCAAGGTCGGCGTCAAGGTTTGGATCTACAAAGGCGAGATCCTGAAGGGCGCCAAAGCCCCTGCTAAGAAGGAAGGAGGCAAACAGTAATGTTACTGCCGAAGCGTGTTAAATACCGCCGCGTTCAGCGTGGCCGCATGACCGGTAAGGCCATGCGTGGCAACACTGTCAACCAGGGCCAGTACGGTCTGGTTGCTCTGGAGCCGGCATGGATCACTTCCAACCAGATCGAAGCTGCTCGTGTTGCTATGACTCGTTATATCAAGCGTGGCGGCAAGGTCTGGATCAAGATCTTCCCCGATAAGCCCGTTACTGAAAAAGCCGGCCGCACCCGAATGGTTCTGGTAAAGGCAGCCCGGAGTACTGGGTTGCTGTGGTTAAGCCGGGCCGCGTGCTGTTTGAGCTCGCCGACGTTGATGAGGCTACCGCTCGTGAGTCTCTGCGCCTGGCCAGCAACAAGCTGCCGATCCGCTGCAAATTTGTCAAGCGCGAAGAGCTTGACACCGTAAAGGAGGGTGACGCTGAATGAAAGCCAAGGAACTGCGTGAAATGACCGATGTCGAACTGAACAAGCAGCTCAAGGACCTGAAGGCCGAGCTCTTCAACCTGCGCTTTCAGCACGCCATCAACAGCTGGATAACCCCGTTCGCATCGATGCTGTGAAGAAGGACATCGCCCGCGTGATGACCATCATGGCAGAGAAGAACGTTAAAAACGCGTAAGAGGGAGGGTAAAACATGGAACGTAATCTGAGAAAGACCCGTGTGGGCGTGTCGTTTCCGACAAGATGGATAAGACCATCGTTGTTGCTGTTAAGGACAGCGTTCAGCACCCCCTCTACAAGAAGATCTTGAAGCGTACCAAGAAGTTCAAGGTTCATGACGAAAACAACGAAGCCGGCATCGGCGACCGCGTTGAGATCATGGAGACCCGCAAGATTTCCAAGCAGGTCAACTGGCGTCTCGTCAAGATCCTGGAGAAAGCGAAATAAGCCTGGTACTTTGAAAGGAGGACCTGAAAGATGGTTCAGATGCAAACTTATCTCAAAGTGGCCGACAACACCGGTGCCAAGGAGTTAATGTGCTTCCGTGTACTGGGCGGTACCCGCAAGAGATACGCAAACATCGGCGACGTCGTGGTCTGCAGCGTGAAGAAGGCTGCTCCCGGCGGCACCGTTAAGAAGGGCGATGTGGTCAAGGCCGTTATCGTCCGTAGCAAGCAGGGCCTGCGCCGTGACGACGGTTCCTACATCCGTTTCGATGAGAACGCCGCCGTTATCGTCATGGCCGACAAGAGCCCCAAGGGTACCCGTATCTTTGGACCCGTCGCTCGCGAACTCCGCGACGCCGGCTACACCAAGATCCTGTCCCTGGCTCCCGAATCGCTGTAAGGAGTTTTAGAATGAATAATCTTCATGTTAAAACCGGCGACAACGTGATGATCATCTCTGGCAAGGACAAGGGCAAGACCGGTAAGGTTCTGCAGACCAGCCCCAAAGAGGGTAAGGTCATTGTCGAAGGCCTGAACATGGTTACCAAGCACGTCAAGCCGCGCCGTCAGGGCGAGCAGGGCGGCATCGTTAAGGCCGAAGGCGCTATCTACGCCTGCAAGGTCATGCCCGTTTGCCCCAAATGCGGCAAGGCCACCCGTGTGGGCCATTCCGTTAAGGATGGCAAGAACGTCCGTATCTGCCGCAAGTGCGGTGCTGAACTGTAAGGGAGGAGTTAATTATGGCACGTTTGAAAGAACAGTATGTCAATGAGATCGCTCCGGCCCTGAACAAAAAGTTCGGCTACAAGAGCGTGATGCAGATTCCCAAGCTGGATAAGGTCATCATCAACGTGGCTGCCGGCGAGGCAAAAGAGAACGTCAAGGTTATCGATGCTATCGTCGCTGACCTGGGCCAGATCACCGGCCAGAAGGCCGTTGTCTGCAAGGCCAAGAAGAGCGTTGCAAACTTCAAACTGCGCCAGGGCATGCCCATCGGCGCAAAGGTCACCCTGCGTGGTGAGCGTATGTACGAGTTCGTTGACCGCCTGTTCAACGTTGCTTTGCCCCGTGTCCGCGACTTCCGCGGCATTAACGGCAACAGCTTCGACGGCCGCGGCAACTACGCCTTCGGTCTGAAGGAGCAGATCATCTTCCCGGAAATCGACTTTGATAAGGTCGATGCAGTCCGCGGCATGGATATCTGCTTCGTCACCACCGCTAAGACGGACGAGGAAGCCAAGGAGCTGCTGAAGGCTCTGGGCGCTCCGTTCGCCAACTGATCAGGGAGGAACAACGAATGGCAAAAACTTCTATGAAGATCAAGCAGCAGCGTCCTGCCAAGTTCTCCACCCGTGAATACAACCGTTGCAAGATTTGCGGCCGTCCGCATGCTTACCTGCGTAAGTATGGCGTCTGCCGTATCTGCTTCCGCGAGTTGGCCTATAAGGGCGAGATCCCCGGCGTCAAGAAGGCGTCCTGGTAATCTGCTTTCTTCACTGTAAGGGAGCGTTTGCTCCCATAACGAAACATCAACAACAAATTTATCACAACCTAAGGAGGTTAGTGGCATGCAAATCACCGATCCTATCGCGGACCTGCTCACTCGCATCCGCAACGCCAGCACTGCCAAACACCCTTCCGTGGACGTTCCTGCTTCCAACCTGAAGAAGGCAATCTGCCAGATCCTGGTTGATGAGGGCTACATCAAGGGTATGAAAGTCACCGACGACGGCAAGCAGGGTGTTATCACCCTGACCCTCAAGTATCAGGAAAATGGTGCTCCGGTCATCGACGGCCTGAAGCGCGTTTCCAAGCCGGGTCTGCGCATTTACACCAACTGCGAAGATATGCCCAAGGTCATGAAGGGCCTGGGCACCGCAATCATCTCCACTTCCAAGGGCGTCATGACTGACAAGGCTGCTCGCGCAGCTCATGTCGGCGGTGAAGTGCTCGCCTTTGTGTGGTAAGAAAGGGGCATAAGACAATGTCGAGAATTGGAAGAAAACCCATCGTCATTCCCGCGGGCGTGGAAGTGAAGGTCGACGAGGCCGATCACGCCATCACCGTGAAGGGCCCCAAGGGTACCCTGCATTCCAAATTCCATCCCCTGATGACCGTTAAGGTCGAGGGCAATGAGATTTTGGTTACCCGCCCCAATGACGAGAAGGAGGCACGTAGTCTCCATGGCCTGACCCGCACCAACATCCACAACATGGTTGTCGGTGTTACCGAAGGCTTCCGCAAGGACCTGGAGATCCAGGGCGTTGGCTACCGCTGCGCAAAGCAGGGCAGCAAGCTGGTCCTGACCCTGGGCTTCTCTCACCCGGTTGAGGTTGCAGAAACCGAGACCATCAAGATCGAAGTCAAGGATGCTCTGCATTTCAGCATCCTGGGCAGCGACAAGCAGGAAGTCGGCCAGTTTGCGGCCGAAGTCCGCAGCAAGCGCCCGCCTGAGCCGTACAAAGGCAAGGGCATCCGCTATGTCGGCGAGTTTGTCATCCGTAAGGAAGGCAAAGCCGGCAAGGGCAAATAATAGGAGGGGAGAAACATTATGGTCAATAAGGCTGATAAGAACGAAGCTCGTCTTCGCCGTCACCGCCGCGTCCGCGGCAAGATCAGCGGCACTGCCGAGCGTCCTCGTCTGGATGTTTTCCGCTCTGCCAAGCACATCTACTGCCAGGTGATCGACGATGAAGCTGGTGTTACGCTGGCTTCCGCCTCCACCCTGGAAAAGGACTTTGAGGACTACGGCGGCAACTGCGACGCTGCCAAGAAGGTTGGCGAGCGCATCGCCAAGAAGTGCCTTGAAAAAGGCATTACCGAAGTGGTCTATGACCGCGGCGGTTTCGTATACCACGGCCGTGTTAAGGCACTTGCTGAAGGTGCCCGTGAAGCGGCCTGAAACTGTAAGGAGGGAGAAGATACAATGGCCATGCAGAGAAACAGAGAACAAGATGACGGCATGATCACCAAGGTCGTCTCCATCAACCGCGTTTCCAAGACCGTCAAGGGCGGCCGCGTTATGAAGTTCGCTGCCTGATCGTTGTTGGCGACGGCAAGGGCAACATCGGTTACGGCGTTGGCAAGTCCGGCGAAGTTCCCGAGGCCATCCGCAAGGGTGAAGGCGCCGCTAAGAAGAACATGCACAAGGTTGCCATGAAGGGCACCACCATCCCCCACGAGATCGTTGGCGTGTATGGTGCAGGCCGCGTTCTGATGCGTCCCGCTGCCCCCGGTACCGGCGTTATCGCCGGCGGCCCGGTCCGTGCTGTTCTGGAATGCGCTGGCATCAAGGACATTCGTACCAAGAGCCTGCGTTCCAATAACCCCATCAACGTTACCGCTGCCACTTTTGCTGGTCTGTGCGGCCTGACCGACGCCGAGAGCGTCGCAGCCAAGCGCGGCAAGACTGTTGCGGAAATCCTGGCTAAGGAGGGCGCTACAATGGAAAAAGTTACGATTCGTCTGGCCAAGAGCCTGATCGGCCGCGGCAAAGAGCAGATCGCCGTTGCGCACTCCCTGGGCCTGAACCGCCCCGGTGAGGTTACCGAGCAGCCTGACAACGCAGCTACCCAGGGTAAGATCGCTAAGATCGCCCACCTGGTTGTTGTGACCAAGGCATAACGCAAGGAGGTGCAAGCATGAAGCTTCATGAACTGAACGCGCCCGCAGGTGCCCGCAAGGCTGTGACCCGTAAGGGCCGCGGCGCTGGCTCCGGCAACGGCAAGACCGCCGGCTACGGCCACAAGGGCCAGAAGGCTCGCAGCGGCGTCAAGAAGGCAGGCTTTGAAGGCGGCCAGATGCCCCTGCAGCGTCGCCTGCCCAAGCGCGGTTTCAATAACATTTTCGCCACCAAGTATGTCACCATTAAGGTGTCTGACCTCGAAAAGTTCGAGGCTGGTGCAACCGTCGATGCACAGGCTCTTCTGGATGCCGGCATCATCTCCAAGACGCTGGATGGCGTCAAGGTCCTGGGCAATGGTGAGCTGACCAAGGCAGTTAATGTCAAGGTTGCAGCTTACACTGCTTCGGCCAAGGAAAAGATTGAGAAAGCAGGCGGGAAGGCTGAGGTGATCTAAGGTGTTCGAAACGTTTCGCAACGCCTGGAAGACCGAAGATCTGCGTAAGCGCCTTCTGTACACGCTTTTGATCCTGATTCTTTTCCGTCTTGGCTGCGCAATTCCGGTACCTTATATCACCAGCAGTGCACTGGAATCCATGTTCACCACCGGTAGCATGCTGACTTACCTCAACATGATGTCCGGCGGTGCCATGAGCCGCTGCACGATCTTTGCGCTGGGTGTTCAGCCCTATATCAACGCAACGATCATTATTCAGCTGCTCTGTGTTGCGATCCCTTATCTGGAGAATCTCTCCAAAGAGGGTGAGGAGGGCCGTCAAAAGCTCACCAAGATCAGCAACTACACCGGTGCGGCAATCGCGCTGCTGTTGAGCATCGCTTACTACTTTATCATCCGCCGCATGGGCGCGCTGAAGTACACCGATGCTTTGCCGGTATCTTCTCCGGTATCGTTATCGTGGCCTGCTTCACCGCCGGTGCTCAGTTTGTCACATGGATGGGCAATCAGATCGACGCAAAGGGTATTGGCAACGGCCTGTCCCTGATGATCTTTGCCGGTATCGTGGCTGACTGGTCCCGCGTGGGCTCTTCCTTCCAGGATATGCTCACCCGTGCACAGCTGGTGCTTCCGGTTACTACATTATGATCCCCGCCATGGTCATTCTGGCCCTTGTTGCTGTGGTCTTTGTAGTGATCCTGACCAACGCTGAGCGCCGCATTCCGGTGCAGTACGCAAAGCGCGTGGTTGGCCGCAAAATGTACGGCGGTCAGGCCAGCTATATTCCCATCAAAGTGAACATGAGCGGCGTTATGCCCATCATCTTCGCTTCTACCCTGTGCGGTCTGCCCAATATGATTGGCAGCTTCCTGAATCTGGACGCTACCAAGCATCCGTACTGGACAGCATTCTTCCGCGTTTTTAACTACAACAGTGTTCTATATCTCGTTGTTTATGTTCTGCTGATTGTGGCTTTCAACTACTTCTATGTTGCAATCCAGTACAATCCGGTAGACATCAGCAACCAGCTGCGCAAGAACAACGGCACCATCCCCGGCATTCGTCCGGGCAAGCCGACCAGCGATTTCATCACCAAGACCCTGAGCAAGATCACTTTGATCGGCGCTGTGTTCCTGGCAATCGTTGCGGCTGTGCCGATGATCATCGGCGATCTGACCGGCGTTTCCATCCAGCTGGTGGTACCAGCCTGCTCATTATCGTCGGCGTGGCACTGGATACGGCCCGTTCTCTGGAAGGCTACATGACGGCGCGCCATCACAAAGGCTTTTTGGAGTAATTGACCAGCTCCGCCAGAGGCGACTGGTCACTGGTGGAGCTTGAATGGAAAGGGGAACACCTATGAAACTGATCCTGTTGGGCGCCCTGGCGCCGGCAAAGGCACCAATGCCGAGATCCTGTCCGATAAGCTGAACATCCCCACCATTTCCACCGGCAACATCCTGCGTGCCGCCGTTAAGGACGGTACCCCGATGGGGCTGAAAGCAAAGAGTTTTATGGACGCGGGTGCGCTCGTTCCTGATGAAGTCATCCTTGGCATCATCAAGGAACGCCTGACCGCTTCCGACTGTGCGAACGGTTTTATTCTGGATGGTGTGCCGCGCACCATCGCTCAGGCCGAAGCGCTTGAGCAGCTTGGTATCGAGATCGATAAGGTCGTCAACCTGCTGGTTGAGGATTCCACGATCGAAGCACGCATGGCAGGCCGCCGTGTGTGCGCCAAGTGCGGTGCCAGCTACCACATCAAGAATAAACCCAGCAAGGTGGAAGGCGTGTGCGACCGCTGCGGCGGCGAGCTGGTGATCCGCAAGGATGACCGCCCTGAAACCGTGCGTGACCGTCTGGTAACGTATCATCAGCAAACCGAGCCGCTGGTAGATTTTTACCGTAAGCGCGGCAAGCTGGTTGATATTCCGGACCAGGGCTCGATTGAAGCAACCAACGCCTACATCCTGAAGCAGTTGGAGGCGTAAGCGTTCCATGATTCAGATTAAAAATGCTGCCGAACTCGAAAAAATGCGCAAAGCTGCTGCAATCAGCGCAGCTGCATTGAAAGCAGGCGGCGAAGCAATCGAACCGGGTATAACCACGGCAGAGATTGACAAAATTATTTACGACTTTATCGTGCGCCATGGTGCAAGACCGAACTTCCTTCATCTGTACGGTTTTCCCGCCACGGCATGTATCAGCGTGAATGACACCGTCATCCACGGCATCCCCTCCCGCGACCAGAAGATCCGCCCCGGCGATATCGTTTCGATTGACACCGGCTGCAAGATTGATGGTTTTAACGGTGATAACGCCTGTACCTTTGCCTGCGGCAAGCTCGACTTGGAAGCCCAGCGCCTGCTGGATGTGACCAAAGAGAGTCTGCACCTTGGCATTGCTGCCGCGCAGGCAGGTGCAAGAGTGGGGGATATCGGCCACGCAGTGCAAAGCTACGTGGAGGAGAACGGTTTCTCCGTTGTGCGTGAATATGTTGGCCACGGCGTTGGCAAGGAGCTGCACGAAGACCCCGAAATTCCCAATTATGGGCACGCGGGCCGTGGGCAGCGCCTGATGCCGGGCATGTGCATCGCGATTGAACCGATGATCTGCCAATATAAATGCGCGGTAAAGACCTTGAAAGATGGATGGACGGTCAAGACCTGTGATGGCGGCCTTGCTGCTCACTTTGAGCACACGCTGGCGATCACATCCAACGGGCCGGAAGTCCTGACCCACGGCTGGGAGGAACCCGGATGGACTTTGTGAAAGGCCAACTGGTACGCTCCAAGGCGGGACGGGATAAAACCCGCACCTATGCCGTTCTGGATGTGGAGGGTGAGATACTGGCCCTGGCCGATGGCAGCCACCGCACGGTGGCAAACCCGAAGCGCAAAAAGAGCCGGCACGTTGCCCCCACCGCAACCGTTCTTGGCAACGAGCTTCTGAAAAGCGATCAACCGATCAGTGACGCGATCAAGCATATGATGCCGAACATCCGTTCTGAATGAACCTTCAAGGAGGCAATCAGCTTGTCTAAAGAAGATGTCATCGAAGTAGAAGCGTCGTCCGCGAGGCTATGCCCAACACTGTGTTCAAGGTCGAGCTGCTCAACAAAGAGGGCAAGCCCAATGGCCATACGGTGCTGGCACACATCTCCGGCAAACTGCGGACCAATTTTATCCGCATCCTGCCTGGCGATAAAGTCACCATGGAGATGTCCCCCTACGACCTGACCAAAGCCCGAATCACCTGGCGCTCCAAATAAGTGCCTTGTGTTTATAGAAGGAGGTTAACATCATGAAGGTAAAACCTTCCGTGAAACCCATCTGCGAGAAGTGCAAGGTCATCAAGCGCAAAGGCCGCGTGATGATCATCTGCGCCAATCCGAAGCATAAGCAGCGTCAGGGCTAAAGGTCCGGGGTTAAAACCCTGGAAACCGTACCCAAAACGCTTGGGGGCCAAGTGCGTAGATTCCCGGCGCAGGCCCCGACTAGGACATGGGATGTTACTAATGGAGGTGCTTTATGGCACGTATTGCTGGTGTTGATCTGCCTCGCGAGAAGCGGATCGAGGTTGGTCTGACTTATGTTTATGGTATCGGTCAGAGCACTGCTGACGAGATTCTCGCCGGCACCGGAATCAACCCTGATACCCGCGTCAAGGATCTGTCTGCTGACGATGAAGCTAAGATCCGTGACTACATTGACAAAAACAATATCATCGTTGAGGGCGATCTCCGCCGGAACGTCGCGCTGGACATTAAGCGTCTGACCGAAATCCAGTGCTTCCGTGGTGTACGTCATCGCAAGAGCCTGCCTTGCCGCGGCCAGCGCACCAAGACCAATGCCCGTACCTGCAAAGGTCCGAAGCGCACTGTTGCTAACAAGAAGAAGTAAGGAGGAACTGAAATGGCTGCTACGAAAGCTAGTGCGGCTCGTAATACCCGCACCAAAAAGAAAGAGCGCAAGAATATTGCTGCTGGCACTGCTCATATCCAGAGCACGTTTAACAACACCATCGTCACCATTACCGATACCCAGGGCAACACCGTTTCCTGGTGCAGCACGGGCGCTCTGAATTTCCGCGGTTCCCGCAAGAGCACTCCTTACGCTGCTCAGTCTGCCGCTGAAACCGCTGCAAAGGTTGCAATGGAACACGGCATGAAGACTGTTGAAGTCTACGTTAAGGGCCCTGGCTCCGGACGTGAAAGCGCAATCCGTGCCCTGCAGGCTACCGGCCTGGAGGTCACCATGATCCGTGATGTCACCCCGATCCCCCACAACGGCTGCCGCCCGCCCAAGCGCCGCCGTATTTGATTGAAGGAGGAAACTGAATTATGGCTAAAAATACTCAGCCGATCGCAAAGCGCTGCAAGGCTCTCGGCATTTCTCCTGCAGTCATGGGCTATGCCAAGAAGAACACCACCCGCAATTCCAACGGCAACTTCCGCAAGAAGAAGTCTGAATACGCCACCCAGATGCAGGAAAAGCAGAAGCTGAAGTTTATCTACGGCGTTCTGGAAAAGCAGTTCTCCAACTACTTTGAAGAAGCTTCCCGCCGTCAGGGCCAGGCTGGTGAAAACCTGCTCCAGTTGCTGGAATGCCGTCTGGACAACGTGGTCTTCCGTCTGGGCTACGCTTCCACCGCCGCGATGCCCGTCAGCTCGTTTCTCACAACCACTTCACCGTTAATGGCAAGCGCGTTAACATCCCCTCTTACCAGGTGAAGGCCGGCGATGTGATCGACGTTGTTGAAGGCAGCCGCAAGATTGAAAAGTTTGCCAAGCTGACCGGCGCTGATGCTGCTGTTGTTGCTCTGCCTTCCTGGCTGAGCCGCGAAACCGGTAGCCTGAAGGGTGTTGTCACCAAGCTGCCTGAGCGCAGTGATATCGACTTCGACGTTCAGGAACACCTCATCGTCGAGTTGTACTCCAAGTAGCTCTCTTTTTTCATTACCGCTATTTACTACGAACCTGCGCGCCAGGTATTGGCCGCAGGCTGATCAAGGAGGGTTTTTATGATGGAGATTGAACGCCCCAAGATCGAGATGGCCAACCTTTCGCCGGATGGCCGTTATGGTAAGTTCGTTGTTGAGCCGCTGGAACGCGGTTTCGGCACCACGCTGGGCAACAGCCTGCGTCGTGTGCTGCTCTCCAGCCTGCCGGTGTGGCAGTTACCAGCGTCAAGATCGACGGTGTCGTGCATGAGTTCTCTGTTATTGAGGGCGTGCGCGAGGACGTGACTGAAATCGTGCTGAACCTCAAGGGAATTGCCGCCAAGATCTATGGCGACGGCCCCAAGACCGTCCGCGTTGAAGCTGTTGGCCCGTGCGAAGTCACGGCCGGCACCATCAAGCAGGGCGATGACCTTGAGATCCTGAACCCGGAATGGCACATTGCCACCTTGGGCGATGGCGCTAAGCTGGTTATGGAGCTGACCTTTGATAAAGGCCGTGGCTATGTTCCCGCTGAGCGCAACAAGCAGGCGCTGATTGAGAAAAACGATATCAGCACCCTGCCGGTGGACAGCATTTATACCCCGGTGCTCAAGTGCAACTACACGGTGGAAAACACCCGTGTTGGCCAGATCACCGACTATGATAAGCTGACCATTGAGGTTTGGACCGACGGCACCACCAGTGCACAGGAGGCTTTGAGCCTTTCTGCACGCGTGCTGACCGAGCACCTGAACCTGTTTGTGAACCTGTGCGATGAAGCCGCTGAGACCGAAATCATGGTCGAAAACGACGAAAAGGGCAAGGAAAAGGCCCTTGAGATGACGATTGAAGAGCTGGACCTGAGCGTCCGTTCCTTCAACTGCCTCAAGCGTGCCGGCATTAACACCGTGGGCGACCTTGTGAACAAGAGCGAGGACGACATGATGAAGGTGCGCAACCTTGGCCGCAAGAGCCTCGAGGAAGTCATGGCAAAGCTGGACAGCCTGGGCTTTACGCTTACCAAAGACGAAGACAACTGATTTGTAAAGGAGTGAAACGGAATGCCCGGTACTAGAAAGCTCGGCCGCGCTACCGATAGCCGCAACGCCATGCTGCGTGCGATGGTCACTTACCTGTTTGAGAACGGCAAGATTGAAACCACCGTTACCCGCGCTAAGGAAGTTCGCGCTATGGCCGAAAAGATGGTCACCCTCGGCAAGAGCGGCGACCTGCATACCAAGCGCCAGATCTTCAGCTACATCACCAAAGAGGATGTTGCCAAGAAGGTTATGGACGTTTATGCACCCAAGTACGCTGACCGCAATGGTGGTTACACCCGCATTATCAAGACTGGTATGCGCCGCGGTGACGCTGCTGAAATGGCCATTATCGAATTGGTCTGATTGACAGATAGCATGAATTAAGAACAGCGCCTGCTGAATAAGCGGGCGCTGTTTTTGTTTAAGGGCAATACCGCATAATTTTAAGTGCCGATACGGCGAGCGAGGTGCGGCAGATGCCAAGCCAAAAGCGCAGATAATACTGGATGCTGCAAAGGTGAGCGCCGCCAGTGGCGGAAACAGCGAACCGAAGCAGGGGCAGCGGTCGCAG
>ENA-OQAA01001314-OQAA01001314.1-human-gut-metagenome-genome-assembly--contig:-NODE-1314-length-13048-cov-5.270567_pt1 | contig 13048 bp, 15 predicted proteins | sample MGYA00242489_ERZ504515 | MGnify/ENA primary metagenome ERZ504515 (study PRJEB26092, sample SAMD00036237) | human gut metagenome | host: Homo sapiens | study: EMG produced TPA metagenomics assembly of...
TACAGGATCGTGTCCAACTGGACACCGCTGATAAGCGCATCCTGATACTCTTTCAGTTTGAGCTTGACCTCCTTCTGGGTCTTGCCATAGAAGGTCTTGAAGCGCGGCGAACCATCTTTCTGGTAGCGTCCATCATACGTAATTCCCAGCGACCATCGCTGCGGTGGCGAAGCTACCCTCGCCGTGTGAACGTTTGCTTGGCATATTGCTCCTTCCTGATGTCAAGTCGTTTCGGGAATAGTATAGAAAAAGAAACCTCTTGAATCAAGGATGTCAAATCAGCCATTTACGCTGTCCGTGATCCACTGAAGAAAACGGTCTTTGGGTACGACCATCCGCTTACCGATGTGGAGCGTGGGAAAGCCGTCCGAACGGAGCAGGATGTAAGCGTTGGCGCGGGAGATGCCCAGCGCAGCAGCGACATGATCGGCTGTCAGGGTGATGGGAAGCTGCTCATACGAAGTGAACTGAGAGCGCATAGAATACCTCTTTTCTCTATATGTTGTGTTGAATGAATACAGGAACACTATATATTGCACTTTGATATGTAACAAGGGGCATCTGCGGTTTGCGGATGCCCCTTGTGTATATGGGAGGTATGCCTGAAAATATCAGAATTTCATCGGCAGTGCGTCTTTTCTGCACTTGCGTTGTAGGCGGTGTAGATGGGGAAAACGTATTTTTTCCATCCGCGCAGCTTTTCGGGGTCGTCCTGCCCGATGCGGTAAATATCGACCGGGTGGATGTTGCGCAGCGCACGGAGTAGCCGTTCTTCACTGAACTCGCGTGGTACAGTTCCACAAAGTGCATCATGCCTTTCAGAACAGAGGCCCGGAACGAATCGGGCTTGCCCTCCCATGCTGCCACGATCAGCCGCATCGTTTCACAGTAGAGCGGTTCGCCCATCTGCTTGTAGAGTCGGAAAGCCGTACCAACGCAGCCGATGCGGTAATCGGTCAGCTGCTGGCTGTCATAATTGAGACTCAACCCCACCCGGTTGGTGGCTGCGAGGAAAGCCTTGGAAATAGCATCGCCGCCTACGACCTTGGCGCGGAGCTTGATGCCAGCAGTCAGCGGAGCGGAAAAGCCGTTCTGTTCGGCAAAGAGCAGGGCTTCCTGCTCCACGGTCATGCCCGTGTACACCTTGCAGAGAATCGGCAGATCCTTGCCGCCGTTGCGGAGGATGCGCCCCTCGATGGTGTGCTGCCCATCCGTTACGATGAACTGACCGTTGCGGAAACTGACCTTCGGCTCATTTGCCACATATTCGTTGAAGTGGGCGGCAATCAGTTCCACACGCTTGCGCTCCACACCGCGCTGATACAGTTCGCGGGGGTAGACCAGCTTGCTGCTGTGGATGACCATGAGCTGGTACGGCGGGTTGACATCCCCAACGGACGTTTTTTCTTCTTGTCCTTCTTTTCGATATACACTCTACGGAGAGGACGTGCACGATACCTTTTATCTGTCAGCGATAGAGCCGCTGCCATTTTCTTCGCCGGAGTGTTCCAGAGAACACCATCCACACCGGGAGTTCTGCGCCCGTCGTTGGTTACGACACGCTTGACAGCCAGTGCTTTGGCGTAAAAGGAATGTGTCAGAAGATACTGAAGTCGTTTTACTGCGTTGTAGTCTTTTTGCTGAGTTGCCTTGACAATCCTGGTTTGTAGCCTGTTGACTTCCCGCTCTGCCTTATGCCAGTCAATGTTTTTCCATTGGGCACTCAACATAGCTTCGTCCGACAGCTTCTCAGAAGTTTTACCTTCCGTCGTTGAATACTTATCGTTCACAGGAATACCTCCAATCTTGCCATGAAATACCCGGAATAAGTCAGCACCCTTTCAGGTCAGGGCAAATTTTGAACCCCTATGCTCACCGTTACAGTGAACCTTTCGCTTTTTATTCCATCTCATACCCTCTGCGCCATTTCTTCCTCTTGCGAGGTCGATACCTTTGTTCAAGGAACGCATAGGGTTTTCCACGTTCCACGTAATGCATAATTCTCGAATGCCTTAGCCGCCATCTTTGAACCGGGAGGATTTGTGTCCATTTGCTTCGGGGTAGCGAAAGGCCCCTCGGCCACCTCCAACACCTTTTGGTGTAGGTGTATCAGCCTTATTTCACCTATTCCCTGTAACGATCCTTACGATGATTCACATTACGTTCGACATAGCATTCTTTACCCTAACAGTACATCCGCTTTAGGCTGGCAGATTTCCCATATTGTCCTGTGAGCTTCCCAACGCCGGCTTTTGACCAGTGCAGGTCACAGTAGGGTTACTCCAAATGGATAGAGCAGTGTTTATACACAATACATTACGCGACTTCGTGTCGCACTTCGCCTTCGGGGTCGTTGATGATAATATCATCATCCGTCACCAGAAAGGCGTTTGCAATTTCACGCTTTGCCGAGAAACTTTTGCCAGAGCCGGGAGTGCCGAGGATCAAACCGTTGGGGTTTTTCAGCTTTTTGCGGTCCACCATGATAAGGTTGTTGGACAGGGCGTTCAGGCCGTAATACAGGCTTTCTTTGCCGGACTGGTACAGTTCCTGTGTGGTGAACGGAATGAAGATTGCCGTGCTGCTGGTAGTCAGTCCCCGCTGGATTTCGATCTGGCAGTCAGCCAACGGCAGACTGCTCATCAATCCCTGCTCCTGTTGGTAGTCCAGTCTGCACAGGTTGCAGTTGTGCTTCTGTGCAATACTGGATGCCTGAAAAACATTGTTTTCCAACTCCTGCTCCGTGCGCCCGGTGTTCAAAACGAGGAATGTCACCAAAAACATTCTCTCGTTCTGGCTCTGCAATTCCTTCAAAAGTGCCTTGGCATCCCTGCCGTAAGTCGCCAAATCCGACGGAATGATGTCAATATCATATCCGGCACGGATGGCTTTCTTCTGCTCCTCGATCTTTGATCTATCGAGTTCGGTGATGGTGCGCTTGACCGTTTTGATGGCCTTGTTCTGGTCAACGGACTGGATGTGCATGGTGACGATCTGGCTGGAATCCATGTCCAGAAAATCTTTCAGCAGCTGGTCGCTGATGTCGGAGGCCGTGATGCTCAAGAAACTGGCGGCACAAAAAATGCCTCCCATCTGGAACGTCCGGGAATTTTTGAAGGCAAAGGCGGTGGGTGCAATGGCATCCTTCACGGAAAGCCCGCTTTTCACAAGGTCTTTCCAGTCAAAATGAAACTTGGATGCACCGTCCATGTTGAACATATCGTGCATGAGTTTCAGCCGCTGGACACCGTTCAGGGGCTTTGCCTGCACCCCCAGCCGGTGGAAGTTGTTCAGCAGATCGTTCTGGATGTGGTCAAGCCGGGGCTTGACCTGTGCCATGCTTTCGCCCTCCACACCAAAGGTGATGAATTTGGTCTTGGTCAGACCATTATTGCCCTTGGCAAGCTGCTGGCGCAGCATCTGGCTGTACTCAGCACGAACATCATCGAAACCATCTCGCTGGTACGGGATACGGATGCTTTTCTCAAACTCGGTGCTGTCGGTTGCCATGTTCACGAAGGACAGCTCAAATTTGATGGAGCTGTCGAAGAAGTTCAGAAAACTGCACCATTCCTCAAAAATCGCCGTCTTATCCTCCTGCTGCGCCAACTGATAATTGATGTCCTGATACTGGATGGTGCGGGTGTAGTAATTGGGCTTCACCCGGCAGGTGCCATCCTCAAACATCCGCTGCATGGGGATGGACTGCTGGGCGGTCCGGGGCACAGCAGGCTTCGCTTCCTGCCTGCGCTTCTGCGCAGACTGGGGCTTGCTGTGCTTACCGGTCTTTTTCCAAAACGGGATCATGGGTCACGCCTCCCTTCATAAGCAGTGCATAGTAGTTGTTGGTCTTGTAGGGGCGAATCTTCGGGCGGAGAAACCGGGACTGCACATAGTACGACAGCAGCTTTTCCATGGGCTGACCGTTCTTTTCGTACATTCCAAGGAAGAACGCCGGCAGCATCACCGCCATCATGCCGAGGGTGGCGGCAGTGTTGCCGCCGGAGTCCCGGAGAACAAAAAACAGCGGCACTCCAATGAGAGCCGCTGTGCCGAAACAAAGCAGTTGCCGTTTCGTCAGGTTGAATGCGACCTTCGATTTTACTTTCGTCAGGTCACGGGGAACGGAAATATACGCAGCCAATAAAGCACCTCCTTTAATGCGCTCCGAGAACGGATTTCGTCACGGAGCTGGTCTTGAACAGGCTGAAACAAAGCAGAACGGTATAGCCCACAATGCTCCAAATGGAGTTGATGGCATCCCCGGAAATCGCCACGCTCTGGATCAGCACGGCGTAAATCGCCACGCAGATGAGGATGAGAAAGCCTTGAAAGCCCAATGCGAACAGGCATTTCAGGTAGTTCTGCCCCATGTGCGACTGCTCATGGTTGCCCCATGTTGCCATGGGGATGGGCGCAAGGCTCACCATGCAGTAGATTTCAATCATACGCCCGTAGACGATGACAAAAATGATGATGCTCAAGATCCGCATGGTGATGCCGATGAAGAAACTTTGCAGGAAAAGCCCGAACAGGGGTCCTACGTCCATCTGCATCAGGCAGGCTTCCAACATCGACAAGCCAATGTCGTTGACACGGGTGTTTCCGGCAATGATGCCGCTGGAATCGGACACCACCTTCTGTGTCAGGTCAAAGACCGCCATCACAATGTCGAAAGTATTGCTGATGAGCCACACCGACACCGCCGTTTTGAAGATCCAGCGCATGATGAGGCAGGCTCAAACTGTGCCATGTTGTTGTGCTGGGTGATCATCTCAATCAACTCATAACAGGCAATGAAGGTCAGGATAATGCCTGCAATGGGCAGCACCACATTCCGAGAGAGGCTTCGATCATGGCGAACACTCTCGGCTCAAAGCTGGAGGGCTTGGTGCCCACCTGCTGTGCGATGTTTCCCACCTGCGTGTTCACATCATCGAACAGGCCGCTGAGATTTGACATAATGCCTGCCGTCAGGATGCCTTTGATCCAGTCGGCAATGGCTTTGAGAACGGTTTCCATTCAGCAGTCACCGTCCTTAGCTGAAGTGGTTGATGAGGGTCTTGAGAAGGTTCAGGAGAAAAATAATGTGGGTCAAAAACTGCATAAAAAACACTTCCTTTCGTTGATAGGTGGAGATTCGTACCGCAATGCTTTCCTTATTATAAAGAGCTGTTATCCACAGCAGAGATAGAGCGATTGCGTATGTACAGGCGGGAAGACCCGCCTGCGGCTCTTAGCCGAACAGACCAGACAGCAGAGGAATCAGGGTGATGCCCACCAGAGCAACGCCGCCGCCAGCCATGAGCTGTTTTATCCCCAATTAGGTGTAAAATTCTGCTCGATGGCGGGCGGCGGCGTACAAAAATCTATATGGTGTTTTTAAGAGAACCATCCAGGCGGGACAGGTCAGGCAGTGACCTGTTCCACCTCCGGGATGGGTTTGAGATTAAAATGAATTTCGATAGAAATGTGTCTTGTTTTATCTTCGTCAATGCGCTCATGCACGACGATTTCTTTGATTAAGCGGTTAAGGGTGGCTGCATCCAGCTCTGTGATGTTGGCGTATTCCTGAATGGCTTCCACCCATTGTTTTGCATCATTGGCAAGCTGGACTTCATCGGACAGCCGCTTTCTGCCTCGGACACTTTTGTTTTAAGCTCCGTCTGCTCGGTCTGCGTCTTTTCCAGCATGGTGTTGAAGTTCTGCTCACTGATACGCCCTGCAATCATATCCTCATAAAGCCGCATTACCATTTTGTCCAGAACCTCAATCCGTTCCTCGTCCCTTGTAAGGGAGCGTTCCATTGCTTCCCGCTGTTCCCGCTGCTCGGCTTCACAGGTATTGGTCAGGCGGTCGGCAACCGCTTCTCCGTCCATCAGGCAGCTCTGGCACATTCCCGGATTTTCCGCAGCACATGACTGTAAAGGGTGTCATAATCAATCCGGTGCTGGGTGCAGTGGTTCTTTCCAAAGGCATTGTAGGTCTTGCAGGAGTAAATCTGCTGGGGATGTTTTGCGTTTGTGTAGCGTACCGTCAGAGACTTCCCACACTCGCCGCATTTTATCAGTCCGGCAAACAGGCTGATTTCATTGGTCTGCCCCGGACGCTGGCGGGATTTCAGCTTGTTCTGCACAATGTCAAAGCTCATGCGGTCAATCAGCGGTTCATGCTGTCCTTCCACTACAATCCAGTCCTCCGGCTTCTTTTCCCCAATCGTGCCGATTTTGAAACGGTAGTCCTTTTTCTGGGAAGCAATCGCCCCGGTGTAGACGGGATTCATCAAAAGGTCTTTGATAACGGAGAAGTCCCACATATACCGTCCGTTTTCCGGGTCTTTCTTTTCCCATTTGGTGCGGGTATTGCGAAGCCCCCGTTCCCGGTTCCACCATGTGGGGCAGGGGATTTTTTCTTCCTCCAGCCGTCTGCGGATATAGTTCGGACCATGACCGTTTAGGCATATCCGAAAATCAGCCGCACAATCGGGGCGGTTTCCTCGTCAATGAGCAGATGGTTTTTGTCCTCCGGGTCTTTCCGATACCCGAACGGGGCAAGACACCCGGTAAACTGTCCTTTCTGCGCTTTCAGAAGATAAGAGGAATGGACTTTCTTGGAAATATCCTTGCTGTACATCTCGTTCAGGATATTCTTGAACGGGGCAATATCGTTGTTATCCCGCAGGGTGTCGATACCGTCATTCATGGCGATATAGCGGACACCGTTTCTTGGGAAAAAGTCCTCAATCAAATGCCCGGTTTGCAGATAGTTACGCCCCAGTCGGCTGAGGTCTTTCGTGATGACAAGGTTGATTTGCCTGCGCTCAATGGCTCTCAACATTCTCTGTAAATCAGGACGCTCCATATTAAGACCTGTGAAGCCATCGTCCTGATAGACTGCCACAACCTCCCATCCCTGCTTTTCGCAGTATTTTTCCAGCATATCACGCTGGTTTGCGATACTGGCACTTTCGCCTTGCAGGTCATCGTCCTTTGACAGCCTGCAATAGACCGCCGCACGATAGCCCCCGGCAAGTGCCGAACCGATTGTTCTGTATTCCATTTCGTTCATCATAGCCATTTACCCACACAATCCAGACGGTATCTGGCTCTTTTGAACCTCATCTTCATTATAGCTCATATCTTTCTTTTTAGCAAGATATTCTTTCGTATTTGTCTTTCCGTATTTCTGGGAAATCAGGCTGACGAACACATCGGTTGCATCCAGCTCCCCGTCAAATACAGTGGTCACATGAATCTCTGTTTTGTTTTTTGCCATAGGCAGTTATCCTCCATACATGAAAATAGCCAGACAGAGGGTGTCGGCAACGAAGTCCGGCAACGGGCTTCAAAAGACCTTGCAAACAATCTCAATCTGGCGTTGATTACTATTTATACTTTTCTTTTATTTTCTGTTGTTTTGGTTGTCAGAGAGGGAAAAAGCCCGGAAATGAAGGGATTTTCCCCGGGCAACCGGCTCGGCAACGGGATAGCAACGAAGTCGGCAACGGGCTGTCATTTTCAGAATGGAAGCTCCATCTGCTCTGTGACCTCCACAAAACCGTCCATAGATTTTTCGGGCGGTTGTCGGTGTCCGTTGCCGGGATTTCACGCTCCCAGCCCTTTTGTCTGCCGTATTCCGCAAACATCCTCGGATTGGAAAAGTAGTTCCACCCGGTAATGCACTGGTTCATTATCTCGTTGATTTCCCGGATTTCCCATTGCTTCGGCTCATCAAAGGTGTGGTTTAAGGCTTCCTTGTAGAGCTGCTTGGAGCAGACCGTTTCCCCGGTGTACTTATCAAGGTAAGCCTGTATCATCCCGGCTTTGGTGTCCTCCGGCATAAAATCCCGCTGGTGTTCTTTGAGATACCGCTGCATGGCTGGGCTGAATGACAGCTTGAACATGCCGCTTCGGTAAATCTCCATTGCTTCCGCCCACATCTGGCTGATATAGGCTCTGGAAGCGGCTTCGTCCTCCAAAATGTGAACCTCGGCTTGCTCCGGGTACACCATGACCGGGATAAATCGGCGGTTGCCGGAACGGTCAAGGGGGAGAAAGTCAAGGGCGTTGGAAGTGCCGCCGAACACGCATTGACGGGGGCGGTCTGCCGGGTGAGTTTCATAGGGAATTTTGTAAACCTCTTTCTGGCGGCTTAGAAAGGACTTGATTTCCTCAATGCTCTTGGCATTGGCGGTTGCCATCATTTCCGACATTTCAATTATCCAGTGACCTTGCAGCTTGCGGTACACGTTATCATCGTCCAGCTTCCGCAAATCATCGGAAAACCACTCGTCCCGGACTGCCAGCAGCCGGAAGAAGGTGGATTTGCCAGCCCCCTGACCGCCTACCAGACACAGCATGATTTCAAACTTGCTTCCGGCTTAAATGCCCTTGTAATCGCCCCCAGCATGAACAGCTTCAAGCTTCATAGGTGTAATCGTCCACATCAGCTCCCAGAAAGTGCCGCAGACAGAAGCGGATGCGCTCAGTCCCGTCCCATGCAAGGCTGTTCAGAAAATCCCGGATGGGGTGGTACTTATTCTCATTCGCCACAATCCCGATGGCGGTTTCAATCTTTTTCTCACTGGTAAGCCCGTAGGTTTCCTCCAGATAGAGAAGCAGATACTTCATGTCCGTATCGGTCAGGGCTGTGCTTTCTCTGTGAAAACCGATGGGCTTTATGATGTCCTTGCGGTCGGTCAGGATGTTGTAGGCGATTGCCCCGGCAAGCACAGGGTCACGCTGGAATACGGTCAGGCAGTTCCGTATGCTCTGGCGGACGCCGCCTTTCTCGGTGGTTTCCAGAGTTGCCTTTACTTCCTCAACGCTCTGGGGCGGCTGCATGGCGTTCATGGTGTTTTTTAGTTCTTGCTGCGTCTGCGGCTGCAAGCTCTGCCATTCGCTGTTCAAGCTGTATCACATCCTTTCCGTAGTCCATAATCAAAACCGCTTTTTCCTCTGTCTCCCCGAACAGCAGCACATCCAGCAGATATTCCACATGGGCTTGCTTCTGCAAGGCTTCCACGAACCGGGGATGAAACGCTTCCTCCGGGGAGTGCGGGGCATAGTCGGTTTTCCATACCCGTAAGAGGTGTAGATAATCGGCAAGGACACGGAAGCAATGTGCCTTTGCTTCCCGGAACTGTTCTTCCGGGGATTTCTGCCGGGGCTTGGGCTTCCTTGCCCTGCCCGGTGGCTTCCAGTCCTCATAGGCAAGCCCGAAGTCACTCGCCAACTGTGCGGCGGCTTCCTTTTTCCCCAGCCCGTACAGCAGCTACAAAATCAATCACATCCCCATCTGCACCACATCCGAAGCAGTGGAAACGCTTGTCCAGCTTCATGCTGGGGGTCTTATCGTTGTGGAACGGGCAGCAAGCATCCCGTTTCTGTTTACCCGGATTCCGTAATGCTCCGCAGCCTGTCTTGTCGTAACGGACTGCTTCACAGCTTCAAATACATTCAAATCAATTCCTCCTTGTAAAAAAGAAAAGGCACTTATCATTCTCAATCTGAAAATGGCAAGTGCCTGTTAAAGTTCCATATCCTGTTGTTTGTGTTTCGTCTGCGCCGGGGCGTTTTTCTGTGCTTTCTTCTCGTCAGCCTTATCCTGCAAGACTTCTTTGAGGGGCTGCTTCTTGGGCGGCTCTTTGCTTTCCTCTGTGCCGGGTGTGGCTTTCCGTACCCAGTAGCGGATGTCCCGCAGCTTCTTCAAATCTTCCTGCACCTCGGTCAACGGTACTTTCAAGTCTGCGATTTCGCCCACAAGCTTCGCCTGTTCCTGCAAAAGCTCCTTTTTCGTGCTGTCCTTATCATCCGGGTGCTTGGCAAGGTAGGCACTGGCTTTCTCAAACCGGGCAACCTCCGGGTGTTCCAGCTTGAATTTTTCCTTAGTTTTCTTGAAAAATATCTTCTGGTATTTCTCATAAACGGGCTTACATTCCTTACAGTCCGTCCGGGCGGCAAGGATAGCGTCAATCACGTTGCTGCGGGTTTCCTTTGGCTTCATCTGCTTTCGGTAGTCGGCGGCAGATTTCCCGGACGTTTCTATAAAGTTTTCCAAATCCTCCACGGTGGAAAGTCCCTTTCTCTGAAGATAGGACAGGGCTTCGCTGACTGCCTTTAAGTCTTTGGAAGTTCCACGGTTTTGTCCCGCCCGTGTCCAGTCGCTCCGTTCTGCCTTTCGTACCTCCATGTACTTCATCAACAGATTGGGAAGAAATACCGCTTCCTCCGCAGCTTTTTCCGCAAGCAGTTCTTTTCGTTTTTCACTAAGCTCGATAATCCAGCCTTTGAGATTTTTAATAAGCTGCCGGATAGACTTCATCAGGCTGTTGGCGGCTTTGATTTCCCGGTTCAGATTTCCGATGTTGGTCTGAATCCCTCGCTTTTCCATCTGCCGGACAGCAGCACCCTCATGGACGGTAGGGATAATATCAAGCCCCTGTCTTTCATAAGAACGGAGATCCACCCGCTCCGGGCGGTTGTTGGCTTCCAGATAGCGGTTCTGGATGATCTCCCATTCATGCCGCCAGATTTCACAATACTTGCGGTCGTTCCAGTCAACCGTATCTTCCTTGTGACTTTTCCATCTGCCGGACGGAAGTTTTATCCGTTCCCCGTTCTCGTCAAGGTCATAAACCTTGCGGCTCTTGGGAAGCCATTTCCCATGTTCATCCATTGCCCGCATAGTCAGCATGACATGAGCGTGAGGGTTTCCGTCCCCTTTGTCATGGATGGCAAAATCCACGCACATTCCTTTGGAAACAAACTGCTGATTGCAGAAATCCCGGACAAGGGCGGCGTACTGGTCGGGCGGTATCTCTCTGGGAATGGAAAGCACCCACCGCCTTGCAAGCTGGGAGTTCCATTGCTTCTCAACAGCTTCGGCGGCGTTCCATAAGGTATTGCGGTCTGCATACTCTGGCGGGGCATTTGCCGGGAGCAGGATTTCATTATGGACGATACCACGCTTTTCTGGGTAGTGCTTCACTTGCTGGTCGTATTCACAGAACAGCTTTTCGCCGCTTTGGTAAGCAGCGGCGGCAACAGCAGACTGGCGGTTGCTACGCTGGACGATGGAGATTTGATTGTGTGGACAGGGCATTTAGTGTTCCTCCTTTCCGATTTTAGGTATAAAAAGCAGGAGACCTTTTTCAGATTTCCTGCTTGGTGTGCCGCTGGGGGCGGCGGGTATTTAGTTAAAATTCAAGATTACTTAACTTTATAATAGTTTTCTATTGCCTGTGCAAAGAAATCAGAAGCCCCTTCACCGTATTTTTCGTCTATCATTGGTTTGATTTGTTCATTGCGGTAATACTGCGCCTGTGCCATCATAAAGCCTTTTTCTTCTTTTATCTGGGCAAGCTGTTTCATAACAAAGCCATATTCTCCAACAAGCTCTTTTACTTCAAAAGAATCTATGTCACAATTCTGTTTTGCAATCAGTTTTTGCAAAATCGCTTCTATCCGTTTGTTATAGCTTTCTGCAACTTCTTTGCTGACGGGAGTTCGGGCAACAGACAGAAACTTGTCCTTTCCACCATACCATTCAACTACCTTTGCATAGCCTTTCTGCATTTCTTCCGAAGATACGACTTCCATATAATGCTTTTTCCATTGTTCAATGCTACCAAATTCTTTAATTGCAATGTTTCTCATATTCTCCGGCATATGCTCAAGCATGGTTTGGAACATTTCTTCTACTTCTGTTTTGGTAAAAATTGTAAAATCCATTTTGTTCTCTCCTTTCAGAATGTCATCAATGCTGGCAATCAGACGTTCCATTCGTTCTTTCTTTGTTACCAACATTTTTCGCTGTACTTGTAGAATCTGATTTCTTTCAAGAGCCGGATTGTCCAAAACAGCTTTGATTTCTTTCAAGGAGATATCAAACTCACGGAAAAATAAAATCTGTTGTAATGTTTCCAGTGCCTTATCGTCATAAAGCCGGTATCCCGCATCACTTTTTTCTGTTGGCTTTAACAACCCGATTTCATCATAATAGTGAAGCGTGCGAACGCTGATACCTGTTAAATCTGATATTTCTTTTACTGTCCTCATAGCTGCTGACCTCCTGTTCCTGATAAGGTAACTTTAATCTATGACGTTCCGTGAGAGTCAATAGGCATTTTCATTTTTTAGTATAACATTTTTCATTTCTTCTCAAAAGACAGAAAACTGATTCTGTAAAACTTGTCGGCTGGGAACAGCTTGCAACGCAAGGTGTCCCCAGATGGCAAGTCCACAAAAGGGTAGCTGGCGAAAGCCAGCGCAGGGGAAGTGTAGCGTCCCCTGTTTGATTTGGAGCAGACCGTGGCTGCGGAAAATCACAGCCCTCCGGCGAGGAGCCTTCGGAGAACGCAATGCACCAACCTCTGGGTGGTGTATAATTGCGCCCTTAGTAAACTAAGGGGTTTCCGGCTTCTCCCGTTCCAGCATTTTTTTCAATAGTTCCTGCGTGTCCTGCCTGTGAAAAATGAGTTTCAACAACAGCATGACATCATCATCTGTTAGGCGTTCCGGCTCTTGCAGAAAACTTTCCAGCATACCGCCACGAGTGCAGAGCCGGTGCGTCCGTTCCTTTCGGGTAAGCTGCTTTAACTGGTGCTGCAATGCCTTTTCATCATTGATGGCTTTCCGCAGTTTCTTTTCGCTTTTCTCCAGCTCCCGGTTGAGCTTTTCCAGCTTCGAGGTATCAGGCAAGGGCAGCGTCCTCCTTTCCCGGTATCAGCACATAAATCCTATTCGGTTCTCCCACGCCCTGACGCACCCGCATGATAAGTCCGGCGTTTTCCAGTTCATTCAGAGAACGCTTGACCGTCATGGGACTGCGGGACAGGACTGCGGCAATGGCTGTGACAGGGAAGCAGACAAACAGGATTCCGTTCTCGTCCTCCTGCTCTTTGGATAGCATAGCGTCCAGCATCCGGCAGTACATGACCTTTGCGGTGCTGCTGACTGGAAATCCTGTCAACGCTCTGGGAAATGGCATACAGGGCGGCAATGGTGTGTCTATCGTCATAAATTCAAAATTCATTCGGTGTGTTCCT
>ENA-OQAA01001315-OQAA01001315.1-human-gut-metagenome-genome-assembly--contig:-NODE-1315-length-13047-cov-1.498220_pt1 | contig 13047 bp, 16 predicted proteins | sample MGYA00242489_ERZ504515 | MGnify/ENA primary metagenome ERZ504515 (study PRJEB26092, sample SAMD00036237) | human gut metagenome | host: Homo sapiens | study: EMG produced TPA metagenomics assembly of...
AATCAACCTTTTTTTTAATTTTTTTATAAAAAAATTTAAAGTTTTTAATTAGCTGAAAAAACCTTATTAAATTAAGGCTTTTTTCATACTCAACTATAATCATACAAAAGTTTTTGTATTTTTCTATATCTTTTTTAATAAATTCATCATTATTTAAAATTTTAAAAGGAAAAATATTTTATTCTATAGAATATATATTTATATACTTAATAATCTAATTATGACCTACATATAACGCTCGTTAATTTATTAAATATTAATATATTTTTTAATATTTCCTTAAATCTACAAAGGAATTAATTTCCCATTTTATGTTAACAAAAATATTTCTTAGGAGATATTAGTATGCATTTTTATTGTGAAAAATGTAAAAAAGAATATCCATTAAATTCAATTTCTTACCATTGTTCTTGTGGTGGTTTATTTAGATTATATAAAAATAACACTGATCCTATAACACCAGAAGTTTCTATTGGAGAAATTGAAACACCGCTTATACCTATAAAATTTGGTAAACAAGAGTTTTTCTTTAAAATGGAAAACTTAAATCCAACAGGTTCTTTCAAAGCCCGTGGTGCCAAGACAATGATTAGCATACTAAAAAATCTAGGCATAAAACACATAATTGAAGATTCTTCAGGAAATGCAGCTTCTGCTATAGCAGCTTACGCAGCTGCGGCAAACATGAAATGTACTGCTTATGTACCTGAAAATATAGCTGAAGGCAAATTAAAACAAATTGAAACTTTTGGTGCTCAAATTCGCCTTGTTATTGGTAATCGTGATACTGCAGCCAAAACAGCTCAAAAAGAAGCTACAAAATCTAAAACATATTATGCTTCTCATGTCTATAATCCTTTATTCTTTGAAGGAATAAAATCTCTAGCTTATGAAATTTACCATCAATTAAATGACCATGTACCTGAATATCTTTTCCTTCCTGTTGGTAATGGTACAATGCTTCTCGGTCTTTATTATGGATTTGAAGAAATTGGTCGTTTACCAAAATTCATTGCCGTTCAAAGCGAAAATTGCTGTCCTTTATATAATGCATTCAAGAAAAAACGCAAAGGTTCCAAAGTTGGTTATACTATAGCTGATTCCATACGTGTAGAAAAACCAATGCGTTTAAAAGAAATGCTCATGGCAATTACTCGTAGCAATGGTGAAGTCCTCACTGTAGATGATGAAGAAATTATCGAAGCTCAACATCAAGTAGGTAGAAAAGGTATCTATATTGAACCAACTGCTGCTGCTTCCGTTGCTGGTGCTTTAAAATATTTCAAAAAAGGAAAACCAGATAACTATCGTGTTATTATTCCAATAACTGGTGCTGGTATCAATACTTCTAGTAACAAAGATTAAAAAAAAAAGTCAGTTTTAGTAAAGCTAAAACTGAACTTTTTATCAACATATCCATCATCATCAAAAATAACTTACTATATATCTTTTATCCCTAAAAATTTATGATAAAATATATTATTAATTAACTCAAATTAAATTTATTTTTAGAAAGGATGTTTTGATGGAAGATATTAATATCTATATGTGTTTATTTCTAATTGTTACTGGATTTATCGCAGCTTTTATCGATACTTGTAGTTGGCGGTGGTGGTCTTATTTCTTTACCTGCACTTTATTACTGCATGCCTCCCGTTACAGCTATAGCTACGAATAAAGTGTCTGCTTCTATGGGTGCTACAATTGGTTTTGCCTCTTTTGTTCGCTCTGGTAGATAGATTTTTCTACTATAAAATATTTACTACCACTTTCTTTTATTGGCTCAATCTGTGGTGCTAGTATTTTAAAATTAATTCCTTCTGACTTTCTTCGTCCCTTAATTATCATTTTACTTGTAGCGGTAACTATCTATACTTTGACAAAAAAAGAATTTGGTCAAGTCGCTACATTTAATGGTATGAGTCAAAAAATGTGGATACTAAGCGCTATTGCTGCATTTATTTTTGGCTTTTATGATGGATTTTTCGGCCCTGGTACTGGCACATTTTTTATTATTTGCATTTCTTTGGATAGGTTTCGATTTTATCGGTGCTGCTGCTAATGCTCGTGGCTTAAACTTTGCTAGTAACATCGCTGGTGCATTATTTTTCATCAGCTCTGGCATTGTCGATTTCGCCTACGCCATTCCTATGGGACTTGCATGATGGTTGGAGCCTTCTGCGGAGCTCGCATGGCCATTGCCAAAGGTGCTACATACGTAAAAACCTTATTTATCATCATGTCCATCGTATTAATCGGAAAACAAGTAATTGATTTATTCAAATAATACAATGTTCGTTTTTCTTTTATGTAAAAGAAAAATGAACCAAAAAGAAAACCTACCCGCAATATTGATTTTACTTTGACAAAGATAAAACTATGTCTACAACGCTCTAAACTCGCTTCGCTCAACATAGACATAAAACCGTATCCATAGTTTTATCTTTGTCAATAGCTTTCAGCTACCGTAAAAGTCTGCTAATGCGGGAAAGTTTGGTATTATATTAATAACACGTAATATTATTTTCCGCATTATAAATTTTTAGTGGTAACCTTTAGGTTATTGAAAATAATTGTCGCTGAATACGGTTTTAGTCTGAATGTTTGAGCGAAGCGAGTTTCTAAGCGTTGTATGAAGCGAAAATTATTTTCAAAGCTAAAAATTTATCTGCGGTGATTTCTTTGGTTCGTTTCTTTGTCACCAAAGAAATGAACATATTATAATTGGGAGGGTATATTTTTATGTTATATGCAGTTATTGACATTGGTTCTACTACTATTCGTATGGCTATTTATGAAATCTTGGATAATAAGTTAAATCTTATTCATAAGCGCAAATATACTGTAGGTTTAGCAAGTTATGTCAAGGATAATGTCATGGAACAAGCTGGTATTGATAAAGCTTGCGAGATTTTAAATAGCTTTAAATCCTTCTTAACTTCTTTTAATATCGAAAATGTAAGTGCTTTTACTACAGCTGCACTCCGCAATGCTCAAAATAGTAAAGAAGCTGTCGCTGAAATCATTGCTCGCACTGGTATTGATTTGCATATCATTTCTGGTGATGAAGAAGCAACTTATGATTTTATCGCTGCTACACATGAACTTGATTATCATGATGGTTTTATCATCGATATCGGCGGTGCTAGTACAGAACTCATTCGTTTTGCTGACAATAAAATTATCCAAAAAACTAGCTTACCTATCGGCTCTTTAGCTCTCCATACAAAATATGCGACTGACTTTTTACCTAGCGAAGAAGAAATCGCACAAATGATAAAAGAAGTTCATGCTATTATTGATACAGCACCTGAATTTAAAGATATTTCCCATGCTGAAATCTGTGGTATTGGTGGTACATGTAAAGGAGCTAGAGCTTTATATAACGAAATGTACGCTCAAGATGATGCAAATGAAACTATACCTGCTGACAAAATTCCTGAAATGATTTCTCATTTCACTCGTGGGCATAAATTAACAGATAAAGATATCACAACTTTATTAAAAACCGTACCTGACCGTTTGCATACTATCATTCCTGGCATGGTCATAGCTAATGAAATCGCTAAATTAATCCATGCTACAGCAATAACTTATAAAGACGCTGGTATGCGTGAAGGATTTTTATATACTCATGTAATCGAAGGTTAGTTTTTTATGCAAAAAAATAACGATATTTTACAAATATTATTTTCCTATCAAGATAAAAATTATGCTCAATTTGTACAAAAATTATTGCCTAAAAATATTGATAGAGAAAATATAAAAATTATCGGTATACGTTTACCACAATTGCGAAAAATTGCTAAAGACCTAGTAAAAAATAATTGGCAAGAATTTTTAAATCAAAATACAAATGAATATTTTGAGCAAATCATGCTTGAAGGCTTTGTCATTGCTTATGCTCCTATTAATATAAATGCAAAACAAAAATTAATTCAAAATTTCTTACCTAAGATAAATAATTGGTCTATTTGCGATAGTTTTTGCGCTAGTTTCCAATTAAAAACTAAAGATAAAGATTTATATCTATCTTTTATAAAAAATTATTTAAACAGCCCTAATGAATATGAATTGCGTTTTGCCATCGTGATGTTATTAGACTATTACTTGACAGAAGATTTTGCTGACAATACACTTCAATTAGTCTATAACACAAAAAATATTTCCTATAGTGTAAATATGGCTAAAGCATGGGCTTTTAGTAAATATTTTGCTTTTTATCCAGACAAAGGCTTAAATTTTTTGCAAACAAAATCTCTATCTAAAGATGTTTTTAAAATGACTTGTCAAAAAATAAGAGACTCCCATAGAGTTTCTTCTCGTTATAAAGAAGCATTAAAAAATTTATAAAAATTTTTATCAGTTGTTATCTAACATTCATTATTTAACAACTGATTTTTTATCTAATATAGCCCTAAAGCCTTATATCATAGACTTTTTTCGCTAAAAATGATAAAATATATTAGTTAAGATGATTGTCGTAATTTGTTATTTCGGTCATATTTTGACCGTAGATTAAAATTGAGGTGAGAATGTGACAGAAACTATAAATACAGGAAAAATTCTCCCTGTAAATCTTGAAGATGAAATGAAAAACTCATATATTGATTATGCTATGAGTGTAATTGTTATGCGTGCATTACCTGATGTACGTGATGGTTTAAAACCAGTTCATCGTCGTATTTTGTATGCTATGCAAGAAGCTGGTATGGGCTCTAATAAACCATATAAAAAATCTGCTCGTATCGTCGGGGAAGTACTAGGTAAATATCATCCACATGGTGATACTTCCGTTTATGATGCTATTGTTCGTATGGCTCAAGATTTCTCTTGCCGTTATGTATTAGCTGATGGTCATGGAACTTTGGTTCTATTGATGGCGACTCTGCTGCTGCTATGCGTTATACAGAAGTTCGTATGTCAAAAATTGCAGAATTAATGCTCCAAGACATCGATAAAAAACAGTGGATTTCACACCAAACTATGATGAATCCCTACAAGAACCATCTGTATTACCATCTAAAATACCAAATCTTTTAGTAAATGGTTCTTCTGGTATTGCCGTTGGTATGGCAACTAATATACCACCACATAATTTAAACGAAGTAATTGATGGCGTTTTACAGATGATTGATAACCCTGAAATTACTGTTGAAGGATTAATGCAAACTATCAAAGGTCCAGATTTCCCTACTGGAGCAATGATTATGGGTCGTGATGGCATTATTTCTGCTTATAAAACAGGTCGTGGTGCAGTAAAAATGCGTGCTTGCACAGAAATTACTACTTTGCCAAATGGTAAACCACGTATCACTGTAACTGAATTACCATATCAAGTAAATAAAGCTCGTCTTGTAGAACGCATTGCTGAACTTGTTCGTGATAAAACAATTGATGGTATTACTGATTTAAATGACGAATCAGACCGCAATGGTATGAGTATTGTAATTGATTTACGTCGTGATGCAAATCCAGAAGTTATTTTAAATCAATTATATCAACATACTCAATTACAAGAAACTTTCGGTGTAATTATGCTTGCTTTAGTTGATGGCAGACCTCGCATTCTCAACTTAAAACAAGTTTTACATTACTATATCAAACATCAAGAAGATGTTATTCGCCGTCGTACACAGTATGAACTCACAAAAGCTCAAGCTCGTGCTCATATCTTAGAAGGCTTAACTATAGCACTTGACCATTTAGACCCAATCATTAAAACTATTCGTGATTCTAAAAATGGCGATAGCGCTAAAGAAGTTTTAATGAGCGACTATACTCTTACTGAAAAACAAGCTCAAGCTATCTTAGATTTGAGATTACAACGTTTAACTGGTCTTGAACGCGAAAAAATCGAAAATGAATATCTTGAAATCTTAGATTATATCTCTGATTTACAAAATATCTTAGCAGATGAACAAAAAATCTTAGATATCATTAAAGAAGAACTTCTGCTGTTAAAGCTAAATTCGGCGATGCTCGTCGCACTCAAATCACAGATGATAGTTCTGATGTAGATATCGCAGATTTAATTGCTGAAGAAGATGTAGTAATCACTTTAACACATAATAACTATATCAAACGTATCCCAGTAACTACGTATCGCAATCAAAAACGCGGTGGTCGTGGCGTTACTGGCATGGGTACAAAAGAAGAAGATTATGTTGAAAATATGATTATCACATCTACACACAATACAATCTTATTCTTTACTAATAAGGGACTTGTATATCAATTAAAAGGATATGAAATTCCTGAATCCGGTAGAACTGCAAAAGGCACAGCCATTGTAAATCTTTTACCATTAGCAAAAGAAGAAACTATCACAGCTATCATTCCTATTAAGGAGTTCTCTAAAGATAGATATTTATTTATGGCTACTCGTCATGGTATCGTTAAAAAGACAGGTCTTAGCGAATTTGATACTAATCGCAAAAAGACAGGTCTTATCGCACTTTCTTTAAAAGAAAATGATGAATTAATCGGTGTAAAACTCACTGATGGCAATCGCCAAATCATCATCGGTACTCGCGATGGTATGTCTATTTGCTTCAATGAACAAGATGTTCGTCCTATGGGTAGAACTGCTCGCGGTGTCATTGGCATAAAATTAAAAGGTGAAGATACAGTAATTGGCATGGACAATATCCGTGATGATTGCGAAGTCTTAACTGTTACTGAACATGGTTTTGGCAAACGTACTGCAACTTCTGAATATCGCACACAAACTCGCGGTGGCATTGGTCTTATCAACATCAAAGTCACTGAAAAAACTGGTTTTGTAATCGGCATTAAAGTTGTAGACAGTCAACAAGAATTCATGCTCATTTCTACTGAAGGTATCGTCATTCGCTCAAATATTGAAGAAGTTTCTGTAATTGGCAGAAATACTCAAGGCGTAAAAATGATGAATATGGATAATAATGATAAAGTAGCTGCTCTTGCTGCTTTTGAAATCAAAGAAGACGATAAATAATTTATAAGACAAAAGGATTTTGCTATGTATGATATGGGAAAAATACTCATCTATATAGGAATTGCTCTTGTTATTATCGGTCTATTAATCCATTTTGGTGGAAAATTATTACCTCTAGGTAAATTACCATTTGATTTTAAATGGGAAGGTAATAATTGGGGCGTTTATTTTCCTTTAGGTAGTTCTATTTTAATTAGTATTATCTTAACATTAATCTTAAATTTATTATTTCGTTAACTAAAAATACCGCAAATAGTTTTTATCCTATTTGCGGTATTTTTTATTTATGATTTACCTGTAGTATTCATATCTATAGCTGGGACATCTCTTGTTGGTGTTTGTGGCACAGGTTCTTTTTGTTTTTGTTGTATTATCTTCCACTGGAGTTTTCTTCTCTAGTTTCTACTTTTTCTCGATTACTATTTGTTCGTGGACGTTCTTCATCTACTTCAGATTTAAATCGTTTTGTAGATTTTTCTTGTTCTTCACGAAGTCGTTGCAATCTTTCTTCACGTTCCTGTGCAATTTCTCTTTTTATGCGTTCTTTTTCTGTTACTTCTACAGCATTATCAGGAATAGATTCTTCATATTCTATATTATCTTCATGAATAGATGTTGTAATTGATTGATTGATTTTTATGCCTAATGTATTTGCTAAAATCTGTCTTGTCTTACTGATATCTGGTACCCAATAACTAATACCTTCTATATATACTGGTTTACCTGGTAACATTTCTGATTTTAATCCATTATCTTTTGCATCTTGAAGTGTTCCCAAGAAAGATAATATTTCACTAACTGACATATCAGTTTCCACTGAATCAGAAACAGCAGATACAATAGCTGGCAATTTAGGAATAATTGTTGGAGATACTAATTTGTCCATTACTGCTTTCATGAAATTCTGTTGACGTTTGATACGACCAATATCGCCCTCTTCATCACGATAGCGCACATATGTTATCGCAGTCTTGCCGTCCATATGTTGCATACCTGGCTGAAGGTCAATATATAAACCGCCATCATCATCCCATGGGTCTTCATAATACATGCGTTTTCTACATCAATATCAATACCGCCTAAAGCATCAATAATTTTAGTAAAACCATGTACATTAATTTTTATATAATGATCAATATGTGTATTTAATAAACTTTCAATGGTTTCTTGAGTTAATTTTCTACCACCATAGGCATAAGCTGCATTAATCTTATCAAAGCCATGACCTTTTATTTTTACACGTGTATCACGAGGCACAGATAACAATGCTGCTTGATTTTTATCTGGGTCTAATGTCGCTATCATTAAGGTATCGCTTCTCCCCACATCATCAGCGCGCTCATCTACCCCCATAATCATTACAGTAGCCTTATCTTTTGCAACTAACATACCTTTTTATCATCTTCATTATAATCTGGTTTATTATCAACTAATGCATTAGCAAAAAAAGCTCCTACCATACCAGATAAAATAAAAACAACTACTAATATCAAGATATATTTTACATAACTGCTTTTTATTTTTTTTATCTCCATTTCCCAATTATTATCCCTCACATTATTCAAATTCATTTAAATATTAACTATTCTATTATAAGATTTTATCAATTATTCCGCAATTGTTATTTCTCTATTTTAGTAAACGTATACTAAAAAAACTTTATTTTCATAAAAATGAAATATTATATAATACTAATATCACATCTTATAAAAAGGAGTATTGTTGTGGATAAGAATAAACAAAAATACAAATATCTTTATTTATTGTCAGAAAAATACCCTAATCGTCAATCTGTTGTAACTGAGCTAATTCGTTTAAAAGCTATTTTAAACTTAGCTCGACCAACAGAACATTTTATGAGTGATTTACATGGTGAATATGAGTCCTTCTTCCATATTCTCAATAATTGCTCTGGTGTTATCAAAGAAAAAGTAGATTATTTATTTTCTGAAGAAATGTCCACCTCACAAAAAGCTGAATTTTGTACTTTAATTTATTATCCTAAAGAAAAAATACTCAATTTAAAAAAACAAAAATTAATCACTACTCAATGGTATTCTCAAAATCTCATCTATTTATTGCGTCTATCAAGATTGATGTCTTATAAATATCCTCAATCAGAATTAAAAAATTTACTGCCTAAAGGATATGAAACCATCATTCTTGAATTGCTCACAGCTAGACCAAATGATGATACTTTCCAAGAGGTATATTTCAATACTATCTTAAACACTTTAATCAATATTAATAGTGGTACAGATTTTATCATTGCCTTTACAAAATTCATCAAAAAACTAGCTGTTGCTCATTTGCATATCGTCGGCGATATTTATGACCGAGGACAACGACCTGACTCTATCATAGATATGCTACGCCAACATCATTCTGTAGATATTCAATGGGGCAATCATGATATCTTATGGATGGGTGCAATGTGTGGTAATGAAGCTTGTATAGCGACAGTAGTGCGAAATTGTCTATCTTATAATAATACTGCTGTTTTAGAAAAAGGTTATGCTATCAGCCTTCGCTCGCTATCTTCATTAGCTAGTAAATTATATCCAGATAAAACCTTATTAGTAGCTATGCAACGTACTATTTCCATAATTTTATTTAAATTAGAAGGACAACTCATCAAACGCAATCCAGATTTTCAGATGGATAGTCGCCTTTTATTAGATAAAATAGATTATATCTCCAAATATATCAAAATCAATGGTATATCTTATCCAATAAAGAGTCCTTCCTTCCCTACAATAAATCCTCAAAATCCCTATGAATTATCTTTAGAAGAAACAGAAGTCTTATCCGATATAAAATCAGCATTTTTAGATAGTGTGCGCTTGCGCAAACATATTGATTTTCTTTTACCAAAAAGGTAACGTCTATAAAGCATATAATAACAATTTACTCTATCATGTTGTATACCATTAAATGAAGATGGTAGTTTTATGCGTATTCATCTAAATAACAAATATTATTCTGGAAAAAATTATTTAGACTTTGTTGATAAAACTATTCGCCAAGCATATCTTGGTTTATATGAACAAAAAAATATCGACTTAATGTATTATTTCTGGTGTGGCAGATATTCACCATTTTCCGGTAGAGAATTTAAAACATTTGAACGCATGTTTATTGAAGATACGGATACATGGATTGAACCTTCTGATGCGTATTATAAATATTGCAATGATGAAAAATCTGCGATATGATACTTGAAGAATTTTCCTTAAAAACAAAACGTGGACATATAATCAATGGTCATGTTCCTGTAAAAGTAAAAGAAGGAGAAAGTCCTGTAAAAGCAAATGGAAAATTAATCATCATTGATGGTGGTTTTTGCAGGGCCTATCATAAAAAAACAGGAATTGCTGGTTATACTTTAATTTCTAATTCACGTGGACTACGTCTTTTAGAACATCAATCCTGTGCTAATATCAAAGAGTCCTTAAAAGCCAACCAAGATATTGAGTCAGTTTCCTGTACTTTAGAATTACAAAATTATCATTCTTCAACAGCTGATACTGATTTAGGCGAAGAAATCCAATGTCAAATAAATGATATCTACCATTTAATGCTCGCTTATCAAAATGGTTTAATTCCTGAACAAGCTTAATTGTAAAAAAGGCAACTTATTTTATTTAAATAGTAAAAATAAGTTGCCTTTTTTGACATCTTCATAATTATTTGAGATAATTTATATATATAAATATAATGAAAAGGATAGATTATACTTATGACTTTATTTCTTTTAATCAGTGCAATTATCTTAATTGCTTGCGTAATTGGAAGTAAATTATCTACTCGCTTTGGCGTGCCTACACTTTTATTTTTTATTGGTCTTGGTATGCTCTTCGGCTCTGATGGTTTATTTCAAATTCATTTTGAAGATTATTCTCTTGCTGAAAAAATCTGTTCTGCCGCTCTCATTTTCATCATGTTTTACGGTGGCTTTGGTACAAATGGAAACTGCTCGTCCTATAGCTAAACAAGCTGTTTACTGAGTACTTTTGGCGTATTATCACGCTGCACTCACTGGTATTTTTGTCATTTAGTATTAGGGTTACCCCTCTTGAGGGATTATTAATTGGTGCTGTGCTTAGCTCTACTGATGCAGCTTCTGTCTTTTCTATTTTGCGTTCACAAAAATTAAATCTAAAATACAGTACTGCTCCTATGCTAGAAATTGAAAGTGGTAGTAATGACCCTTGTGCTTATATGCTGACCATAAATTTTATTAACTAGCATTGGCAGTAGCTTAAACTTCTTTGATATCTCCTATTTAATTTTTGCTCAATTTGCTTATGGAATTATCATCGGTGTTGTCTTAGCTTTTATCGCTTTCCTGGATATTAAAAATGTTCAATTCGGCGAAAATGGTTTTGACTCTATCTTTTTAGTTGCTATTGCCTTAACTGCTTATGCTCTCCCATCTCTAGTTGATGGCAATGGTTATTTAAGCACTTATATCGCAGGTATCATCTTAGGCAATCAAAATATCCCGAAAAAGAAAAATCTCGTAAATTTCTTCGATGCTTTTAATGGCATGATGCAAATGCTCATCTTCTTCTTATTAGGTTTATTAGTATTTCCTTCAAAATTACCATATTATTTTGTCCCTGCTTTGTTTATTGCTATTTTCCTTACATTCATCGCTAGACCTATAACCATGGCAATATTATTATCTCCATTTAAAGCTCCTTTAAATCAACAATTAATCATGTCATGGGCTGGTCTTCGCGGAGCTGCCTCCATCGTTTTTGCAATTGTCGCTGTCGTATCACCAAATTATGCTGATGATTCTATTTTCTCCATAGTTTTCTGTGTTGTACTTTTATCTTTATTATTCCAAGGTGCTTTATTACCATCTGCTTCAAAACATCTAAATATGATTGATGAACATGAAAATGTATTAAAAACTTTTAACGATTATACTGATGAAAATAATATCCATTTCACTTGTTTAGAATTAAATAATTCACACCCATGGATTAATAAACAAATTCGCGATATCGGCTCTATTCCAGGTACATTGATTGCTGCTATCTTGAGAAAAGGAGCCACAATAACGCCAAAAGGCGATACCTTCTTGCGCGATGGAGATACACTCATCATTTGCGCTAAAACTTATCAGGGCAATGATAATATCACTTTAAATGAAATAAATATTGATTCTAATAATGAATTCATTGGCAAAAAACTTCGCGATATTGATATCAAAAAAGATTCACTTGTTGTTTTAATTCAACGAAACGGCGTAGATATCATACCTGATGGCGATACTATTCTAGAAGAAAAAGATACGCTTGTAGTTTTCTCTCAAAAAAATCTTTTTCATTTAGCCTAATTTAAAATCAAATATAAAATAAAAAGATAGTTATAAGACAAAATTTAGTCCTATAACTATCTTTTTTAATTTAAATTTTATTACATGATAGATTTATAAATTTCTTTAATAGCTTCTACACTTACATCTCTTGGATTTCCTGGTGTGCATGCATCAACAAAAGCAGATTCAGATAAAAATTGAAGGTCTTCTTCTTTTACACCTAATTGAGTCAATTTCTGAGGAATTCCCACATCTACACTCAATTTTTCTACGGCTTCAATACAAGCCTGACGAGCCTGTTCAATACTCATATCTTCTGTATTTTTTACGCCCATAGCTACTGCGATATCACGATATTTATCTGCTGTTGATGGCGCATTAAATTTCAATACTGGTGTTAATAAAATAGCACAAGCAACACCATGTGGAATGTCATATACTGCACTCAATGGATGAGCCATAGAATGTACTATACCTAAGCCAACATTAGAAAAGCCCATTCCTGCAATATATTGACCTAAAGCCATTTGTGCTCTACCTTCTGGATCGCCTTTAACAGAATCTCTTAAAGAACGAGCTATGATTTCAATAGCTTTTATATGCATCATATCTGTTAATTCCCATGCACCTTTAGTGATATACCTTCGATAGCATGAACAAGTGCGTCCATTCCTGTTGCTGCACAGAGTTTTGGTGGCATAGATTGCAGTCATATCTGGATCGATAATTGCCACTA
>ENA-OQAA01001316-OQAA01001316.1-human-gut-metagenome-genome-assembly--contig:-NODE-1316-length-13027-cov-2.303101_pt1 | contig 13027 bp, 17 predicted proteins | sample MGYA00242489_ERZ504515 | MGnify/ENA primary metagenome ERZ504515 (study PRJEB26092, sample SAMD00036237) | human gut metagenome | host: Homo sapiens | study: EMG produced TPA metagenomics assembly of...
TGCATGTGTATAAAAGAGACGGGTTTGAGTTTTTGAGTTATAAAGAGATGAAAAAAGAGTAAGGACAATACCGCACAATTCCCGCCTAACGCTCAAGCACCGCTCCGGCGGCTGCGGCACGGCATCTGCGTTGCCAAAATGCTCGATAATGTCGGGTTGCGGTACCCGCATCGTGCTTCGGGGCAAAAGCCCTCGCACTCTGCGACCGCTGCCCCTGCTTCGGTTCGCTGTTTCCGCCACTGGCGGCGCTCACCTTTGCAGCATCCAGTATTATCTGCGCTTTTGGCTTAGCATCTGCCACACCTCGCTCACCGTATCGGCACTTAGAATTATGCGGTATTGCCTTAAAAATGTTCTTGAAAAGACGCAAGACAGTAACGACAATACGAATATTCTCTCACTATAGGCGTTCATTTTTTCTATTTACGGTTTTGTGATTTGGTTAAAATTATATTATGCCATTATTTCTACAGTAGCACACGACTCAGATAAAAGGCTCCCACATAACATGCCAGATAATAAACTTTTGCTTTGCGAGTAAAATCCCTTATTAAAAATACATAGACAAAAATTCCATAGCACAGTAACACTACACAGTGAACTGGCAGCAATTTTAGCGAACCATCTCCCAGGAACATTTCCGCAATGAAGGCAACAAACATCGGTGGAAGCATTGTCGCACTGATATCAATCAATTCGTGAATCTCAAACTTTTGATTTTTGAAGGATATCTGCTGCAGAATAACATACACCACAATTCCCGTCAAACTTCCCAATGTGTTTACAATAAGGTCATCTATATCTACGACACCCGTTTTTAAAACGAGCTGTGCGCTTTCTATGAAGAATGTTGTCAAGCATGACATTCCAACTGCTTTATATACGCGGAAATTCTTTTGATAATAGCAGTAAATTACTCCAAAAGGTACAAACATTACCATGTTATAAAGCATATCCCATGAAACAGGGCTGTGACCATATTTCAAGTTTTCTCTAATACTATGGAACGGCAGTAGATTCATTTCTTCCACCCGCGTTAGTTGACCACCCATAATTGTCATAATCACGTTAAAACGCGACACACACATACAAAATACTATCAAAAAATATAGTATAGTCATAAACTGGAAGCCATGCTTTCTTCTGCTTTTCATGATCGGTTGCCTCTCCAATCGCTTTCATTTATCATAGACTTCTTTAAATTTGTTTATGGCAACACCGCACAATTCCCGCCTTGCGGCTTAAGCACCGCTCCGGCGGCTGCGGCACTTAGAATTGTGCGGTATTGCCTTATCTTTACTGCTGGGCATCGTATAGTTCCTTGTAGATTCTACATGTATCCTATAGTCTATCATGTTCTCCATGATAAATCAATTTTCCATCGTCAAATACGCAATTTCTACACCTGCCCCGGAAAATTTGCTGGAATGGGGCACGGGCATTTTTTGGGGGGGTGTTTTCCCCTGCCTGGCTGTAAGTTCAATCAACGAATCAAAGCGAATCCCGCAAAACAAAAAAGTACCGTTCCCGCAGCGCTACTGCAGGTCCGGTACATCATAGTATATTCGTATGCTGATCTGCCTGCGCTGCGGCAGGCGGGATTTCGGGGGATTGCCATTACATTAAGCTGAACAGGTCAACCTGGCTGGTTTCCGGCAGATTTCCCAAAGCGCCGACTTCGTGCAATTTGTCGAATACCGACTGCGCCACGCCGGAGGCTTGCTGCAGTTCTTCCACCGAGATATATTCCTGCCCATGGATGGTAGCCTGTTCCAACGCCACAGCGGCAGCTTCGCCCAGGCCGCGGATGGCGGTAAAGGGCAGGCGCACTTTGCCGTCCTCCACACATACTTGCTGGCATAGCTCTTGCCCAGCTCAATGGGCAGGAACTGGCAGCCGCGCTGCAGCATTTCATTGACCAGCTGCAGGCTGACAAGGGCATCATCGTCCTTAGCGGTACGCTCATCCTTGGGGATCTTTTCGTTATCCCGCAGGTGCTCCTTGGCCACGCGCACACCGCCAACAGCTGCTTCATAGTCGATATCCGCGCCGCGAACGGTAAAGTACACAGCATAGAAGATAGCCGGGTGGTACACCTTGAACCACATCAGGCGGATGGCCGCCATCAGGTAGGCAACAGCGTGAGCCTTGGGGAACATATACTTGATCTTGCGGCAGGATTCGATGTACCAATCCGGCACATCATGCTCCTTCATGGCTTCTTCCCAGCCGGCTTAAAGCCGCCCTTGGCCACCTTGCCTTTACGCACGGCCTCCATAATGTCAAATGACATTTTGGGTTCCAGCCCCTTGCGCAGCAGGTAGAGCATGATGCTGTCACGGCAGCCGATCACCTCGGCAATGGTGCAGGTACCGGAGCGGATCAGTTCGTCCGCGTTGCCGGTCCACACATCCGTGCCGTGGGACAGGCCGGAGATTTGGATCAGCTCCGAGAAGTTTTTCGGCTTTGCATCCAGCAGCATGCCGCGCACAAAGTTGGTGCCCATTTCCGGGATGCCGAAGGTTCCGGTCTGGCTGCCGATTTGCTCCGGGGTAACGCCCAGTGCTTCGGTGGAGGTCAGCAGGCTGTAGACCTTGGGATCGTTCATCGGCACGCTGTCAATGGGGATGCCGGAATACTCTTCAAAGAACTTATAGAAAGTCGGAACATCATGACCCAGCTCGTCCAGCTTGAGCAGCGTATCATGCAGGTACTTAAATTCAAAGTGGGTGGTCAGCAGGCCGCCCTTCACATCGTCCGCCGGGTGCTGAATGGCACAGAAATCATAAATATCAAAGGTGGAAGGCACAACAACCATGCCGCCGGGGTGCTGGCCCGTGGTGCGCTTGACACCGGTGCAGCCCAGGCACAGGCGGTTTTCCTCAGCACGGTTCACGGTTTTGCCACGCTCTTCCAGATATTTTTTCACATAACCGTAAGCCGTTTTATCCTGCAGGCCGGATACAGTGCCCGCCTTGAACACATTCTCCTTGCCGAACAGCTCCTCCGTATAGCGGTGAACGTTGGACTGGTACATGCCGGAGAAGTTCAGGTCAATATCCGGCTCCTTATCGCCGTAAAAGCCCAAGAAGGTTTCAAACGGGATATCGTGGCCGTCCATGACCATGGGTTCGCCGCAGACAGGGCATTTTTTATCCGGCAGGTCAAAGCCGTCCATCGTCACGCCATCATCAATCCACTCGCTGTGCTTGCACTTGGTGCACAGGTAGTGCGGCGGCATGGAGTTGACCTCCGAAATGCCGGAAAAGTGCGCCACAGCGCTGGAGCCGACAGAGCCACGGCTGCCCACCTGGTAGCCGCCTGCGTTGGAAAACGCCACCAGCTTGACCGCAATGACATACAAAACAGCGTAACCATGGCCGCAGATGGAATCCAGCTCTTTTTTCAGGCGCTTTTGCAGCACATCCGGCAGGGGGTTGCCGTAATCACGGCGGGCGTGCTGCCAGGTGCCGGAGCGCAGCTGATCCTCAGCACCCTCAATGGAAGGCGGGTAGGTTCCTTGGGGATGGCGCGCAGATTGTTATCAATGGTAGCGGCAATCTTGTTGGGGTTGGTCACGCAGATTTCAAAGGCTTTTTCCTGCGGGAGATAGCTGAACTGCTCCAGCATATCCGGCGTGGTGCGGTAGAACAGCGGGGCCTGGTTGTCAGCATCCTTAAAGCCGTTGCCTGCCTGCAGGACCGCGCGGTAAATGCGGTCCTCCGGCTCCTGGAAGTGAACGTCACCGGTGGCAACCACGGGGATATGCAGTTCTTCGCCCAGCTGGATGATGGTGCGGTTGAAGTTCTTGATGGCTTCGATGGAATCCACCTGCCATTGCGGACCATGAACTCGTTGTTGCCAAGAGGCTGCACTTCCAGATAGTCATAATACCGGGCAATACGCAGCAGTTCATCATGGGCCTTGCCTGCCACTACGGCGCGGTACAGCTCGCCTGCTTCGCACGCAGGTGAAAGCAGCAGGCCCTCGCGGTATTGATTCAGCAGGCTGCGGGGCACGCGCGGCTTTTTGAAGAAATACTTGGTGTGCGCCGCACTGACAATGCGGTACAGGTTTTTGAGTCCTGTCTGGTTCTGCACCAGAATGATCAGGTGGTAATACTTCTTTTTCAGCACCTCTTTGTTGCCGCCAAGGCCGGTGTTGATAGCCTCCACGGTGGTCATGTCCTTCTCCTTCAAATCGGAGAGCATAACCTCAAAGATGCGGGCCAGCGCCATGGCGTCATCCACGGCGCGGTGGTGGTTAAAGGGCTGGATTTCCAGATGTTTGTTGATGGTATCCAGTTTATAGTTATGCAGGCCGGGGAACAACGCCTGCGCCATGGGCAGGGTGTCAATATAGGTGTTGGAAAAATCCACCCCCGCCTTATCCCCTGCTTTACGGATGAACAGCATATCAAAGCTGTTGGCGTTGTGGGCAACCAGGATGTTATCGCCGCAGAATTCCTTGAATTGGCGGATGGCCTCGGCCGGTGTGGGGGCATCGGCCACCATGCTGTCGTTGATGCCGGTCAGCTCCACCACCTTTTGCGGGATGGGTTTGCCGGGGTTGACAAAGGTACAGAAACTCTTATCCGAGTTGATCTTGCCGTTTTCCACGTACACGGCGCCGATCTCGGTCAAAGCTTCCACGTTGGAGTCCAGGCCGGTGGTCTCGGTATCAAACACCACAAAGGAGCCGGTGATGGGCATGGTTTTGGTGCCATACACAGCGGGGATCATATCGTCCACAAAGTAGGCTTCACACCCATAGATCAGCTTGAAGTTGGGGTCGTCCTGGTGGATCTCGTCAGTGGCAAGCATGGCTTCCGGGGTAGCCCTGGCACACGCCGTGGTCGGTAATGGCAATGGCGCGGTGGCCCATGCGGTGGGCCAGGCGCACGATCTTGCCGGAATCGCAGAAGCCGTCCATGCTGCTGGACTTGGTATGCAGATGCAGTTCCACGCGCTTTTGCCCCTCGGGGGCATCATCATGGCGGGGCATACGCTCCACCTGCAATACATCATAGGGCAGCAGGACATAGTCGTGCTCGTACTTATCGTAGGTATAGTTGCCGCGCACGATGAGGGTTGTGCCGGATTTGAGGCCCTCCCACTTAGACATATCCTCATTTTCATCGCCGAGGACTTTGAGGTTGATGGAACCGTTATAGTCGGTGATGGAGGTAAAGTAGATTTTGCGGCGGTTGCCCTTACCTCGGTAAGAATACGTCGCCCCACACGGTCACCTTACCGCCATCGCCCAGATCGTTCAGCGGGCGCAGGTCAGCAGGCTTGAAAGACTTGCCATAGAACACCTTAGCCGGCTTGGAGGTGAGCTCCAGCCCCTCAATGGTAAAGGGTGCCACTTCTTCTTTGGCCTTGAACTGCACGGCGGGCACCTTTTCTGCCACGCGGCGGTCGAGTTCGTCCGCATCCATCTGTTTGCCGACCAGCTCCATGCGCACAATGGGCAAAGCACCGGTGCGCTCCTGGATGAGTTCTGCCAGATGCTTGGGCAGCTCCACGCTTTCCAGAATCGGCAGACCCGCGTTGACCCGCACCACAAGACCGTCCTGAGCAAAAGCAACCGGCTGGGTTTTATCCAGAAAGCCGTTGACCGGCATCCCCTGCTGTTTGAGCTCTTCGATCATAGCCTTGACGGCTTCCGGCGTGATGGCGTTATAGTTGAAGTAGTTGCGCATGGTCAACTCATAACCGGCAAAAATCTGCTCCAATGACGCCAAAAGACGCCCGCACAGGGCAGAGTCCAGCGGCTCTGTGCTGCGCAGGCAGATGATAACTTTGCGTGCGGAACGGAACAGTTCTACCCGCTCCACAAACACATTGCTGAAGCTGGCGGTAAACTGTTCATCGGCCGTGAACTGCGGCCAAACCTGGGTAACAAGTGGTTTTAACATAGCACCTCTTGAGAGTTACGGACGGCCTTTTTTGAAAAAAGGCTGGCAAAAAACTTTAATATGATAAATTACAGTAATATTATAACAATATTATGTTGGATTCAAAGGCAGCCCGGCAGCTGGCGTTAAGCTCCCCTGTTTTCGCAGGCTTTGTTAGCATCACATAGAAGTGCAATGCTCTATTTACCGGGAAATATAAATCAGACTTTTTCTCAGCGTGTTGAAAAGCGTATTTTCCCTTGTAGAGGATAGGGGTGAACGCCACCGCAGAGGAATTCTGCCTTGCCGTGTGCTGCGAACGTTGCACATGATTTGTAGGGGACGATGCTTGCATCGTCCGCAATGGTGGCTTTGCCGCAGATTCCTCCACAGCAGGCTCCGCAAGGTGACGGGCGCATAACGTGCGCCCCTATGGTCACTATGGGGTAAACAGCGCAGTTTTCCCATGCGGTGCCGTGCCGCTTTCACGCAACATTTTCATCGCTTTGGCATCGGTTTTCGGACTTGTTTTCGGAACTTGTTTTTATCTTTGCGGATGACATGCATCGCGGTGATGGTGGCCACCACGCCGGGCAGCAAAAAGGCAAAGGCATCCAGCACCAGGCAGGCGGCCAGCTTGATTGCGGCGTTGGGAGCACTTTTGCAGTACCAGACTTCCAGCACAATACTGACCACAAAGCACACCAGCAGCACCGTGCCAATGCAAAGCAGCCCCCGCACAAACGGCGGGAGCTTGGCTTTAGCGGTCGGTTCTGCGTTTTTTGGGGTGTTCCGGATCATTACAGTTTATGGATTTCCTCAACGAACTGGCTGACGATATCGCCTTTCAGGGTGCGGATCTTCTCGCCATGCTCAAACAGCACAGCACAGTCCTTGCCGCCTGCAATGCCGATGTCCGCATCGCTGGCTTCGCCGGGGCCATTGACAATACAGCCCATAATGGCGATTTTTACCGGCTTTTTGAAGCCCTCTTCTTTCAGGCGGCGCTCCACCTCGTTGGCAATTTCGATCATGGGGTACTGGGTGCGGCCGCAGGTGGGGCAGCTGATGATCTCCGGCCCGGCCACGGCGTAGCCAACCGCACGCAGGATATCGTAACCGGCGTACACTTCATCCTCCGGGTCGCCGGTCAGGGAGACGCGCAGCGTATCGCCGATGCCTTCCAGCAACAGGCCGCCAATCCCCATGCCGGATTTGATCAAGCCCATGCGGTTGCCGCCGGCTTCGGTCACACCCACATGCAGGGGGTAATCTGTCTGGGAGGCCAGCAGCCGGTAAGCGGCCATCATGCGCGGCACGTTGGAGGATTTATGGAGATGACGATAATTATTAAGTTCATGCTTTCCAGCAGGCGCACATGTACATGGCACTTTCCACCATGGCTTCCGGCACAGGGGCACCGTAACGGGCCAGGATATGCTTTTCCAGGCTGCCGCCGTTCACGCCAATGCGGATGGGGATGTTTTTGGCATTGCAGGCATCCGCGACCGCTTTTACACGGTCATCATCACCGATGTTGCGGGTTGATGCGAATCTTATCGGCACCGGCATCGATGGCGGCAAGGGCGGCGCGATAGTCAAAGTGGATATCGGCCACAACGGGGATATCCACCGCCTCCTTAATGGCCGATACCACCGCGGCATCTGCCGGGGTGGGCACCGTGACGCGCACGATCTGGCAGCCCGCTTTTGCCACGCGTTTTGCCTGCTCCACGTTGCCCGCAATATCCTTAACGGGCACATTGAGCATGGTCTGCACTGCAATGGGGTTGGTGCCGCCAATGGTAATGTTGCCGATTTTGACCGTCCGTTTTAGCTGACGCATGGAAAAACGCCTCCTGTATGTTACTTTGCAAAGCCTACTGTTCCCCTTTTATCTGGGTTGCTGCGGCTTTCGTTCCAAATCAAAGAATATATTTTGCCACATCCTGCATCGTGGTCAGCACCATCAGCATTAAAAGCAGGATCATGCCTGCCGCGTTGATGGCTGTCTGGAAGCGCAGCGGCAGTTCCTCCGGGTAATGCCTTCTGCGGCAAGGAACAGCAGCTTGCAGCCGTCCAGCCCGGGGATGGGCAGCAGGTTAAACACGCCAAGATTTACCGTGATGACAGCGGCCAGGCTGAGCACATCCCGCCAGCCATATTTGACGGCTTCGCTGACCGCATTGACTACACCGACCGGACCGGAAAGCTCATTGACGCCCACACGCCCGGTGAAAAGGTCCAGAAATCCGCGCAGGATGACCCGCGCATAATAGCAGAAATACCGTGCCGCCCCATGCACCACGCTGCGCGGCGTTTTTTCAATGCCATACACCCGAAAATCCAGTACCATGGAGGTTGTGCCGTCCGCATTGGTAGTGGAATCAAACTGCACCTGGGGCAGTGTGACCAGCTTGCCGTCCCGCAGAACCGTGATGGTTGCGGTATCATTTTCGGTACGCTGCAGTTCGTACATGACATCTTCAGCCGTAAAGCAGAAATGCCTGTTGACCGACATGATCTCATCGTTCACCTGCAGGCAGATGCCTGGCTTTTGGGGTTTTCACCCTGGAAGTCATAAATGATCTTGCTGGTCACAGCGCTGCCGCTGGCCACAAGTACCAGCAACAGGATAAAGCCCAGCACAAAATTCATCAGGCACCGGCGGCAATCACAAAAAAGCGCTGCCAGGGGCTTGCTTCCACAAAGCTTTTGCCATCCACCGTCAGGGGGAACAAGGGAGCATGCGGATCATAGGTATGCACAGAAGCAGCGGCAGCATCCTGCTTTTTCGCAGGTTCTGCCCGCTCCTGCTCGTCCGGGTCCTCAGATTCTTCCGGGGTTTCACCGGCAAGGTTATTGTAACCGCCCAGCGGCAGCAGACGCACGGAATAACGGGTGCCGCCCCTGACGGTGCTCCACAGCGCCGGGCCGAACCCGATGGAAAATTCCTCCACATGGATGCCGCAGTGCCGGGCGGCAAAAAAATGCCCGGCCTCATGCACCAGCACCACCGTGCCAAATACCAAAACTGCCACAATCGCGGTCAGCAGAAAATTCATAAGCACCTCGCTTACAGGGAACTTTGACAGCCGGGCCGCCAAATGCCCGGCACAGAAGGGTTACACATGGGCTTTTACATAATCGCGCGCCATGCGGTCGCAGTCATACACATCCTGCAGGTATAATCCCCGCCAAAGCTGTCGCTATCCACCATGCCTTCCACCAGGCGGCCAATATCCAAAAAGCCGATCTTATCCTGCAGGAACAGGCGCACAGCTTCCTCGTTGGCACCGTTTGCGGCGCAGGGGCCAAGGCCGCCCTTGCGGATCGCCTTTTTGGCGGCTGCCAGGCAGCGGAACGTTTCATCATCCGCCACATCAAAGCTCAGATGCTTGAGGGCAGCAAAATCCAGCTCCGGCACCGGGCTGGGCAGACGGTCCGGCCAGGTCAGGGCATACTGGATCGGAATGCGCATATCCGGCACGCCAAGCTGAGCGATAACAGAATGGTCGGCAAACTGCACAGCAGAGTGCACAATGCTTTCGCGCTGGACAACAATCTGAATCTTATTCTCCGGCAAGCCAAACAGCCAGACAGCCTCAATCAGCTCCAGACCTTTGTTCATCAGGGTGGCGGAATCGATCGTGATCTTAGCGCCCATATTCCAGTTGGGGTGCTTGAGGGCATCAGACTTGGTTTTGCCGCGCAACTGCTCGGTCGTCATACCAAAGAAAGGTCCGCCTGACGCGGTGAGCAGAATCTTTTCCAGCCGTTTGGCAGAATGCTGATCCTGCAGGCACTGGAAGATGGCGGAATGCTCGCTGTCCACCGGCAGCAGCTTGACGCCGTATTTCTTTACCGCGTCCGTTACCAGGTGGCCGCCGGTCACAAGGCTTTCCTTGTTGGCGAGGGCCAGATCATGTCCGCTTTCGATTGCAGCCAGAGAGGCCGGCAAACCGGCAATACCGACTACCGCGTTCAATACAACATCGGGGCCATCCATGGCAGCCAGAGTGCGCAGCCCTTCCGGGCCTTTCAGCAGTTTGGGTGCGTTGGCGGTACCGGCAAGGGCAGCATCCAGTTTCTCACAGGCGGCAGGGTCCACCACGGCCACATATTCCGGGTGGAACTCTTCGATCTGCCTTTGCAGGATCTCCACGCGGGAGTTCGCTGCAAGGCCAAAGATGCGGTAGCCGTGCATCCGGGCAACATCAAGGCTCTGGGTACCGATGGAACCGGTGGAGCCAAGCAGAGTAATAGTTTTTGGCATGTTGACATCCCCTTATGGAAAGGCACTGCCCCAAAAGTGCAGTGCCGGTTGTTGTTCTGGTTTTCGGGACCCGGCCTGTTGATACGGCGGCCCCCTGTTTACGCTTTACTGGAACACATAAAAGAAGTAACGCACCACGATGGACACCAGCGGCGCGATAAACATCACGCTGTCAAACCGATCCAAAATACCGCCGTGTCCGGGAAAAATGGTGCCGTAATCTTTGATACCCACCTGACGCTTGACGGCAGAGGCGAAGAGATCGCCCAAAATGCCCAGCACCGACGCCACGGCGCCCATGGCGGCAATGATGATATAGTGCCGCGCGGTGACAGCCACCGTCAGGCTGGCGAACCGGCCGGAAAGCGCGCTGTAAATAATGGTTGCCAGCAGCCCGATGACCACGCTGCCGATCACGCCGCCGATGGCGCCTTCCACCGTTTTGTTGGGGCTTACCACCGGAGCCAGCTTGTGCTTGCCGAACGCGCGGCCCGCAAAGTAGGCGCAGGTATCGCCGCCCCAGGCAAAGCACAGGATCAGCAGGATGAAGTAGATGGCATCATAGCCGTACATATCCATCGGCAGGCAGCGCTTGAGGTGGATGAGAGAGTAAAAGCAGAACAGAATCACACCGCTGAAGTAGATAAAGCCGCTCAGCTTGCCAAAATCCAGCGTTTTATCATGGGTGATGAGCACCACATTATAAAACAGCACCGTCAAAAAGCCCACAGCCAGCAGCGCTGCGCGCGCCGCGCCGCTGGAGCTGAGCATGAGCAGCATGGTAAACGGCACCGCTGCCGCATACAGGTACCACTGCTTTTTGCCAAAGCCCATTGCGGTAAACACTTCATGAATGCCAAGCAGGCAGATAGCCGCCAGCACCAGGTCAAACAGGATCGTGTCAAAGAAAGCCAGAACCACGGCAAGAACAGCCAGCCCGACTACGGCGGTAATGATGCGAGTTTCATAAAAGATGGTTTCCTTTCAACAGCAGCTGCGGTGTGTTAAGGCAATACCGCATAATTCTAAGTGCCGATACAGCGAGCGAGGTGCGGCAGATGCTAAGCCAAAAGCGCAGATAATACTGGATGTCTTATCGAGCATTTTGCAACGCAGATGCGTGCCGCAGCTGCCGGAGCGGTGCTTAAGCCGCAAGGCGGGAATTGTGCGGTGTTGCCATAGATAAGACATCGCGTTATAAAAATTATAGCTGCCCTGTTGAGGACAGCTAAGAGGAGAGATAACAGGTTAAGCGCAGAATTTCAAAATGCCGAAAGCAGCGCCGATCAGCCCCAGCGGGACCAGCAGCAATAGGCGCCCGCCACAAACAGGCAGACCAGCAGCACCGGCAGCGCTACCGCAAACAGCAGCGCTGCAATCACTTTGGCTGCGCACCAGGTCAGGTGCAGTGCCATCCCGATGGAATGAAAAACAGCCAGCCAAACAAAACAATACAAACATGGTAAACAGCACGGTGCTACCTCCTTTTTATCACACACATCGGCAGGCGTTATGCCTGCTTATTGAATATAACGAGCGGAAAATGCGGATTTGAGCAGACAAATGAAATGTTTTTGAAAAATTTAAGAGGCGAAACTATGAATTTTGATACCCCGCCCCAACCTTGACTATTTGCGGCGAGTGGAATAAAATTTTTGAAGATACCCGGCACAAGCGGCAGGCCGCGCCGGACTGCCTGTTTGCCCGCGCGTACCCTGCGCGGCCTGGGGGAGCTGCCCGCCGTGCAGGAAATGTACCCGCAGAAGGTTAAAGGAAATTATGCAGACGGAAAGAATAAAGAAGTAAAGCTGGAGATTGTGGGCACGGTAGAATCATGAAGCATGAAAGGGGTTTCAAATGGATTATATCCAAATTACAAAGGATAATATTGAGAAAGAACATATCTGCTGTGCAATGTCCGGCAAGCAGAGCGTGATGAAAAAGGAATGGCTTAAGCAGCGCTTTGCAGAAGGTTTGGTTTTCTACCGGAGCACGGAGCGCGGCAAATGCTTTATTGAGTATATCCCGGCAGAAAACGCATGGGTCCCGATTCAGGCGGACGGATATGTTTATATCGATTGTTTGTGGGTATCCGGTTCCCTAAAAGGACACGGATACGCCAATGAACTGTTGCAGCAGTGTGTGCAGGATGCAAAAGGGCAGGGGAGAAAAGGGCTGTGCATTCTATCCGCAGAAGGACGAAAACGCGAATTCCTCTCCGACCCTAAATTTATGGCATATAAAGGATTTGCTGTCGCAGACACATCGGAATGTGGAATCAACCTGATGTATCTGCCGTTTGAACAAGATGCCGAGCCGCCAAAGTTCAAGGCGTGCGCCAAGCACCCTGCGTGGAGCAGAGTGGTTCGTTCTTTATTATACCGATCAGTGCCCGTTTACTTACTACTGGGTGCCGCGGGTGGAAGAAGCCGCAAGAGAGCACGGGATACCGTTGAAAGCTGTTCATATCACCAGTAAGGTGCAGGCACAAAATGTGCCCGCGCCGGTTACAACCTATGCACTGTTCAAAGATGGCAAATTCCTGACCCAGGGCATTCAGTCTGACAAAAAGTTTCTGCATCTCGCAGGGGTACAGAGTTAATCAATGTTTACGTGTGAAACAAGCGGCCGAATGTTTTTGCGTTAGCAAAATGGCGGAGCCTAAAACGCTTGAAAAATACTCCGCAGGGACCGCACCATGTACGCCCGTATTCACGGAATAAAGTCTAAGGCAACACCGCACAATTCCCGCCTTGCGGCTTAAGCACCGCTCCGGCAGCTGCGGCACGGCATCTGCGTTGCCAAAATGCTCGATAATGTCGGGTTGCGGTACCCGCATCGTGCTTCGGGGG
>ENA-OQAA01001317-OQAA01001317.1-human-gut-metagenome-genome-assembly--contig:-NODE-1317-length-13014-cov-1.427485_pt1 | contig 13014 bp, 15 predicted proteins | sample MGYA00242489_ERZ504515 | MGnify/ENA primary metagenome ERZ504515 (study PRJEB26092, sample SAMD00036237) | human gut metagenome | host: Homo sapiens | study: EMG produced TPA metagenomics assembly of...
CAGGCAGGAGCTGTGGCCGCCCAAGCCCGGCAAGGAGCTGCTGCAGAAGTTCCACACCTTCTGGGGACGCGGCAGGAAGCAGGCTGAGCAATGAAAACAAAGGCCTATCTTTATATCATCTCCGCTGCTGTCTGCTGGGGTTTAATCGGACTCTTCGTCAGAACGCTGGCAGCACAAGGCTTCAGCTCCATGCAAATTGTTGCCCTGCGTTCGCTGGCAGCGGCAATCTGCGTCACACTGCCGCTGCTGCAGTCAGGGAGTGCTGCCCTGCGCATCAGACTGCGTGATCTCTGGCTTTTCGTCGGCACCGGTATCTGCAGCCTGGTGTTCTTCAACTACTGCTACTTCAACGCTATGCAGCAGACAAGTCTGGCGGTAGCAGCGCTGCTGCTCTACACCGCCCCTGTCTTTGTTATGCTCATGTCGCTGCTGTGCTTCGGAGAAGCCTTCACGCGCACAAAAGCACTCGCTCTGCTGCTCACCTTCAGCGGCTGTGCCTGCGTCACCGGCGTTTTCGGCAGCAGCCTGACGCTCACGCTAAGCGGCCTGCTCTATGGCTTAGGCAGCGGCTTCGGCTATGCACTGTACAGCATTTTCGGCAAGTATGCTGTGCGCAAATATTCGTCACTCACCATCACCGCCTACACCTTTTATCTGGCACTCGCAGCTTCATGGCCGTTGGCGGATTTTGATTATCAGCGTCTTGCCGCTATCAACCTGCAGGCAATCGGTAGCACTTTAGGTTTGGGCCTGCTCTGCGCCGTGCTTCCTTATCTGCTCTACACCAAAGGGTTAGAACAGATTGAGGCAGGACAGGCCTCCATCCTTGCGACGATTGAGCTTTGTGGCTGCCGCTGTCGGTGTTATTTTCTTTGCGGAAGCACTGACGCCGGTGAAAATCATCGGCATGGGACTGATATTTGCGGCGATTGCCGTGCTGAATATCAGGAAAGCGTAAAAATAATACCAATATAAAAAGCAATTTGCATCTGTCAAATTACAGTTGCAAATTGCTTTTTCGTTTTATACAGCCAACTACTCCTGCAGCACCTCTACCTTACATTGGTGCTGCTTTGTTTTCTTGGAATAGCCTATCCCGACAGCCAAAATCCGTACTTGATAACGCTTGCTGCCATCTCCCAGAGTTCCGGCAAACTTAAGTGCATACTGCCTGCGTTTAATCTGCTCAATCGCTTCCTCCGGCGTGTGATCCACCTTCAGCTCCAATATAAGACAATCATCGTTTTCCTGATAGGGATAGAAGATAAAGTCAACATAGCCTGTCCCGGCCTTATCCTCCCTTTGGACATTATATCTGTCACGTGCTGCCAGATATATGAGATTAACAATAGCAGCCAGTTCGGTCTCATTGTTATATGCCAACAGCGGTGTTTCCGTATTGTGCGCAAATTCCAAAACCCTGCTCATTGTAGCGGTATCGACTTTCAGCGTAGCCTGCAGCATCGCTTCCGATTTTACCGCCAGCTGATGTACGTAGCCCAAGGAATCCTTATTCAGGAGCAGCTCATTAAATTTATCCATCAATTCTTTATTAGGGATAAACACTTTGCCGTTTTCATATGTCAGCAGGCCATAAACAACCATCGCCGAAAAAATCTGTTGCTTTGTATTAAGCTCCAGCAGCATGGCCGCATATTCCTGTATTTTCAAGGGTATGCGTTCACCGGCAGCCATCAGCGCCAAATCATCACGCACCGCCGTCACATTGTTACGGATATAGTAAAACAATTCATCATAGGGACCAGAGCTGGTCCAATAATTATAAAGCTGGTTATTCTGCAAAGCCATAACCACAGAACGCGGATTATACAGTAAATTGCCGGCAGCAGTGTGATAGCCGTCATACCATATTTTTTAAGCCTTCACGTGTAACCTGCGGTTGAGCCGTCAAAGCTTGATACTTTGCAAACAGCGCATCTACTTCTGTATCATTAAAGCCAAAAACATCACTATATAATGACATCGTAGCCATATTATATTCCGCAAAGGTATTTAATTCCGAGCCGCTGGTATATTTTGATATCGGCAGTACGCCAGTCATATACGCCAGTTGAACATATACTCTGTCCTTAAGCAAATCCTTTAAGAACAGCAGGTATTTTTTTCTGTCATCTTCGGAAATAAAGGCAGCATGAAAGATTGCATCCCATTCGTCAAAAATGAAAATAAACCTTTCGCCCGTCGCTGCAGTAATTCTTTCCAAATCCTCGCTACGCCGCCTGCCGCACGATAATCAACATCGGGATACGCCTTATGCAGATCGTTCTTCAAGGCCTCAGCAATATTATCTATATAGCTTTGGTAATCATTGCTGCTGATCCTGCTGAAATCAATATAAATAACATTGTATTGATTAATATGCTGCATAGCCTCAGCATCACGGCCTATATTTAACTGTGCAAAAAGCTTTTTCGTAGCAGCGCTCTTAGTCAGAAATGCTCCCAGCATATTAGCCATAACAGTTTTGCCAAAACGGCGCGGACGTGTGATGCACACATACTTGCCATTGGTACCTATACGCTGCAGCATTTGGCCTATAAAGGCAGTTTTATCAACAAAATATGTACTTTCTGCCATCTCCTCGTATAATATTGCCGGAGAGAGAGTATTTAACAATAATCCCATATTATTCTCCCCCTTTCTGTTTGCCAATCTATGTCATGCTTTAAGTTAAGCGTTATTTATTTCTGAAATTCTCCAACCTATACCCCTTTACCTGCCAGCACGCCTGTTCCCGCAGCCAGCAGTCCCAAAAGCAGGCTGCCGCCGCTGTACGCTGCCGCCGCGGCGATATTACCCTCCGTCAGCAGCATCAGGCTTTCATAACCGAACGAGGAAAAGGTGGTAAAGCCACCCAACAAGCCTACGCACAAGAACGGACGCCAAGCCGCAGGCAGCATACCGCGCTCCACAATCAGCGTCATCAAAAGGCCCATGCAAAAGCAGCCTATGATATTTATGGCGAAGGTTCCCCATGGAAGAGCGCTGCCGCTCGCTCTGCTGATAAAATTACCCAGCAGATAACGGCACACTGCGCCCAAGGCACCGCCGATAGCTACACTGATTATTTCCATCATGCACTCTCCAACTGTTCAATATATTGCAGCGTGCGCTGCCAGTCATTCTTCACCGCAGCCAGCTTCGCCTGCAGCTGCGGCAAAGTATAGTCCCCGCTGCGCAGCAGGCTTACAATATCGGCAAACTGCGCCTGCAAGCCTGTCAGCCCCAACGTTGCGCACACGCCCTTCAGGTTGTGCGCATAGCGCAGCACCTCCTGCAGGTTGCCTGCCTCCGCAGCCTCCTCCATCAATTTATAATCATCGCTTGTCAGCAGCTTGCGCAAAAAACGCACATAAATAGCTTCACTTTCCATAAAGCGCTCCTCCAGCGCCTCCTGAATATCAATCGCCACATACTGCGGCAGTTCCTGTAAATGCACAGTTTCGCACCCCTTTCTGCTCTCAATGCTGCAGATACGCACTCATCATCTGCGCCAGCAGCTTCATCTGCACCGGTTTCACCATAAAATCATTCATGCCGGCAGCCATTGCGCGTTCCACGTCATCACTGCCGCTGTTGCCTGTCAGCGCCAGAATAGGCACCTTACGCGCATCCTCACGCGGCAATGCTCTGATAGCCTCGGCAGCCTCACAGCCATCCATTTCCGGCATCTGCATATCCATCAGCACCATGCTGATGCTGCCTTCCTCCGAAGACTCAAACAGGTTCACGGCATCCTTGCCGTTGCTTGCCGGCAATACCTCCAGACCGTTCATTGTCAGCAGCTCGCTGATAATCTCCATATTGATATTGTTGTCCTCAGCTACCAGAATTCTGCAGCCAGCAAAATCCTTCAGCTTCGGCATGCTATCCTGTGGCTTGCTTTCCACCTTTTTCACAATGTTGAACGGCAGGGAAATAATTACGCAGGTGCCTTCATCAACACGGCTGCTGATATGAATGCTGCCATCCATACGCTCTACCAGGCTTTTGACAATCGTCATGCCCAGACCGGTGCCGGTAACGCGCGGCACACCAAAACGGCTGTCGCGTTCAAACGGCTTATAAATCTTCTCCAGAATTTGGCCGACATACCGCAGCCGGTATCCTTGATGACAAAGGTATAATGCACACGGTTGCGCTCATTGCTCGGCTCACGACGCGCCAAAAAGCTGATTTTGCCATGTGCTTTAGTATATTTAATAGCATTCGACAAAATATTATTCAAAATCTGCTGCAAGCCCTGTAAATCGCCGCTCACCATTCATCTTCTTGCAGCATAAGCTGAGAGTCAAAGAACTTCTGCTCCAGCTCGGCCTGCGCCGCAAAAATATCGCTTGTATCCTGCGCTACCTTGGCAATCATAAAGGTTTCCTGCACATGCTCCACCTTACCGTTGTCCAGACGCGCCATTTCCAGGATATCATTAATCAAGGTCAGCAGCTGCTGGCCTGCGGTGCGGATTTTGCGGATATATTCCTTCACCTGTCCGCAGTCATCCTTATGCAGGTCTGCCAGCTCCGCCATGCCGATAATGCCGTTGAGAGGCGCACGCATATCGTGCGACAGCGCGGAAAAGAACATGTTTCTGGACTTGGCATTTTCGCGTGCTACCCTCAGCGCCTGCTCCGTCAGCTGCAGATGCTCCAGCTCTTCAGCTTTTCGGCATCCACCTCACGGAAGAAGAAAAACCGCTTCGTCCTTATTCAAGCAAATCATCACGCATCAGGCGTACATTAAGCATCTGTATTCCTTGCCGAAGCGATGGCGGAACTCACCGCCGAAGTCATTGATATGCCGCTCCACCAGCTCTTTGATATGCTCACGTGAAAAGCTGGCTGCAAACTCATCGGCAGCCTCCGGCTCCACATTCTTTATCAGCTCCTGCAGTAGCTCATCATAATCTCCCTCCGGCTCCTGCGGCCCCGGACTGGTGCTTTTCAGCATATAATAGCGTCCGGTAACATAATTCACCCTGAACACAGCCAGGAAGGACTTGCTCATAACGCGGATAACCTCATTGATGCTTTGCAACTGTTTGTTCAGCATATGCTCGCGCAGCGCCAAACCGGCAGCCAGCAGCAGGAAAATGGCCAGCGTCAGGCTGAACCACTGCATCAAATCCTCATAATCACCCAGCAGGAAATCATAGGGAATAGTTACGATAGATATCCAGCCCTTTTCCGAAACCTTGTAGTAAACACCGCGCTTGTTGCCCTCGTAATCGGTGATATAAGATACATCACTGCCGGAATTGCGGATTTCCTTAAAAATTTTGTCTACATAAGGCTGCTGTTCTTCTATCGACAGATTGCGGTCATTGATGGTAAACATAATATTACCCGACGGATCGCAAAGATAATAATAGCTGTGCTTAGGCATCTGGTTTTCGGCAAGCAAACCGTTCAAGCGCTCCGGATAAAGATTCAGCGCCAGTACATTGCCATCGCCGAAGCGCACTGCCATAGTCAACAGGCGTTCATTATTTTTACCGTAGGTATATAAATTGGTATAAGCACGCTGCCATTACTATTCAGTGCCGTCTGATACCATTTCAGCGAAGCAACATCCGCCGGCTGTCCCTCCAGACGCTTGCCGATAAGATGTCCGTGAACGACAGCGCACATGTCAAAACGGCCTACATCCGCATTTTTTTTCCATGTATCGGTAAAATGCGTCAAAGCCTCCTCCAGCCTCCGCATCCGACATATCAGGCTTCATCTCCAGCATATGCGCAGATTCTGCGCGGCACTGCGCAGCAGCATTTCCTGAGCTTTTATGCGTCCTGTTTCCCTGGTGGCAAAGCGAGCCGCCATCTGCTGCCCCATAATATGCGAATTATTCTAATATTTTTTCGCGCACAACATACAGGCTCACCAGAGAAACAAGCAGGAAGAAGGCGAAGATGCCTATGCTGTATAGAGATACCTTTATTCTGTTCCTAAAAAATTTAAAGTCCATAAGCCCTCCATTGAGCCACTGTCAACAAACAAGTGCATATTTCATGTATACATATTTTATTATATAACACCGAACACATCTCTACAAGTGCACACGTCAAAAAGCCGCCTGCGAATATAGGAGTTTCCTCTGCAGGCGGCTAATTAGGTATTTATTTATATATATGCTTGTTGCGTTACTACTGTTGACTAAAATATTGCATTAGGTAACGATGAGGACAAAGGGAGAAGGAGGTTAGGCTTCTGATTTTGTTATCAAAGAAAGAGTTAAATAAACAAAGACTCCTGTTCTTTATCTAAGCGTTTTTGCGTAAGCTTCAAATATTCCTCCACATTATCAATCCCTATAAAATTACAGCCGTTGCGTAATGCTTCGACACCGGTAGTTCCCGAACCGCAAAACGGGTCCAGCACTATATAGCCGGCCTGTGTAGAAGCACGTAATATTCTTTCCAATAAATATTCCGGCTTCTGCGTAGGATGCTTGCCAAACTTCTTTTCCGAAGGCTTGGTAAGACTTCCCGTCCAGACATCCTTCATCTGCTTTCCGCCATTGATTTCTTTCATCAAGGCATAGTTAAAAAAGTATTTTGCTTTTTTATCATCCTTGCAAGCCCAGATGATTGTTTCCGTAGAATGCGTAAAGCAACGGCAGGCAAGATTTGGCGGCGGATTAGTTTTTTGCCACGTGATGTTATTGATTATTCTAAAGCCTTCCTCTTCCAAAGCCATGCCAATCGAAAAGATATTATGGAAAGTTCCCGATATCCAGATGGTTGCCGTTGGGTTTAAGCACTTTTTTGCAGAGGTTTATCCAGCGTCGGTTAAATTGATGCTTGTTGGCTAACATGTGCTCTTTATCATCAACCATATCCCACGCAGCCTTATTTACAGAAACCATTTTGCCACTACGGCAAGTAATGCCGTTATTACTTAAAAAGTAGGGCGGGTCTGCAAAGATTACGTCAACGGATTCAGGGCGAAGCTTTTGCAGCAGCTCAAATGTATCGCCTAGGAGCAGTTGTGCATTTTCAGTTTGATAGAATACATATATTCCATTTTCGCACAACTGCCTCATAACAACACTCCTGCTTCGCTCGTCTTATTTAATATATTAAACTTTGATTATAAAAAAAAATTTGCTTATTGAACACTCTAGCGCTTCAGCAATTCTCACCAAGGTTTTCGTTGTAGTTACGGTGATTTTGCCATTTTCCAGTCCTATAATAATACTTTTAGATATTTTACTTCTTCTGGAAAGCTCTTCTTGTGTTAACCCCTTCAGTAATCTTTGCTTTCGTATTTGCAAAAGCACTATAATCACCTCTACGCTTTAGTTTAATATATTAAACTTCTTCTTTCAATAGAATGTCTTTAAAATCTTGAATTAATTATAAATGTATAATATACTAAGCGAAAAGGAGCTTTACATCATGGAACTGAAAACATTCATTAATTCATATCGGACAGAACATAATTTAACTATGGAGCAATTTGCTAAATCAGCTTCACTTTCCAAAGGATATATATCAAGCTAGAAAAAGGCTATAATCCCCAAACAGGGAAAAAAATTATACCCTCTATCAGCGCTTTGAACAATATTGCCATAGCAACAGGAACCGACCTGGACCATTTACTAAAAATCATAGATGATATTGAAGTTTCTCTAGATTCTCCGGCTCAGGATTTAATTATTTCTAATCCTCAAGAAGAACAACTGATTATAGGTTATCGAAATTTAACAACAGCCAATCAAAAAGAGTTGCTGGCATATCTTGATATGAAGCTCAATATGCAAACAAAATAAACATTTAGTGTTTTATTAATACAAGGTGAGCAAATGAACTGCAACTTTAACACTGCCTTAACGCAAAGCTATCACAGCCAATCACAAATCATCCGTATCCTGACAGAAAGCTGGGTAAGCGAATACATGTATTGCCCTCACTGCGGAAATGCTTCGCTTAATCACTTCCCCAACAACAAAGCTGTCGCTGATTTCTACTGTCCTAACTGCAATAATGAATACGAGCTTAAAAGCAAAGCTGGAAGCATCGGTCACAAAATTGCCGATGGCGCTTATCATACATTTATTGACAGAATAACCAGCAACAACAATCCTGATTTCTTCATTTTGAATTACAGCAAGCAGCTTTTAACCGTAAACAATCTTTGGATTATTCCTAAGCATTTCTTTGTGCCTGACATCATCGAACAAAGAAAACCTTTATCCGATAATGCTCAGCGCAAGGGTTGGATTGGCTGTAATATTCTTATCGATAAAATTCCCAGTCAAGCCAAAATCGATATCATTCATAACAGTGTACCTGTCCCCCAAGAGCTGGTTCAGGCGCAAGTACAACAGGCATCCTTATTATATACGGACAACCTAAGCTCCAGAGGCTGGCTGTTAGATACATTAAATTGTGTGAACAGCATCAAAACAGAAATGTTTTCGTTATCTGACATGTACCAGTTCGAAACGTTGCTGACAATCAAGCATCCTAATAAATCACAATATCAAAGCTAAAATTCGTCAGCAATTACAGCTTCTCAGAGATAAAGGCTTTATTGATTTTCTGGATAGAGGTATCTATAAGAAAATAGTAAAATAGTTTTTAGTTATTTTCTTGTCAGCTCTCTCTGCACCACTTGCACCACTGCTTTTGGTGCAAACGCAAAAACTGCTCCACACCCCCTAATATATATCCCTGCAAGTAAAGTCTTCGTAAGGGTTCTAAAGCTTTATTTTATGCTGTTTACGGCTAAAATAAGGCTTTTTTATTTATATTATATTAAAGTTTTCGAGCCTACGGTTTTTTAGCAAAAATGCTGAAAAATGTGGTACAACTGGTGCAAGTGGTGCAACCGGTGCAAAACGCACCGTTAAAGCAGCACACAAAAAGCTGCCTGCAAAAGGACCTCGTCCGTCCGCAGGCAGCAAAATTCATTTTAAGCCATAATTATGCCTGTTCCGCTCTGGCATCAATAGCAGCAGCTTCTTCATCCGTCATATATTCCGGCTTAATGTCACGTCCCATATGATTCAGCATCTTTCTGTCGCTGCGAATCGTAGCGCAGGCCACAGTAGTCAGCATATTGCCGGTAATAGTTGCGGAGGCACCTGCCTTGAAGGCGGTTTCGCGTCATTGGTCAGCAAAGCACGACCTGCACCCAGACGGATATTAGCCAAAGGATTGATGTAACGGAAGAAGGCCACAGTACGCAGGATATCATCCTCGCTCAGACGCGGCAGATGCTCCAGCGGCGTACCCCGGAATCGGCATCAGCGCATTCAGCGGAATAGAATCAATACCCAGCTCAGCAAGCTGATAGCCATATCAAGACGGTCCTCCCAGGTTTCGCCCATACCGATAATACCGCCGGAGCAGGCGCACATGCCCTCCTCCTTAACCATTTTCAGCGTGTTGATTTTCATATCATAGGTATGCGTGGTGCAGATGTTGGGGAAGTTGCGCTTAGAGGTTTCGATGTTGTGGTGATAGCTGGTGACACCTGCCTCATGCAGACGATGCAGCTGCTCACGGGAAAGGAACCCCATGGAAGCGCACAAATCAATCTTCAAATCACGATGCATGGTTTCATACGCATGAATTGCCTTGTCGAATTCTTCACCGGTCAGTGCCTTGCCGGCGGTTACAATGGAAAAGCGGTGTACGCCTTCCTCCTGATTCAGGCGTGCCAGCTTCACGATATCCTCCTCCGGAAGGAAGCTGTAAACCTCGCAATCGGTATGGTTATGTGCAGACTGCGCACAGAATTTGCAGTTTTCCGGACAGCGGCCGCTGCGTCCGTTGATAATGGAGCACAAATCCACGCGCTCACCGACAAAATGCTTGCGAATTTTATCTGCGCCTTCACATAATGCCTGCAAATCGCAGGTCAGAAATGCCTTTAAATCGTCCTGACGAGTCAGTCTTCTGCCATCAATAATTTCTTGTGCTAATGCTTGCGGGTTCATATTCTCTTCTCCTTTTGTAACCTATTTAATCGGTAGGCTTATACTGTAAAAAAATAAGTGCTACGTTAACCTTTACCGTTTTAACGTTCACCATTTGTTAACCAAAATTATAGCACAGGATACCGATGAGTGCAAGCAGAAGAAGCGGCAAAATGCCGATAAAAGCAATTATTTTCTCTGCGCAGATACTCTGAAACAGCAAAAAGCTGCAGCCGGACGCCTGTCGGCGCCAAGCTGCAGCCTGCAATTTTTAATTATTTTCGTGCGCTCCACTCCAAGATGCGATATTCCAGCCAAGCACAGAAGCCACCGCTGAAATCCAGCAGTACGTCCTTCACCCTGCTGGCACGTCCCGGCGAAAAGGCTTGGATATATTCATCTATTACAGCTACCAAAAGCGCTAAAAAGAGAATATAACCGGTTGCCGTAAGCTTAGGCACGCCCCAGGCACTGAAGCTGCGACACAGCAGCAGTCCCAGCAGCGCAAATTCGCAGAAATGCGCCATTTTGCGGATGTGATGCTCAACATCGCCCGCCAGATGAATATCCAGATGCTGCGCCAAAAGCTGCGTCAGCGCAGCAACCAGCTGCTAAATCTCGGAAGACTGCTTCAAGGGCAGCGACGAATTATAATAGATAATGCCACAAGACAGGCAGTGAGAAAAACCCATAAATATTTCATAAAGCTCCCCACTTAATTATTGTATCTGCAGCAAAATCAGATATGACGTGTCAGACACTCCATTACCATCATATTGCTGACAACACCGATACCGCCGGGAACAGGCGTAAAGGCGCTCGCCTTTTCGGCAACTGCAGGGTCAACGTCGCCCACCAGCTTACCGTCAACAGCGTTGATGCCTACGTCCACAATCACAACGCCTTCCTTAACCATTTCCGGCTTCACAAAGCAGGCCTTGCCCACTGCAGCGACGATAATATCTGCCTGCTTTAAAATCTCCGACAGATTGCGTGTACGCGAATGGCAGATGGTAACAGTAGCGTTTTGTTGCAGCAGCAGCACACTCACCGGCTTGCCTACAACATTACTGCGACCGATAACGACAACGTTCTTGCCCTCCAGCTCAATGCCATAGTGCGCCAGAGTTGCCATGCAGGCACGCGGAGTGCAGGCAGCAAAACGGCTGCGGCCCATGAACATATCACCGATATTCTGCGGATTCAGGCAGTCTACGTCCTTGTTCGGCGAAACCGCCGCGCCCACGTTATCGCTGTTGATATGCTTCGGCATCGGCATCATCGGCATAATACCGGTAACGTAACGGTTACGGTTCAGCTTTTTGATGATGCTGATAACCTCTTCCTCCGGAGTATCGGCAGGGCAGGTGATAACCTTAGCGGCACCGCCCAGACTTTCAATCAATTGACCAGCCTGTCCTTATATACGTGAGATGCGGGATCATCACCCACAACCAAAATAGCCAGAGCTACTAACAGGTCGTGCTGCTTAGCAACAGCAATCTTTTTTGCAATAGCCTCACGGTAAACATCAGCAACAGGCTTACCCCTCATTAAAACAGTTTCCATAGTAAATTCACCTCAAAACAAAACAGATAATTTATTATAGATAGCAAAACATGAACGCAGATGACGCTTTATCCGTCAGACTTTCTTAGAACAAACCGCTGATTACACCATCATCAGTAACGTCAATCTTCTCTGCTGCCGGAACCTTAGGCAGACCGGGCATAGTCATAACATCACCGGTCAGAACTACGACAAAGCCGGCGCCTGCTGCAATGCGGCAGTTGCGGATAGTAATCTTGAAGCCGCTCGGACGGCCCAAAAGTGCCGGGTCATCGGAGAAGGAATACTGGGTTTTAGCCATGCAGATAGGCAGGTTGCCGTAGCCAAGCTCTTCAAATTCCTTGAGGGCTTTATCTGCTTCCTTAGTATAGTTAACGCCGTCAGCACCATAGATTTCTTTAGCGATGGTTTCAATCTTGCCTTTCAGGCTCATATCCAGCGGATAAATCGGCGCAAATTTGCTCTCGCCGCTGTCTGCCAGGGCAATTACTTCTTTAGCAAGGTCGATACCGCCCTCGCCGCCTTTAGCGAATACGTCGGACAATGCTACGTTAACACCGTGCTTAGCGCAGTGCTCGCGAACTGCCTCAAGCTCTTCTGCGGTATCCTGAGCGAAGATGTTGATGGCAACTACGCAGGGAACGCCGAATTTTTTAACGTTTTCGATATGCTTCTCCAGATTTACCAGACCTTTTTTAACTGCCTCTACGTTCGGGGTCTTCAGGTCGGTTTTCGGTACGCCGCCGTGCATCTTCAGCGCACGTACGGTAGCAACGATAACGGTTGCGTCCGGTTTCAGGCCGGCATAACGGCATTTGATGTCAAAGAATTTTTCTGCACCCAGGTCAGCGCCGAAGCCTGCCTCGGTGATAGTATAATCAGCCAGCTTCATGCCGGTCTGAGTTGCCATAACGCTGTTGCAGCCATGGGCAATATTAGCAAACGGACCGCCGTGGATGATTGCCGGTACGTTTTCCAGAGTCTGTACCAGGTTAGGCTTAACGGCATCCTTCAGCAGAGCTGCCATTGCGCCTGAGCCTTAATCTGGCCTGCGGTAACAGGGTTGCCGTTGTAATCGTAAGCAACGATAATTTTTGCCAGACGCTCCTTGAGGTCGTGCAGGCTGCTTGCCAGGCACAGAATAGCCATAACCTCGGAAGCAACGGTAATATCAAAGCCATCCTGACGCGGTACGCCGTGAGCCTTGCCGCCCAGCCTACTACGATGTTGCGCAGCTCGCGGTCGTTCATATCTACAACACGCTTCCACGCAATACGGCGCGGGTCAATGTTCAGAGCGTTGCCCTGTTGGATATGGTTGTCCAGCATTGCTGCCAGCAGCATATGTGCGGAGGTGATAGCATGGAAGTCACCGGTAAAGTGCAGGTTGATGTCCTCCATCGGCACAACCTGGGAATAGCCGCCGCCTGCAGCGCCCGCCCTTAATGCCCATGCAGGGGCCGAGGGAAGGCTCACGCAGAGCTACGATAACCTTTTTGCCGAG
>ENA-OQAA01001318-OQAA01001318.1-human-gut-metagenome-genome-assembly--contig:-NODE-1318-length-13011-cov-2.251785_pt1 | contig 13011 bp, 15 predicted proteins | sample MGYA00242489_ERZ504515 | MGnify/ENA primary metagenome ERZ504515 (study PRJEB26092, sample SAMD00036237) | human gut metagenome | host: Homo sapiens | study: EMG produced TPA metagenomics assembly of...
GGATCCCTCATATAGAAAAAAGAAGAACACAGCTGCTGTCCGGCCGTACAGCCAAGACTCTTTGACAACAAAAAACTGGCTGCTCTTTTAATCCCGCTGGCCCTTGACCAGCTTCTGAATTCCTTTATGGGAACCGTCGATACTCTTGTGGTAAGCAATCTGGGCTCTGCTGCCATCTCCGCAGTTTCCCTTGTTGACTCCATTAACGTTCTGGTTATTCAGGCCTTTTTCGCCCTTGCTTCAGGAGGAACGGTTGTCTGCTCTCATTATCTTGGCTGCAAAAAGGAAAACCATGCCAGAGAAGCTGCACGGCAGCTTGTTTTTATCACTTTTATTATGTCACTGATCATTGCCGGAGTTTGTCTTGCGCTGAACAGATCCGTTCTTAAACTGATCTTCGGGGATGTGGAAGCGGCTGTTATGAAAAATGCCAGAATCTATTTCTTTTTTTCCGCTGTCTCCTATCCCTTTATTGCCCTTTATGATGACGGATCATCTATTCTCAGAGCTCAGGAAAACAGCCGTCTTCCCATGCTGATCTCTGTCTGGGCAAATGTCCTGAACCTTGCGCTGAATCTTGTTTTTGTATGGGTATTCCACTGGGGTGTGGCCGGCTCAGCCTCTGCTACCATGCTTGCCCGTATATTCAGTATGGCTGTAGTAACTTATAAGCTTCGCAATCCCGACCTTGAAATTCCTCTGAGAAATTATTTTTCCATCCGGCCCGACTGGAAAGAAATTAAACGCATCCTGCATATAGGTATTCCCTCCGGTGTGGAAAACAGCATGTTCCAGTTTGGAAAACTTGCCATTCAGTCCACGGTTTCTCTTATGGGAACTGCCGCAATCGCCGCCCAGGGCATGACCAATATCATAGAAAATCTCAACGGAATCCTGGCAATGGGCGTAGGCGTAGGGCTTATGACTGTGGTTGGGGGAATCCTTAGGCGCCGGTCGCAGGGAAGAGGCGGTCTACTACATCAAAAAGCTTTGTATTATTTCAGAAATCATTGTGGCTGCTTCCTGTCTTGTAATGTATGCTCTGGTCCGCCCAATCACACATTTCGGAGGCATGGAGCCTGCCAGTGCAAAAATGTGCATCTTCATGGTAACCTGGATCACGATTGTAAAGCCACTTGTATGGGTAATGGCATTTATTCCTGCTACGGGCTCCGTGCTGCCGGAGACGTAAAATTCAGTATGACCGTTTCTGTGCTTTCCATGTGGCTGTGCCGTGTTACTCTAGCAATGATACTGGCCCGCGTATTCCACATGGGACCTATGGCTGTATGGATCGGTATGTTTACCGACTGGACCATTCGCTGTGTGATCTTTACTATCCGGTTTAAAAATCGAAAATGGCTGAACCATCAGGTAATATAAAATCAGGGCTGCCTTATGCAGCCCCTTTATAATTCATATTAATCCAGCTTAATCCCTGCAAGAGCCTGCGCAAACCCGTTGTTTACAGGCTCTTTTGCTTCTTTTTGCTGCTGACGCAGATATTTCTGTACATCTCTCTTATTGACGCCTGCTCCCTCTTTTTTCCTTCTTGCCTGGAAAGAAGAGAGTTTTTCTTTATAACCGCAGGCACAGACAAAGGTTTCCTCCTTACCCTTCACGATCATTTCCATCCGCTTATGGCATTTAGGACAGCGGGCGTTAGTAGTTCTGGAAACAGTTTCCCGGTATCCGCATTCTCTGTCCTGGCACACCAGCATTTTGCTGTTTTTACCGTTTACTGCCAGAAGCCGCTTTCCGCAGTTTGGACAGATTTTGTTTGTAATATTATCATGGCGGAAGGTTCCGCTCCCTGTTTTTATCTCATCCACGATCTCACAGGTGTATTCCCTGATTTCCTTCAGGAAAGTGTCCTGGCGGAGATTTCCCTTTGCAATATCAGACAGCTTCTTTTCCCAGTCTGCAGTGAGCTCCGGTTTTTTCAGATCCTCCGGAACTAGCTCCAGAAGCTGTTTGGCCTTGGAAGTCAGATGGATTTCATTTCCCTTTTTCTCCATCATAAAGCTTTTAAAAAGCTTTTCTATAATATCTGCTCTGGTTGCAACTGTGCCAAGCCCTCCGGTTTCTCCCAGTGTTTTTGCTGCCTGCCGGTCCCCTGTGGACAGATACTTAACCGGGTTTTCCATGGCAGCAAGAAGAGTGGCTTCCGTAAATCTTGCAGGAGGTTTTGTTTTTCCTCCTTCAGACGGAGAGTTTCTGTTTTAAGCTTTTCTCCCTGCTTTCTTACAGGAAGGCTCTGATCCCTGATATCCTGCTCCTCATCTTCATCCTCGTCCCGGTAATCTCCCTCGTAAACCTCTTTCCATCCGGGACTTACCACTGTTTTTCCGCCGGCTGCAAAGCAGAAGCCCTCCGCCTCTGCCTCCATGGAGGTCTGCTCATATTCAAACGCCGGATAAAGAACGCTTAAAAAAACGCCGCACGACCATATCGTAAATTTTCCGCTCCTCATTTGTCATATGATCAAGCTGTACAAACTGCTCCGTTGGAATGATCGCATGATGATCGCTTACTTTTTTGTCATCCACAAAGCTTCCGTTTACCTGAACCGGTCTGGTAAGCAGCGCTCCTGCCAGTTTCCGGTAAGGACCGGTACCGCAGGCTTTCAGCCTTTCCTTAATAGTTGGAACCACATCCTTCCCGATATATCTGGAATCTGTTCTGGGATAAGTAAGTACCTTGTGATTTTCATAAAGCCGCTGCATAATATTCAGAGTTTCCTTTGCAGAAAATCCGTATTTCTGATTGGCTTCTCTCTGAAGCGTTGTCAGATCATAAGTCCCGGCGCATATGTTTTCTTCGGCTTTTTTGACACAGAAGTAATGGTAAGCGCTTTGCCTTTTACTTTTTCTATAATCTCTTCTGCCCGTTCTCTGCTGAAAGTACGGAAGCTTCCACTCTTTCTGTCCTTCCAGGTCCAGGTGATATCCCCTGCATTGACTGTAATGCCAAAATATTCCTTTGGCTTAAAGCTCCTGATCTCCTCCTCCCGCATGGCAATAATGGCAAGAGTGGGAGTCTGCACCCGGCCGCAGGAAAGCTGAGCATTATACTTACAGGTAAGCGCTCTTGTACCATTCATTCCAACCAGCCAGTCTGCCTCTGCTCTTGCAACCGCCGCCCGGTAAAGGTTGTCATAAGCTCTTCCGTCTTTCAGATTGTGAAATCCGTCTTTGATGGCCTTATCCGTAACAGAGGATATCCACAGTCGGCGTATGGGCTTACGGCAGCCGGATTTATCCAGGATCCAGCGGGCAACCAGCTCGCCCTCTCTTCCTGCGTCTGTGGCAATGATAATGTCTCCTATGTCCTTTCTGAAAAGCTGAGTTTTTACTGCATTGTACTGTTTACCTGTCTGGCGGATCACCACAAGCTTCATATGATCCGGCATCATGGGAAGGGTATTCATCTCCCATTTCATATATTTTTTGTCATATTCCTCCGGATCGGCCAGGGTTACAAGATGTCCCAGCGCCCAGGTAACTACATAATCTTTTCCTTCAAGACAGCCGTTTCCCTTCTGGCTGCAATGAAGAACCCTGGCAATATCTCTTGCAACAGAAGGCTTTTCCGCAATTACTAATGATTTCATACAAGTTCCTTTCAGATATTATTTTCAGGCACATCCATGTACCTTTTCCTCTTATCACAAAGGAATTGTAACACAGGAGGAACAAAGAGGACAAGCCCTGTCTATTTCCCCATCTTATATCCGATTCCGCGCACTGTCTCGATCAAATCTCCTGCATCGCCCAGCTTTTGTCTCAAAGTCCGGATATGAACATCCACGGTACGGCTTTCCCCGTCAAATTCATATCCCCAGATCTGATTAAGAAGCTGTGTTCTGGAAAGAACCATTCCGCTGTTTTTCAGAAGAAGACACAGCATCTCATACTCTTTCAGCGTAAGATTTACAGGCTCTTTGTTGACTGTCACCACATGTCTGGACGGGCATACATAAAGACTTCCGATCCTGTATTCCTCAGCGCCTTTGTCTTCCAGCCTCCGAAGCCGAGCCTTAATGCGGGAGATCAGTTCCATCATCCGGAAAGGTTTTGGAATATAGTCATCGGCTCCGCTGTCCAGCCCCATAACCGTATCATACTCGCTTCCCTTTGCAGTCAGCATGATTATAGGAAGCTTCCTGGTATCCGGCCTTGCTCTCAGCTTTTTCAGAATAGAAATCCCATCCTCTTCGGGAAGCATAATGTCCAGAAGAATCAGCGAAGGAACCTCCTTTTCCAGTTCCTTCCAGAATAAGGAGGGCTTCGCAAAGCCTTTTGCGTCAAGATCCTGACTTTTTAATGTATATACAACAAGTTCGCGAATACTTTCATCATCTTCTACCAGATAGATCATCTGCATACCTCCGGATTTTCCATTTGATATCAAGTATAAAAGCCTTTCGTTAAATTTCCGGTACAACCCATGTTAAATTATTGTAAATTCCTGTCGAAAATGCTATGATAACAGAAATAATTTCGGAGGAAGCCATGTATCATTTTATTATCAACCCCAATTCCCGCTCAGGAGCCGGAGCCCGCATCTGGTCTGAGCTTCAGTCTGTACTGGACAAAAACTATATTCCCTACAAAGCATATTTTACAGAATATCCGGGACATGCCGTAAAGCTTGCCGCTTCTGTATGTTCTTCTGATGCGGCACCTGCTTCCATCTGCCTTGTAGCTGTAGGAGGAGACGGAACGATCCAGGAAGTGCTTTCCGGGATTCCCAGCCTGCGCTCCGTACGTTTTGGCTATATTCCCACCGGATCCGGCAATGATTTCTGCCGGAGTATGCAGCTTCCCCAAAATCCCCTGGATGCGCTGGATGCGATTCTGTCAGAAGCTGCCTGTACGCCTATGGACGTGGCAGAATTTACTGCCAATGGACAAAGCTGCCGTTTTGCCATAAGCTGCGGGATCGGTTTTGACGCTGCTGTATGTCATGAAATCAACCGCTCTCCTCTGAAAAAATTCATGAACCGTATTCATCTTGGAAAATTTGCCTATTTACTCATAGGACTGAAACAGCTTCTTCTGCTTCCTCCTGTAGGTATTTCCATTGAAACAGAAAACGGTGAAAAACACTTTTATGAAAAAGTATTTCTCACCGCGGTTATGAACCATAAATATGAGGGCGGAGGCTTCCGGTTCTGCCCTGAAGCTGATTCCCATGACGGATTTCTGGATGTGATCATTGTAGAAGGTATGCGCCGCCCTACTCTGATCTTCTGTCTTTTCTTTCTATTTTTGGAAACATACTGTTTTCCGTGGTGTTCACCAGCTTCGCTGCAAAGCGGTCACCGTGCGCAGCTCAGAGCCCCTTGCCGTACACAAAGACGGAGAATCTGTAGGTATCTGCAAAAAATTTACAGCCTCCCTGGCAAAAGATCCTGTCCAGGTCATCCTGCCCGGCAAATCAATCAGTTAAATCCATAGAATTTCTGGCACAGCTTATAGGCTGCAATAAATGTTTTGCGGCCGCCTTTGCCCGGCAGATTGGATGCGCAGCCCATGATTCCCCAGCGCAGTCTGTGATAGATCCAGCGGTCTTCCTCCCTGATATACTCCATCAATTCCTTTTTCTTATCCAGAGCCTCCTGAGTTTCCGCACGGATCAGCATCACGGACGAAATGGTGGTAATAATTTCCAGGTAGCTGAGCATGTATTTTCTCAGATGACGATTATTGCATCTGCATCTGTGGAACACATCCACCATAATGCGGTTTACCCGGAGCTGCTGGTCGATTCTTTTTATCATAACAGCCTCATTGACAGACTGATCTTCACGTCCGATAAAATATCTGTAAAAATTCACATCAAGATAATACATTTTTTTCACATGGACAAGTGGCTCAAAAGCAAAGATATTATCCACGTAAAAGGTATGCTTCGGCAGCTCCAGTCCACAGTCATGAAGAAGTTTTGTCCTGTAGATCATAGAGTGCATCAGAAGATATTTTCCCTTATGCATATGTACCTTATTCCAGCCAAAAACCTCATTTACAGGAAGACAGTGCCTGTACTGCATAACTCTTTTTCGTTTCGCCCCCTGTTTCTCATAGACAAAATTGCTGATCAGAAGATCCACGGTTTCTGAACCTCTGATAAGCTCTTCCAGAGTTTTCAGAATCTGCGCGTACGCCTCTGCATTTACCCAGTCGTCACTGTCCACCACCTTAAAATAAAGACCTGTGGCATTGCGTATTCCTGCGTTTACCGCCTCGCCGTGACCGCCGTTTTCCTGGTGGATCGCTTTTACAATAGTAGGATATTTTTCTGCATATACGTCTGCGATCTCTGCGGTTCTGTCTGAAGATCCGTCATCCACCACAAGGATTTCCACATCCTCTCCTCCCACCAGCAGGGAATCAATGCATTTTTCCATATACGCCTCTGAATTATAACAGGGGATCGCAATACTTAACAGTTTCATCTCGTTTCCTCCTTCATGTACTTTACATAAACGCCAAATGCGGCAGGAATTGCATACTGCCTGTCAGACTGCTTTTTATCTGCAAAAATAAGTTTTGAATTTCTGTTTGTTTCCAGAGAAGAAACACGGATCAGGTATCCGGTCATTCTCCATTCGATATGAGAAAAAATATGCTTTGCCGGTTCCAGTTCTTCAATATACAAAGGCTCCAGCTTCATTTTTTCAACCGCTTTTACTGCCTCCTCCGCAGAAAGTGTCCCTTTCACATTGGGAAGCTCGTAAAGCCCTGCAAGAAGTCCCTTATCCGGCCTTTTCTGTATGGCTGTCCTCTCCCCGTCCTGGATCACAAGCACAGTTCTGTTTTCTATTCTGCGGGCTTTTTTGGGAGCTTTTACAGGAATTTCCTCTGTTGTATCATGCAGATGCGCCCTGCAAAGCTTCTGTACCGGACACTCCCCGCACTTTGGCTGGCCGTTCGGCACACAGACCACAGCTCCCAGTTCCATCAGAGCCTGGTTAAAATCTCCCGGGCAGTCTGAAGGCATGATTTCTTTCAAGGTCTGCTCCATTTTTTTGCGAACCGACTGCTTCATAATATCTTCTCTGCTCTCAGTAATCCTTGACACAACTCTCAGAACATTTCCATCTACAGCAGGAACAGCAATGCCATATGCAATAGAAGCAATGGCTCCTGCCGTATAGCTTCCTATACCCTTTAACGACATGAGCTTCTCATAGGATTCAGGAAGTTTTCCCCCATATTCCTCCACAACTGTACAGGCTGCGGCCTGCATATTTCTCACACGATTATAATAGCCCAGACCTTCCCACAGCTTCATAAGCTTCTTTTCCGGACAGGAAGCCAGAGCCGCCGGATCCGGAAGTTCTGTAATAAACCTTATAAAATACGGCTTAACCACCTCCACTCTGGTCTGCTGGAGCATGATCTCCGATACCCAGGTATAATAGGCGTTATTCTGATCTCTCCACGGAAGAATCCTTTTATTTTCCCCGGTACCATTTAATAAGAGGAGAAACTATCCCACTTAATACTGACGAATTTTCGCTTCCATTCTGACTGACCTTATCAGAACATATATTTTCCATATATGTGTCCGGATCATCCTGATATACAGGAATTCTATTCTCCATCAGACACCTCCAGATCTATGGAAACCGGATCGCAGATCTCCATAAAATTTTCTCCTACCAGGCAGTCATAAGCCAGAAGCTTTACCCCTGCTTCTGCCGCTTCTCTCAGAACCATTCCAAATTCCGGATGAGTTTTCCAGTTTGGCTGAAAATACCTGACGTCCTTCATCTGGATCACCAGAAGAAGATACGCTTCATATCCGTCTTTCATGCACCGGATCAGTTCCCGCACATGTTTTATCCCTCTTTCTGTAGGCGCATCCGGAAAACGTACAATATTATCCTCTTCCAGCGTTACTCCTTTAACTTCCATAAAGGCTTTTCGCACAGGAGACTCAATATAAAGGTCAAACCTGGAATTTCCGTATTTCCTTTCTCTGTACACAGAAATATCCTCCGGAAAAAATCCTCCCTTTAAAAGCCATTCCTCTGCCGCCTTATTGGGCGCCTGGGAATCCATATTGATCCACCGGCCCTCCTTGCACACGCTGATCAGATCATATCTGGTTTTTCGCGCCGGGTTCTGCCCTTCTTCAAGGATCACCTCATATCCGGGAACCAGAAGCTCCCTGCATCTTCCTGTGTTTTTTACATGCACTGTTTCTGTCTGCCCGTCCAGCTCCACATGAGCAACAAAACGATTGGGCCTGTCCAGAAATCTGGCTTTTACCGTATGGCTGTAATTCATCTCTGTAACCTCGTTGCTGTTATCAAGTGGCTCTATTGTATCACATGTTTTTCCCTTTTTCCATTAAAATTCAGATTCCCCGTCACATCTCTTTTCCCATTTTTCCTGTGCTTATAATCACCTGGTGCAATGTAAATTAATTTAATATCTGTAGTTTCTTTAAATTTCTCAAATTTTTTCATTTCTTAGTTTCTGTTTTATTCTCCATTCACTACTTCCACTTACAAGGAGGTAGTTTTATGGAAACAATCATATCATTAATAGAAAAACAAAAAACCGGTGATGTACAGGCCACTCAGGAAATCTGCAGAAGAATGACACCTCTTCTGAAAAATATGCTGCCAAACTTTACTGTATGGAATATGATGATGCCATGCAGGAATTATACATTGCATTACTGGAAACCCTTCCGTATCTGAACCCCACAAAAACAGAAGCAGAATGCCTGAATTATATAAAGACAACTGTACATAACCGCTATCGTTTCCTCTGCAGAGGCTGCTTATCTGTACCTCAGTCAGAATCTATTGAAGATTCCATTGATACGCTTTCTGCTCCCTCTTCCTTTGATGAATCCTACTATGATATCTGTAACTATATCAAAGCCTTGCCGGAAAAAGGAATGCGCAGACAAATTATGTCTCTTTTCTTCTTCCAGTATAAAACTGATTCCGAAATCGCAGAACAGCTTCATGTATCACGCCAGTATGTAAATCGTATCAAAAAAACAGCTGATCACCGAATATTTTCATGAAAGCTAATGTAATAAGCCCCACAGTTTTCTGTGAGGCTTATCTGATACGGATTTTATTATTTATTTCATCTCTGTATATAGTTTCAACAAAGCATATGCAACTCCTGATATTCCATTCATAAATGCAGGATTCCGGGTTTCCGAAGCATTCAGATCATCTTTCTGCTCCAGAATAAAAAACAATTCCTGAACCTTTTGGTTATAAATTTCTCTGAACTCAGGATTTTTATGTTGTTCCAGATATTTCTTCATAATCAGAATACGCCCGGCCAGTCCATGACAAATACAGATCCTGCCATCCTCTTTTCCATAAAACAGACTGCGTGAAGCTCTTTTTATATCTTCTTCTGTTTCCTGGTGTTCTTTTATTTTTTCAATCTCCAGACGGGCAAGAAGAATTCCGGGAGCCCATGGCACCAGGCATTCATTACCTTCTGTTCACCTTCCGGGCTTCTGAGATCCAGCCAGTTTTCTTTTTCTTCTGAATACAGGCTGTTCTCATACTCACAGAGTAAATTTATTTTTTTCAGATACTCTCTGTTTCCGGTTATCTGATACAGGGCAGTATAAAGCATTAAAAATCCACTGTTTCCATGAGCCATTCCCGCCAGTGGCTTTTCTGCACAGGAAAGCTTCCATCCGCAGCCCTTTTCCATGGTCTGTCTTCGATTCCATAAATTTTTTTCAATCTCAACAGCCTCTTTCAGATATTGATCTGCCGATTCCGCACATTCTTTTTTTTATCTGATACAGCTTCAGGGCTGCAATAGCTGCTCCTGCATTTCCACTTAAAAGATCATAATTTACATCCTGTGAAAAATATTTTTTTATGACAGCAAAATGTTTTTCTGCATAGCTCAGATATTTTTCCTCCCCTGTAATTTCATGTAAAAGCAGAAAAGTATATACAACAGAACATTCTCCATCAAAAACTCCTGTTCTTATGCTGCTATTTACCTGTCCCATTTCCAGTTCCTGTGTATAAATACACATCCTTCTTACAGCAAGATTAAATACATCCTTTGCCTTTTCATCCTGAAAATATTTTAAATACTCCCCCAGCAGCAATACAATTCCGCAAATACCATCATAAAGATACATTCCTGCAGGCACCATTTTCCACAAACCATTTTCAAAAAACTGCAGACCGGTCCATCCTGCTCCATCCTCCGCAGTGACTGCTGTATCCACAATCCAGTTAATGATATTTTTTAGCTGGTTTTCTATCTGTGTTTTCTGCACAGTTCCAGAATGCTTTTTATAAAAACTGCTTCTTTTTTTTCTCTGCATTGTCATAGAAAGCCAGATCAGATCGCATTGATACTGACAGTCTTTTTTCCCTAAATGTTTCATATGGATTTTCCATGACTCATAAGGAGAAACAGGAAAATAGTCTTTCACACTTTTCCCATCTCCGGTGTAAATACAGCGTTCCCTACCCTCTGTATGAAAGCATGGAATATCATTTTCCAGCAAATCCTGTATTTCATAATCATGTATTTTTTTCTGTGTTTCCGTCTCCCCTTCCCTGTGCATTACTTGTAAAAGCTGCGCTCTTCTCTTTCTTTCGCCCACATAATCCGGATGCCAGGAAAGGAATCTGTACATGTCATACTGCTGTGTATGACGCAAAATCACACGGGCACCCGTGTCATAAAAAGCTTCCAGCATCTCTGTTATCGTTTTATCTGTTAATACTTTTTCATACGCAAATCGAAATCCCTGCTCCAGATTTTTCACATATTCATATGCATTCACAATTTTATCATTTATCTTCAGTGTATTTTCTTTTATCTCAAATTCTACTGGTTCATAATCTATATACATTTCTGACGTTTCTGCCTTTTTTACTGCCGGAACCCGAAAAGGAGTCACAATTTTCCCTGTGTTTACAGCGCTGAGTATCACTGCTTCCTTTCCTGCTCCCCAGGTCAGAACAGGTAAAATCCCTGTATGTAAAACTGATTTTGCCAGAAGTGTTTCTGTTTTTCTCCGTACACTACTTTCTTCTGTTTGTATAATATATCCCGGACAGGTTTCCAGATCTATAATGACCGGATGTTCTCCGTGAGCGATCACATTTTCTCCATGAAGATCTGTAACCCCCAGAGTATAACCGAGCATTAAGTGGATTCCCATACGAAAAAAATAACGTCTGATCTCCTCCTCTGTGCGGCAGCACTGCCATTCTATATGTCTTTCCCATCCATAAGTATTTCTGAGCAGATATCTCTGATCTGTACAGGAAATTCCTGCTTCTTTGCAAAGATATGCATACATCTCCTGATATCGCTCACTGTTTTGGAGATTATGGGGCTTATAATACAGAGTAATTCCGTTATCAAGTTCCACTCTGGCAGCCTTTCTCCCTCTATTATGAGCGTCCCCCATAAATCTGACTGCACCGATATCTCCAAATGTCTTTCCGTTACAGAATATTTTTATGATCTGGCTGCGATCCATTTCCAGATGCTCCAGAATTTCATCTGCCAGCTCATAATTATGCTGGATTTCCATAAAAAGCAGTCTGACAAGTTCAGGGAACTCGTTTAAAAGATCATCAATGTTTTCTCTGCAATTCAGCCACTTTTCATGATAAAACCAATACTGTTCTTCAGGAGTTTTTCCCTGAAGAAACCCCATATCCTTTTTTCTGTGAATATCCTGGATCAATACACGCCCGGCAATCCTCTCAATATTTTCGATTGTCTGCTTGCGGATCAGCCGGAAATGCGGTCTGTTTTTTGTGTATCGACAAACTTCCTGTTTTTCAGGTCTTTGATCCCAAGATCAAAGACCTGCCGGCAAAAATTCTGAAACATGTTAATAACAACATATTATCGTAAATGCTGAACCTCCTAAACTTCGGAACCCTTCCTCTAGTTCCTCAGACTGTGTACAATTTAATTTTTCAAGTTCTTCCATCTCTGTTTTAATGTCTCCATTGTAATTCTGTTTTGTTTCCATTTGATTTTCTCCTTTATTGTGTAATTATAATTGATACCTCAAAAAAACCGCTTTTATAGTCAAAACTGATTTCTCCCTGGTATTTGTCCATAATCCTCCTGACGCTTTCCACTCCTAAGCCATGTCTGTCTGCATTTTTCTTATGCGTAACAAATTTATTATTTTTTTCTACTGGCTGTGTTTCACAGGTGTTTTTCAAAGTCATCAGGAACATTTCATTGATATTCTGGATAGACATCCAGATCTTTCTGTTCTCTTTTTGGCATTGTTCTGCCGCCTCAATAGCATTGTCCAAAAGATTCCCCAAAGCAACAATGAAGTCAGCATCCTCCATGGGTATTCTGAAACCTTTGCTTCAAGAAAAAATTCGATATGCACACTGTCCATTTTTCGTTTTTTAATATTCAGCATAAAATCAAGAGTAGTGATTCCTGTCCAGAAGCTCCTTGATCTGTCTGCTATACTCTTCTGGGAGTTTTCAATAAACGCAAGAGCTTCTTTAGCCTTTCCTGTTTCCAGACACTCCTTCAAATAACACAAAATATGTTTCTCATCATGACAAGATGCCTGTAATATTCATAGGATCGGTTTAGTTCTATATACTGCTGCTCTACAGCGGCATTTCTTACTTCAAATACTTTTTTTTTTCTGTTATTTGCATTTGTTTTGATAAGCGTATTAACAAAATTATCAAAAAGACTACAAACATTCCAAATATAATTAAAACTTCTGCAAGATCCTGTTCTTTAGCCCTGCCCTTTCCCATATTGGTCACTAATCCTATGATACAGAGTTCAGCAGATGTAATAACTAACAACATTTTCTTATACTTATATAAAATCTCCTTCAAAACCTCATTCATACAAGCATATTTGTCGATTAGAAAAATGCTCCCCAATATCGTCAGCCAATATACGATTTCCCCATATGTATGATTTCTGGGATAGTAAAAAAAGCCTTCAAAATTGCGTTCTCTAAAAACTCCTGAAT
>ENA-OQAA01001319-OQAA01001319.1-human-gut-metagenome-genome-assembly--contig:-NODE-1319-length-13005-cov-5.378786_pt1 | contig 13005 bp, 10 predicted proteins | sample MGYA00242489_ERZ504515 | MGnify/ENA primary metagenome ERZ504515 (study PRJEB26092, sample SAMD00036237) | human gut metagenome | host: Homo sapiens | study: EMG produced TPA metagenomics assembly of...
GATACCATTCAGCTGGAAAAGTATCGTTATCTTTTTCAATGCGCAAAGGAAAGCAATGATTTTGATTCATTTATGAAATTCGCAGTGTAGTTTTGTGCAATTTTTCAAATTTGCTCATTTATAGTTTGTAAGAAAATTTGCCAGATGGTATAAGAAAAGATAAACAGGAAGGAAAGAGATGACAGAAGTCTCTTTCCTTCCTGTGTTTTCTATTTATGCAATAATTTTCTTTTCAGCCAGTCGGCCGCATAACCGAATGTGTGGCGTATCAGGGCAAATTCGATCCGGATATAGCTGCCTAGATGCTCCATCCGAAACGGAACCTTGCGGCATTTGGACAGACCATGGATTCCTTCTTTGATTCCGTTTTTGTAATCTGTTCCAAATCCGATTTTGCAGAAAAATAAATATTTCACCAGATATCCCAAAAGTAATGGGATGAAATTCAGGATCAGCTGCAAAAGCGGCATATTTTTGTAATTCAGCCAGACACTGTTGCGGGCGGATAGTTTCACTTTAAAAGTGTTATATTTGGAACCGCTCGTTCCGCTTCCGACGTGGTACACAAGAGCGGAAGCGCAGAACCGGTTTTTATAGCCGTAGATCATGGCACGGTAACCAACATCGATATCTTCCAGATAGGCAAAATGGCTTTCGTCAAAGAAGCCGATTTTATCAAACACGCTTCGTCTGTAGATAGCAGCTCCGGCACAGGCCGTAAATACCGTATCATCTTCGGTGTAATTCGAAACCGGTCGTCCGGCTCCCCGGCATACCCCCCAGCCCATCAAGGTATAGAGATCTCCTGCGCTGTCGATCAGATCGGGGTGATACATCTGGATCATCTTGCTGCTCACAGAAAAAATCCGGTCAGAGACTCGATCGCCCGGATCATCTCTTCGACATAGCGAGAATCCACGGTTGTATCATTGTTTAAAAGAATGACGTACGGGGTATCTGCGTGACGTATCCCTTCATTGACCGCACGGCTGAATCCATAGTTAGAATCCAGGGCCAGCACTTCGATATCAGGGTAAGTCTGTTCCATATATTCCAGACTTCCGTCCGTGGAGGCATTGTCCACGATCAGGATCTTGAAATCCCGGCAAGTCTGTTCATTTAAAGAAGCCAGACAGGGCTCCATAAAATGTTTTCCGTTATAATTGGGAATAATGATAGTAACTTTCATGTGCTCCTCATTTCTATTACTGCTGTAATTTATTTCGCGAATGTATTATATCAAATTCGGTTCTGTTTTTCTATACAAACATATGTTTATTAAAAATTACGAAAATATTACGGAAAAATGAATAAAATACTGTTAAAATCAAGTTTGTGCTTGTCCATTGAAATAAAGTATTGTATTATATCATAGATAATGTGTTTTTATAAGTAAGATAACGGAAGGTCGTATTATGATAAAAGAAAATCAGAAATTATTAAACCGCATTCAGGTTGTGCTGGATGCAGGAGTGATCATTGTAGCATATGTGCTGTCCTGGTATATCCGTTTTCGGAGCGGATTATTTGACCTGGATCCATGGTATCTGTCACTGAGAGAGTATATGAAGGTACTGTTCTTTCTGGTGCCGTCCTATTTGATCCTGTATTACGCATTTCAGCTCTACACGCCGAAGCGGGTACAGGGAAGAAGGCTGGAAGCCTGGCATGTAGTACAGGCGAATGTGATCGGCCTGATGGGTGTGACCATGGTATTTTTCCTTGCAAAGCTTTCAGACAGATATTCCAGATGGGTAGTATTTATTTTCTGCTTTGTCAATATTACCATGGAAGTATTCGCCAGAAATATGGTGAGGATGGTTTTGCGCAAGGCGAGAAAGAACGGATATAATCAGAAACATATGATTCTGGTTGGCTACAGCCGCGCGGCAGAGCAGTATATTGACCGGATTCTTGCAAACCCGGAGTGGGGATATGCCGTGCGGGGAATTCTGGATGACCACCAGCCGAGAGGAATGGAGTATAAAGGGATCAAGGTGATCGGGAGTATCGACAATCTGCTGGTCATTCTTCCGCAGAATCAGATCGATGAGATTGCGATCACACTGGGACTGGATGAGTATCACAAGCTGGAATATATTGTAAATATGTGTGAAAAATCAGGTGTGCATACAAAGTTTATTCCGGATTATAACAATATCATTCCGACAAAACCATATACAGAAGATATCCAGGGACTTCCAGTGATCAACATCCGTCATGTACCGCTTAATAATGCTTTGAATAAGTTTGTGAAGCGCGCAGTAGACATTTTTGGTGCGATCGTTGCGATCATTCTTTTTTCACCTGTGATGCTGGTTGTATCTGTGCTGATCAAGTTGACTGCACCGGGACCGCTGATTTTTAAACAGGAGCGGATCGGGCTGCAGAACAAGCCGTTCTACATGTATAAGTTCCGTTCCATGATCGTACAGAAAGAGAGCGAAGAGAAGAAGGGCTGGACGACAAAAGATGATCCGAGAGTGACTCCGGTAGGAAAATTTATCCGGAAGACCAGCATTGATGAGCTTCCACAGCTATTCAATGTGCTCAAAGGAGATATGAGCCTGGTTGGTCCGAGGCCGGAGAGACCACTGTTTGTAGAAAAGTTTAAGGAGGAAATCCCAAGATATATGATCAAGCATCAGGTGCGTCCGGGACTGACCGGATGGGCACAGGTGAATGGCTATCGTGGAGATACTTCGATCCGGAAGCGGATTGAGTGTGACCTGTATTATATTGAAAACTGGACGTTGGGACTGGATTTTAAGATTATCCTGCTGACGTTTCTGAAAGGCTTTATCAACAAAAACGCATACTAAGACGGAGGCGGATCTATGTTTCGCAGAAGAGAGCGAATATCGCTGCAGCAGAGAAAACGATTGAATAAAAAAAGACAAAGGCGGGGAATCCTGTTTTTGGTCCTGGAATTTCTGATACTTGCGGTTCTTGTTTTGGCGGCATTTATGATGTACAAGCTGGATCATCTCAACCATAATACACTGGATGAGAGCAGCCTGGAACTACATGAGACACCGAAGGGATACACGAATGTGGCATTGTTCGGGTTGGATTCCAGAGACGGAGAGCTAAGTGGCGGCGTGAGAAGTGACAGTATTATGATTGTCAGCATCAACAATAAGACCGGAGATGTAAAGATCATTTCCGTATATCGGGATACGCTGCTAAAGCAGAGGATGGTTCTTATGAGAAAGCAAATGCGGCGTATTCCTTTGGAGGTCCGCAGGAGGCAGTGGCAATGCTCAACCGGAACCTGGATCTGGATATTACAAAATATGCTTCTGTAAATTTCAATTCGCTTGCAGATATCATAGATATCCTGGGTGGGGTGGAAGTAGAGCTGACCAGTGAGGAAATATTCTGGCTGAATGGATATACGGCAGAAACCTCACAGGTGGTAGGACGGCAGACACATACCCTGGATGAGAATTCTCCGGGAGTTCACAATCTGGATGGAATACAGGCAGTTTCCTATACCAGGATCCGTTATACAGCCGGAGATGACTTTAAGCGTGCAGAGCGCCAGAGAATCATATTGCAGAAGATGATTCAGAAGCTGAAGACAGCAGGACCGGTAAAATGGAATAAGATTCTGGATCAGGTACTGCCGGAAATATCAACGAATATGACGACACCGGATATCATGAAACTGGGACTGAATATATTCCGATACAAAATTGGAGAGACAAAAGGCTTTCCGTTTGATATTACGACCAGTGAAAATGTCATTGGACTGGAAGGCTCTTATGCGGTTGCGATCGGACATGCGGACAATGTAAGACAGCTCCATGAGCAGCTTTTTGGAGAGACTGGATACCAGCCTTCGGACGAAGTACAGCAGATCAGTCAGGATGTGGCTTATCTGACGGGGGTTTATCCGGAAAATTATGCACAGTAGCGAAAGAGGAAAAGAATGTTACGAAAAATGATCGCAGACAGAAAAATCGAATATAGTTCTTATACTTTAGTTTATGCGGCAGCGGTATTGGCTGCAAAGGCACATCTGGATTATGTGACTGCAGTACTTCTGATGGCAGAGGCAATGTTTTTGTTTATATGGAATTTTAGAAAGACAAAAAATCTTGTGGATATGCGGGGGCTTTTTACGCTGGCATGGGTAGGCGGAGAAGGCATCGCATGCCTGAAGCTCAGCAGGCTGCAGAGTGACTGGAGCAATGTGACATGGCTGACCTTTTTTCTGATCTATGTGTGTTTCAATCTGGGATATGATCTCTGGCTTGGCCGTTTTTCGAAAGAACAGAGGCAGGAAGTAAAAAGAGATGAGATCTCGGCAAAGCGGATTCTGATCTGCATCTTCGGACTGATGGCAGCTTCCATTGCATGTTTTACGTTGGAGGCAGTGGTGGTAGGTTATATTCCATTGTTCAATTCAGCGCCTCATGCATATTCTTATTTTCATATTTCGGGAGTGCACTATTTTACAATCAGCTGCATTTTGATTCCGGCACTGACTGTATTGTATACCAAGGTTACAGAAAAAATTTCGGTCAGGACATGGATACTTTTAATTGCAGGAAACCTGACGGCAGTGGCGATTCCTATTTTATGTGTCTCCAGATTTCAGCTGTTGTTTGCGGTTGGCTTTGCGGCAGTGATGTATCTGATGTTGTATAAAAAATCACATGGAAGATGATCGTCACAGGTTTATTGATCATGATTCCAGTGTATGTACTTCTGACAGTTGCAAGACGGCATAATGTGACTTATTTAAATGGAATTTTTGAGATGAAAAATTCCAAAATGCCGATTTTTATTACACAGCCTTATATTTATGTAGCCAATAATTTTGAGAATTTTAACTGTATGGTAGAGCAGTTGACAGCGCACACATGGGGACTGCAGATGCTGTTTCCGTTTTTTGCACTGACGGGATTGAAATTTGTATTTCCACAGCTGGTGACAATTCCGGATTTTGTCACAAAAACAGAGCTTACGACGTTAACGATGTTTTATGATGCCTACTATGATTTTGGAATCATCGGAACCGCTTTGTTTGCGTTTATAATCGGTCTGACTGCAGCAGCAGTTTCAATTCCGGTGCGTCAGAAGAAAAATCCGATGACGTATATGTTTTATGGACAGATTGCGATTTATCTGGGGCTTGCCTTTTTTACGACCTGGTTCAGTAATCCGACGACCTGGTTCTGGCTGGCACTGACTTTGATGATGTACTGGTTTGTCGGATATCGCAGGAAAGGAAAAGGTTCACATGGAAGGAAATAGAACAGTGGATGTGCTGATCCCTACGTATAAGCCGGATCAGAGATGCGTACAGCTGGTAAAACGTCTGTTAAGCCAGAGTGTTCAGGTCAATCGGATCTATCTGATCGATACAGAGAGCGGGATCTTTCCAAAAGAGTTGTATACGATTTCTGACAGAGTCAAGATCCACCGGATTCTGCCGGAAGAGTTTGATCACGGTGGTACGAGAAATCTGGGAGCTGAGATGTCAGATGCGGAGATTCTTGTCTACATGACCCAGGATGCTATGCCGGCGGATCAATTTCTGATCGAGCGTCTGCTTTACGGATTTTCGTATGAAACGTAGCAGCAGTTTATGCAAGACAGCTGCCGGCAGCGGATTGTCAGTTTATTGAGCGCTATACAAGAGAATTTAATTATCCGAAAACCAGCAGATTGAAATCCAAAGAAGATCTTTCCAAACTGGGAATCAAAACCTATTTCTGCTCTAATGTCTGTGCAGCATACCAAAAGGATGTATACGAAAGGCTTGGAGGATTTGTACGAAAAACGATTTTCAATGAAGACATGATCCTGGCAGGCAGGATGATTCAGGCGGGATGGAAGATTTATTATGCGGCAGATGCAAAAGTGATCCATTCTCACAATTATAACTGCAGACAGCAGTTTCACCGGAATTTTGACCTGGCGGTCTCACAGGCAGATCATCCGGAGATTTTTGAAGGAGTACCTTCTGAAGGAGAAGGGATACGTCTGGTGAAGGATACAGCAAAATATCTGTTGAAGTCGGGCAGACCATGGCTTCTGGTATCTCTTGTATGCAAGAGCGGGTGGAAGTACATAGGATATAAACTGGGGAAAAATTATAAGAAACTGCCCCGGTGGCTGATTTTGAAATGTACGATGAATCCACGATACTGGAGAGAAACTTGAAATTCACAGTTTTTTCATTGATGTTTGAAGGAAAATATTGTATGATGTTAAAGTGCATATTTTAGGCAATCTATGATGTATGCCATGAGAAAGGATAGAATTATGGGAGATACAAGAAGGCGTTCGAGAGCAGTAATGTCCGGAGCGGACAGAAGAAGTTCTCAGAGGTCGGGGCAGCCGCGCCGCCGTCCGGAGCAAAGAAATCAGATGGGAGACGACAGGGACAAAACGCAGAGACAGCGGTCCGCCCAGAGAAAACGACCGTCCGGCAGCACTTCTGCCAATGGAAGGCGGTCTGCGAACGGAAGACCTTCACAGAAGGGGCGTTCGAGAAAGCGGGCAAAGAGAGGATTTGCATCCTGGTCTACAGGGAAAAAAGCAGTGGCGATTCTGATGGGGGTTCTGATCCTGCTGATTACAGCAACCGTTGCAGTGGTTGCGGCAAAATGGGGAAAAATTGGCGGTGTTGCATTAAATCCGGATAAGCTTGCGATTTCGGAGGAAGCAGAGATCAGCGGTACCGGTTACCTGACTGTTGCACTGTTTGGTCTGGATACGCGTGAGACAGATGAGGAGATGGGATCCCGAAGTGATACGATTATGGTGGCGTCTCTGAACCGTGAGACAAAGGAAATCAAGCTGGTTTCTGTGTACAGAGATACGCTTCTGCAGCTTTCAGATGGAACTTACAATAAAGCGAATGCAGCATATGCTTACGGCGGTGAAGAAGAAGCGGTTGCTATGCTCAATAAGAATCTGGATCTGAATATTGAGCACTATGTGTCAGTGGATTTTTCCGTTTTAGTTCATGTGATAGATGCCCTTGGCGGAATTGATATTAATGTAGAAGAAGCGGAAAATGGCATGGACATCATTCCGTATCTGAACAACTATGTTGTAGAAGTGATTAAAAATACAGGAGTGGATTCAGCTCCGTTTACGCAGTTAGGACAGCAGCATTTGAATGGAGTACAGGCAACGGCTTATGCCCGTCTCAGATACGGCGGCGGTGACGATTATAAGCGAACAGAGAGACAGCGGCAAGTACTGGAGCAGATTGCGATAAAAGCGCAGAAAGCAAAACTTTCCACGATCAACAAGATCATTGATAAAGTGTTTGACAACGTGAAGACGAATTTTACACTGACGGAGACGATTGCTTATGCAAAAGACGTGAAGTCTTATATATTTGGAGAGACGCAGGGATTTCCGTATGAAAGTACAACGGCTGATCTTGATGTTGGAAATTCTGTTGTAGCGACAGATCTGGCATCCGATGTGACGAAGCTGCACCAGTTCTTATTTGGAGAGAACGATTATACACCGTCTTCTACGGTACAAAGTATCAGTGAGGATATTTCCAACTCCACGTATGATACGGGAGAATCTTACGATACAGAATATGATGAGTATGGATATTCTCAGGATTATTCCGGATATGACAGCGGCTACACAGATAACAGTTATGGAACTGGCGGATATCAGGACAGTGGCTATGGAGATGGCAGCTCTGGTAATGGGTATACAGAAGATACCGGCGGTGATTATGTACCTCCGTCAGATGGCGGCGGTACAGACAGTGGAAGCAGCGACAGTAATTCCCAGATACCGGATACCGGAACCGGCGACAGTGGTGATACCGGTGGAGAGAGCTTAGAATAAGGGAAAAACAGTTTTTATTTATACGAAGAAAAGTCGAGAGACAGGAAAGAGGAGATGTACATGAAGTCGTTGAAAAAGATAGGGATTCTTTTGTTTGCAGTGTGCTTTCTGATGCTGTATCCTTCAGTGTCTGTACATGCGGCAGAAGGAACGTTTCAGTTTTCGGATCCTACAGCAAAAGTAGGAGAGGATGTTACAGTCAAAGCTAAGATCAGTACTGGTGGAGAAGCAATCGGGGATGGTTTTGTCACAGTAACATATGACAAAGCAGCACTGGAGTTTGTCAGCGGAACCAATGCAACCGGTGGGGACGGAACGGTGAAGCTGGAGGCTACCGGGGATGGAACTGTTTCAGAGCTGGAGTATACCATGGTCTTTAAAGCGCTGAAAGAAGGAGCAACAAAGCTGGAGGTGTCAGATTATACCTCTTATCTGTATTCTGATGAAACTTTAAATCTGACAACAGGTGATTCCACAGTTACCGTGGAGGCAGGGGACGGAACATCGTCAGAGAGCTCAGCAGGGACCACTGCGGTGGCCACAGGAACGGGAAGTGTAGAGATCGACGGAGTCACATACACAATTTACAATGATTTTTCCGACGCGCTTGTTCCGGACGGATGCAGCAGAACTACGATGGAGTATAACGGAGAAACTGTAAACGCGATTTTGCAGGAAACTTCCGGAAAGTATTTTGTGTATCTGGTTGAGGGAGACAAAGACCCAGTGATGGCACTTTACAATGAAAAAGATAACTCATTTGCGATTACAGAGATGGTGTCGATTACAGATTCCAGTTATATCTTTTTGTTGGGAACAAATGATGGAAAAGGACTGCCGTCTCAGTTTAAGAAAACAAAACTGACAGTCGGCACACTGACTTTCCCGGTATGGCAGAATTCAGAGAGTGAGGACTTTTATCTGATGTATGCGATGAACGAATCAGGAGAGGAATCGTTCTACCAGTATGATACAAAGGATGAAACGTACCAGAGATATCCAGTCACAGATGTAAAAGAAAAGAGTACAAGTTCTTCGACAACACTGATAGATAAAGTAAAAAACTTTCTTCAGGATCAGGTGCTGATTGTTGTAGCAGCAGCCTGGGCGGTTATTTTAATTTTGATCATCATTATTATTGTAGTCGGCGTGAAATTACGCAGAAGAAATGAAGAACTTGATGAATTCTACGATGAGCATGAATCCATCGGGAATTCAAAAGGAAGTCGTGCAGTTGTTGAGAAAAAATCTCGTAAACAGTTCAAAGGATATCAGGACGAAGAGGATGATTTTGTAGATGACTTCGAAGACGAAGAGGAAACAGATGACGAAGATCCTGATGAATACGAAGAGTACGAAGATGATGACGAATATGGGGAAGATGATTACGACACATACGAGGACGATTCGGATGAATATGAGGATGATTTTGAAGAGTACGACGATGACGAGTATGAAGATGATGATTATGACGACGAATACGATGAGTATGAGGACTATGATGATGACGAAGAAGAGGATGATGTTCCGGAGTATCAGCCAAAACGAAGATCGTCTGCTCGTGAAGAAAAAGACAGTTATGATGTAGATTTTATAGATTTATAAGAAATTGGGGCAAACAACAGAGAAAGTCTGTGGTATGCCCCAATTTTATTTATAAATAGTCACTTTAAGGAGAGTATAAGGAGGAGAAAGATATGTGTGGAATTGTAGGATATGTAGGAGAAAAGCAGGCAGCGCCGATTTTGCTGGATGGATTATCAAAGCTGGAATACAGAGGATATGACTCAGCCGGAATTGCAGTCTATGACGGAGCAGAGATTCAGACAGAAAAATCAAAAGGTCGTTTAAAGGTGCTCAGTGAACTGACACATGACGGACAGACAATGCCGGGAACAATCGGGATCGGTCATACCAGATGGGCAACACATGGTGAACCGTCAGATGTAAATGCACATCCACATTATAACAAAAATAAAAATATTGTTGTTGTGCACAATGGAATTATTGAAAACTATTTGAAACTCAAACAGAAGCTGGAGAAAAAAGGGTATGAGTTTGTGTCGGAGACAGATACCGAAGTACTGGCACATCTTCTGGATTACTATTATCAGGGAAACCCTCTGCAGGCGATTACAAAGGTAATGCATCGATAGAAGGGTCTTACGCACTTGGGATCATGTTCCAGGATCATCCGGATGAACTTTATGCAGTGCGAAAAGACAGTCCGTTGATCGTGGGAGAGACAGAAAACGGATGTGTGATCGCATCCGATGTTCCGGCAGTGCTGAAATATACAAGAGATGTATATTTTATTGAAAATGAAGAGATTGTACGTATGGAAAAAGATTCGATGCAGTTTTTCAATGTAGATGAAGAAGAAATCGAGAAAACTCCTGAGCATATTGAGTGGGATGCCAATGCAGCAGAAAAAGGCGGATATGAGCATTTTATGCTGAAAGAGATGTATGAGCAGCCAAAAGCAATCCTGGATACGTTTTCACCGCGCATCAAAGGAAATGATATCGTGATCGAAGAGCTTGGGATGTCTGATGAGGAAATCAAGGCAATCCGCAAAATCATGATCGTGGCCTGTGGATCTGCATATCATGCGGGAGTTACTGCAAAATATGTGATGGAAGGAATGGCTCGGATTCCGGTGGAAACAGATCTGGCTTCTGAGTTCAGATACCGTGATCCGATCATGGAGGACGGAACATTGGTTGTGATCATCAGCCAGTCAGGAGAGACTGCAGATTCTCTGGCGGCACTGCGTGAAGCAAAGCAGAGAGGGGCAAAGGTACTTGGAATTGTCAATGTTGTCGGAAGTTCTATCGCAAGAGAGGCAGATAATGTCATGTATACATGGGCGGGACCGGAGATTGCGGTTGCGACAACAAAAGCATACTCCAGTCAGTTGATCGCATTGTATCTGCTGGCCATGAAATTTGCATTTGTGAGAGGGGAAATCACAGATTCGGAAATGCGGGGATATATTGAAGATCTTCAGAAACTTCCGGAGCAGGTGGAGCTGTTATTAAATAACAAGAATCGCATCCAGAAGTTTGCCAACCGTTATCTGGCAGCGAGAGAAGTATTCTTTATCGGAAGAGGAATCGATTATGCGATTTCCATGGAAGGATCTCTGAAATTAAAAGAGATTTCTTATATCCATTCAGAGGCATATGCTGCGGGAGAATTGAAACACGGAACCATTTCTCTGATCGAAGAGGGAACACTGGTAACAGCGATTCTTACACAGAAAGAGCTGTACAAAAAGAGCATCAGCAATATCGTGGAAGTAAGGACCAGAGGAGCATTTGTTCTTGCCATTACAAATGAAGGAAATCATGAGATTGAAAAAGCGGCAGATTACGTTGTATACATTCCGCAGACCAATCGATATTTTGCAAATTCTCTGGCGATCATTCCGCTTCAGCTGTTCGGATATTACATTTCCGTCGGAAGAGGATGCGATGTGGATAAACCGAGAAACCTGGCAAAATCTGTAACAGTAGAATAAATAAAGCTGGTTTCAAGAATTGTTAAAGGATTGAACACAGTTTCATCACAAAAGGACGGTATGATAGCAGTATAAAATACAAGAGAAAGAAGGAATTGATATGGAGAATCAATACAATTATTACCATTCTGAGGAACCGCAGAATGATTCATCTTATAGCAGTCAGCCGAACCCGGAGCATCATGAAAAACCAAAAAAGAAGATGCCAAAGGCCGTTGTGGTGACAGGATGCGCGTTGCTGTTCGGAGTGGTTTCAAGTGCCACATTTTTAACAACAAATGTAGTCGGAAACAAAGTGCTGGGACTGGATCAGAAGGCTGCAAAAGAAGTATCTAATACAACACAGAATAAAGCGACACTGACGAAGACGTCCAGTGTAGTTACATCGGATGTTTCCAGTGTTGTGGAATCTGTGATGCCATCAATTGTATCCATCACAAATATGAGTGTTCAGCAGGTGCAGAGCTTCTTTGGAGGAACCTCCCAGCAGGAAGTGACCAGTGCAGGAACAGGAATTATCATTGAAAAGACAGATTCAGAGCTTTTGATCGTTACAAATAATCATGTCGTTGCAGACAGCAATCAGCTGACAGTGACATTTGACGATCAGAGCAGTGTGGAAGCAGATATCAAAGGAACAGATTCCGCACATGATCTGGCTGTGATCGCAGTTCAGCTGGATAAGATTTCGGATGATACACTGGACAAAATTTCAGTAGCGACACTTGGAGATTCTACAAAATTGAAAGTAGGAGAACCTGCCATTGCAATCGGAAACGCACTGGGATACGGACAGTCCGTGACAACAGGAGTGATCAGTGCAACAGACAGAGAGAGCCAGACAACAGACAGTGCAACAGGAGAGACAACAGGATCTTCTGATGTAAAACTGATTCAGACAGATGCAGCGATCAATCCCGGAAACAGTGGAGGAGCTCTTGTGAATGCAAATGGAGAAGTCATTGGAATCAACTCTGCAAAACTGATCGGAGAGAATGTAGAAGGAATCGGCTATGCAATTCCAATCTCAGATGTCACAGACATTATTACAAACCTGATGAATCAGGAGACAAAGACAAAAGTATCTGAGGCAGAGAGAGGATATCTCGGAATTACAGGACTGGATGTAGAAGATTCTGATTCTCAGCGTTATGGAATGCCGACAGGTGTTTATATTTCCGAAGTATCACGCGGAGGCGGAGCAGCTGATGCAGGAATTACAAAAGGAAGTATCATTGTAGGATTCAACGGAATCACAATTGACAGTATGGAGTCATTGCAGGAGCAGCTCCAGTACTATAAGAAAGGCGAAAAGGTAACACTGACGCTTCAGGTTCCCGGAGATGGTGGAGAATATCAGGAACAGACAGTTGATGTGACATTGGGAAGCAAAGCTCAGTAAAAAATAGTGATGAAGCAAAGCGTGCAGAATATCTGTGCGCTTTGTTTGCGTTAGTTGAGAAGTGAAAATGGAAAAACCAAAAGAAATGTTGAAAAATGTTAAGAAATGTATTATACTATAAATGAGCAAATTTGAAAAATTGCACAAAACTACACTGCGAATTTCATAAATGAATCAAAATCATTGCTTTCCTTTGCGCATTGAAAAAGATAACGATACTTTTCCAGCTGAATGGTATCAC
>ENA-OQAA01001320-OQAA01001320.1-human-gut-metagenome-genome-assembly--contig:-NODE-1320-length-12977-cov-1.605837_pt1 | contig 12977 bp, 20 predicted proteins | sample MGYA00242489_ERZ504515 | MGnify/ENA primary metagenome ERZ504515 (study PRJEB26092, sample SAMD00036237) | human gut metagenome | host: Homo sapiens | study: EMG produced TPA metagenomics assembly of...
TATTTGTAGCGATAAAACGAGAAGATTTGAGGAATATGAGGATAAAGTAACAGTGAGAGTGAGTCTAAGATGGTATTGACACTGCTAAGACTGTGTGGTATGCTTATAACAAAAAGGAATCAATATGATACATAATGATATATAAACGCAAGGTACATAGGATGTGTCCTTACTATTTTAAAATTATAGATAGAAGGAAGAAAATATTACAAAAAAATAATTTTTGAGAAGGAGCAGCCTATGCCAAGAAAAGCAAGAAAAAAGAGTAACCTATGCATTAATCATGTTATTTTGCGCGGAGTTAATCAGCAAATAATTTTTGAAGATGAGTATGATTATAAGCAGTTTATTGATATTTTGAGATATTATAAGGATGAAAAAAAGTGTAGTTTTAATCTATATGCGTATTGCTTAATGGATAATCATGTTCATTTGCTACTAGAGTATACAACTGTTAGCTTAGATGAGATTATGAAACGAATTGAGATTAAATTTGTTAGGTGGTACAACAAAAGATATCGACGTATAGGACATTTATTTCAAGAACGGTATAAAAGCGAGCCAGTAGAAGACATGGAATATTTGAAAATAGTATTTCGGTACATCCACCAGAATCCTTTGAACGCAGGAATAGAAAAAGTACCAGGAGCCTATCCTTGGAGCAGTTAATCATGATTATGCCAATCAGGACGATTCGTTTTATAGATTATTAAAAGAATTTCTGACCTTTTTCAAAACTATGAGGAGTGTATGACTTATTTGCATACGTTATCTGATAAAATGTGCATGGAACTTCAATCTTTTGGTATATATGGAATATCCGATGAAGATGCAATGGAAATCATTCAGAAGAAAACTGACTGTAAATCACCAGCGGATTTTCAACGTCTGGGACTCCTTAAAAGAAATCAGTACTTAAAAGAATTAAAGGATTCTGGTATTTCAGTTCGCCAATTGAGTAGGCTTACAGGAATTTCTAGAGGTGCAATAAACGCAGCGATTAATCAAAGTTAAGGAACGAAGAGAGGAAAAAAGCCACCAGGGACAATAAAAAGGCCAACGTCCCTGTCCCTGTGGCAACCCCGTGTTTTCTTAACACAAATTTTATAGACATGGTGTTATAATTGCGACTATAGTAAACAAAAGGACTACGAAGGGAGAATATAAATCATGAAATTCAGAACACAGAAAATCACAGCACTTATGGCATCTGCAATAGTAGGAGTATCTACACTTGGAAGCGTATCCGTAATGGCAGCAGAAAGTACAGAAGCAATGGCAGACCAGGCAGGAATGGTGGTTGATAGAGATGCAATTGCTGCAGATGGAGATGCAATCCCGTCTGATTTTATACAGGGTACTTTTAAAACGTCCGAGACAACTGTGCAGGCACAGGATTCTTATGAGTATCCATTCATTGGACTTAACATGAAACTTCCGGAGGAACTGCTTAAACAGATAAAAGCGCAGACCATTGCGATGATCACAAATGAAATATGGAATGACAATGCAGATGCAATTAAATATGCATATATAAGCTGGGGCGAAATGACCGAGGAGCAGAAAGAGGCAGAGGTTGACAAGATGGGAACAGCATATGATGACTGGTACAATAGTCTTGCAAAAATTGGAGCGATTGGAATCTATGACGAAGATTCTGAGAAAGAACTGGATAAGATTACAGGCTGCACAGAACACAAAGAAATCGGAAGCAGCAGTGATGGAAGGTATAAATATTATCTGAGCACTAATAAAGATGCAGATAAATCCCTGAAAAAAAGAAGTGGAAGAAATTGATGTGACACTCACAGAGATGACACCATTCCAACATCATTTTGCATTTGACCAGCCACAGGAGACAAGCAATGAAAGTGATTCTACAACTGTAGGCAAGTTTAAGACAAAAGGCGTTGATGGAAAAGATTATACAGAAAAAGTATTCAGCGATTATGATCTTACACTTGTGAATGTTTTTACTACCTGGTGTTCTCCATGTGTAAATGAGATTCCGGAGCTGGAAAAACTCTATGAAGAGATGAAGGAAAAAGGTGTTGGAGTTGTCGGTGTCGTTCTTGATACAGTGGGTGATGATGCCAAACAGAATGAGGATACAGTGAAAAAAAGCCGGTGTCCTTAAGGAGAAGACAAAAGCATCCTATCCGTTCCTGGTCCCGGATTCAACAATGATGAATGGACGTTTAAATGGTGTCTCTGCTTTCCCGGAAACATTCTTTGTTGACAAAGAAGGAAATATTGTAGGAGAAACCTATTCAGGAAGCCATACACTGGACGAATGGAAAGAAATCGTAGAAAAAGAACTCAAGAACATTTCTAAATAATACAACCACGGTGACAGGAACGGTGGCCATTTAATTGGGCGGTGGCTTAATTAGTGTCCCGGTGGTTTAATAAGTATTGAGAAAGAGCCAGTGCCACTGTCGCGATGGAAACTTCTTGATATGCGTGTTGATGTATGTTAATTTGAAAAACCCCGCCCGACTATGTCGGACGAGGTTTTCTGTGGAAAAATGGATAAAGGCCAATGTCCCTGTCCCAGTAGTTACAGCTTTGCAGCTTCACGCAAAACCTTCTGGCTGGCAAGCGGGATGCGGCCAAGTCCGTCTGGTCCAACGTTAAGCAGGTAGTTGATACCCATACCGTTTAACTTCTTGCGGTTTGCAGCAATGATTTCTGGGCTCTTCCAGTTCTGATCGTGAGCAGAGAAGCCCCATGTGCGGTTGATAGTAGCAGCAGTCTCATACAGTCCGTATGGAGATGGCTTGAAGCCGCGAATGCCGTTCATCAAAGCTGGGTCAAACTCAGTGTTTTCAGGCATAGAATCTGGAATCTCGTTGTCGCCAAGTGATACATAATCGTAAACACCGTTTCCAAGACGGGAGTTGATCAGGCAGTCAGGCTGATACTTCTTGATAGCATCGAACAGTGCGCGGCTTTGATGTTCTTTTAAGGTCATTGGCATATCAAACCAGATCAGGCAAAGTTCACCGTAGTTACGAAGAATCTCTTCAACCTGCGGATAAATCTTTTCATTAAAGCAGCGGTCAAAGTTTTTGCTTGCAGCATCCGGGAAGTCCCAGCTATTGTCCCATGTAACACCCTGGCTTGGAATGTGGTTTGACAGATAGCCGCCGCCGTCCGGATGATGCCAGTCAAGATCCTGAGAATAGTAAAGACCCATCTTTAAGCCATGCTTGTAGCAAGCTTCTGCAATCTCGCCGATAACATCACGTCCAAATGGAGTTGCATCAACAACATTGTATTTGTCAACCTTTGAGTGGAACATAGCAAAACCATCATGGTGCTTGCTGGTGACAACAAAATATTTCATGCCGCAGTCCTTTGCAAGCTTAACCCATTCCTCGGCATCGAAAAATACTGGATTAAATGCTTTGCCAGTTTTCCATACTCTGCATTCGGGATTGCTAGATTTGCCTGAATCCATTCAGCGTAAACACCGCTGTAGCGATCCTTATACTCGCCTGCAAGAAGTGAGTACAGACCCCAGTGAACCATCATTCCATATTGTGCTTCCTTGAACCATTTTCTCATGTCCATAATTATTCCCTCCAAAAATAAAGTGTAAAAATAATAGATAAACGCCAGCACTAATTATTAAGCATTACCTGATAAATGCAGGGCAGTCCTTCACGGTCAGATACAAAAATAATACTCTTGTTGTCCTCAGAAAAGCACGGATGTGGATGTGAATCCTGCGGATTTCCATGCTTAGCCAGCCAAGATGTGCCATGATAACAAAGCTTCTTTTCCGTGCGTTTTTTGACATCAATCAGATAGATAAAATCATTGCTTATGGTATTGGCTTTTTCTTTCAGCATTTCCTCTGTCAAAAGATGAATTGGAACATCGCTTCCTTGAGAGTCACCGATCATGTACTCATTTTTCTTATCACAGATAAAATGTGCAAACGGAGAACATGGCATTAGAATTTCTTCTTTTAATGTTTCGGGATCCATAAGGCGGATGTTTTCAATCTTGTCGCCAGTTGTTTCACGGTAAACGTAAGCAAATTTAGAACCATCAGGAAGCCAAAATTCATGTGTCAAAATCAGATCAGATGGTTGCTTGCGGCAGCAGCGATAATGGCTGCCATCGCTTTTAATCAGCCATAGTCTGGCATCAATCAGATCATAAGGCCCTTCATGACAAAATAAAATCGTATCAGGGTCATTTGGACGAATCTGTGTATGACCAAACCAACAGTGATCCTCAAGTACTACGTGGCTCTTTCCTGTTTTTACATCAATGTAGACAATGCGGCATAGTGGCTTAGCCTGGCAAGTCAGCGCAAAAAAGTTCCATCCGGCACTGCCATCACGCGGTGGAAGTGTATCTTGTTTTGTCTCTACGATTGACATAAAACGATTGTCACTGCTCATGCCAGGTGCAGAACCGCTCCAGCCTTCTGGTGTTTCGTAAAAGCAGTGCGTTTCAAGCGTCTGTGCATCCATCGCGTAAAAGCGGTTGTTTTGCTGATAAAAGATGGTTTTGTCGTCATGTGAAAACATGGCGCTGTCCTGACCGACACCATCTCCCTCTGTTATCTGGCGAATCTCACCGTTATGGAGATTGAGTGTATAAAGCTGACGGCCCTCGTCACGCTTCTGGCAGATTAAAAGGTATTGTCCGTCAGATGTAGTCATGCGGTTATAAAAATACATGTGGTGACTAAGTATAGACGGATCCGTCAGGCGTTTTACAACAGTGCCAGTGTATGGATCTGTGTATTCTTGAAAATGTGCTGTGAAAAATTTTGTCCCTTACTCATAAGAATACGTAAAAACCTCCTGCATTTTGTGCTGTTTAATTATAATTTTACCAGAAATATATACAAAAGCAAGCATATAAGATAAAAAAATATGGAAGTATGTGATTGCTTTTGCTATAATAAAAAGCGGATAACTATTCAGAAATATCAAAACAGTAACACCATTAAAACACGAGAGGGCAAAAATATGGAGACGATGCAGGGAAAGAAAAACATTGTACTGATTGGAATGCCGGGAGCAGGAAAGAGCACGGTTGGGGTTGTGCTGGCAAAGAGACTTGGCTATCGCTTTCTGGATTCAGATCTTGTTATTCAGGAGCAGACAAAAAAGCTGCTTCATGAACTGATTACCGAGCATGGAGTAGATGGCTTTCTGAAAATTGAGGAAGATATCAATGCAGGGTTAGACTGTGAACAGGCAGTGATTGCAACTGGAGGAAGTGTAATCTATGGTGAAAAGGCAATGGAGCATCTGTGCAAGATCGGCTGTGTTGTCTACTTAAAGCTTTCTTATAAAGAAATTGAGGATCGTCTTGGCGATCTGACGGTGCGTGGTGTTGCATTGAAAAATGGACAGACACTCAAAGATCTGTACAATGAGCGCTGTCCATTATATGAAAAGTATGCACATATCGTGCAGGAATGTGATCACAAGCGGGTTAGAGAAATCGTTCAGGAGCTTGCGTCACAAGCAAATGCGTAATTAACACTCGCATCCAATCAAAATACCGCCTTTTTCAGCATAGTAGCTGCAAAGTCCGCGGCAGTGTCTAAACTGGACATCTGCCTGCGGATATTTTTTATAGATTTCTGCCTGAATGCTTTCGGCAAGCGCTGCATTTTCGATATGGCTGATGCGTACCTTGCCGCCATGATAACCGGCATTTTCAAACTGTTCCATGATAGAAGCAACAAGCTTTTTGGAACTGCGGCATTTGCCAATCGGATGAATGCGTCCTTCTTCGCTTGCTGTGCTAAGAATCGAAATGCCTAAGATGCCGATGGCAGAAGCAACTGCTTTATTAATACGGCCGTTGGCTGCTAGATTATGAAGAGACTTTAATGCAAAGAACAGACGCGTTGTGTGAATATATTCATCAGCAATACGAATTACTTCATCATATGATGTATCGGAAGCGACAAGTTCCTCAAGCTTTTCAATAAAGAGCCATAGCTCAGGTCCGGTAGTCAGTGTGTCAAATATATGAATTTTTACTTCAGGATGCTGCTGCTCATAGATGGACTTTGCGGATAATGCAGAGTTGAGCGTTCCGGAAAGTGCGCTGGTCATCACTGCAACGTAAATAACATCGGCACCCTCAAAGCAGCTTAACCAACTTTCAATACTAGGACATGCCGTGTATGAGCGTCCTTTGTGTGTGGAAAGATAATCAAGCATCTCACGTGTATTTAGATTGGCGTCATCTAAAAAGAGCGCTCATCTGTAGAGATAGTCAAAGGTGCTGTACGAAACTGACCATCTGCGCTGTCAAAAAGTTCGCAAGAAGAGTCGGAAATAATTCTGGTAATCATATATCATAACCTCCATTGTTTTTGGAAAAGTATTATCTGGTTTTGAAAACTACATAATCTAGTAATAGTATAACAGATAATTATAAAAAAACAACTGGTAAATGACAAGAAAAAAGAAGATCAACCCGTTTTTGGATGATCTTCTTTTTTTTATTTATCCATGATCTCGGAAATAGCGTCTAAGATCTTTCCGTGACATCCACCGCATCCAGTAGAGCAGTGGGTGATTTTTTGTACTTCATCAAACGTCTTTTCTACATCGCTGAAAGTAGGACAATTGTGCAGCGCTTCTGCGACATCAAAGTACGTTACATTTTTACAATTGCAAATGGTATAATTTTCCATGTCATTACCTCTTTTTGAAGTGACAATGATTAACGTTACTCACCAAAATATCTCTTTAACAGACCTGCAAATGCCTTGCCGTGACGAGCCTCATCGCGAGCCATCTCATGAACAGTGTCATGGATTGCATCAAGGTTAGCAGCCTTAGCACGCTTTGCAAGATCCATCTTACCAGCAGTAGCACCGTTTTCAGCCTCTACACGCATCTGAATGATTCTTCTTTGTGGAATCAGTAACAACCTCGCCTAAAAGCTCAGCAAACTTAGCTGCATGCTCAGCCTCTTCGTAAGCTGCCTTCTCCCAGTATAAGCCGATTTCCGGATAGCCTTCTCTGTGAGCAACACGAGCCATAGCCAGATACATACCAACCTCAGAGCACTCACCCTGGAAGTTAGCTCTTAAATCAGCCAGAATATCTTCGCTGACACCCTTAGCAACACCTACAACGTGCTCAGCAGCCAAGTTAAGGTCTCTTCCTGCTTTGAGAACTTGGAAGCCGGTGCCTTACATACTGGACAGAACTCTGGAGCAGAATCTCCTTCATAAACATAACCACATACCTGACAGACAAATTTAGCCATAATAGTAATCTCCTTTTCTAATAAAAATATTTATTGTTAATGTCAGCGGAAAAACCGCTTATTATTGTTTGTTACCATATCAATCAGGAACCGTGATAGGGGTCGGTGCCCTGATTGATAATAGTAATTGTTACTGATATGATAGTAACACAAACCCACAAAGCTGTCAAGAGTTTTTTTCAAAAATATAATAAAAAAAACTATTTTGTATCCTCTGAACATCTTTTGCATACCCCTTTAAATAGCAGGGCATGACTTTCTACGATGCCATCAATATGTGCCTGAGCGAGCTGATTTAAAGAATCAAGTGCTGTCATTGGGACATCCTGCAGGCAGCCGCATTTGCGGCATAAAAAGTGATAATGAGGAACGACATTTGGGTCAAAACGGTCAGATCCGTTATCCATCGGAATCCGCATCAGCTGACCATTTTCCTCAAGAACGCCTAGATTGCGATAGACAGTTCCAAGACTGATATTAGGGTGTGTCTGGCGGAGTGCCTGATAAACAGATTCAGCGCTTGGATGATCTGTGCGCCTGTGAGATACTGAACAATTGCTTCACGCTGGCGGCTGTATTTTATCATAATTAAAATTCCCTTCTATGTAATAATAATTACTATTTTTGTTTTTATTATACAAAACTAAACGTAAGATGTCAACCACTTTCGGGGACTCTAGAATCTAATGCTCACAGTTCACGTTAGTCCAATATTTACATCAAAGCCCGAAGGCGAATGGCTTTCTACGAGGCGGACATTTGTGTGGAAAACATATATGAATATGCTATGATATTTGATACCAGATTGCTGCGTGCTTTGCACTCCCGCAATCTTCAAAACATGAGTAAGAAAAGCAGAGGTGCGCGAATGAGACTGACAGGAATACATATTAAAAGCTTTCGTGCAATCCGGGATGTCACAATTGATTCAGTGGAAAATGCCCTGATTCTTGTTGGACAAAATAATACCGGAAAATCCACGATAATAGATGCCCTGCGTGTGGCGCTTGGAGATATTGCGATAACAAAAAAGGATTTCAACTGGGATGGCGGCAATATTGAGATTGCGCTTACACTTGAATTGACAAAGGATGATTTAAAGCGTCTTTGCCGAAGAGGAATAATCAGTCGTTACAGAAAATTTGATTCTTGGTTTGAGGATTTTCAAAAGAAGCTGCCATCGTTTGTATCAATGTTTGAAACTGACGGTGAATCAATAAATGAGCGTGGTGAGCTGTCTTTTTGCTTTATCGCAAATAAGGATGGCAGAAAGCGCTATTTTGACGGCTTTAAAAAGAACAATCCTTATATTGAAAAGCTGCTTCCACGTATCTATAGTGTCAGTCCTGAGCGTGATATTGAGCGGCTGCAAAGTGATCTTTTGCTTCTTCGTGAGGACGCGCTGATTTCTAAAATGCGAAGCGGTTGTTGTCTGTTTGAGGAGGCAAAGACATGTGACCATTGCTTTTCATGCATCGGCTATATTAATCAGAAAAAACCAATTGAGCTTGATGCATTCGAGGCATCTAAGCTTTTAGACTACAAGCTGTACCAGCTAAACCTTGAAGAGTTTTCAAAGAGTGTAAATGAAAACTTTAAGAAAAACGGCGGCCAGGATGAGATTGTTTACTCCATGAATAGAAATGTTGAACAGATGCTTCAGGTTACAACAGAAATCTGCAGTAAGACACAAAGACAGACACATACGCTTAGTGAGATGGGAGAGGGAATGCGAAGCATCTATCTTTTGTCTCTTCTTGAAACATATACAGAGATGCAGGAACAGCTTTCAAGTATACTGATGATTGAGGAACCAGAGCTTTTTCTTCACCCAACACTGCAGCGTGTGGCTGGTGAGATTTTGTATCGTTTGTCACGAAAAAATCAGGTTGTGTTTACAACTCATTCACCTAATCTTCTTGCAAACTTTAACAGCCGCGAAATTCGACAGGTAGTACTTGATAAGCAAGGCCGTTCCATTGTGCGCGACAATACGGATATCAGTGTAATATTAGATGATTTGGGATATACGGCAACCGATCTGATGAATGTAAACTTTGTATTTATCGTGGAAGGAAAACAGGATAAAAACCGATTGCCTATTCTGCTTAAAAGATATTATTCTGAAATCTATGATAAAGACGGCAATCTGTCGCGCATCGCAATTATTACAACAAACAGCTGTACAAACATCAAAACGTATGCAAATCTAAAATATATGAACCAGGTCTATTTGAAAGATCAGTTTCTGATGATACGAGACGGTGACGGAAAAGACAGGCGAAAGCTGATAAGCCAGCTGTGTAATTATTACGAGGAGGCAGGAAAGCGCGACGTAGACCATCTGCCTAAGGTGCGTCCTCAAAATGTGCTTGTTCTGAAATATTATTCATTTGAAAATTATTTCTTTAACCCCAAAATCATGGCGCAGCTAGGTGTTGTCGAGTCAGAAAATGCATTTTATCAGACCTTCTATGAAAAATGGCAGGAATATTTATCGAGACTTTCAAGCGGACAAAAGCTTATAAGTGTAATAGGTCACGATCTGACAGGACCAGAGGATGTAAAAGCACATATGGAAGAAATACGCATTTATATGCGCGGCCACAACATGTTTGACTGCTTCTATGGTCGTTTTAAAAAAGAAGAAAATGAACTTTTAAGCCGTTATGTAGCGCTGGCACCGCGAGAGGAATTTGCCGATATCCTCGATGCAATAGACCGTTTTGTATATTTTGAGAGTCGAAAGGTATGAAAGCCTCGGGTAATATGTTACAAAAACGCAGAAAAGAAATACTTTAAAAAGCAATAAAAATATGGTAAACTGATAGAGAAGCACCAAAAGTTTTGGCTGCAGGAAAAAAAAGTAAGTTAGTGTAAGTTAGGAGAAATTTAGTAAATGGAAGAAATCAGCGAACACCGCATAGATAAGTGGGAAACACTTATGTTTACATACGAATCTGCGCTGAAGGAAATAGCAACAAAGATCGATATACTGAATAATGAATTTATCAAGATACATAATTACAATCCGATTGAGCATGTAACATCGCGAATCAAGTCTTCGGAGAGTATTGTAAAGAAATTAAAGCGCCATGGCTTGGAAGTCAATATGGACAACATGCAGAACTGCCTGAGTGATATAGCGGGCATTCGCATCGTATGTTCCTTTACTTCTGATATTTACCGAATTGCGGACCGCATTAGCAGTCAGTCAGATATTCAAGTGCTGACCGTTAAAAATTATATCGCAAATCCAAAGCCAAATGGTTATAAGAGCTACCATATGGTTGTATCGGTTCCAGTATATTTGTCAACTGGACCGGTTAGCGTGAAGGTGGAAATTCAGATTCGCACGATTGCGATGGATTTTGGGCATCACTTGAGCATAAAATCCGCTATAAATTCGAGGGAAAAGCACCGCAGCATATCAATGAAGAGTTAAAAGCAGTTCAGATATTGTAAATATGCTGGATGCAAAGATGCTTTCACTAAATGAAGAGGTGCAGGCATTGCCAAAGGTTGGCATCGAGGAACAGCATGAGGAAAACGTCAGGATGCAGAAGATGTGGGAGGAGAATAAAATAGTAGACAAACTTCAGAAAAAATAATACATCAAAGCGCCTGAGTGTATGTTTTCTAAAAAATTGAGAACCCTTTCAAGGGAATCATCTATTAGAAAAGGAGATTGCATATGAACATTTTGTTTTATGGTACCAAAAAATACGATGAAGAGTTTTTTGATGCGATTTTGCCAGAGTATCCAGAGCTTTCGATTCATTATCTGGAGGCAAATTTGTCACCAGAGACAGCGGCATTAGCAGCAGGCTACGAGGCGATCTGTGCATTTGTTAATGCTAATATTGGGGCAGAGACAGTTGAACAGCTGCATCGTCAGGGCGTTAAATTAATTTTAATGCGCTGTGCAGGCTACAACAATGTAGATTTGAAAAAGACAGCAGAGTATGGCATAAAGGTTGCACGTGTGCCTGGCTATTCACCAGAGGCTGTTGCAGAGCATGCGATGGCATTGGCGCTCACAGCAAATCGTCATACGCACAAGGCTTATATCAAGTGCAGAGAAAATGATTTCAGTTTAAACGGACTGATGGGTGTAGATCTTTATAAGAAGACAGCCGGAATCATCGGTACTGGAAAAATTGGTATGGCTATGGCGCGAATCTGCAGAGGCTTTGGCATGAGAGTACTTGGCTATGATATGTATCCAAACCCTAATAATGATATCGAGTATGTAACTCTTGATGAATTGTTGACGCAAAGTGATTTGATTTCACTTCATTGTCCGTTAACTGAGCAGACACATCACTTAATCAATCGTGAGTCTATTGCGAAGATGAAGGATGGAGTGATTTTAGTCAACACATCAAGAGGTGGTCTTGTTAATACAGAGGAACTAATTGAAGGTATCAGAAAGGGTAAGTTTTTTGCAGTAGGCCTTGATGTTTATGAGGAAGAAAACGACAAGGTTTATGAAGATCTTTCAGGCACAATTTTGCAAAGCTCCACAATGGCAAGACTTTTTGTCATTCCCAAATGTCATGGTAACTTCTCATCAGGCTTCTTTACAAGAGAGGCACTTGAGGCAATCAGCCGCATTACGCTTGAAAATGCAGCTGCATTTGAAAAAGGCGAGACGCTTGAAAATGAAGGGTAACAAAGTAAACCCTAAAAGACAACATGGTATAATAGGCTGCCGATATCCGGTAGCCTTTGATACAACTATACATAGACAAAATATGAAGAGACACTAATCAGAAGGGCGGTAAGGAACATTATGAAACTGTTAGAAGAAAGAATTCGCAAGGATGGTATTGTAAAACCAGGAAATGTATTAAAGGTTGACAGCTTTTTAAACCATCAGATGGATATCGAACTGTTTTCAGAGATGGGAAAAGAATTTAAGAGACTGTATGAGGGTTGTCCAGTCAATAAGATCCTCACAATTGAAGCGAGCGGTATCGGTATAGCCTGTGTTGTAGCACAGTATTTCCATGTACCAGTTGTATTTGCAAAGAAGACTCAGAGCATTAATCTTGACGGTGATGTTTATTCCACAAAGATTCAGTCTTTTACACACCGCAGAATTTATGATGTGATTGTTTCTAAAAAGTTCCTTTCTCCAGAAGATCATGTACTTATCATTGATGATTTTTTGGCAAATGGATGTGCATTAGAGGGACTGATTGATATTGTAAAAAGCTCTGGTGCTACAATCGAGGGTGTTGGTATTGCAATCGAGAAGGGCTTCCAGAAGGGCGGCGATTTAATCCGCAGCAAGGGTATTCGCGTAGAGTCTCTGGCAATTGTAGATGGAATGAATGCAGAGACTGGAGAAGTTTTCTTCAGAGAGCAGTAATAAAGGAAAAGCAAATGAAACCCAGGGGATTCCTCTGGGTTTTACATTTGAAGCCACAACGCAAAGTGGTTTAACAAAATGTATAAGAACAGCAGACAGAGGAAAAAAGATTATGAAACTTGTAATTCAAAGAGTAAATCATGCAAGTGTGACAGTAGAGGGTAAAGTAACAGGAGAAATCAAGAAAGGTTATCTTGTTCTTCTTGGTGTTGGACAAGGCGACGATGAGTCAATGGTGGAACGCTATGTAAAAAAGCTTCATAAGCTGCGCATTTTTCAGATGAAGAAGGAAAAATCAATCGTTCAATCGAGGATGTAGGCGGTGAGGTGCTTG
>ENA-OQAA01001321-OQAA01001321.1-human-gut-metagenome-genome-assembly--contig:-NODE-1321-length-12968-cov-11.574410_pt1 | contig 12968 bp, 16 predicted proteins | sample MGYA00242489_ERZ504515 | MGnify/ENA primary metagenome ERZ504515 (study PRJEB26092, sample SAMD00036237) | human gut metagenome | host: Homo sapiens | study: EMG produced TPA metagenomics assembly of...
GCCCGCGAGCACGTTCGCGACCTGGGCGAACTCGACGAGGACTGGGGCATGAGCGAGATCCGCTGGCAAAAAGCACTCGACGCTACCACGAGCAGCACGAGGAAATCCTCACCGACGGAGATGCCCGCAGCGCCGCGATGTTTTCCATTGACGAGTCCGACGAGAAGACCGCGCACGTATGGCACGTGCACCAGATCTTTGCCGACGAGGATGGCGACCACGATTTTGGCATCATGGGCGATGTCGATCTGGACGCCACGCAAGACGGCGGCGAGGTCATCTTCAAAAACTACCGCGTCGGCTTTATCGAGGACCTGCTCGAGGACTAGCCGAACATACTGGAACGAAGCGGGGCCGTTGGCAATATCGCCAGCGGCCCCGCTTTTGCACTATACGCTATCCCCTACTCGGCATCCTCGACCTCATACGAATCCGCCTCGGCGGGCTCATCGTTTGCCCCTGTCGCAGCCCCGCGCGCCTCGTCAAACGCCGCTTCATGGTCTTGTTGCCCCAGGTGAGCTTGCGAATGGTAAGATCGTCGGCCTTCTTGTTGGCTAGACGTAAATTGTTCTCGGAGGACAGCAATGCCTCCTTGGTTTTCTGCAGATGGCTAATCGTCTTGTCAATCTCCTCGATCGCCGTCTGGAACTTACGGCTCGCAAGCTCATAGTTGCGGCCGAAGTCGTTCTTGAACTTCTCCATCTTGGCCTCGAAGTTCGTGACGTCGATGTTCTGTTGCTTGTACTCCGCCAGCTCCTGCTTATAGCGCAGCGAACCCATGGCGGCGTTGCGCAGCAGCGTGATCATGGGAATGAAGAACTGCGGGCGGATCACGTACATCTTCTCATAGCGGTAACTCACGTCGACTATCCCTGCGTTATAGAGCTCGCTTTCGGGCTCGAGCAGTGTGCAGAGCACCGCGTACTCACAGCCTTTCTGGCGACGATCGTGATCGAGTTTCTTAAAGAAGTCCTCGTTTTTGTGCTTGGTCGCGGTCTCGTCGTTCTCGTTTTTCATCTCGAACATAATCGAAATGACCTCGTTACCGCTTGCGTCGCACTCGCGGAAGATAAAGTCGCCCTTGGTGCCCTCGGACGCATCGTTATCCTTCTCGAAGTACGCGTTAGGAAACGCCGTCATGCGCAGACGGTTAAACTCGGTCTCGCAGTGCTGCTCGAGCGACTCGCCCACCATCTTGGTGGACAGGCGGACCTTCATGTCCTTAAGGCGCTCAATCTCTTCGTCCTTGTAGCGAATCAGGTCATCGCTCGCGCGCTTGGCCTGCGCAAGCTCGAGCTCGTGTGCCGCCTTGACCTGTTCCTCGCGAGAATCGCGCACCGCCAGCTCGCTCGTCAGTTTGGCACGCGCCTCATCGCGCTCTCGCTCCGCCGCGGCGACCGCCTCTGACAGGTTCATTTTTGCCATCAGTTCCTGCTCGCGCAGCTGGGCACGCAGGCCCTCGGCCTCTTGCTCGGACTGAGCCTTTGCGGCGGAAAACTTCTCTTGCACCTTCGCGCGATAGTCAGCAAACGCGCGCTCGGCCTCGCTGCGAGCGGCATCGAGCTCACGCTGCGACTCTGCCGCGGCAGCGGCAAGCGCCATCTCCTGGGCCTTGTCCGCCGCGGCAAGCCTGGCCTGCAGCTCGGCAATCTGAGCGTCGCGTGCAGCTAAATCGTTTTGAGCAGCGTTGCGCGCCGCCGACTCGGCAAGCTTTGCTTCGTCATCTTTGCGCCCAAGCTGCGCACGCAGGCTATCAATCTCACGTTGGAGTTCGGCATTCTCTTTTTGAGCATTGGCTCGTGCCTCAACCGCCGCGCGCTGGCTTGCACTCTCGCGCTCTGCGGCAGCGCCCTCGAGCTTAGCGCGCAGCTCGGCAAGCTCAGCATCGCGCTTGGCAACCTCTTGCGCCAGTTTCTGATCCGCAGTGTTCTTCTGCTCGACAAGCTGAGCGTCGCGTTGAGACTCCGCCTCCTGCAGGGCAGACGCCGAACGCGAACGCTCAAGCTCCAGCGCCTGCTCGCCCTCGCGTCGAGCCGCCGCTACGCGCTCATCAAGATCGCGCGAGAACTCGGCATCGCGCACTTGCTTGACGATATCCGCATAGCCGGACGCATCGACCTTAAAACTTCGCCGCAATGCGGGCACTTGATCTCGTTCATAGCAGCTCCTCGATGGACGCAAATTTCAACCGCCTACACTCTACCGCGCCACGCGGACAAAAAGGCGCCGCCGCCATAATGGCAACGGCGCCAGAACCACCACAAAGGTGCCTGTCCCCTTTGTGATGGTTCGAGAATTACAGTCCAAAGAAGCCCAGGATTTGATCGCGGCTTACGGGTCTGTAGTCGTTGGCATCAAGGCCAACGTCATAGCGCAGGATCGGGCGCTCGCGATCGCGGTTGCGTGCGTTGGTGCGGTCACCCCTGCTGTGGATATGCCCATGCAGCATAATGGCGCCACGTGCTTGCCGTTCCAGCTGAGCATGGGGTAGTGGCTCATAACCAGACGATGGCCCTTGGCATAGCCGGGAGCAATCTCCAGGTAATCGCGCACGTCTTCCCAAATTTGCGGGGCGTCGGAATCTTCCCAGTCGCCGTCATGGTTACCGCGGATGAGCGTCGCATTCTTGCATTCGATACGCTCGCGCAGGCGCACCGCCTCCGCCATGGGCAAGCGATACGTAAAGTCTCCCAGGATATAGAGCGGTCGTCCGCAGCCACGCACTCATTGATGGCATCGATGACCTTGCGGTTCATCTCCTCGACCGAATCAAACGGTCGATCCATGTCGTGCAAGATATTCGTATCGCCTAGGTGCAGGTCGGCGGTAAACCACATCATCGTCTATGCCTCATTTCGCAATGCATCCAACTCGTGCTAAGTATACAGACACAGCGATGCGGCGGTTAGCCAAAGAGCCCGCCGAACAGTCCGCGGCGGCGCTTGTCTTGCTTTTTCGAAGCGTCACCCTGGGCGTTCTTGCCCTGCCGCTTCTTACGATCCCGCTCCAACTCATCGTCATCGAGTAGCGTATCCCACTCAAACGGATCGTCTGTCAGATCGAACAGGTCATCGTCATCAAACATGGCAGTCTCCCATACCGATTAGCGAGCATCCACCACATAGAGCCAACGCGCACCTGATGCCACGGGCTGCGCTCGGGGGCAACCTGTTGCACGCGGGCCTCAAATACGTCCTCGTGGCCGTAATACATCATCAAGGACAGTGGGCCAACCTCGTTTCCCGGAACGTAGCCAAGTTTGGTCTTGCCATAGTAGATCGCAACTGCCTCGGGGTCATGGGGATTATCGCGCTCGGCACACAGCGTCAGTTTATCGCCCGCTTTAAGATCGCCCAAGACCAAGGCGCCATCGGTATACTGAAATCCTGCAATGTGAAATGACAGAAGAACACGCGAAGGCTCGTACATAGCAGCTCCTCTAACAGCCGGATAAATCGGCGCTTAACCGTACTGAGAAGCTTACGGGCCCGTGCGGACACAAATTCGCCCCACCCGCGCCTTTTCGACCGTTTGTCGCTACACCATCTGATTCTAATGCACAAACATGCGCACGAACTTGTGCTTCCAGCTTGTGTAAGGAGCATAGCGGAATGGCACGTCCAGCCAGGTTGCCTTGTTCACGATACTCTTCTTGTGGCTAAACGTATCGAAGCTCTCGCGTCCATGGTACTGCCCCATACCGCTCGCGCCCATGCCGCCAAAGCCCATATGGCTCGTAGCCAAGTGCATGATCGTGTCGTTGACGCAGCCGCCGCCAAAGGCACGTAACGCACAAAGCGCCGCTGAACTGCGCGATCCTGGCTAAAGGTATACAGAGCCAGCGGCGTCGGACGATCCGTAATAAACGTCTCGGCCTCGTCTAGGCTCTCAAACGTCAGCACCGGCAAGATGGGGCCGAAAATCTCCTCCTGCATCACGGCGTCATCGGGGGTCACGCCGTCCAAAATCGTCGGCTCAATCTTGAGCGATGACTCGCGCGCCGTGCCTCCAAGCACAACCTTATCGGGATCGATCAGCCCACGCACGCGCGCAAAATGCTTGGCGTTGACGATATGCCATAATCCTCGTTATCGAGCGGATGCTCGCCAAACATACGGCGGGCCTCTTCCCTGATGAGGTCCAGCAGCTCGTCGTGCACGCGCGCATCGACCAGCAGGTAGTCGGGTGCCACGCAGGTCTGCCCCACGTTGAGCCATTTACCAAAGGCGATACGCCGCGCCGCAACCTTCAAGTTTGCCGTCGCATCCACGATGCAGGGGCTCTTTCCGCCCAGCTCAAGCGTCACGGGCGTAAGGTTTTTACTTGCGCGCTCCATGACGAGTTTGCCGACCGGAACGCTACCGGTAAAGAAGATCTTGTCCCAGCACTCATCGAGCAGCGCTTCGTTTTCGGCGCGCCCGCCCTCGACAACCGTCACCAGGCACGGATCAAATGCCTCTTCACAGATTTGCTTGAGCACCGCGCTCGATGCCGGAGCATAGGCACTCGGCTTGATGATCACGGTATTGCCCGCGGCAAGGGCGCCGGCGAGCGGCTCGAGTGTTAGCAAAAACGGGTAGTTCCACGGAGCCATGATGAGTGTGACGCCATAGGGCACGGCTTGCGTTTTGCACACGCTCACGGCGTTAGCGAGATCGCACGGACGCAGGCGCGGACGACTCCATCGAGCCACGTGAGCGATCTGATGTCGAATCTCGGAAAGCGACGTACCGATCTCGCACATATAGGCCTCGTCATGCGACTTCCCCAAATCGGTCTTGAGCGCATGGGCGATATCGGCCTCGTGGGCCCGCACCGCATCGCGTAAACTCACGAGCGCGCGACGTCGAGCATCGACATCAAACGTGGCGTGCGTCTTAAAGTAGGCGCGCTGATCGCCGACGATGCGCGCAATTTCCTCGGTGTTCATGGACCCTCCTAATTCTCGTCCTCAAACATACCACCTGCAACGACTTCGTACATATGCTCGAGCTCCAAGCGGTCCATTAGAAGCGGAACGGGGTATAGCGGATTGGCCTCGGCATCGGCATGCGCCGCCATCTCGGGAATGTCAGAGTGGCGAATGCCAAAACATATTTGGGGATTCCCAGGGCCTCGTTCATGCGGTCGACCCAATCGATAAAGCCTCGGCCGCAAGACTATCCTGCGCGGTAGCCGGCGCAATGCCCGCCATGTGAGCAAGATCGGCAAGCTTGGGGGCGGCGGCGTCACCATAAGCGCGAAGCATGTGCGGCAGGATGATCGCGTTGGCCAAACCGTGCGGAATTCCGTATCGGCCGCCCAAACTGTGCGCGATGGCATGCACATATCCGACATAGGAGCGGGTAAACGCAACGCCCGCCTTATACGCCGCCAAAAGCATATTGCGACGAGCGCACATGTCGTCACCATGCTCATAGGCCTCGAGCAAATTGTCGTGGATAAGCTGCACCGCCTGTCGCGCCATCTTGCGCGTATAGGGCGTGGTGCTTCGCCCGATAAAGGCCTCAACGGCATGCGTCAGGGCGTCCATGCCCGTCTGCCCCGTAATGGAAGCGGGCAAGCCGCACGTAAACTCGGGGTCGTGGACTGCAAAACGCGGGATGAGCACAAAGTCGTTAATGGGGTATTTGTAGTGCGTCCCGTCATCGGTAATTACCGCCGCAAGCGTGGCTTCGCTTCCCGTACCGGCGGTAGTGGGAACGGCGATGAGCAGCGGCAGGCGACGATGAATCCGCAGCAGGCCGCGCATCTTGTTGATTGGCTTGTTTGGCTGCGCAATGCGTGCGCCCACGCCCTTGGCACAGTCCATGGCCGAGCCACCGCCAAAGCCGATAATGGCCTGGCAGGCGCTCTCTCGATACAGGGACGCCGCTTCTTCCACGTTTGAAACCGTGGGGTTTGCACGCGTTTCGGCATAGACCGTAACGCCAATCCCCCTGGATGCGAGCGCCGTCTCGAGCGGTGCCGTGAGCCCCAGACGGGCAATGCCGGGATCCGTCACGATAAGGACCTTCTGGATCGAGCGCTTTTGAAGCACCGCGGGCACATCCTCGGCATGCTCTAAAATGCGCGGCTCGGTATAGGGCAGGATCGGCAATGCAATGCGAAAAACCGTCTGATATGTTCGGCACCAGGCACGACGGGCTAGATGCATAAAGGAAACTCCTTCATTTGTTGATAGGTCAACATTTGCTCGCCCGATTGTACTCAGCGGCGGTCAAAGACGGCCTGCCAATCGTTAATCAATCAACATCTTCATATCTCGAAATTGTTTTATTAAAAATCATTCCTAATAGGCTTCACATTTGGTTGCATTTATGGATAATAGAACTCGTCAAGACGCACGTCCGGAGAGGGCCCTTACGGGACCGGACGAGCGCACAATCGCCATCGATCGAAAGGATCGAATCATGAAGTTTGTTTGCCCCGTTTGCGGTTATGTGGAAGAGTTCGACGGCGACCAACTGCCCGAGGACTTCAAGTGCCCCCAGTGCGGCGTTCCCGGTTCTCGTTTCCTGAAGCAGGAGGAGGGTCAGCTCGAGTGGCTGCCGAGCACGTCGTGGGCGTCGCCAAGATGGAGGCGTCTCCGAGGACATCGTTGCCGACCTGCGCGCCAACTTTGAGGGCGAGTGCTCCGAGGTCGGTATGTACCTGGCCATGGCTCGCGTCGCTCATCGCGAGGGCTATCCCGAGATCGGCCTGTACTGGGAGAAGGCTGCCCACGAGGAGGCCGAGCATGCCGCCAAGTTCGCTGAGCTCCTGGGCGAGGTCGTGACCGACTCCACCAAGAAGAACCTCGAGATGCGCGTTGAGGCTGAGAACGGCGCCACCGCCGGCAAGACCGATCTTGCCAAGCGCGCCAAGGCCGCTGGCCTCGATGCCATCCACGACACCGTGCACGAGATGGCTCGCGACGAGGCCCGCCACGGCAAGGCTTTCGCCGGCCTGCTCAAGCGCTACTTTGGCTAAGCCAACCGCCTGAGACATAACCTCAAGCTCGATGAGGCCCGGACCGTATTGGTTCGGGCCTTTTTCGTGCCTCATGAACTTGTTAACGCCCTGAAATAGGACCGCCTTCGGCATCGGCTTCTTGTCAAAAACTAAGTGAGTAGACTTTTTGGAACTTGCCGAGCACGCCATCCATATTGCTTTATAAAGCCGCAGGTAAATGACTTGTTGCAAAACGCTTGGTCGCCAAAGTGCCAAAAGTCTACTCACTTAGAACCGCAGCCGTCCACGATCGAGCCATTTTGTGTCTAGCGGGCATCTTTCCGTCGATTACTCCCAATTTTGTCCAGTCAATGAATAGTTCAGACCGGAGTAATGCCTCAGCCCTTTGCTCATCCGAGCTTTTATCACGATATTCAGCATCGAGCATCCTGCATACGGCCTTAACGATCGCGCGGAATCTATCCTCATCCGATATCTGTCTGTGTGTAAGGAGAAGCACATCGTAGCCCATGGCCTGAAGGGCCGTCATGCGGTCAGCGTCACGCAAGCCATCCCCTGCGCGTCCGTGCGAGGCCTTTCCCTGACATTCAATGGCCACCTGTCGCCTACCGTCCGGCGAAGAAAGAAGTAGGTCGATATATACACGGGACTTTCCCACAATCGCTCGAGCACTTGTGCTTAACGTCACTTCGACATTGAGCTCTATGCCGCAAAACCCTTCGCCTCCCAGGGCTCGCGGCAGTCCAAGCAACAAAAACGCCTCGACCTCAAAAGGCGACGCGGCACCCAATGGAACGAGTTGCGATACCGCCATAAATCTATTGCCGTAACGCATCCCGCAAACATCTGAACAAAAACGGTCAAGGTCTCCGCCCAAAACCAAAGCGTCTCGACGCCATAAATTTGAGGCGGTGCCGTCCTCGGACGGACAGCGCACCCAACCGAACGTTGTCGAAATCGCACCCGAATCAATTGCACGCGAAAGCTCCGCCTCAAGTGCCGCTGGCAGGGCACACACCGCAAACAAGCCGCACATCTCTGCCAACACAAAAAGAAGCTGGAGATCCGTCAGATGTCGAGACATGATAAATGCCGTCAGTAGAGGAGACGTGACCAAAAACCCATGCTCCGTTTCCAGCACGGATTCCCTGGGGAGCTCACCAAGAAACAGCCGCTGTCTGATACTGGCAGGACAAGTCCGCTTGTTTCTCGTCCGGACCAATGTATACAACGGAAAGCCGAGCACAACCGCAGCCGTCGGGTTACGGGCAAGGTCATATCGCTGCCGGTCTTCTTCCGGCCGTGGAAGCGGCGGACACAAAGCGCGGACTTGAGGAGCAAACGCCAGTACCTAAAAGCCGATATGTCACAAAGTAGATCCTTCATAGGCACAGGAAAACACGAATTTCAACCCAGTCAGTCACGTATTGGCGCGAACGCACCAAAAATGGCGCCGAACGGACTGCCAAGTTCAACAGCACTCCCCAACTGGCCAAAAGCTTGCCGAGAGCTGGACGAAGCCCTGTTGAAAACCCCATTTTTTTCTCATGCAGGAGCTTTGCGCGGCAAGTGAGTAGACTTTTTTGAACATCCCGAGCAGGCCGGTCATCCTGCTTTTCAAAACCGCAGGTAGATAGCTTGTTACAAAACTGCCTGGTCGCCAAAGTGCTAAAAGTCTACTCACTTAGGTTGCAGAGTGCCCCCCCATTAGCTGCAATTCCAAGCTAGTTAGCACTTTTGGACTCAGATCGTCATACTGAACAAGAATTTGAGTTGAGTTTTCAGGGACAGATGCGCCATCGGCACACCAAAAACAGTCACCAATATCGATAAAAGGGATGCTCGAGCGCGTGAGGGCCCGTGCAAAAGTGCTTCCGCCCGTTCCACGCTCCGCAACCACGATACAGTAAAGGCCCGCGTCTGCATGCTCGATCGAGACTTCCCCTGCCGGAAACGCCTTCCGCACAAGCGCCGCCAGGCCATCGCGCGCCTCGCGAGCGCGCACGCGCACGCGGTTCACATGTCGCTCGTAATCACCCGATTCCAGCAAACGAGCCAAAGCGACCTGGTCAACAGAGCTAACCGACGAGGCGTAAAAACCAAGGTTGCGCCTAAACCGCTCCATTAGCTCATCGGGCAACACCATGTACGCTAGACGCAACGCCGATGACAGGCTCTTCGAAAACGTGTTGGTGTAAATAACCGACTGGGCGGCATCGATCGATGCGAGCGCAGGAATCGGCTTGCCAGCAAGGCGAAACTCACAATCAAAGTCATCTTCGATGAGATACCGACCTGGTCGCTCGGCGGCCCAGCTCAGCAGCGCGTAGCGACGCGCAATGCTCGTCACAAGGCCTGTCGGATACTGATGGGACGGCATAAGGTGAAGGACATCGGTCCCGGTTTTCTGCAGAGCGCTCAGGTCCACGCCGTCGTCATCCAACGGGATATGTCGTACTTGGCAGCCCATAGCCTGATAGATGCGCGTCAGGCGCAAATAGCCCGGATCCTCAACGGCATACACCTTGTCGGCTCCAAGCAACTGAACCAACATGGTATCGAGCAGCTGGCGCCCGCACCGATAACGATGTTGTTGGGGTCGACATTCATACCCCTTGTCCCACGCAGATGATGAGCAATTGCGCGTCGTAGCCGAGCGGTGCCCTGTGCCGGTGCGGTCGAAAAGATTTCGCGTTCGTCTTCGGATGCTAGCGTCGCCCGTAGCGCGCTTTGCCAAAGCCGCGCCGCCTCCAAAGCGGAAGGAGAAAGTGCGTCGAATTGCTCGACCGCCCGCGGACATCATGCGCGCTGGGGTCCACAGAGACGGCATCTCGGTCGATGCCCTCCGCAGCCGAAGCCAAAACCGGTGCATCCGAAAGCTCGCAAGCGTAGTAGCCACGACGCGGCATTGAGCAAATATAGCCCTCAGCGAGTAACTGGCTATATGCATTCTCGATGGTAATGACGCTGATTCCCAGATGACTGGCAAAGGCGCGCTTAGACGGCAAATGCTCCCCCGCCACAATGCGTCCAGCTACGATATCATCTCGAATTTGCTGGTAAACATACTCATAGAGCGATGCTTCGCCGCGTTTTTCCAAATTGTAGTCAAGCATGAGTTTGCCACCTGACCTTATCGAGCTGTTCAATCTGGTATTAGGCTGACCTTATTATTATCTCGAAAACTGAGTATTTTGCCATACCCAGCTCCCCGATAGGATGTTCCGTCAAGCAATGCACATGCCAACCAAGGGAGCAACCATGGCAGAACAGACCAGCAAGGCCGATCGCGTCAAACTCAATCGCGAACTCGCGCAGATGCTCAAGGGCGGCGTCATCATGGACGTCACCACGCCCGAGCAGGCACGTATCGCCGAGGAGGCAGGCGCCTGCGCCGTCATGGCACTCGAGCGCATCCCGGCCGACATCCGCGCCGCAGGCGGCGTCTCGCGCATGAGCGACCCCAAGATGATCAAGGGCATCCAAGAGGCCGTCTCCATCCCCGTCATGGCCAAGTGCCGCATCGGTCACATCGTCGAGGCGCAGGTCCTGCAGGCCATCGAGATCGACTACATCGATGAGTCCGAGGTTCTCTCCCCTGCCGATGACGTCTATCACATCGACAAGACCCAGTTTGACGTGCCGTTTGTCTGCGGCGCCCGTGATCTGGGCGAGGCGCTGCGCCGTGTTGCCGAAGGCGCCACGATGATTCGCACCAAGGGTGAGCCGGTACGGGCGACGTCGTTCAGGCCGTGCGTCACATGCGCAAGATCCAAAAGCAGATCCGTGACGTTGTTGCCCTGCGCAACGACGAGCTCTTTGAGGCAGCCAAGCAACTGCAGGTTCCGGTCGAGCTGGTGCGCGAGGTCCATGCCACGGGTAAGCTTCCCGTCGTGAACTTTGCCGCCGGCGGCGTAGCGACCCCCGCCGACGCCGCGCTGATGATGCAGCTGGGCGCCGAAGGCGTCTTTGTCGGCTCGGGCATCTTTAAGAGCGGCGACCCCGCCAAGCGCGCAGCCGCCATCGTCAAGGCCGTGGCAAACTTCACCGATGCCAAGCTCATTGCCGAGCTTTCAGAGGACCTGGGCGAGGCCATGGTGGGCATCAACGCCGACGAGATCGAGATTATCATGGAAGAGCGCGGGCGCTAGTCCAGCAGAAAGGATCGCACATGAGCGATTATGCAGACCAAACGGTCGCCGTGCTGGCGGTCCAAGGCGCATTTGCCGAGCACGAGGCAAGACTATCCGAGCTGGGCGCGCGCTGTATTGAGCTGAGGCAGGCGGCTGATTTGAAGCAGGACTTTGACCGTCTGGTACTTCCCGGCGGCGAGTCTACCGTTCAAGGGAAGCTGCTTGATGAGTTGGGCATGCTCGAGGAGCTTCGCACCCGCATTGTTGAAGGCATGCCGTCCTGGCACCTGCGCCGGCCTGATTCTGCTGGCTCACGACCTTGCCGCCCATGACGATAAGGGCACGCCGCGCCTGGCAACCATGGATGTGCTCGTTGAGCGCAATGCCTACGGCAGGCAGCTCGGCAGTTTTCGAACCAAGGGCAGGTAGCTGGCATCGACGGTGAAGTGCCGCTGACGTTTATCCGCGCGCCCCGCATCGTCGAGGTCCACGGCGACGCAAAGGCCTTAGCGAAAGTCGACGGCCGTATCGTCGCCGCGCGCCAGGGCAACCTGCTCGGCGTAACCTTCCACCCCGAACTCGACGAAGACACCCGCCTCCACGAACTGTTCCTACAAATGTAGGCATCGAAATCAACAAACGAAACGAGAGTGGATGATCTCCCACTTTGAGCTTGAATGCAGGCTCAAACCGGGAGATCATCCACTCTTGTTCTATGTAGTCGTTTAAGAACGTCCCCAATGACTACAAGGAGTGTCCCAAGCTGCCGGCAGAGACGATATGAGCAGGACATAAAAACATTGAGAGCCCCTGCTGCATGAAAGACCGCGGATTAGGCCGACAATGGTGAGTGTCTAATCCAACCGTGGCGGCCACGCCGCATTCATGGAAGGGGCTCCCATGCTCGATACTACCACCTTCATCGGCCTCGACGTCCACGCCCGCTCGATAAAGGCCGTCTCCCTCGACGTCATGACCGGGGAGGTACGTGCCGCGACCTTCGGCTACGACGCCGGCGCCGTCGCGGAGTGGGTCCGTTCCGTGGACCCCAGGGCCAGGTGCGTGTACGAGTCCGGGGTCACGGGCTTCGACCTGCAGAAGAGGCTCTCCGGCCTGGGGGTCGACTGCGCGGTCGGCGCCGTCTCGAAGATGATCAAGCCCAGCGCGGACAGGCGCAGGAAGAACGACCGCAACGACGCCGAGTTCCTCGCCCGCATGCTGTCGGTCGGCAACGTGTCGAGGTGTGGGTCCCCGACGACGAGTGCGAGGCGCCCGCGACCTGACCAGGGCGCTCGAGGACGCGAGGGACGACCTCTCGCGCTCGAAGCAGCGGCTCTCCAAGTTCCTGCTCAGGCACGGGCTCGTCTTCGACGAGAGGACGCCCACCGGCCGCAGGAAGGGCAACTGGACCGGGCGCACTGGTCCTGGATCGAGTCGATAAGGTTCGCGGAGAGGGCCGACAACGACGTGCTCGCCTACTACGTCGACGCGGTCAGGCGGGCGGCGGAGGAGAAGGCGAGGCTCGAGGGGCTCGTCGAGGCCGAGGCCCGCAAGCCCAGGTGGAGGAAGAGGGTCGACTCCCTCCGCTGCCTCAAGGGCGTAGACACCGCGTCCGCCGCCGACCTCGTGTTCGAGGCCGGCGAGTTCTCGAGGTTCAGGAATGCCCGCTCGTTCGCGGCGTGGGTCGGCCTGACGCCCTCCGAGCACTCCAGCGGGGAGAGCGACCGCAGGGGCTCGATCACCAAGGCCGGCAACAAGCACCTGAGGAAGACGCTGGTCGAGGCCGCGTGCACTACCTGACGTGCTCGGGGCGGCCGAAGGACCTCGCCAAGGCCAGGCCCGGACGGGCGCCCGGAGGCATGCCGCCAAGGGCGTGCGGAG
>ENA-OQAA01001322-OQAA01001322.1-human-gut-metagenome-genome-assembly--contig:-NODE-1322-length-12963-cov-2.330555_pt1 | contig 12963 bp, 12 predicted proteins | sample MGYA00242489_ERZ504515 | MGnify/ENA primary metagenome ERZ504515 (study PRJEB26092, sample SAMD00036237) | human gut metagenome | host: Homo sapiens | study: EMG produced TPA metagenomics assembly of...
GTGCAGAAGAACTGGCCGATCTCGTTGCCCGGGTGTTTGATACATGGACACCGGAGCCGGAGCGATTTACGCTGCCGGATGTTTTTGGGAACACACAGGGGCAGCTGGGCGAGGTGCTGCAAAAGCTGCAGCCCGGGCTGAAGGTGCTGTACGGAACCGATACGATCCAGACCTACCCCGCAGCAGATAATGCTGTCCGCCGCAGGTACGGCTGGTTCCAACGGTACAGCATCCTGGATGATCTTCCGGCGATCTATAATGCGTGGTGCGCCCGGAAGACAGAGAAAAAAAGCTTTATACGCAAAATGGTGGATAAGATCCGCCAGAGCCCACTCTTGCTGCGGCTGGTGGAGATCGCTGCCGCGTGGCTGGCCACGGAACTGCTGGTGCGTATTACAGGCACGGACGCGCAGTTCCGGATGGTCGATTTCCGGCTGATGTTCGTTGTGCTGATCGGCACGGTCTATGGCCTCAATGCAGGTGTGCTGTCTGCTGTGCTGGCATCTGTTTCTCTAACAGCGGGCTATCTGCGGCAGAGTACCACTCTGATGCTGCTGTTTTATGAGCCTGCCAACTGGTTGGCGTTCATTATATATTTTGTGGTGGGAGCGTCCTGCGGCTATGTGCAGCTGCGTAATACAGAGACTGCCCGTTTCGTGCAGGAAGAAAACGAGCTGCTGCATAAGCGGCTTGAATTTACCCGGAAACTGTATCAGGATACGCTGGAGGATAAACGGTCGTTCCGCCGCCAGATCCTGGGCCGCCGGGACAGTTTTGGCAAGATCTATGCTGTGACCCAGCAGCTGGATATGCTGCAGCCGCAGGAGATCTGCCGCAAGACGGTGCAGATAATGGAAGACGTGCTGGAAAACCACAGCCTTACCATCTACCGTATGGAAAAGAACCAGGGGTTTGCCCGACTTACCGCCGCCAGTGCTGGAATGACGCCGGAGCCGGCATACTCGCTGGAGGTGGATCAGTGGCTGGACGTGATCCGTGCCATCGAACAGGAAGGGCTGTGGGTGAATCGCGGCTTCTCCCCGGACGTCCGATGTATGCTGCAGGCGTGCGGCAGAACGGCAGCCTTGTGGTACTGATCGGGCTGTATACTGCCAGCGAAGAGCAGATGACCCTGTATTACCAGAATCTGTTCCGCATCCTCTGCGGACTGGTGGAAACAGCACTGGTGCGGGCCTTTGAGTACGAGAGCGTTGTGCGAGAAAACTGGTATCTGCCCGACACCTGCCTGCTGCGTCCGGCTGTGTTTGCGGAGCAGCTGGCTACAGCCTGCACCCTGCAGGAAGACAAAATGGCGCATCATCTGCTGCTGCGAGGTGACGGGAACGTTCAAAAACCGGGCCGAATTCAACGACCGGGTGAGGCGCTCCATCCGCAGTACCGATGCAGCAGGCGTTGGGACAAACAAACGCCGTTTACCTGCTGATGAATCAGACCGATGAAGAAAATCTGCCGCTGCTGACCCGGCGCTTGGATGAAAGAGGGCTTCATGTCACTGCAGTGCCGCTGGATGAGCAGCTGCGGCTGATCAGCGCTGCAAAACAGGAGGCATCGCATGCGTAACGGGTTCTGGCTTGGTCTTGTGCTGCTGGCAGTACATCTGGCCGTATGCGGGGGGATCTGGCTGCTGGCCTGGGCCAAGGTACTGGAGGTGGAGGGATATTTTGCTCCTGTGATGCTTTTTGTGCCGCTGTGGGGACCGCTGTGTGTGCTGCTGCTCCACACTTCCAACCGCCTTACAGGCGGGTGCCTGCGGGAACAGACACTTGAAAAGCTGCATATCAACGAAGAAATACACAAAAGTATCCTTGTGGCGGATGACGAAGGCGAGGATATGGTCGTTCCACTGGAGGAAGCGCTGCTGGTTGACAGTCCCGCGCAGAAACGCAAGCTCATCCTCTCGGTGCTGACGGATGACCCCGCAGGCTATTATGACCTGCTTCAGCAGGCCCGTATGGACAACGACAGCGAAGTGGTACACTATGCTTCCACGGCGCTGTCGCAGATCACCAAGGAAGCGGACCTGAAATTGCAGAAGCTGGAGCAGCGCTATGCCGCTGCCCCGGACGATGCCGCAGTGCTGGAAGAATACTGCAATTATCTGGAAAGCTATCTGAAAGACGGTTTCGTACAGGGCAGAGCCGCAGAGATCCAGCGCCATCAGCTGGAGCAGCTGCTGAAAAAGCGGCTGGAAAACCTTGGCGGACGCCGCAGCTGTACGCTGGAATGCAGGCTGGCAGATGTGCAGCTCAGTCTTGCTGAGTATGACCGCGCAGAGAAAACGCTGGAAGAGCTTACGGCGCGCTGGCCCCAGCGCGAGGCGCCGTGGGTGCTCTGCCTGCGGCTGGCAGCAGCGCGGCGAGATGGGGAGGCTATCCGAAAAACACTGGGTCAAATCGATGAAAAGGAGGTCTACCTCAGTGCAAAGGGCCGCGAGATCGTGCGGTTCTGGCAGGGGAAACAGCAATGATAAAGGAGATCCTTTCCCAGCTACGGGCGTTCCGCTGGCAAAAGCTGCTGATCATCTGGGCCGTGTTCGTGGCGATGGCTGCTATCCTGTTTGCGGAGCGCAGCGGCATTCAATACGAAGCAGCGAAATTCAAGCTCAATTATCTCCCCGGACAGAGGTCGAGCCTGCACAGACCGCCATGTTCGGCCAGCCCGTCACCTGCCTGCTGCTCTACGATTCCGGTCAGGATAGTACAGACCTTGCAAAAAAGCAGTTCGATCGGATCTTGTGGATATGAAAGTGAGTACGCAGGCTGTGGATGTACACACGACCTCTCTTGAAGGCATCCCGGAGTTTGACCGGTATAAAACCGTTGTGGTCCTCATGAGCGATCTGGATGCGTTAGGCAGCCGCCTGATCGACCTGATGAACTGGGTAAAGGACGGCGGCAGCGTCCTGTTTGCCATGACGCCCCAGAAAACAACATATTTTGACGCTATCTCGCCCAACCTCGGGGTATTGTCCTCTTCCTGGGAGTATAAGACCGCAGAAAGCATCGTTCCCGCGGAGGAGTTTATGCTGGGCGGCGGGGAGCGGTATGAGTTCAGCGACCCGTTCCAGTCGTCCCTCAGCGTCAGCTCAGAGGAAGCCACAGTCTATGCCCGCACGGGGGACGAAGGCGTTCCGCTGGTGTGGGGTACAAAGTCTGGTGCCGGCAGGGTGGTGGTGGACAACATCGGCATCTACGATAAAATCATGCGCGGCATCTATGCAGCGTCCTTCAGCCTTCTGTGCGATGCCGCTGCCTACCCGGTGATCAACAGCTCGGTGTTCTATCTGGACGATTTTCCATCTCCGGTACCCGGCGGCGATGGTACTTATATCCGCAGGGACTACGGGATGAGTATTGCGGATTTCTATTCCAAGGTCTGGTGGCCGGATCTTATGAAGCTTGCACAGCAATACTCCATCCGTTTTACCGGTGTCATGATCGAAAACTATGAGGACGATACCCAGAGTGCGCCGGTCCGTCAGCCGGACACCCAGCAGTTCCGATATTATGGCAGTCTGCTGCTGCAGCAGGGAGGGGAAGTGGGCTTCCACGGTTACAACCATCAGCCGCTGGTGCTGTCCGATACGGATTACAAGGGACTGTATGCCTATCATCAGTGGCCCAGTGAGGAGGCCATTGTGGCAGCGATGAACGAACTGATCGATTTTCAAAAGACCGTGCTGCCCAACACAGAGGGTAGTGTCTATGTGCCGCCCTCCAACATCCTTTCCGCTGCAGGGCGGAAGGTGCTGGGCAGCAAAGTGTCCCAGATCCGCACCATTGCCAGCACTTACTTTGAGGATGGCACATCCCTGCCCTATGTGCAGGAATTCGGTGTGGCCAGCGACGGTATCGTGGAGCAGCCCCGCATCATATCCGGCGGTATGGTGGGAGATACCTATATGCGGCTGGCCGCGATGAGCGAGTTGAATATGCATTACGTCAGCACCCACTTTATGCACCCGGACGATCTGCTGGATGTGGACCGCGGTGCTGCGGAAGGCTGGGAAACCTATAAGGCGGTCTGAAAGATTACCTCAAGTGGCTCAGTGCCGCTGCACCGGATCTGCGCAGGCAGACCGGCACCGAGTGCTCTGCTGCCATCCAGCGGTATGCACAGCTGACGGTCACGCTGGACAGCACCGACACTGCGTGGACACTTCACCTTGGCAATTTTGCCGATGAAGCATGGCTTTTCTTCCGCGCCAATGAGGGGACTCCCAGCAAAGTGACGGGCGGCGAATTGACCCGCCTGACCGGAGATCTTTATCTGCTCAAGGCCAATGCCGACACTGTCCGCATTGAAAAGAAGGGAGCATGACCATGCGCATCTGTCTGGTGCTGGAGGGGTCTTACCCCTATGTCCACGGCGGCGTATCCACATGGATGCACGCTTATATTCAGGCTATGCCTCAGCAGGAGTTCTCCCTCTGGGTCATCGGTGCCAAAGCGCAGGACCGGGGAAAGTTTGTGTATGAGCTGCCGCCCAACGTGAAAGAGGTGGAGGAGGTTTTTCTGGATGATGCCCTCCGCCTCCACGGTGAGCGGCATCCGGTCCTGTTTACCGCAGACGAGCGCACCGCCTGCGGGAACTGGTACGGCTGGGCAGACCGGATTGGGATGTGCTGTACCGTCTGTTTCAGGAAAAAGGCGTCCACCCGCTCTCTTTTTTGCAGAGCCGGGACTTCATGGAGCTGTTCACGGACATCTGCATGAGAGAGTATCCCTATGTGGCCTATGCGGATGCGTTCCATACCATGCGCTCGATGCTGCTGCCGGTACTCTATCTGCTTACGGGCCGGGTGCCGAAAGCGGATGTCTACCATGCGATCTCTACCGGCTACGGCGGTCTGCTGGCCTGTCTGGGCGGCAGCCTGAACCATGCACCGGTGCTTCTTACGGAACACGGCATCTACACCCGCGAACGTGAGGAGGAGATCATCCGTGCAGAGTGGGTGGTGCCCTCGTTCAAGAGCCGATGGATCCGGTTCTTCTATGTCCTTTCTGAGGAGATCTACCGGCGGGCGTTCCGGGTCAGCAGCCTGTTCTATAATGCCCGCCGGACGCAGATCGAGATGGGGTGCGATGCTGAAAAGTGCATCGTTATTCCAAACGGCGTCCAGTACGAGCGGTTCTGCAATATCCCGCTCAAACAGGAGGATGGCTGGGTGGATATTGGCGCAGTGGTGCGTCTGGCTCCTATCAAGGACGTCAAGACCATGATCTATGCGTTCTTTGAACTGGCCTCCCGGGTACCCAACGTCCGGCTGCACATCATGGGCGGCGTGGATGATGAGGATTACGCTAAAGAGTGCTATGCACTGGTGGAGGAATTACAGCTCAAAAATCTGATCTTCACCGGCCGTGTAGACGTGGTGCAGTATATGCAGAAGCTGGACTTCACCATCCTCACCAGCATTTCGGAAGGACAGCCGCTCTCTGTGCTGGAATCCATGGCAGCCCGCCGTCCTGTGTGACCACCGAGGTGGGGTGCTGCCGGGAACTGCTGGAAGGCGCCCGGGGGATACGTTCGGCATTGCAGGCTACTGTGTACCCCTATGTACCGTCAGGGGCTGGCCGATGCGATGGAGAAAATGTGTGCCAGCCGTACCCGCCGCGAAGAGATGGGGCGCATTGGCCAAAGACGGGTGGATGCTTACTTTCACCACGAGCAGATGCTGGCTAACTACCGCAAAATGTACGACGAAACAGCTAAAGGAATATCACTTGGAGTAACCATGGCAGGAATTGGATTTGAATTGAAAAAGCTGTTCCGCCGCAAAGGACTGTTTGCCTCCCTGCGGGCCTACGGCTATGCGGGCATCGTCTGCACCGGCCCCATGCTGCTGGGCGTTCTGCTTCAGCTCGGTATTTTGCTGCTCTGCAGCTGGGCGGGCGCCCCGCGGGATCAGCAGGATCTGCTGGTCTGCATGATCACCTATACGCTGCTGTTTTCCCTTACGGTCACCAGCTTCTTTTCCATGCCGGTAACACGGTATCTGGCAGATATGCTGTATGAGGAACAGGAGCAGACCATCCTGCCTTCGTTCTGGGGCTCCAGCAGCATGATGCTTGTACTGGGCTGCACGCTGTATGGGCTGTTTCTGCTTGTTTCAGGAGCAACTCTTTTGCAGGGTCTGCTCTGCCTGTGGCTTTTTGCAGAGATGATCGTGAACTGGAACGCCATGAGTTATCTGACCGCCATCAAGGACTACCGGGGCATCCTCTGTTCGTTTCTGGCAGCTATTGTGCTGGCGTTCGGGCTGGGGTTCGTACTGGTGGTGCTGCTGGGCTGTCCGGTGCTGGAAGGAATGCTCTTTGCTGTGACCATGGGTTACGGCCTGATGATGGTCTGGGATGTAGTGCTGCTCTACCGCTACTTCCCGCAGAGTGAGGAGAGCCCTTGGGCGTTTCTGCGCTGGGTGGATGCGTTCCTTCCGCTGGCCTTTACGGGGCTGTGCACCAACATCGGGCTGTTTGCCCACCTTGTCATCTGCTGGGCAGGCCCGTCGGGCGTACAGGTCAAAGGCCTGTTTTATGGGGCTCCGTACTATGATGTGCCTGCCTTATTGCGTTTTTGACCATTCTCGTCACGAGCGTAAATTTTGTGGTGTCAGTGGAGGTCAATTTCTACCCCAAATACCGGAATTACTACAGCCTGTTCAACGATGGCGGCGTTGTGGGCGATATCGTCACAGCAGAGGAAGAGATGCTGGCTGTGCTGAATCGGGAACTCCGGTTCACTGCCCTCAAACAGCTGTTCGTCACAGCGGCGGTACTTTCGCTGGAGAACACTCTGCTGGCTTTGCTGCCTCTTGGGTTCAACGACCTGATGCACGGCTACTTCCGCACCCTGTGTGTGGGGTACGGCCTTTACGCCGTGGGCAACACCATCCTGATGATCCTGCTTTACTTCACGGATTACGGCGGCGCTGTTGCAGCCGCCGCTGTGTTTGCTGTCTCTGCCAGCGGGCTTACGGCACTTTCCATGGCGCTTGACCCTGCATTTTACGGATTTGGCTTCCTGATCGGGGCGGCATTGTTTTATCTGGTAACGCTGTTCCGGTTGGATGTCTTTACGGCCAACCTGCCCTATCGGGTGTTGGGGCAGCAGCCTATTGTGGCAGAAACAAAAGCCGGGCGCTTCACCCGGCTGGGGCTGTTCCTGGAACATAAAAAGCGAAAGCCGACGAAGAGTGCAAAACATAGTGCTTCTTGAGGGGAGAGAAAAGATGGAAGATAAGAAACTGATCCCGCGCCGCAGGGTGCTGGGGCTGGGCGTGGCGCTTGCCGGTCTATGTGCAGGCTGTGCCGTGCTGCCAGCCGGGAGTACAGAGAGCGCTGTCGGCTCACAGGCGGCGTCTGAGGACAAAGCGGTCGATAAGGTGGAAAAGGCCCCCGCATCTGAAATCAACAGTGTCCACCTGCGCGACAATGCAGAGCTGTACAACGTCTACGATGACAGCGGCGTGGTGACGATGTACCTGACCGTGAGCCGGGGCAACGACAGCGAAAATACAAACCACAGCTGGGCAGAGATCAACCATTATTCGGTCTACGATTATGAGGCCATGGGGGTGCCACGCTATCAGGTCGCCGCTCTGCTTCAGGTCGGTGATGAGAACGGCCCAGTCGTGGGAGAGCTTGGATATGATACCCTGACCCCAAACGCCACCGTTCAGATACGTGGTCAGACCTCCAGTGAGAATGCTCAGAAAAACTACAAAATAAAGCTCAAGAAAAACAAGGGCAGCTGGCGCGGTCAGCGCACCATCGCCCTCAATAAGCACATGGGTGAGGGTCTGCGCTTCCGCAATAAGATGGCCTATGACCTTATTAAGGGGATCGACCAGATGATGGGCCTTCAAACCCAATTCGTGCATTTGTACGTCAAAGACCTGACCGACAGCGACAATGGTGTATTTGAAGATTACGGGCTGTATACTCAGGTCGAACAGCTGAATAAGACCGCTCTCAAGACGCATGGAGCAGATCCAAACGGACAACTGTATAAAATCAATTCCTTTGAATTTTTGCGCTATGAAGATATTATCCGCCTCTCAACGGACCCTGCATATGACCAAACTGCATTTGAGGCGCGGCTGGAAATAAAGGGAGACAGTGACCACTCCAAATTGATCGAAATGCTGGAAGTTCTCAACGATGAAACGTCGTCCATGGAGGATGAGCTCTTTGCAACGTACTTTGACAAGGAAAATATCGCCTATTGGATGGCATTTCAGCTGCTGACCGGCAACACAGACACTCAAAATCGAAATGTCTACTTGTACAGCCCACAAAACTCCAGCAAATGGTATCTCTGGGACTGGGATAATGACGGTATGCTCCGCCGCCGGGAACGTGAGATCATCAAGTTCTCGGACTCTGAAAGCTGGGAGCGCGGCGTGAGTAACTACTGGGGCAATGTGCTGTTCCGGCGCTGTCTGCAAACACAAAGTTACCGTGATATGCTGGATGCCGCCATGAAGGAGCTTTATGCTTACATGAATGAGACGCGTATCCAGTCCATGCTGGAACATTACCGAAGTGTGACGGAAACGTATGTCTGGCAGATGCCGGACCGGATGTATGTACCTATCACGCATGCCGAATACGAAGATGTTCTGAAGAGCATCTGGCCGGAGATCGAAGAAAACTATAATTACTACTGGGAGAGCTACCGTAGGCCCATGCCATTTTACATTGGTATACCGCAGGTAGCAAACGGTCAGTTGCATCTGAATTGGGATCCTTCCTATAATTTTAAGGTCGAGGAAATCTGTTATACGGTCGAACTTGCAAAAGATTATCTGTTTAACACAGTATTCTTCCGGCAGGAAAATCTGATCCTGCCAGAGCTTACAATGTATACGCTTCCTGCTGGACAATATTTTTTGCGGGTCCGCGCAACGAATGCATCCGGTTACACGCAGGATGCGTTTGATTATTATGTTACCGAGGCCGGCAAGCATTATGGCATGATCTGTTTTTACGTCCAGCCGGACGGCAGCATCGTGGAGGATACCTATGAAGAGTAGACCGGGGCAGCACAACGGGCCAAGCCTGTTTGAGCGGGGCAGGAGCCTGCTGGCCCCGCCGCCCTCCCGCACCGGAGAAAAATACCGCCACGAGCTGAAATATCTTATTTCCTATGCGGATAAGGCAGAGCTGGCAGTGCGGCTGGCTCCGGTGCTTCATCTGGACCCTCACGCGCAGCAGGGAGGGTACTTCATCCGCAGCCTGTATTTTGACGATTATTGGAATACTGCTTACGAGGAAAAAGATGCCGGCGTGCTGCTGCGCAAGAAATACCGCATCCGCATTTATAACTGCAGCGACCGCAGCATTAAGCTGGAGCGAAAGAAAAAATTTGGCAGTTACATCTATAAAGAAGCTGCGCCTTTGACCCACGCAGAGTTTGATGCGATTCTCGCCGGAGACTATGACTTTCTGCTGCACAGTCCCCGCCGTTTGTGTCAGGAGTTCTACACCGAGTGTGTGTGCAATGTGCTCCGTCCCCGGGTCATCGTGGATTACGACCGCGAACCGTGGATCATGGATGCCGGCACGGTGCGCGTTACATTTGACCGGAATGTCCGGGCAGCTGTGGGCAGCTGGGACATTTTTGACTCCACGCTTCCCACCCTGCCGGTGCTGGAGCCGGGCAAACTGGTAATGGAAGTCAAATTTACAGAGTATCTGCCGCAGGTCGTGCGGGATATCCTCCCGCCCCGTGCGCAGGAGCTGACTGCAGTTTCCAAGTATGTGCTGTGCTGCGATAAGACCGCCTATCGGCACGGGTTTGAATACTGGAACGAAACCTGAGGGGAAAGGATCTGCAAAGAACCATGAGCACAAAAGACTTTATCAAAAAATCTGTCCTGAACGCCTTTACCCAGTATGATGCGCCGAAGCTTGCCGTGGCGCTGCTGGCGGCGCTGGCGCTGGGCATCCTTATTTATCTGGTCTACCGCAAATTCTATACGGGCGTGGTCTACTCCCGCAGCTTTGCAGTTACGCTGGTGGGAATGTGCGTGCTCACCTGCATGGTCACGCTGGCCATCAGTACCAACGTGGTCATCTCCCTTGGTATGGTGGGTGCATTGTCCATCGTCCGCTTCCGCACCGCAGTCAAGGACCCGCTGGATCTGCTGTATCTGTTCTGGTCTATCACTACGGGCATCACGGCGGGTGCCGGAATGTATGCACTGGGGCTGGTCACGGCAGCTGTCATGATCGTTATGATTTACCTGTTCTCCCACTGGCAGGCCAAAGGCCGGGTGTACATTGCGGTGATCCACTATGTGGGGACCGAGGCCGGAGACGACATCGTCCGGGCGCTGGGGCGCATCAAGTATGCGGTCAAATCCAAGACCATGCGGGGCGAAAACACCGAGATGGCAGTAGAGGTATTCTGCAAAGATCCCAATATGGAATTTGCAGACCGTATCCGCGCAGTAAAGGGGGTGCAGGATGTCACCCTCATCCAGTATAACGGGGAGTATCATGGGTAAAATTTCAAGGATCCTGGCGGCAGGGCTCTGTCTGCTGTGGATGGGAGCTGCAATGACCACATCGACCACAAAGACAAGGACCTATACTGCGGACGACAGCGCATTTCCCAATGCCCAGATCGGTTATGCCCCGATGATCGATACCGCAGAGGCAGGCGATGCAGCGCTCCGCTATCTGGAACTTACATGGCGGGAGGCAGAGCCGAAAGAGGGCGTGTATGCGTGGGAGGCAATCAGCGAAAAATACGACTTTGCCTCACTGCGGGAGCAGGGAATCCATCTGGTGCTCCGCTTTGTCTGCGATGTGCCGGGACAAGAGACGCATCTGGATATCCCGGACTGGCTTTATGCGCAGACGAAGGATGGCAGTTGGTACGATACAGATTATGGGAAAGGCTACTCTCCAAACTATGCTAATGTGGTGTTCCGGGCTGCGCATCACCGTGTGCTTTATGCGCTGGCAGAGTTTCTGGGCACGGATGGTTTTGCTTCCTATGTGGAACTGGGCAGCCTTGGTCACTGGGGCGAGTGGCACATCAAAAGCGAAGATGGCTTGGTATCCATGCCGGACGAGACGATCCGGGACGAATATGCCGCAGATTATCTTGCAGCTTTTCCTACGGCAAAGCTGCTGATGCGCAGGCCGTTCCGCTTCGCGGCAGAACAAAGCCTCGGCCTTTATAATGATATGACCGGTGAGGAAAAAGACACCATGGAGTGGCTGGGATGGATCGCAGAGGGTGGCTGGTACGGCAGCGACCCCAATGCCCTGACGCCTATGCCGGATTTCTGGCAGGATGCTCCAGTGGGCGGCGAGTTCACCAGCAGCCTTTCCATGCAGGATATGCTGGGGAAGGAGCTTCCCCGTACGCTGCACCTGTTGGAGGCATCGCACATGAGTTTTCTCGGCCCCAAAACGGCATCGATCAAGTATGCGAAAGGATATAATGCCGTGCTGAAGCAGCTGGGCTATCGGCTCCGGGTAACAGAGTTGAAGCTGACTCCCTGTGCAGACGGCGTTTACGCAGAGCTGACTGTGGCAAACAAGGGCGCAGCACCATTCTACTGGGAGTGGCCCGTGAATCTTTATGTGGAGGATGCAGCAGGCAGCACTTTGTACACGGCGCGTCTGCCGCTGTCCCTGCCAGAGCTGATGCCGGGGAAGAGCCAAAAAGTATCGGTCACACTGGAAGGGGCAAATGCACAAGAACTGCTTTGCAGAGGGTGGAAGCGCTTATTCCGCAGCCCAAAACATCTGACGATTGGAATCGTGGATCCAATGACGAGCAGTGATGCAGTGCGGTTTGCCATGAAGGCGGCACGGAAAAACGGAAGAACTGTTTTGCTGTAGGCTGCCGTGCAAAAAGTAGAATTTTATAGGATTTGATTTTGATGTGCGGTCATTCAAACCAATGCCGTCAAGTCGGTGGGGAATAGGGCGATTTTATTTGTCGGAGAGTAAGTGCATGGTTTCTGCACACTTTCTGCACACCGTTTGCACATTTGCCCGAATCGGGGGCTTTTCTGCGCATGGCTTGCACAGCCTGCTTTCCTTTGCATAAAAAGAAGAACTTTAAGCGAACAAGGCTCTCGTCAACTCTCTGCGTTCCTCTGCATCCATCAGCCGGATGGCTTCAAGAATCTCCTTACCGGAGATTTTTGTTGCCACCGGCTTTTCATTTTGCCGGGCTGCGGTGCTGCCGGGGTCAGGTCTTGGGAATAGAAATTTGCCTCGATCTTCTCTGCCAGTTCCAGCCGGGGCTTGTCGAAACTCTACTTGTTCACCCGGATGCTGGTGCCGATGCGCAATACCCGGAAATCCTTCGTGTTGTTGCACAGACGGAAACTTTAGCAAAAAGAGAAGAGGGCTGGACGGTGCCAGCTCTTCTTGACAAAGAAAATTATGGGTTGGCAGCCTTGGTTTTCTTGAGCGCAATGATATAAATTACATCAAATACGAAGCAAAGGATGCCTGTTGTAAGGATAAACCAGTTTCCTTCCAGCGCACCATAGATTGTAGGAGTGAGTGTGCCGATACATTTGCATACCGCAATCAAAAGGGATTGCCCTTTGTCGGAGCGTCTTTCTCGGAGCATGGAGAGATACATCAGGCTCATGGCAATATTTCGCAGATAGTCTCCAAAACAGCTTGCATCGCTCGTGGCCGGGGTAATGCAAAATGGCATCGAACTGAAACTGTAAGCAGATGGCGACCCGCCTGCAGCTCTTGCAGGTGAAAGTCTCATTGCAGACGATCGTCAAGATCGGGGTCTTATTTCTGACTGTATCCCAAAAGCCGCTGCACGAAGGCCGGAGCGAGTTGATGAACTCTTCATCCGAAAGCTCTGTCTGATGTTCCAGCTTCCAGACACAGAGATGATGGAAAAATTTTCAAAAAAGTTGCAGATTGTGCAGGAAAAATTTCTTGC
>ENA-OQAA01001323-OQAA01001323.1-human-gut-metagenome-genome-assembly--contig:-NODE-1323-length-12956-cov-2.564580_pt1 | contig 12956 bp, 15 predicted proteins | sample MGYA00242489_ERZ504515 | MGnify/ENA primary metagenome ERZ504515 (study PRJEB26092, sample SAMD00036237) | human gut metagenome | host: Homo sapiens | study: EMG produced TPA metagenomics assembly of...
GTTCGATATAAACAAGTATGATAAACAGATACTTTCACCACAAAGCAGACAAAGCATACAGAGTATTCTCTTATGTCTAAGAACTTTGCATTCCCCATCTAAAAGCCTTGACAAAGCAAATGTAATGTCTTTTTGATAATTTTAGTGCCCTCTTTAGATTTATTATCTATTCTATTCAAAACCAATTCAAATAAAATAGTTTTCTTTGCAGCCATATTCGTACGATATGAGAAAATACATACTGAGTATATTTACTCTGATACTGATACTGACGACTGTTTCAGCACAAGAGCAGACCGTTACAGCTACCAACGACACCACTCCCGCACTGACCAAGAAGGAATTGCGCAAACAAAGGGTAGCCCGCAGAAATTTCCATTATAACATATTGGGCGGCCCCAGCTATACGCCCGATTTCGGCGCACTGATAGGCGGAAGCGCGCTGATGACTTTCCGTATGAATCCAAGCGACACCACACAGTTGCGTTCGGTGCTGCCCATGTCCATAGCCTATATGTTCAAAGGCGGCGTCAACCTGATGGTAAAGCCGCAGCTCTTCTTTAAAGGCGACCGCTTCCGCATCTTCGGAAAGTTTGTCTACAAGAATACGGAAGACAACTTCTACGGCATCGGTTACGGCACGAACAAAGATTACGTCCGAAGCGACAGTACCAGCAAATACCGTTACAGCGGCATACAAATCAACGTGGTTCCTGTTCCGCCTGGGAGAAAGCAACGTCTTTGCCGGCCCGCAGGTAGACATCAACTACGACAAGATAAGCGACCCTGCCAAGCATCTCATCGAAGAGCCCGACTACGTGGCAGCCGGCGGTACGGCCAACGGCTACAAGAACTTCAATGCCGGTCTCGGCTTCCTCCTCACTTACGACAGCCGCGACATTCCCGCCAACGCCTACAAGGGTATATACCTGGATTTCCGGGGCATGATGTACAGTAAGGCTTTCGGCAGTGACAACAACTTCTACCGTCTGGAACTGGACTACCGCCAGTATAAGTCCGTAGGCCACCGCAAGGTATTCGCCTGGACTGCGCAAAGCAAGAACGTATTCGGCAACGTCCCCCTCACCCAATACTCCCTGACCGGAACGCCTTTCGACCTGCGCGGCTACTACATGGGACAGTATCGCGACAAATCCTCGCACGTTGTCATGGCCGAATACCGCCAGATGATAAACACCGACCGCAGCAACTGGATAAAACGCCTGCTGCATCACATCGGCTTCGTGGCCTGGACCGGATGCGGTTTCATGGGCCCCACCATGGGCAAGATTGAAGCGTATTGCCCAACTACGGTGTAGGTCTGCGCATCGAAGTCCAACCCCGTATGAACGTGCGTCTGGACTTAGGCAAAAATACCGTAAACGACCAGACGCTGTTCTATTTCAATATGACGGAAGCATTTTAAATAACTGACGGGCAGCCGTTAGCGCCATACGGCATAATAAGACAGTCTGCCCGTCAGCAATCATCCACCGTTTACCTGCCAATCACTAATAAATTCTTCCTTTTCTTGCACCGCCAAAAGATTATCCATATTTTTGGGCATTAATCCCCCTGCTCCCGAAATAGAAATATAAGAATCTGATACGGATGAAAATTTGCGAAACTGTCTTTTGGATAAGTTTACTCGTTATATTCTATACATATATAGGCTATGGAATGCTCCTTTATGTCCTGGTCAGACTAAAGGAATGTTTCGTCAAACACCTCCCCCGCCCCTGCCGGCAGACTGCATGCTTCCCGAACTGACGCTATTCATTACTGCCTATAATGAAGAAGATGTCGTAGACGATAAGATGCGCAACAGCCTTTCCCTGGACTATCCGGCAGACAAGCTGCACATACTCTGGATAACGGACGGCAGCAACGACCGCACCAACGAACGTCTCTCGCACTGGCCGCAAGCACCGTGCTTTATCAACCCCAAAGAGAGGGAAAGACCGCTGCACTGAACCGCGGCATCCGGTTCGTCACCACCCCGCTTGTGGTATTCACCGATGCCAATACACACCTCAACCGTGAAGCATTGCGCGAGATTGTACGCGCATTCGCCAATCCCAAAGTAGGCTGTGTGGCCGGAGAGAAGCGCATCGCCTTACAGGACAAAGACAATGCTGCATCCGGCGGCGAAGGCCTTTACTGGAAATACGAGTCCGCCCTCAAGCAACTGGACTCCCGCCTCTACTCTGCCGTAGGAGCAGCCGGAGAGTTGTTTGCCATCCGTCGCGAGCTGTACGAGGAGATGCCTGCCGACACACTGCTGGACGACTTCATCCTCTCCCTGCGCATTGTGATGCGCGGATATACCATCGCTTATTGCGCCGATGCCTATGCCGTAGAAAACGGTTCGGCAGACATGCACGAAGAAGAAAAACGCAAAGTGCGTATCGCTGCTGGCGGCTTACAGTCCGTCTGGCGTCTGCGTGCATTGCTCAATCCGCTGCGCTACGGTGTGTTTTGTTTTCAATACATATCCCACCGCGTACTGAGATGGTCGCTTACGCCCGTACTGTTGTTCCTGCTGTTCCCCCTCAATACGATTCTCATTTTTACGTCAAACACCCCTCTGCTCTATGCCGTCATTTGGTTGCTGCAAGCACTGTTCTACTTCATGGCGAGCTGGGGGCATTACCTGTCAGCAAAACGTATCAAGAATAAAATACTCTTTGTTCCTTATTATTTTCTTTTCATGAACATTAATGTTGTCCGCGGCTTCAACTACCTGCGCAAACGGCGGGGGCAGGCCGGCGGCGCATGGGAAAAAGCACGGAGGGCATAAAACAAGAGAACTATGAAAAACATCCTGAAAAACGCGGAGAATGCCGAAAAGCTGCTGGAGCTGACATCGGACACCATGATTTTATTGGACAGAAACGGCATCTGCGTGGACATCGCAGTACATAACGCAGACTTGTGGTTTTTGAAAGAAAATCAGTTACTGGGCAGGAACATACTCCAACTGCTACCGTCTGTTACCTACCGGCAGGTTTACCCCGAATTCAAGAAAGTACTTGCGTACAAGGAAGTTTCCGCCCGGAACTACGAACTGACTATCGGCAGCGAGACCTACTTCTTTAAGTGCATCATGCGCCCCTACGAAGATATGGTGCTCTGCCAATACCGCGACATCACCGAACGTAGCAGCGCAAACGGGAACTGGAAAAGAAAAACCACGAACTTAATGAAATACAGAAAGCCGCCCTCATCGGAAGATGGAAATACAACTCCGGCAGGCAATGCTTCTACTACACCGGTCACTCCGGTGTAATGTGCACTGCAGAGGAACAGGAAATTCCGCTTCAGGACTACACTATGTACATCCTGCCCGAGGATAGGGAAATATTCGGCAAGTGGCTGGCACAGAACCTTCAGGGAAATACAGAAAACAGCATAGACTACCGCATCCTTTTCAAGAAACGGATATTCTATATCCGCCTGAAAACCTTCTCGTACGAAACACTCCCCGACGGAACCGGCATTCTGGAAGGCTACATACAGAACATCACCGACATCCAGCAACGGCGCAATGACATCACCCTGCTGACACACGCCATCAATAACTCCACCGAAGACATATTTGCCGCCCGTGAAGACGGTACGCTCGTCTTTGCCAACCGCCGTTTCCGGGAGCATCACAACATCAGCACAACGGACGACGTCAGCACACTGAACATCTACCGGATAAACGCAAATGCACAAGACGAGAATTCCTGGCAAAGATTAATCAAATCACTCAGAAAGGGAGAAAAACGTAACGGCTTCATCCTCTACCACCCTCTGCCCGAACACCCCGAAGTGCTGTCTATGGAAGGAAGTGCCTATTGGGTGACAAGCGACAAAGGCGAGGCCATCCTGTGGGGATTCAGCCGGGACATCACCCAACGCATCAGGAACGAGCAGCAAATCAAACGGTTCAGCCAGATTCTGGACAAGACCATCGAAAACCTGCCTGCCGGTATCGTTGTCAAGGACATCCAAAGCGGCTTTAAATACCTGTACCGCAACCGCGAATCATACAACCGCAACATCCCCCTTAAAGAGGCATTGGGCAAAGACGATTTCGACTTCTATCCTCCCGAGCTGGCACAAGAGAAGAGAAAGCAGGATGTTGAAATAGCCCGGACCGGAATCGAGAAGCATTGGATTACCGAAGAGCACGACCAGAACGGTAAATCCATCTTTCTGGACAAACGGAAGGTGCGTATTGAAAGCAACGACTTCCCACCCATCCTATTGAGTATCGAATGGGACATCACCGAAATGGAACGGATGAAACGGGAACTGCTCGTGGCCAAAGAGAAAGCGGAGACTTCCGACCAGTTGAAATCGGCTTTCCTTGCCAATATGAGCCACGAGATACGTACCCCGCTCAACGCCATCGTAGGCTTTTCCAGAATCATTGCCGAGAGCACCGATGCCGAAGAGCGGCAAAACTACTACGACATCGTGGAAGCCAACAACGAAAGACTTCTGCAACTGATAAACGAAATCCTGGACCTCTCCAAGATTGAAGCAGGCATCGTAGAATTCACCATCACCGGTGCGCCTGCACCCGCTCTGCAAGGAAATACACGACGCACTGAAATTCCGCTGTCCCGAAGGTGTGGAGCTTGTTTACGAAGCCTCGGACGAGGAGATTACCGTTGAAGGCGACAAGAACCGCATCTTCCAAGTTATATCGAACCTCATCGGAAATGCCTTCAAATTCACCACAAGAGGCAGCGTCGGCTACGGATACCGCCGCAAAGGAAACGAAATAGAATTTTACGTCAGCGACACCGGCATCGGCATCCAAACTGACAAACTGGCAAAGGTCTTTGAACGCTTTGTAAAGGTGAATACCTTTGCGCAAGGTACGGGATTGGGACTGTCTATCTGCAAAACCATTATCGAACGATTGGGCGGAACCATCTCCGTCTGTTCGGAAGTGGGGAAAGGAACGACTTTACCTTTTACCCTACCTCCTGGCAAAAGACAAAAGGGAAACAGCGGAGGAACAGAACTCTGTATCCGAAACCAGCTTCAACACTCCCGGCAATGCAGAAACAGGCAACAATACTTACGGCCTTAATGAAGAAACGCACGAACACCAAGCGACACAAACAACCGGAGCATCCCGGGACACCCGGCAGCCACTATCCTGATAGCCGAAGATACGGACAGCAACTACATCCTTGTCAAAGCAATATTAGGAAAGTCATACCACCTGGAACGCGCCAAGGACGGCATGGAAGCCGTAACCATGTTCGAGGAGCTGCATCCGGATTTAATTCTGATGGATATGAAAATGCCCAACCTCAACGGACTGGACGCAACGAAAATCATCCGCGAGCTTTCGCCCGGGATACCCATCATAGCTCTTACCGCCTATGCCTACGAACATGACAGACAAGCGGCTCTCGATGCAGGATGCAATGATTTCCTGATAAAGCCCTATACGCAGGAGATATTGAAAGAACTGATAAATAAATACCTGAAACAAACAGGTGTGTCAAGCCCGGATAGGCCTTGACACACCCTTACCAATCATTATGCAAAGATATCGCTCCGCTGGATATACGCTATGACGTCTCCCTTATTGACGTTGGCGCCTTGCTGGGCACATACCTCCACAACACGGCCCGTAAAGCCGGTCATTACCTTTTCGTACTCGCCCCACGGTGTAGAGACATAGCAGAACACCTCATCGTGCTGATACTTACGCCCGATAAACGGCGCTGAGGACGGACCTTCCACGGAAACCTCCCAAAGCACCTGCCCTTTGGACGGGGCTATGATAGGATCGGCTTTGGCGCGTTTCAGCTTCTTTATCTCCTCTTCCGAATATCCGCTCTTTGCCATGGAAGTGTCCTTTACGCGCTCCAGCTCGTCGCGGAAACGCTTCTTGCAACGCCCGACTTATAGTCACGGTACTGCCGGTCGTGCATAGCCAGCTCGAAGAGCTCCTCGTCGTCCTCGCCATACTCCCATCCGTTTTCGTCCATCTCCTTGCGGTATTCGTCCAAAGCATCCGGATAGTTGGACTGCGGGTCTGTGTCGACAAATTCGTAGCCTTTGGATTTGGCAAGCTCCACGATTTCGGGAGCCAGCTTACCCGGCAGGCGTCCGCTCTTGCCCAGAATCATATCCCACGTATGGTTGTCAATCATCGTCCAGCGTTCCTCGCCTTTCACCAGTTGCATCACGTTCATCAGCGCCACGTTCTTGACGTACTGGCTGAACGGAGTCACCAAAGGCGGATAACCCAGCTTGGGCCATACATATTCCACTTCATCAAAAAGCATTACCAGCAGGTCGTCTATGCTGAGTTCGGGCTGGTTCTTGCTTTTCAGTATCATGTTGATACCGGAGTGCACGCCTTTCAGGTCTGCCATCATGGAACCCATCATACCGCCCGGAAGCCCGCACTTCAGGAGCAGGGACGACATATGCTTGTTGGTGGGGTCCATAAAGTAACCGAGGAAATCGTCTATGAATTCCTGCGTCATGGCACGTGCTTTCATATAGGCTTTCATGTTGATATCGGGCACCTGGAAGCCTTTGTCGCGCAGCATGGCCTGTACGGAAATAACGTCCGGATGCACCTTTCCCCATGACATGGGCTCCATAGCCACATCTATTATATCGGCGCCGTTCTCGCATACTTCAAGGATGGATGCCATTGAAAGCCCCGGACGCTATGTCCGTGATACTGTATCAATACATCGGGATGCTTCTCCTTGATAGCCTTTGTCAGCTCGCCCAACATACCCGGACGGCCGATGCCTGCCATATCCTTCAAACAGATTTCGGGTGCTCCCGCCTCAATGAGCTGGTCGGCAATGTGTGCATAGTACTCTACCGTATGCACGGGCGAATGAGTGATGCAGAGCGTTGCCTGCGGTATCATGCCTGCCTCGAGCGCATAGCGGATAGAGGGGATGATGTTGCGCGTTTCGTTCAGTCCGCAGAAAATACGGGTGATGTCCACACCTTGTGCATGCTTTACCTTATACATCAGGCGGCGTACATCGGCGGGAACGGGATACATACGCAGCGCATTCAGTCCGCGGTCGAGCATGTGGGTCTGTATGCCTGCATCATTAAAGGGTTTGGTAAAGGCGCGTACTGCCTTGTTGGGGTTCTCGCCATAGAGAAGGTTCACTTGTTCGAAAGCTCCGCCGTTGGTCTCGACCCGGGCAAAACACCCCATTTCGATTATCAACGGTGCGATGCGTACCAACTGGTCCACTCGCGGCTGGTATTTACCGGACGACTGCCACATATCTCGGTAAACAAGACTGAATTTGATTTCCTTTTTCATTGTAATAGGTAATTAGCTATTTGTTCACTCGGTTAACTTGATATATACAAATATAAAGGATTATTCTGACATATAGTCAAAATAATCCCATAAATATTCACTTGAAAGATATGTTTTATATCATTTGGTAAATTGGGAAATAAGAAATTGAGGAACAAGGGACGTAACGTTTGACTTGAGACACCCAAAGTGGCACTTTAGAAGTCTAAAGTACTACTTGGCGATTCTAAAGTTCTACTTTAGACTGCCCGTATCGCACCCTGTCTTTTGCGGACTCTTTCTCTTCACACATTTTCTTTCACCTCACCGCTGTTTTCCTCTTTTTATCCGTCACACAATCCGCTATGCTCCTCAGAGAAACAGCCCCAAGAACTCCCGAAAGAATGCCGGGCAGAAACCGGACAGACTCTAAATGAAGTCCTTCAATTCTTCCTGCAGTTTCTGTCTTGTAAAGAAGATGCGGCTTTTTACCGTTCCGAGGGGGAGTCCGAGGCGTTCGGCAATTTCGCGGTATTTGAATCCGGAAACGTGCATGGAGAAGGGCACTTTATAATCGCGCGGCAATGAATTGACGATGCGGTGCATTTCTTTCAGGTCGTATGCGCCTTCGGTACTGGCGAAACCGGAATCCTGCGGCATGCTCAGGTGATACAGGTTATCGGTCTGGTCTACGAAAGTCTGTTCACGGACTATCTTCCGGTAGTTATTTATAAAGATGTTACGCATAATGGTATACATCCAACCTTTAAAGTTGGTGTCGGGTTCATATTTATCCTCATTGTCCAAGGCTTTAAGAGAGGTCTCCTGCAACAAATCATTCGCTTCTTCCCGGTCGGCCGTTAATTTGTATGCAAAGCGAAGCAGTTCTTCTTGCACGGCAAGTAAATCTTTTCTAAAACTGTAAGTATTCATACTTTGCTAATTTTTTAAAATGGTTAATATTCGTTTCGGTTTAGTGGTTGCAAGTATACGGAAGTTTCCAAGTCCTGAGGGCTGGAATACGGGTATTCTTTGGGGTGAAAACTATCATTTGACAGATTTCACCCCCTATCTTGACAGTTTTCAGGTGAGATAAAGCGGCTGGTTTTCAGCAGGAAGTACAATTTTGACTATAATCGGCGTACGATTTTGGCTATAATTTATGCCAATATTACCATAAGATAAACAAAATACAGCCATATGAGTTATGAGAAAGAAATAGTATGAGGTATGAGAGAGAAGGTATAAAGTATAAAGTCACCCCTCTTTCTCCTGCCTTCCTCATCGTTGCCCGAGAGTATGGGCAGGCAAATCTTATATTTCACGGCCAGAATACGGGTGATGAACACAGATATCCCGCCTATCACCTGGCAGCCGTAAGACTGCATGCCGGCAAGCCCGCAAAGCCAATACATCGTACCGCCCACTACGCACGCCATCGCATAAATCTCCTTACGGAATATGAGCGGTATCTCATTGATAAACACATCGCGTATCACACCGCCCGCAGCTCCGGTGATGCTGCCCATGATAATGGCCACCCAGAAAGGATAGCCCAGCGCCAGGCTCTTGCCCACGCCCACCACCGTAAACAGTGCCAGACCGATGGTGTCGAATATAAAGAATGTATTGTGCAGATGAATAAGGTGCTTTCCGAAGAAGATAACCCACAGCAATGCCAGTCCGGTACATATCAGATAAATGGGGTCGGTCATCCAGCCGGGAGTCACATCCAGCAACAGGTCGCGTATCGTACCGCCGCCGATGGCCGTTACGAAACCCACGACGTAAGCGCCGAACCAGTCGAAACGTTCGCCGAAGCCAGCCGTATGCCGCTGATGGCGAAAGCAAATGTACCGATAAAGTCGAGTATCTGAACAAATGTTGGCATGAGAGCATTTCTTTTTTTGCAAAGTAACAAATAATTTCCCTAAGAAAGTGTATTTTTGTACCGCCAATTTATATCAGCAATGAAAATAACCATCGTATCGGGCGCACGCCCCAACTTTATGAAAATCGCTCCCCTCTGCCGCGCCATAGACGCAGCCAGAGAGGCAGGTAAAAATATATCCTATCGCATAGTCTACACCGGACCGCAGGACGACACCACCCTGGACGCCTCGCTCTTCTCCGACCTTGCCATGCGCAAGCCCGACGCCTATCTGGCATCAGCGGACGCGACCACTCCCAAGTGGCAGCCGCCATCATGCTGGCCTTCGAGCGGGAGCTCGACGAACACCCCGCCCAAGTGGTGCTTGTGGTGGACGACATGACCGCCACCATGAGCTGCGCCATCGTAGCCAAGAAGCGCGGACTGAAGGTGGCGCACGTCATAGCCGGCACGCGCTCGTTCGACATGAACATGCCGCGTGAGGTCAACCGCACGATTGTAGACGCCATCTCCGACTATCTCTTCACCGCCGGCATGGTGGCCAACCGCAACCTCAACCAGGAGGGCATGATACCGGAGTATATCCACTACGTAGCAATATCCTCATCGACACCATCCGCTACAACCGCCACCGCCTTGTACAGCCGCTCTGGTTCTCCAGCCTCGGACTGCGCAAGGGCAACTATCTCCTGCTCACCCTGAACCGCCACGACCTGCTGGAAAAGAAAGCCGTACTCGGTTCGCTGATGCAGACAGTGGCCGAAAAAGCGGGCGATATGCCCATCGTAGCCCCCATACACCCGTACGTGGAGCGTGCCGTAAAATCATTGGGGCTTGACATGCCCAGCCTGCACATCCTGCCGCCTCAAAGCTACCTGCACTTCGGCTTCCTCATCAACCAGGCCAAAGGTATCGTGACCGACTCCGGCAATATAGCCGAAGAAGCCACCTTCCTCGATGTGCCCTGCATCACGCTCAACACCTATGCCGAGCACCCCGAAACCTGGCGTATCGGAACCAACGAGCTCGTCGGGGAGAACTCCTTTGCCCTCTCCGCCGCCCTCGACCAACTGCTGCACGGCGAATGGAAGCACACCACCCTGCCCGACCGCTGGGACGGACGCACCGCCGAGCGTATCGTACAGACGTTGATAAACGGGGAGAAGCTATAAGACCCGCGTTCGGAAAACCGCATAAAAAAGGAGATGTGCCCATACAAAAAAATGCTGGTCCGGCACATCTCCCCACACTAAACACAGTATTGTAAAAAAGAAGAATAGTTTAAGCAAGTCTGTCCATATATTATCATTCGGAGTCATTCCGTATCGTACGTTACTGTACGGCAAGACAAAAGTATCCAATTATACCAAAGGCTCAAAGTTCCAATCCGCCCCATTCTTCCTATACGGCACAAATCCCGACCTATCCTGCCGATATTGATAAATAAAAGGAAGAAAAAGGCAGCGTTCTCCTGCCGGTCCATCACCTTGCCCGTTTCTCTGCCTCTTAAACATCCCTCTCATTCTTTAAAATATATTTGCTTCTTGATTAACAGTAAATTGTTAACTTTGCAGCTTGATTATGAAACGTATGAAACGACTATATAACATTACCCTCATCCTCTTGCTTTTACTATTCGCCTCTGCCGGCGCATCAGCACAGATAAGAGGCGTTATAACGGACTCACTCACCCACGAACCGTTGATGTACATCACCGTGCAATACGAAGGAAAAGGCGTAGGAGCATCTCCAATGCCGACGGAGAATACCAGGTGGAGACGCGTAAAGGGTGGAATGAACTGACCTTTTCCGCCATCGGCTACATCACCAAGAAAGTGAAGTTCGCCCCCGGTACGAAAGTGCTCAACGTGGCGCTGGCGCCTGCCGATGTAATGCTTTCCGAAGTCGTCGTCAAGCCCAAGAAAGAGAAGTATTCGCGCAAGAACAATCCTGCCGTGGAGTTTATGAAGAAGGTCATCGAGCACAAAAAAGCCCTGAAGCTCGAGGAGAACGACTTCTACCAGTATCAGAAGTACGAAAAGATGAAGATGTCCATCAACGACGTCACGCCGGAGAAAATGGAGAAAGGCATCTACAAGAAATTCTCTTTCTTCAAGGATCAGGTGGAAGTGTCGCCCAAGACCAACAAGATGATTCTGCCCATCTCCATCAAGGAGACGGCTTCCAGAACCATCTACCGAAAAAGTCCCAAGAGCGAGAAGACCATCATCGAGGGTATGAACTCCAACGGCATCGAGGAGTTCTTCAACACGGGCGATATGTTAGGTACTATCCTTACCGATGTCTTTTCCGACGTCAACATCTACGACGATGACATCCGCCTGCTGCAACGCCGCTTCGTAAGCCCTATCGGACGCGGAGCCATCAGCTTCTATAAGTTCTACCTGATGGACACCCTCATGGTGGACAAGCAGGAGTGCGTGCACCTCACCTTCGTGCCGCAGAACCCGCAGGACTTCGGTTTCACGGGACATCTGTACGTAGTGAAAGACTCCACCTATGCCGTAAAGAAAGCCGTGATGAACCTGCCCAAGAAGACGGGTGTCAACTTTGTGGAGAACCTCGACATCGTGCAGCAGTTTGAGCAACTGCCCGACAGCAACTGGGTGCTCACCGACGAGACATGACCGTGGAACTCGCCTGATGAAAGGCATACAAGGTCTGGAAGTGCAGCGCACCACCAAGTACAGCGACTATAAATTCGACGAGATAGAACCCCGCCTGTTCCGCCTGAAAGGCAGCGTCATCAAGGAAGCCAACATGCTTGCCAAGAGCGACGAATACTGGGCCAAAGTGCGCCAGGTGCCGCTCACCAAAAAGGAAAGTTCCATGGACGTGTTCATGAACCGCATCGAGCAGATACCGGGCTTCAAGTACGTCATTTTCGGTGCCAAGCGCTTATCGAGAACTTCGTGGAGACGGGCAGCAAGAAACACCCCAGCAAGTTCGACTTCGGCCCTATCAACACCATGATTACCAGCAACTATGTGAACGGAACCCGTTTCCGTCTCAGCGGCATGACCACCGGTAACCTGCATCCGCACTGGAGCTTCAGCGGTTACGGCGCCTACGGCACGCGCGACAAGAAGTGGTTCTACTCCGGACAGGCTGCCTACTCCTTCAACAAGCGCGAGTACGTCCTTTGGGAATTTCCCAAGCACTACCTCGCTTTCCAGTACACCTACGACGTGATGTCTCCTATGGACAAGTATCTGGCTACGGACAAGGACAATATGTTCGTGGGCTGGAAATGGACTACCGTAGACCAGATGTCGTACATGCGCGACGCCACCCTGACCTACGAGCTGGAAACCAATACCGGCTTCTCCGTCAAGGCCATGGCGCGCCACCGCAACGACCAGCCCGCCGGCATGCTGCAATACTGGAAGAACAACGGCACTACCCCCGGCGAATGGGACGAGAAGAATACCCTGGTGCACGACATCACCACCACCGAACTCGGAGTGACCCTGCGCTACTCTCCCGGCGAAACGTTTGTCAACACCAAGCAACGCCGTGTTCCCGTGTCGCTGGACGCCCCCACGTTCACCCTCTCGCACACCGTCGGTCTGAAAGGCGTGCTGGGCGGCGAATATAACTTCAACCTCACGGAAGCCAGCATCCGCAAACGTTTCTGGTTCGCTCGTGGGGCAAGCTGGATGTTACCGCCCGTGCCGGCGCGCAATGGAACACCGTTCCTTTCCCGCTGCTGAACCTGCCATGGCGAACCTCTCATACATC
>ENA-OQAA01001324-OQAA01001324.1-human-gut-metagenome-genome-assembly--contig:-NODE-1324-length-12940-cov-1.618122_pt1 | contig 12940 bp, 16 predicted proteins | sample MGYA00242489_ERZ504515 | MGnify/ENA primary metagenome ERZ504515 (study PRJEB26092, sample SAMD00036237) | human gut metagenome | host: Homo sapiens | study: EMG produced TPA metagenomics assembly of...
CACCATGGAAATTACCCAAAGATTAGTCAACAGAAAATGAGTGGAAAAACGGGAGAAATAGAAAATGACCAAAGGGGCCGTACCCAGCTGAGCCGCCATGGACACTGTCATAAGTCCCCACAAATATCGCAGGAAACGATTGTCAACCTTCCAAAGGGCATACAACTTAGGCTGTACAAGTACAATAGCTGCAACCGCCGAGAATGACAACTGAAAACCGACATCAAACAACCAGACCGGCTTGCACAGCAGCATCAGGAAAGCAGTTGCCGCCAGCGTATTCAGAGTCAGCGGCTTTTCCGGCTGCAAACCGGCAAACGCCAACAAAGAGAACATGACGACCGACCGCACCACCGAGGAAGACAATCCCGTGAAAAAAGCAAAACTCACCAAGAAAAAGACCAGAAGCAAAAGTAACAAAGGTTTCAACCGCCGCCATCGCCTCCACAAAGGACGAAGCACAAACAAGAGCAAAGCATACAGAAACCCTATATGCAATCCCGAAAGTGCCAGTACATGGCTGGCTCCCGAGACGGAGTAGGTCTCCACAATATCATCGCTCAGTTCCTCTTTATCCCCCACTGTCAACGCAGCAAGTACCGCCAATTCATCAGTTTCAAAACCCAAACTCCGGTATAAGCCAACTACTTCGCCCTATAATCAGTGCTACCTGGCTGACAGTGCGGGAGGCATCATGCCCCGTCTTCCGCCAATGTCCGTCAGCCACGTAGACCGTGCCGCTATAACCTTTCCGCCTCAGGTAGCGAGCATAGTCAAACTCGTCGGGATTACCATTGTTCGCCGGAGGAGCAAGCCGGGTAGATACCAGCAACTCATCACCACGGCGCAAAGTGGCCGTAGCAGAATCTTTCGGAAAATAAGCCAGAAAAAGATGATTCCGGGGGCAACCCGTAACTGTATCCTGCTCTACCTCTCCCAGCAGGGCAACCCTGCACAATATGCTGCGCTCCCTCTCTTCGGGATGCTCGCGGATACAAACCCTATAAACAGCAGGTTTGCCCGAAAAGGGAAATACCGTCTTTCCCTGCTGCCAACTCATCAAGCAGCCCCCCGTACCACCCAAGAAAAGGTATACCGCCGCTCCATACACCCATCCGGTATGCTTGTATCTACCTATAATAAAAAGAAAAAGCAGAAAACCTGCCACATACTCCCATGCAGAAAGCACGTGTGGAAACGCATCTCCACACAAAATACCAACTACCAACGGCATCAACAGTCGAAGGAAAGGATGCCGTTGCCAGCTGTCGATTATCAATCCAGAAGACGGATTACAGATTCCTTAATGCACGGATGGCCTCCTTCGGATCGGGAGCCGAGAAAACGGCATTGCCTGCCACCAGTACATCTGCTCCAGCTTCTACCAGACGCGAACCGGTTTCCAAGTTTACGCCACCGTCCACTTCTATCAAGGCCTGCGAACCGGTAACCGTAATCAATTCACGCAACTCGCGCACCTTGTCAAGAGAATGCTCTATGAACTTTTGTCCGCCGAAGCCAGGATTTACGCTCATTATCAGCACCATGTATACATCATTAATAATATCCTTCAACAAGGACACGGGAGTTGCCGGATTAATCGTTACTGCCGGCTGCATCCCTGCTTCGCGAATTTGCTGCACCACGCGGTGCAGATGCGGACAAGCCTCGTAATGCACATTCATGACATGGCTCCCAGAGCCTTCACCTCCGGAATAAACTTCTCCGGCTGTACAATCATCAGATGCACATCCAAAGGCTTCTGCGACAGTTTTGCCACATACTTCAGTACCGGGAATCCGAAAGAAATATTAGGGACAAACACACCGTCCATGATGTCGATATGTACCCACTCCGCCTCACTTTCGTTAATCATTCAATGTCTCGTGCCAGATAACCAAAATCGGCAGAGAGAATAGAAGGGGATATGATTGGTTTCATAATGTTATGTTCTAAAGTTTACGAACTTTGTTATGTACAAATATAGAGAAAAGATTTAATTCAGCCTAACATTGGAAATCAAAACTCTCACTGCAAACTTACTGCATACCTTTTGCAGCGTCACTGCAAACGTGTTGCAGTAGCACTGCAAAGCAGTTGCAGTCACACTGCATATTAGTTGCAGCAACACTGCAAAGCGGTTTGCAGTGACGCTGCAAAACGAGTGCAGTAGTTTTGCAGTAGGAAGTCATTGAATGACAATCAGTTATTTCATCACGTATCCTTCCGTCAACCGGAAGCCGCGCAACAGTTCATCCGTTTTCAGTTTCTTCTTGCCCGGAAGCTGGAGGGAGCAGATGCCGACAAAGCCATCTTCGGCAGCAACGCGGATATAGGTCTTCCCGTCTGTCTGCAAGGTTCCGGGAGTCAGTTGATGGGATTCCCCTATTTTCTCCGTCTCGAAGACTTTTACCACAACAGATTCTCCACCGGGTTGGACCAGCTCCGTCCAAGCGGCAGGATAGGGAGAAAGACCGCGTATAAAATCGTAAATACGCTTCACCGGGCGGTTCCAGTCAATACGACAAGTATCTTTGAAGATTTTCGGTGCCGGACGCAGTTCACCCACGACGGCCATTTCTTCTTGAGGAATACTTTTCACTGTACCGGCAAGAATGGCATCTACGGTTTCTACCACCAGGCGACCGCCCAACAGCATCAGTTTGTCGTGGACGATACCCACGTTGTCCGTATCGGCAATGGGTACCCGTACCTGCTGGATAACCTCACCGGTGTCAATCTCATGTTTCAGGAAGAAAGTGGTGATGCCCGTTTCCGTATCACCATTAATCACCGCCCAGTTGATGGGGGCTGCGCCGCGATACTGCGGAAGCAGGGAAGCATGCAGGTTGAAGGTGCCCAATCGCGGCATGTTCCATACCACCTCCGGCAACATGCGGAAAGCAACGACTATCTGCAAATCGGCCTTCCATGCAACGCAACGCCTCCCACAAAAGCCTCATCCTTCAGCTTCTCCGGCTGAAGAAGCGGAAGATTATGTTCCAGTGCATACTGCTTCACCGGAGAAAACTGGAGTTTATGTCCCCGTCCGGCAGGCTTGTCGGGCATCGTAATGACACCCACCACATTGTAGCCTCCTTCTACCAGGCAACGAAGAGCCTCCACCGCAAAGTCGGGAGTACCCATATATACAATCCTCAAATTCTTCTTTTCCACCATTTCATTTACAGTTTACCATTTACAATGTACCATTTGCGAGGCAGCTCATTTGCCCATTTACAATTTACCATTTACAATGTACGAAGCATCTTCTTTGCGATTTACAATGCCCCATCACCCCGAACGGCAAATAGTAACTTGTAAATAGTAAATAGTAAATACCAAAAAGTCCTCAGTCTTCCGAAAAATGTACCAATACTTCACGGTACGAGTTGAATATCTTCGACTTGGACACGAAGCCCAAGTATTTGTTTTCCGCATCCACCACCGGCAGATTCCACGCCTTCGTATCATCAAAGGTACGCATCACCCGCTCCATACTGTCCGTATCATACAGACGTGCCGGAGCCGAAGTCATCAGTTTTCCCACCGTAAAGCGATGATATAACTCCTGGCGGAACATAATGTTCCGGATATCGTCCAACAAGACAATGCCAATCAGCACCCCTTCCTTATCCGTCACGGGAAAGACATTGCGATGCGAGGCAGAAATGGCCTTTACCAGTTCGCCCAAATCCATTTCGGGATGCACGGTCACAAAATCCTTTTCCACCACATTCTCCATCTTCATCAGGGTAAGGATGGCCTTGTCCTTATGGTGCGTCAACAGTTCTCCTTTCTTGGCCAAACGCATGGAATAGATACTATGAGGCTCGAACATGATGATGGTAAGATAAGAACTGACGGAAACAATCATCAGTGGCAGAAACAGGTCGTATCCTCCCGTAAGCTCGGCTATGAGGAACACGCCGGTCAGCGGAGCGTGCATGACCCCACTCATGACCCCCGCCATTCCCATCAAGGCAAAGTTCTTCTCGCAGATAAGCGTCATCTCTATTTCATTGCTGAAATGTGAAAAGACAAAACCGGCAATACAACCCAGATACAACGAAGGTGCGAAGATACCGCCGCAACCGCCCCCGCCATTCGTGGCACTCGAGGCAAAGACCTTGAACAGAATAATCAGTATGAGGTATATCAGCAACAGATTGCCGTGCCCGTAGAAGAAGGAATTATTCATCACCGTGTCCCATTCGGCATTGCTCATCCCATTCAGCAACAATTCTATCGTATCGTAACCTTCGCCATACAACGGTGGGAAAAGGAATATCAGGATACTCAGCATGGCACCGCCATTATCAGTTTCTTATAGGGAGTTCTCAACCTTCCGAACACGCCTTCCACAGAGTTCATGGCCCGGGTAAAATAAAGGGAAACCAATCCGCAGAAGATACCCAGCATAATGACATACGGAATACGCTCCAGTTCGAAAGCTTGGTCCAGATGGAATTTGAACATGGCATCCGTACCCGTCACGATATAGGAAACAGTTGCAGCCGTCACCGCAGATATCAGCAACGGCAACAAGGAGGACATTGTCAAATCTATCATCAGTACCTCCAGCGTAAATACCAGACCGGCAATCGGCGCCTTGAAAATGCCTGCAACCGCACCGGCAGCACCACATCCCACCAATAGCATCAGCGTACGATGCTCCATCTTGAAGATGGTTCCCAGATTGGAACCGATAGCCGAACCCGTCAGCACAATAGGCGCCTCTGCCCCGACCGAACCACCGAACCGATGGTAATGGAACTGGCTATGATGGACGACCAAGTGTTTATGCCGTTTGATGCGTCCCTGCCGCCGCGAGATGGCGTATAGGATTTTGGTAACACCATGACTGATGCGTCCTTCACCACGTAGCGGACAAACAATCCGGTCAGGAAGATACCCACTACCGGATAGACCAGATAAAGGTAGTTGGCTTCCGTCGCATTGAAATTATCCGTCAGGAAGTTCTGTATCCAGTGTATGATGACTTTCAGTATCAGTGCGGCGAATGCCGTAAAGATACCTACAAGAAAACTGAGAATCAGTATGAACCGCTTTTCCTTGATATTCTTTTCGCGCCATATGATGAAGCGCTGCAACAAACTCCTCTTGTCCTCTGCCATTTTTCCTTTTATTCGCGAATAATCTTAATGACTCCGCCCTTGCCCAACTTGATGATACTGGACGGTTTCGGGCGTCCCGTTTCCTCCTGGCGGTATCCTACTATATAATCCACCGCAGACTTGATGTCTTCACTTATTTCACTGAAGTTACCGGGAGACGGTTGCCCGCTGACATTGGCAGAAGTAGAGACTATCGCCTTGCGGAACTGCTGACAAAGCCGTTTTGAAAATGCCTCACTGGTGACACGGATACCTACACTACCATCTTCGGCAAGCAAGTTAGGAGCCAGATTACGCGCTCCGGAATAAATTATGGTAAGGGGCTTGTCAGCCAGTTCTATCAAATCCCAGGCAACCTCCGGAACATCCTGCACATAGAAATCCACCTTTACCGGAGAATCTACCAATACCAGCATCGCCTTACTGTCAGAGCGTTGCTTGATTTCATATACACGGCGCACCGCTTCTTCATTGGTAGCGTCACAACCTATACCCCAAATCGTATCTGTCGGATACAGAATTACCCCGCCCTCGCTCATTACCTGGCAGGCTTTTTTGATGTTCTTCTATCATTTCTTGATATATAAGTTCACGGATTAACACGCAAAAATAGTATTTTTGCAGCGATTATAAACAAAGTTTAAGAGAAAACAATGGAAGAAATTCAATTTAACCACACCCTGCCCATACAACTACGCTTCAATGACGTCGACAAATTCGGCCATGTAAACAACACTGTTTACTTCTCTTTTTATGATTTAGGAAAAACGGAATATTTCGCTTCCGTATGCCCGGATGTAGATTGGGAAAAGGATGGTATCGTTGTCGTCCATATTGAAGCAAACTTCCTCGCACAGATTTATGGTTCGGACCATATCGCCGTGCAAACTGCCGTCACTGAGATAGGAACCAAAAGCTTCCACCTCGCCCAACGGGTCATTGATACGGAAACCCAAGAAGTAAAATGCGTATGTACCTCCGTCATGGTAGCCTTCGACCTCGCCAAACACGAGTCCAAGCCACTGGAAGAAAAATGGATTGAAGCAATCTGCAAATATGAGGGAAAAGATTTGAAGAAAAAGAAATAAAATCCTATATTTGTCAATTAAGCTAACATTTGTATAAGTAACAATCAGTTACATTTAGTCAACTGCTATGATTCGATTGATATTATTGACCGATTTTACAGAGTCCTTTTCGTACAATCTGCTAAAGGGGGTATTGGCCTATTCCAAAAGCATGAGCCATGGGTAGTATGCCGTATGCCACCCTCCTACAAAAACAGTCATGGTATAGAAGGAGTCTTGAAATGGGCAAAGACATGGCATGCAGATGCAATCATCGGCAGATTTGACAATGATGACAACGTGGAGCTATTCCGTGAAAACGGAATTATCGCATTGGCCCAGGATTATAAATCAAGGTTCAGCAATATTCCAAACATCACCGGCGATTACCGCAAGACCGGCAGAATGGCAGCAGAGTTTTTTCTGAGTAAAGGCTTTCAGAACTTCGCATTCTATGGTTATCGCGATACGGTATGGTCACAAGAACGTTGCGAGGGTTTCTATGAATGTATAGCAGCCCAAGGGTTTGGAAACAATTTCTATTCTTATCAGGACCAATCCCTTGATGACTTATGGTTTTATGAAGCACCGCCCCTGCTCAACTGGTTAAAGTCATTGCCACAACCTACGGCACTCATGGCTTGCGATGACAATCAAGGTAACCGCATTACGGAAATCTGTAAAGTCAACAACATCAGAGTGCCCGACAAGATAGCAATATTAGGAGTCGACAATGATGAGATTATATGCAATCTTTCAGACCCTCCCCTATCCAGTATCAGCCAAAACATTGTAAGAGGCGGATTTGAGGCAGCTGCCCTCATAGAACATCTATTGAATGATGAGGAGGCCACTTATCAGGACGTAGTGCTCCAACCAGTTAATATAATCAACCGGCTTTCAACCGACTTCTATTCTACCACCGATGCCCATATCCAAACCGCTCTGAAATATATCCATCAGAATATAGCGGCTGATATCACCGTATCGGATATAGTGAAACAAGTACCATTATCACGCCGTTTATTGGAGATTCGTTTCAAGCAAGTCACTCAGCAATCCATCCACAAATACATCTTCAACCTTAGGATGGAACGTTTTGCCCAATTGCTGTTGGCCAGTGATGCTCCGATTGCAGATGTGGCGGAACAAGTCGGAATAAACAATCTGAAAAACTTGTCCCGCCAATTCAAAGCTTTGAAGAAGTCTCTCCCAATGAATATCGGAAAGAGTACCAGACAAAGAGTTACCAGCGCTGATTTAATCCGGTACAAACAACATGGTATCAGGTAACACGGTTTCCAGAACATTCCGTCCCGAATACCCGACTTCCAATTCCTGGCCCATGTAATCTTCGAAATACAGCAGATGCAACTCGTGGTACCCTGCTTCGAGAGCGACTTTCCCTTCGGCACGGCGTCCGCTGTGTCCACCGTCGTTATCAACAATCAATTTACCGTCTATGTATAGTTTAGAACCATCATCGGAAAAAGTATAGAAACGGTATACTCCCCTTTCTGGAATTTTCACCAACGTACGGAAATCATAAGCAAAATGATCAGGGACGGCTACTTCTTCAATCGAGAAGTTCTTCATCACCCCTTCCTTCACTTTATTGCAGGCGGCAATATCGGCAACACGTTTACATTTGCTTCATAATAGGTATATGCCACGCCCTGCTTCTTGGGAGAAGTTCCCGTAGCCGCAAATAAGCCATACTCTGCTCCTCATCCGAATTCAGACCTGAAGGGTAATAGTAGGCAGCCTCCCTTCCCGAAGGAGTGGAAATCCATGTGTCAAATTTGAATTGGTCTTCGTACAGTTCAATGATACGGGCTCCTCTCGTCAACTCTCCATACGCATCCGCACCGGTCACCCGTCCGTATCCCAATGCAATACCTTTATCTATTCCTATAAAATCGTTATCATGGTCATGTCCTACAAATACTCCCATTACATCCCTCATGTCAAGGAAGGAAGCAAACATACCAGAATTGATATTAGCAGAGGCAACTCCACCTTCTTTGTCATTGCCATAAGTTTTCCCGTCACCTCTGATTTCGTTGTATTCAATCAGCGGAATATGGAAAAAGGCCAAAGCAGGAACGGGATTACCACCGTTCTTCTCTGCAAAGTGTTTACTTTGCTTTCTGTACCATTCTATTTGGTCGAAATGAATCCAGTCGTAAGCACCATAGATTTTATTAGGCTGATAGTCGTTGGAATCCATGCAATAGAGCAATGCCTCTACCTGGTCCTTCTTCTCCGGACTATAAATAGAAATCACACAATTACCACATCCCATAATATCTTCAGGGCCTTTTGCCCCACATAGTAGGGAGACTTCAAGAGGAAATCATAGATTTCATTGCGCGTCAAGTATTCTGCATCATGGTTTCCCATCATCACCACAAAAGGCATCTTGGCTTCATTGAAAATATCCACTACACTTTTCCATCCATCCATAGCAGGGTCATCGGTCACCACATCCCCACTCAGTATAGCAATGTCCGGATGTTCGGCTGCCAGGACAGCACGGATAGTAGCTGCCGTTTCGGCACACTTTGCAGAACCCGGCATCCAGTGCAAATCTGTAAACTGTGCTACTACAAACCTGCCATCCTTAAAAAAGAATTGCTTCTGCGCAAAAGCCGTTACCGGCATACAGCCCAACAGTACAACTAAAAGAACAACTATTTTCTTCATAATTTCTTGAGATTAATATATTTCTATTTCATCTATTGCCAACTCACTCTGCAACCCTTCATGAAAATATCCTTTCGGGCACAAGCCACCACTCAATAATTCCAAGCGGACAAATGTAGCTTCCGTTTCGGCAAATGAAAGAGATGCCGGAAAACGGGTGCCTTCCGTCAAGCTAAAATCATAAGTCAGCCGTTTAGTGCCCACCGGAATAAAAGTCTGACCATCCATTGAAACAGAAACACTCATCGCCCTTGCCGGCCATATCTCATTTACCGGCCGCCATAAAGAAGAAAAGGCCACTTCCTTGACTTTTTGAGGTTTCTTCAGTTCCACTACAATCTGTACAGTATCCTGGTAGAAGCTAATCCAGCGACGCATGTCGCGGGCATAGCCACGTCGTCCATCAGTCAGCCCGAAGCCTTTATTCAAGTGTTCCCATCCTGCTTCAGGATTACAAGTATAGTCACATCCGGTTGCCTTGTTTACAGCAAAACTCTTGCGGGTCACTTTCCCTAGCGGCTTACCGCTTCTGTAAACTGCCGAATAAATAGTTGCATCCTCGTCCAACGGTATCGGAGTCTCATAAAGGGAAGATGAAGTGTTGACCGTTGAATCATTTACCGCATAGTAAATATCGGCATCCGGACAGAAGGTGTTCAAAGTCACCTCATAAGTCTGCTGCGACTTGTTCCACGCACCAGCCTGATTGACTTCATAGAAGTTGCGGCAAGCATTCACTCCGCAATAATCCAATCGTTCAAACTCCTTATCCAGCCTACGGGCAAACGACCCGAAGTCCTTATGTTCCGGCTGTGTCCATTGCACCTCTGACATAGCCAGCAAACGAGGGAAAGCCATATATTCAAAATACTCGGGAGTCTGTATGTACTCTCCCCAGATATTGGCTTGTACACCTATTATATAGCTGTTCTTCCGGAGTCAGTTCAGCAGGAAGCGGGTTATAATTGTACACCGTATCCAACGGAAGAAAACCGCCGATAGCCAACGGGGCAAATTCCGGACTTTCCTGGTAGTAATCCAAATAACACTTTTTGCCGGGTGTCATAATGACTTTATGCCGTTGGTGAGCCGCTTCGATACCTCCTTTTTCGCCACGCCATGACATGACGGTAGCATTAGGAGCAAGCCCTCCTTCCAGAATCTCATCCCACCCGATGATGTCACGCCCTTTACTGTTCACAAATTGCTCAATCCGATGGATAAACCAACTTTGCAGAGCTTCTTCGTTGGGCAGACCTTCCCGCTTCATCAAATGCTGGCAATGGACACACTTCTTCCATGCTTTCTTGGGACACTCATCTCCACCAATGTGGATATAATGGCTGGGGAAGAGTTCCATAACTTCGGTCAGCACATTTTGTAAAAATTCAAATGTATGCTCTTTGGGACAATAGACCTCATCAAAAACATCAAAATAATCACGCACCACATAAGTCTTTCCCAATCCGCAAGAAAGTTCCGGATAGGAAGCCAATGCTGCGGATGCATGTCCCGGCATTTCTATTTCGGGAATGACCGTAATGAAACGGTCGGATGCGTACTTCACAATTTCCTTTATTTCTTCCTGCGTATAATAGCCTCTCTTTTCTTTTCCATCGTAACGCCGTGGAAAATAATAATCAGAGTGTCCTATCTGAGTCTGTTTACGATAAGAACCTATTTCAGTCAGTTTCGGGTATTTCTTTATTTCTATTCTCCATCCTTGGTCATCTGTCAGATGAAAATGGAATTTATTCAATTTATAGAATGCCATCAAATCAAGAAACTTCAGCACTTCCTCTTTGGGCAGAAAATTACGTCCTACATCCATCATAGCCCCACGATGAGGGAAACGGGGAGCATCCGTAATGCTGACAGCAGGAATCCTAATCTTTCCTTCGTATTTCCGGTCACCATCATAAATGGCTGCCGGCATGAGCTGCAGCAAAGACTGGACACCATAAAAAAATCCGGCGGCAGTTTCATTGGAAGATATATTTATCCTATCGGAAGAAACCTCCAATGTATAGGCCTCATCGGGCAAGGAATTATCTATAGATAAGCAAATATCGGCCTTTCCCGTTTCCGAAATACCCTTCAGCGTTACAGAAGTGTTTTTCAACGCATCCTCCAAATAATGAAAAACTTTCATCGCGGCTTCCCCGGAAGGGACAGCCACTGTTTTTTCCCCTTGCAGGACATACACTCCCTGCATTGGAGCAAGTTCATTCGGCATGGGTATAATACCATAGTTTGCCGCTACATCATCAGCCACTCTCCCACAAGAGAGAAAAATGAATGACATAGCCAGTAACCAATATCTTATCTTCATAGTATTTGGGATAATAAGTTGGGATATTCCTTGATTGTATTCAGTATCAGTTCACCGAACAAAGTATTTGTCCAGGCAAACCAGGAACGAGTAAAGTCCGCGGCATCCTCCGAATGGAAAGACTCATGCATAAAGCCCGTCCCTCCATCCGTATCACGAAGTTGCTTCAGACAAGCACGTATTTCTTCGGAATCATCCGTTGTAAAAGCCTTCATAATGATGCTCATCGGCCAGATATAATTCAATCCCACATGAGGGCCTCCTACCCCTTCACCGGCTTTTCCTTTAAAGAAATAAGGATTATTGCCGCTCCATATCATTTTACGGGTATTCTGATAAATCGCATCTTTAAAAGAACAATAACCCAGATAAGGCGCAGCCAGCAAACTGGGTACATTGGCATCGTCCATACAAAGCGCGTTACCAAAACCGTCGACCTCAAAGGCATAAATACGTCCACAAACCGGATGATTGAAAGTACCATACCTACGGATAGCTGCATCCACTTCATCTGCCAATGTTATACATTCTCCGGAGAAGTCCTTGTTTCCATAAACTTTATCCTCTATCTCAGCCATGCGCAATGACACAACCGCAAACATATTAGCAGGAATCAGAAAACCGTATTGTGTAGCATCATCTGACGGACGGAAAGAAGAAACGATTAAGCCGACCGGCTTTACCGGTGCTCCCCATCCGTTGTTAATCTGCGAATCTGTAGAGCGGTCGCAATCGCGCGTAAAGCTATAAGGTCCTAAGCCTTGTTTCCTCTGTTGCTCTTTAAAGGTCTTGACCACCAGCAGCATAGCTTTATGCCAATTTTCATCGAACACAGACGTGTCTTCCGTGTATTGCCAATAATGATAAGCCAGACGAATGGGATAGCACAAAGAATCTATCTCCCATTTGCGTTCATGCAGTTCCTTAACCATATGTTGTGTATGGTCGGTTTCCCAATAGCTGCCCAACGGCCCGTCGTTGAAGGCATTGGCATACGGGTCTATCAAGATACATTCAGTCTGTCTGTTGACAAGTCCTGCCACCATCAACTGCAAGTCCTTATCTTTCTTCATCAACGGCAGATAGGGCCATACTTGCGCTGAAGAGTCGCGCAGCCACATGGCATCTATATCACCTGTAATGACGAAGTATCTGGTCTGCCATTCTTCACTCTATATCTGACAGTAGTGTCAAGCGTATTGGGAAAACAGTTCTCGAACATCCAACGCAACTTCTCGTCCTTTATTTTAGGCTTTGCTTCTTCAATAGCAGCATCTACTGCCTTCGAAATGAAGTTCCTTTTGCTTGCAGAAGGACGCAACGAAACATATCTCTGGCTGAAAGTCCCGGATGAAGATAATACGGAAGCGGGCTGAAAGGTCATTGCAGCCAAGGCAAGCCCGCCAGTCTTCAGAAATTGGCGTCTTGACATATTGTTTTTCATGATTGATTTCTTCTTTAATAGGTATGCTTACCGGATGTCACATTTATCTTTTTCTCTTTTCCACCATAGAGTACACACAGTTCAAAATCGATATTGGAATCTACTGTAATACGAAGGTTCATCACTTGCAGAACGGCGTGCTTCAGCTTTTAAGGAGATAAGCTCGACAATGGATCAAGCGTTACGTCGTTCTAAGCCATGTCGAATTAACAGCTTACAACCGTGCCCTGATCCAATGACAGCGGAGCGAAGC
>ENA-OQAA01001325-OQAA01001325.1-human-gut-metagenome-genome-assembly--contig:-NODE-1325-length-12933-cov-3.801499_pt1 | contig 12933 bp, 16 predicted proteins | sample MGYA00242489_ERZ504515 | MGnify/ENA primary metagenome ERZ504515 (study PRJEB26092, sample SAMD00036237) | human gut metagenome | host: Homo sapiens | study: EMG produced TPA metagenomics assembly of...
TCTCTTTCCTGTTCTGCCCGATCAAGTTCAACAAGAATCAACAGTTCTCAAAGGGTGTCCCACTACGGGTACCCTTTTTCTTTTTGTCCTCTGTCCCGATCTGATTTTAGCCCCCTAAATCTTCACGGTTGCCCCACAGAAAACTCTAATATGAGATTGTCCGCATTTTATCAGTATTTTCCAAATCTGTCAAGCGAATTTGTATGCTACGTGTGTGCTACACGTATGTGCTACGCTTCAAAATTGACCACTTTTTTTAGAAAATTTTCAGAATCCAAAACATAAGAAAAACCCCGGAAAATCAAGGTTTTCCGAGGTTTTAATAGTTTTCTGCATTCGATTGAAATTATCGCTTGCTGAACTGCGGAGCGCGACGAGCTGCTTTGAGACCGTATTTCTTACGCTCTTTCATACGAGGATCACGAGTAAGGAATCCAGCTGCTTTAAGAACTGGTCTGTACTCTTTGTCTGCCTCAAGGAGTGCTCTGGAGATACCATGTCTGATAGCACCAGCCTGTCCTGTGTATCCGCCACCATGTACGTTTACAAGTACATCAAATTTTCCTTCTGTCTCGGTAGCAGCCAGTGGCTGACGAACGATAACTTTAAGTGTGTCTAATCCAAAATACTCATCAATGTCTCTTTTATTGATAGTGATTTTACCAGTACCTGGGGTAAGGTAAACTCTTGCTACTGATTTTTTTCTTCTTCCTGTTCCGTAGAATTTTGCGCTAGCCAATGTTTTCTACCTCCTAATTAAAATGTTAAAACTTCCGGTTTCTGAGCCGCATGTTTGTGTTCAGGTCCGGCATAAACGAAAAGTTTTGTGTACATTTCTCTTCCTAATGGTCCTTTTGGAAGCATACCTTTAACTGCCAGCTCAACAACTTTCTCAGGTTTCTTAGCCATCATCTCTTTTAATGTAGTCTCTTTCATTCCACCTACATAATCAGAGTGATTGTAGTAGATCTTCTGATCCATTTTCTTTCCTGTAACTTTAATCTTGTCAGCGTTAACAACGATTACATAATCACCTGTGTCAACGTGTGGTGTAAACTGAGGTTTGTTCTTTCCTCTTAAAACGCTTGCTACGCCAGAAGCCAGACGGCCAAGGGTGCAGCCTTCAGCGTCAACTACATACCATTTTCTCTCGATTTTATCTGGATTAGCCATATAAGTCTGCATGGTTTTACCTCCTGTTATTTATCAACGATTGTTTGTATAAATGCGAATTCTCGCATATGTTAGTAATATGGAAACGATGGTGCAATTACTGCGGAAATGTCCGAAACCGCTGATAAATACCGTCGCCGGGGCTATTGGCTAAAGTATCTCGCACTACGTCACATTGAGTTATTATATTATAAGCCTCCGTTTCTGTCAACCACTTTTTCCCCATATTTCCATCTTTTTTTCAAAAAAGTTTTCCACATTCTTCCTGGATTGCTGATCAGCTTTTCCACAAAGCCTGCTTGCTGTCTCCACCTTATACACGCCCATCCACAACAAGTGTCTTTTAGAACAACGATTTATCCACACTTTAATCAGACATTTTATAAATTTTCTCTGGTATTTTTCTCCGCAATGTGCTATATTAGAAAGAATTTATCCACAGGATACACAGTAACTATTTTATTTTTTCAGGTAACTATTCAGCAAGTACTATTCCGCGGAACATTTTCACTATGAAAGCCCCAGGTGGCAGCTGTGGGAATACCGCAGAAAGGTTCACCTTTCTGTGCATCACAAAGCGCGTAACTGTAAAAGAACTGAACAGTTCCTTTTCTTCTTATATTTGAGGTGAAGTTTTTATGATAACATTTTTATCCCGTTTTTTCATCAAAGATTACAAAGACTACAGCTCCCCCCAGGTTCGCCAGTCTTATGGCATGCTCTGCGGAGCTGTGGGAATTGCCTTGAACATTTTTCTTTTTATAGGAAAATGGCTTGCCGGAATCCTAAGCGGCTCTATTGCCATCACGCGGATGCCTTCAACAACTTATCGGATGCAGGCTCCTCTGTGATCACTCTGGTGGGCTTCAAGCTCTCCGGACAAAAACCGGATACAGAGCATCCCTTTGGACATGGACGCATGGAATATATCTCCGGACTTCTTGTCTCAGTTGCGATTCTGATCATGGGCTTCGAGCTGATCCGCTCCTCCATTGACAAGATCCGCACCCCGGAGCCCATTGAATGCAGCCCGGTTATTATTGCTGTCCTTATTGCATCTATTCTGGTAAAAATATATATGTACTACTATAACCGCACTATCGGTCACAAAATCGACAGTACTGCCATGCAGCTACAGCCGGAGACAGTTTAAGTGACACAGTTTCCACCAGTCTGGTTCTTCTGGCAACTATCATCAGTCAGCTTACCGGACTGGTGCTGGACGGATGGTTCGGTGTTCTGGTTGGCATTTTTATCTTCTATACCGGAATCACTACAATGAAGGATACCATTGATCCCCTTCTCGGACAAGCCCCGGAGAAAAATTTAGTAGAGGAAATCGAAGAGATCGTTCTTGCCCATCCCCTTGTCCACGGCATGCATGACCTGATTGTCCATGACTACGGTCCAGGCAGACTGATTCTTTCCCTCCACGCTGAGGTTCCCGCCCACGGAGATCTGCTGATCATCCACGATGAGATTGACAACATTGAGCATGAGCTTCAGGACAAACTGAATTGTTCTGCCACCATCCACATTGATCCCATTGTTACAGACAACAAGGAGGTCAATGAAATGCGCAGCCAGATTGAAGAAATCACCCGCAATCTGGACCGCCGTCTTTCCATTCACGATTTTCGCATAGTAGAAGGTCCTACCCACACAAACCTGATCTTCGACGTAGCGGTTCCTTTCGAATGCAAACTCACAAACGTAGAGATCACCAATCTCCTCAAAGAGCGCATCCGCAATATGGACGATGGCAACTATTGTGCTGTGATCCAAATCGACAGAGTATATGCATAAAAAATTCTTTTCCCCCATACAAAAAAAGGCTAGTTCTTCCTGCAGCTACATGAAGAACCAGTCTTTTTGTTATTTCGTCCGCACTGCGTCCGCTTTGAAGCACCTTTCCTTATCGAATATTCAAATAAACATCCTCTCTCGTATGAAATCCCCCATCAATGATCACCTTATCCATATTTTCCGCTGTCACCGCAATTGGATCGATTTTATAATAAGGAATGTCATATGTCCCGTCATTGAAAGTTTCTACCGCCTTGTATTCCCCTTCTCCTGAAGTAATATCCTCTCCTTTGCCAAGCGCTACAGCGAACTCTGCCGCCGTATTCGCTTCCAGTTCAATAGCTTATAGACGGTCATTTCCTGTGTACCTTCCACAATCCTCTGACAAGCTGCCAGATCCGCATCCTGAGCCACCACAGCAACCTTCCCTGCCAACCGGTTCTCCGACAATACCTTCACTGCCTGACTTGCCAGATCATCATTTCCGCACATCACTCCTACAATATCTTTTGTAACTTCCAACCCCTGAGTCACATAATTTCCGGCCAGCTCTGCCATCCAGTTATCGCAATATTCCGTATAAACCACATTCAGATTACTGCCTTCAATGGCTTTATTGAACCCCCTCACAACTTCATCCACATTTCTGTCTGTAGGAGATCCATTGATGGCAAAAATATTTCCTCCCTCCGGACAAGCCTGGATCAGCGCCTCTCCCATAAGGTTCCAACCTTTTCATTATCAATGGTAATATACAGATCTGCATTAACATTTTCCACAATGCGGTCATAGCAGATTATATAAATCCCCATTTCCCGGGCTTCCTTCAGCACATCATACAGAGCATTTCCATCAATAGGGATCACCACGATCACATCCATCTTTTTCTTAATGAAATACTCTATCTGGGAGATCTGCTCTTCCACAACGCCTCCGGCCACCTGCACATTCACCTCAGCCCCAAGGCTCTGGGCAGTAGAAACAAACATATCCCGGTCCCGCAGCCATCTCTCAATTACAAAAGAGTCAAAGCTAAGCCCGATCTGCAGCTTATCTTCCTCTTTTGCTTCTTCCTTCTGCGGCTCCTGAGGCTTACTTCCGCAGCCTGCTGCCAATGCAGCTGCCAGGATCAAAACCAGCGACAAGATCAGCCAACGACACTTCTCATTTTCCATACCTCGCTTTATACTCACTTGGAGTCATATCCATCTGCTTCTTAAAAATCCTGCTGAAATAATTTGGATCTGAATAGCCGCTCTGGATTCCCGCTTCCTTTACGCTCACATTTTCATCCACCAGAAGCTCTTTGGCTTTATCGATCCGGACTCTGGTCAGATACTCAATAAAATTCTCCCCAGTCTCCTCCTTAAAAATCTTGCTGAAATAATAAGGACTGATATTCACCTGGCTGGATACATCATCCAGAGAAATATCCCTGCTGTAATTTTCCTGAATATAAAGCATGGCCTTCTTTACCGCGGAATTAGACTGATCTTCCTTCTGATCCCGGATTGCCCGGCATACATTTACCATCTTTTCCTGAAACCATTTACGAAGATCCTCATAAGTAGAAAGCGACATGGCAGTATCCAAATAGTCTCTGCGGTAACTAAATCCATAATTGATCGCGCCGCTTTCAAAAGCAATCTTCTCTCCCCAGATAATAAACTCCAGTATTTTCAGGCGGATATTATTCATATCCTGTGAATAATGCTCCACCATCCAGTCACAGAAGAAGTTCACCTCCTGGAGCATACCCTCTTCATTTCCTTCCTCAAGGCAGCGGAACATCCGCTTCTCATCATTGCCGGGAAAAGCCTCGTCATAGACACCATTCTGGGAAAGATCCTCTATATGAATTACCCGGCTCAGGCTTCCGTTTAATGCCCGGAGTGCTTCACGGTAAGATCTCTCAAGCTCTTCCATTTCCCATACTCTTCCAATTCCCACACGGAATTTTGCATCCAGTCTGCCTTCCAGCCTTGCCACCAGTTCTCTTGCCTTTTCCACCAGATCAATGCGGTCTTCATAAGGATTCTGAAAAATTTCACAAGGTACTACTACAGGGATACGATTGGACATAATATTTCCAACCACACAAGGAAAAGCAGACTTCACCACATCCCGGAATTCCGGATAAAAGCTCTGGGCTTTCACATTCATTCCAACCGGGCTTACCAGTCTTCCATTTTCATAGCTTTGTCCAAACTGCACCACCATAACATAACCCTGGCTGTATTCAATATCAAGAAGCTGCTGGTAATAATCTGCTGCTGCCATCTCTTTCTGGAAAAGAAGAGAATTTACATAACCAGATTCCACAACCGGGATAACTGTCTCCAGCTTTTCCTGGATTTTCAACAGATTACTTCTCTGATCACGCACCTTATCCACCTTTGCTGTCGCTTCTTCCACCACAGAAATAATCTTACTTTTCGAAATCGGTTTCGTAAGATACTGTTCCACACCAAGATTAATGGCTTCTTTAGCGTAATCAAATTTGTCATATGCGGAAACCACATAAAACAAGGCGGAATTGTTGAACTTCCGGATTTCCCGCATGGCCTGGATTCCGTTAATTCCAGGCATGTGAATATCCATAAACACAATATCCGGGTGAAAAGTCTCCGCCTTCTCGATTACCGCCCTTCCTGTTTTCGCAGTTTCCACACTGCATTTATCTCCGAATTCAGCCAGAATCACTCCTTTAAAAGCCTCCAGCATAAGTCCTTCATCATCTGCTATCAGAATACGGTACATTTTTTTGCTCCCCTTTATTCAGCCTCTGTTCACTGCTCATTGCAGCATACTCCGTGCTATCACTTTTTACTCATTCACTGGTACCTTCAACCTCCACCGGTAAGGTGATATGCACACTGGTTCCAAGTCCCAGACCATCACTTTCTATGGTAAGAAGACCTTTTTGTTTATAATACAGTTCCAATCTGTCAATTACATTTCCTACTGCTATACCTGTAGAATAACGGTCCTCTCCATTATTTCGTGCTTTCCCTGCCATAACAGACCTGATCATCTCCTGTGTCATTCCGGCGCCATTATCACTGACTGTGATTTCCAGATCATCTCCATCCTTGTGAATAGACATTCTGATTTTTCCAGTTTCCATACAGTCGTGGATTCCATGTTGCACTGCATTTTCCACCAGAGGCTGCAAAATCATACTTGGAATCCTGAAATTCCCGATTCCCTCATCCACATCTTTTTCATAATTGATATCTCCGGCAAATCGGACATTTAAAATATAAATATAATTGTCAACTGCATCCACCTCTTCCCAGAGAAGTGCGTCATCCTCCATTTTCCGTACATTATATCGAAAAAAGTCTGCCATCTTTTCCAGAAAAACACCAGTACGCTCTGCATCCTCCAGCATGGCAAGCTGGGCACCAGCATTCAGACAGTTAAACAGGAAATGAGGATTGATCTGAGCCTGAAGATACTTCAGCTGTGCTTCCTTCAGATGGGTCTCCATAAGAAGCTCCCTCTCCTTCATCTGAGCCTGCTTCTCTATACTTTCACGCTGTTGTTTAATATGAATGCGTATGCTGTCCAGCATCTGATTAAAGCTCCGTGTTACCACGCCAACCTCATCCTCGCAGACAACAGGCAGATTGGCACATTCAGATTTCCCAGGGCAACCTCATGAGCAGTACTGGAAAGCTGGGTCAGCGGCCGGATCATGGATTGCACAAACAGAATGATAATAGCCACGCCTACTGCTGCCACAATGAAAATAACCACCAACGCCAGCCGATACAGTACATCCATAGAAGAAAGCAGGAGCTGGTAATTGGAGGAATTCATCCGGAAACGCAGATTATTCAGCTTGTAAATATAAGAATTGATATATTTATAAAGCTGCAGTTCTTTTTCATAAGAAGCCTTGTACTTCTCAATATTTCTGCCTCGCTTGGCTGAACAGTCTCGCTGGTCTGATTCAGATAGCTTTCTGACATTCTGCGTATATTTTTTTCCAGCATTTTTACTTCATTGTCCACATTCCGGTCATTCAGCTTATCCAGAAGCTCCCGGTAATCCTGCTCATAGCGATAGTAATTTTCCAGAGCCTTGGTTCCCTTTATATTCAGATATTCGTAAACCGTTCCTTCCAGCTTGTTTAAGGTATCCGAGAGATCATTAATCGCTGCATTGCTGGAAAAAACAGCATCAATCCGGTCTACACCGGTATGGATCTGTTCAAAGATAAAAAATTGATGCATACTACAAACACCATGACAAGGGCCATAACAAAGCTTAATCTTGTCTGTATGGAATTCTGGACGGAAAGGCTTCCTTTTCTCTCTCTCATTTAATTCCCCTCCGTTCTGTAAGCACCAACATTGCTTCTGGTGATCACATGCTGACCCACACTGTAATAGTTGCTGGTATGTCCCAAGGAGGAAAACTCTTCCAGGCATTCACGCTGTATCTTCCGATTTCATCCATATCCAGAGCGATAGCTGAAGAAATAATCCCTTTGCTGATACCATCCAGAATTACATCGGAATAATAAAAACCAACTACATCCACATTTCCAACCTGGTTATAGTCAACCAGAGCCTGGTAAACGCACTCTGTCACAACCTCGTCCATGCACACCAGCACATCTGGCAGGTTCTCCTCGCTTACAAAAATATCCCGGACAAATTCCTCTGTATCAAAGCCAGAGCTGCTGTCAATGTTGTATTCTGAAATCGTTACGGTCTGATAATCCTTCTTTTTTTTCTCCAGTTCTTTTTTAATCTGGTAATAGATCAGATTGGTCTCCTGTGTCTTGGACTGGGAATTTGCCAAAAGAAGGACCTGCGTATTCTCATGTTCCTTTAAAAGTCCAAGGATCTGTTCCGTGTAAGCATTTCCCAGCTGATAACTATTCAGTCCAACAAAGCTGATTCTGGCACTGGAGGAATCATCTGTCAGCACCGTAACTACCGGAATATCCGCATCTGAGGCTTCCTGGATCAGTTCCTGCTCTTCATCGCTTCCATCAGCTTCCAGAATGATCCCGTCCACCTGGGAGGCAATTCCAATACGCAGATAATCCGCCTGATTATAATTGGAATCGTGCCCGGGCTCGATCAATTCCAGATAAGCATCTGCATCCTTTGCCGCCTGGCTGGCGCTTTCATAGATAGAATCCCACATCAGGGTATTTTCCGCTCCTGCTATCATCAGATAATGTTTTGCGTAGCTGGATGCACCCTCGCCTTCACCAAGATCCACCTGATCCAGTTTTTTCTGGAAATAAATCCAGATTCCAGAGAGAAATAACATACAGCCTACTATAATAAAAAAAACAGTCAATGTGGATTTTTTCATAATTAATAAGTTCCTTTATTGCCCGCGCTTTTGCCTGTAGGCAAACCGCCATTTTATTATAAAATAAATATGCTTTCAAACATCTACAGTTTACCATATTTGCATGCTATATGCAAAAGAAGCCATTGCATTTCTGCAACAGCTCCTTTCTGATTACTGTTTACTGCACTCTCAGCAGTTTTTGGCAATTATTTAGTTGGATTTTCTATTAGAGATAACATCAAATACAACTGCGATCAGAAGTACGGCACCTTTTACAACATACTGCAGGAATCACCGATACCCATGATTGACATACCCATGTTGATAACACCAAGGAGAAGAGCACCGATTACAACACCGCCTACAGTACCACTTCCACCGTATGCAGAAGCACCACCGATGAAACAGGAACCGATTGCATCCATCTCGAAGGATGTACCTGTACTACCATTTACAGAACCTACACGTGCTGCGCAGAGAAGACCGGCAAGACCAGCAAGTAAGCCCATGTTTGCATATGCAATGAAATAAACCTTATTTGTATCGATACCGGAAAGCTGTGTTGCTTTCTCGTTACCGCCGATTGCGTAGAAGTAACGTCCAAACGCTGTCTTGGATGTGATGAAGTTGTAGATCATGCAGATTGCAACTACCCATACAAGCATTACGGAGATACCTTTGTACTGATACAATTTGTAGCAATACCACAGAATAACAACTGCAATCACGGCTGCTCTGCTGTAATCAGAAGCTGCTGTATTCTGGCGATAACCTTTTTTCGCTTTGTTTGCTCTGGAACGCATGGTAGAGAAAATAATGTAGCATGCGATCAGAACACCAACGATCAGTGCGGAATATTTCTTTCCATCATCAAGTCCCGGAATGTTAATGTAGGATGTAAATACATTCAGGAAAGATTTGTTCTGGATAGATACTGTCTTATTATCCAGTACCAGACGTCCAAATCCACGGAAAATGAACATGCCGGCAAGTGTTGTGATAAATGGAGGAATTCTCTTATAACCAATCCAGTAGCCCTGCCATACACCAACCAGAAGGCCGATTACCAGGCAAAGGAGAATGGTGATAAATGGATTGAAGCCCTTGCTGCCGATCAGGACAGCTGCAACACCACCAACGAAGCAGATAACAGATCCAACAGAAAGATCGATGTTACCACCAGTTAAGATACAGAGTAACATACCACATGCAAGAACCAGTACGTATCCGTTCTGGAGCATAAGGTTTGACATGTTCTGTGCGAAAAGAAGTCGTCCATCAGTCAGAGCACAGAACAGGATAAATACGATTACAAGTGCAATAACCATCGTATATTTTCTTAAAAAATCCTTGATTTTGGAATTCATAGTGTTTTCCCCTTTCATTATTTCTTCTGATTCTGCATGATATGTGCCATGATGCCTTCCTGGGTTGCTTCTTTCGCATCCAGCTCACCGGCCATCTTGCCTTCATTCATAATGTAAACCCGGTCGCACATACCAAGGATTTCAGGCATTTCAGAGGAAATCATGATTACAGATTTTCCCTGTTCCACCATCTGATTGATCAGACAGTAAATATCATATTTTGCACCTACGTCGATACCACGGGTAGGTTCGTCCAGAATCAAAATATCCGGTTCTGTAAACATCCACTTTCCAAGAAGGGCTTTCTGCTGGTTACCACCAGACAGGTTACCAATACGCTGTTCATTGGAAGGTGTTTTCGTTCCCATTTCTTTTGTCATCTGCTCCGCCAGCTGTACTCAAGGTCCGTGTTGATAATTCCATTATCACAGACTTTGTTCAGACGGGCAAGAGTTGTATTGAAACGAATGGACTCATCAAGGATCAGTCCGTTTGTCTTACGGTCCTCAGTTACATATGCAAGACCATGCTGGATGGCTGCACGAGGATCTTTCAAATCTACTTTTTCACCCTTTATGTACAATTCTCCGGAAATTGCACTTCCATAGCTCTTACCGAAGATGGACATTGCCAGCTCTGTACGGCCTGCACCCTGCAGTCCTGAGAAACCAACAACCTCACCTTTATGTACTTTAAAGGAAATATTGTCGTCTACTATTTTTTCCGGATACAGAGGATGATGAACCGTCCAGTTCTTTACCTCCAGCATCACTTCTTTACTTACATTGTGCTCACGTTTCGGATAACGATCTTCCATAGGACGTCCAACCATTCCTTTGATGATCCTGTCCTCGCTTAAGTCATCCACGCCTTTTGTAAGTGTCTCGATTGTGCTTCCGTCTCGAAGAATGGTACAACGGTCTGCACAGTAAATGATCTCATTCAGTTTGTGTGTGATAATAATAGATGTCAGTCCCTGTTTCTTAAATTCCATAAGCAGGTCCAGAAGCATCTTTGCATCTTCATCATTCAGGGATGAAGTCGGCTCATCCAGGATGAGCAGTTTAACATCTTTTGAAAAAGCTTTCGCAATTTCTACCAGCTGCTGTTTGCCGGTTCCGATATCTTTGATCAGGGTCTGGGCAGATTCATGAAGACCTACCTGAGCCATATGTTTCTCAGCCTCGCTGTATGTTTTATCCCAGTCGATGGCTCCTCTTTTATTTTTGATCTCGTTTCCGAGAAACATGTTTTCACCGATGGAAAGCAGTGGGATCAATGCAAGCTCCTGGTGAATAATAACGATACCTTTTGCCTCGCTGTCATTAAGCTTTTTAAACTTACACTCTTCACCCTCGTAGGTAACCGTTCCAGTATAGCTGCCGTATGGATACTGACCACTTAATACGTTCATCAATGTGGACTTTCCCGCACCGTTCTCACCGATCAGCGCATGAATCTCGCCACGCTGAACTTCAAGGTTAACGTTATCCAAAGCTTTGACACCGGGGAATTCCTTCGTAATGTGTTCCATTACTAAAATATTGTCAGCCAAAATGGCGCCCCCTTTCCCATAAAACAGGCGGGGCTTTTCACCCCGCCCACATTTAAACCTTTATTTTTGATTTGTATGACGTTTTCGTTCAGCCTTCATTAGTTTGCCGGATGAAGATATCCGTCATCATCCATTGTGTAGTATCCTGGGTCAACCAGTGCTTCCTGAAGGTTGTCTTTTGTTACAACTGTAGGAACCAGAAGGAAGGATGGGCATTTGTTGCCTTCAGATGTCTCATAGGACTCTGTATCATATGCACACTCGAAATCCCAACCAGATTTTTCAATCAGGGACTCATCAACTGTATCACCAGCCAGCATTGCTTTTGCAAGGTCAAGTGTTACGACTGCTTCATTAGCAACTGCTTTGTAAACGGTCATGGACTGTTTTCCGTCAACGATGTTTGCAAGGTTTGCTTCATCACCATCCTGTCCTGTGATCAGAACTGTGTTATCACCAGCATAGTCAGACTCGATTGCCTGTGTTACACCAAGTGCTGTGGAGTCGTTGGAGCAAAGAGCTACATCAAGCTGTGTTCCGTCTGCATAGTAGGATGCCAGAATATTCTGCATTCTTTCAAGTGCTGTCTGGGTATCCCATGCAGGTGTTGCAACAGAATCAAAATCAGTCTGTCCGGAAACTACATTTAAGGTTCCTGCATCAATGTATGGTTTTAATACATCAAATGCACCATTGAAGAAGTATCCGGCATTGTTATCAGCAGGATCACCAGCTGTAAACTCGATATTGTATGTCTTGTCTCCGGCATTGTCCAGATCCAGAGTATCTACTACGTACTGTCCCTGAAGGGTACCTACTGTGTAGTTATCAAAAGAAATATAATAGGAAACAGCGTCGGACTTGATCAGACGGTCATAGGAAATAACCGGGATTCCTGCATCTGCTGCTTCATCCATAACTGTATTAAGAGCCTCGCCATCGATAGCTGCTACAACTAACAGGTTAACTCCGTCGGAAATCAGGTTCTGGATATCGTTTACCTGACGGTCTGTCTCGTTGTCAGAGTATGTAAGCTCTACTTCATATCCAGCATCTTCGAACTGTTTCTGCAGATAAGAACCATCACGATTCCAACGCTCCAGAGACTGTGTAGGCATTGAAATACCGATCTTTCCGCCTTCTGCTCCATCTTCTGCCATTACCGGAACTGCAAGTGAACCAACTGCCATTGCTGCTACCATTGCCATTGCTACTTTTCTCTTCATGAAAAAACCTCCCGTATCATTTTTATTTGCTATGTTCTATAGCTTTTTGATGGGATTATAATATCATATCGGTACTCTGTGTAAAATGGACTAATTTTGGATTGCTCTTTCAATTTTTGTGTTATGATATGCACAAATTGTGCTGGACTGGACATTTTTGTTGTGGAATAGTGCTAGATTGTAATTATGTGCTATTGACATTTTTAAGATATGAAGTGTTATAGAATTCCCGAATGTGATTTTACTATTTAATGTGTTGGTCATTATCCCGGACGCGATTTCACAATGTATATTCACCGCCGCGCGTCGCAACGTTCCGGCAAGCTAATGACAAACTACGACTAAGACGCTCAGGAGAGCCTTCGCGCCTAAGTCTCCGTAAGTCATGGATCTCGCCTCCACTAAAACCGCTCCTGAAATGCGCGGCTTGCGAATATACATTGCAAAATCGCTGGTTACTGGAAAGGGAAGAAAGAAACAGTAA
>ENA-OQAA01001326-OQAA01001326.1-human-gut-metagenome-genome-assembly--contig:-NODE-1326-length-12933-cov-1.815087_pt1 | contig 12933 bp, 11 predicted proteins | sample MGYA00242489_ERZ504515 | MGnify/ENA primary metagenome ERZ504515 (study PRJEB26092, sample SAMD00036237) | human gut metagenome | host: Homo sapiens | study: EMG produced TPA metagenomics assembly of...
TTGAAAGAGAAGGATTCAAGAAATATCAGATACGAAATACAGACCAGGCAGAAGCAGTGGCAGCGCTAGATGGTTTGATTTGCCTTGGAACATTCAGTAAGTCCATGGTTGATCACATTGCATCATTTGGTAAGCCGGTGGTTCTTGTGGATGCCGCAGCAAAGAGAGAAATCTGGGATTCGATTGTCACAGATACAAAAAGGTCTGTCCATAAGGTACTCGATTGCTTTTTGAAATATGGTCATCAGAAAATTGCATTTATTGGTGGGGATGAAGTTGATTCCGATGGAAATGAAGTAATCGATGAGAGACTAATTGCCTATCAGACATATATGCAGGAGAAGGGATTGTTTCAGGAGAGTTATATTAAGATTGGAGGCTATACTCCAAAACATGGCTATCGTCTGATGAAGGAGTTGCTGGAATTAGAAGATCGTCCGACAGCGATCTTTGCAGCCAATGATTCTCTGGCAGTTGGATGCTACAAAGCGGTGCAGGAGAAGGGGCTTCATATTCCGGAAGATATTAGTATCATTGGCTTTAATGATATTTCAATGGCAAAATATATGATTCCACCATTGTCGACAGTGCATGTTTATATGAAATTCATGGGAGAACAAGCTGTGACTCTTCTGGCAGAGAGAATCAGCACAGAGAGAGAGATTAGTATGCATATATCTATTCCGGCAGAGCTTGTGCTTCGGGATAGTGTGGGAAAAAATAAAGCGGTTTTGTAAAATGTGCAGTGGAGAGAGAATGAGGAAGAGTAAAGAAGAGTGAAGAAGGTAGAATGTATGAATGAAAAATTTTAGTAGCAACATTATATGAATAATCAGTATCTGGTTATGAAGAGCCGGTACAAAATGTAGTAGAAGCACAGATGAGTGATTGTGTAGATGAGATTAGGCGAGACGAGATGAGTAATCTGATCTGTGTGATCAATCCGGAAGCAGAAAAACGGATCATGCTTTCTGCGCATGCCGATGAGATTGGTCTTATGATTTCTAATATTACAGAAGATGGTAGGATTCAGGTGATTGACCGTGGTGGAATCATTCTGGGAACGTATCTTGGACAGCAAGTTCAGATTAAGACTGCAAATGGAATCATCTACGGTGCGGTTGAAGCTTGCCGGGAGTTAACAAAGAAAAGTGACCTAAAAACATCAGATTTTCGGATTGATATTGGAGCGAAGGATAGAGAGGATGCTCTTCGTTATGTAAGCCTCGGAGATCCGGTCGTTCTTGATACACAGATTCGCAGAATGGCAAATGGAAGAATCACTGCGAGAGCGTTGGATGACAGAATTGGTGTATTTATTATCATGGAAGCATTGAGAAAAGCGAAAGAGAGAGGATGCAAGGCGGGGGTCTATGCGGCATCGACAGTTGGAGAAGAGACGACAAAGAGTGGTGCTTATTGGACAAGCACAAGAATCCGTCCGAACCTGGCAGTAGTTGTTGATGTGACATATACAAGCGATTATGAAGGAATGAATCCGGCAGATGCAGGAACTGTTGTGCTTGGCGGGGGACCGGTATTGTGCAACAGCCCAATTGTTGTTAAGAAATTGAATGAACAGATGAAAGCCTGCGCGGAAAAAGCTGGAATTGAAGTGCAGATTGAGGCAGCAAGTCGTTTGAGTTATACGGATGGGGATAAGATTCATTTCTCAAATCAGGGGGTTCCGACGGTGCTGGTATCGATTTCCGCTGCGGTATATGCATACGCCGGCGGAAGTTGCAGATCTGAAAGATGTACAGGGCTGCATTGATCTGATTGCAGAATTTTTATTGGCACAAAGTGCAGAGAAAAACTAATCTGAAGAAAGAGAAAGTAAGAAGAGAAAACAGAATAAGAGAGCTTTTGAAAAGAAAATGATATGCTCCCTTCCGGCAGATAAGGAACAGCCAAGCTTATCGCCGGGAAGGGAGCATGTTTTTTTATTACATGGAAAATCTCGCTTACGAGATTCTTTGTTTATAGAAGAGTATTCTATGTGTCTGCCATCTGAGATAAGTATTCCATCGCGCGCAGCAGTTCTTCTTTTTGTTCCGGAAGTCTTCCGCGCAGCGTGTAAGTGTTTAAAACAGTCGTATCTTCAAAGAGACAATCTTTTACTGTGAGATTTTCAAGAAGCAGATACTCTTCTCTGAGTATTTCTTCAGGTGTCATTGGATCAAAATGTCCTCGTTTACTCTCGCGGTACAGAGGAGTACCCGGGAACAGGTGAAGCTTCAGACACCAGATATCTTTTGGATGGATCGTATTTAAAAATTTTGCAGTTTCAATTGCGTGAAGTCTCGAGAACGTGCGACCTCCAAGACCGAGAATGACGGTGACATAATATCCGATCCCGGCACGATCCAGCATGTGAAAACCTTTGCGCATATCGGCAGAAGTTACACCTTTATTCATTACATCAAGAATTGGATCGCTGCCGGACTCCAGACCAAGATGCAGGTCAGAGAGTCCGGCTTTTTTGAGTAGTTCCAGTTCCTCAGGAGTCTTTCGAAGTACATCGTCAATGCGCGAATACATTGCAAATTCTTTTACTTGTGGCATGTAGGTCCGTACAAGGGAGAACAGGCGCAGCAGGCGCTCACTCTCGATGACAAATGCATTTTCTCCAAGGAAAAAGACACGGGGATTCTCGGGTTGGAGTTTTGAAAGTATTTTTAGATTTTCCTCGATTTTTTCATCGGAGTGAAGGGAAAATGTATCTTTGGCAAAGTCGCAGAACCGGCATTTTCCCCAGCTGCATCCGAGCGCTACTTCCAGCGGGGCAGACCGTTCTTCCCAAGGAGGAAGGTAAATGGTATCGTGTGTATAGATTGATGCGTATAATTCTTCACGTGTCATAGAAGAACACCTTCTTTCCAGATTCTGGGAATGATTAGTATCCATAAGAGCCGTCTAAAGATTCATCGTGTGCAATCCATTCTTCCACGTCGATGACCCGGTAGTCATCTTTGGTGTCGCGGATGTATACTTTGTCAATTCCGGCATTGATGATCATTTTTTTGCACATGGAACAACTGTTAGAATTTTCGACATAGTCGTTCGTCTTCATATCGATTCCGGTAAGATATAAAGAACTTCCAATCATTTTATCGCGGGAGGCGCTGATGATCGCGTTGGCTTCTGCGTGTACACTGCGGCATAATTCGTAGCGTTCGCCTCTTGGGATTTTTAATTTTTCACGGATACACATATTGATATCTGTGCAATTTTTTCGGCCACGAGGGGCACCGGCATATCCGGTGGAGATCACTTCATCGTTTTTTACGATGACTGCGCCATAGTGTTTTCGCAGACAGGTACAGCGCTGAGATACCATTTCTGCAAGGTCAAGGTAGTAGTTGATTTTATCACGTCTCATATTAGTTTCCTCTCTTAAATGATAAAGTGTTCTATAAAAATCTGGGTAGGAGACATCCACACAAGAACTGTTTTGGATAGTGGTTGTTCCGTCTGCGACCAGTGCTGCAATCGAAAATGCCATGGCAATCCGATGATCGAAATAGCTGTCTATCACAGCACCGTGAAGGGGTGTCTTTCCACGGATGATCATACCATCGTCAGTTGGTGTGACATCTGCCCCCATTTTCTTTAAATTTTCTGTCACGGTGTCAATACGGTTCGTTTCTTTGACTTTCAGTTCGGCAGCATCCCGGATGATAGTTGTCCCTTCCGCGCAGGCAGCAAGAACAGCGATCATCGGGATTTCATCAATGAGTGTCGGAATCTGGGAACCTCAATGACGGTGCCGTGAAGTTCGCTTGTGCGGATAAGGAGATCAGCAGTAGGTTCTCCGCCGTCATTGGTCTTGGAAAGGTAGGTGATATCTGCTCCCATAGCCTCGCAGACAGATAAGATCCCGGCGCGTGTCGGATTGATTCCGACATTTTTTATAACAATCTCGGAGTGTGGGACAAGCAGTCCGGCAGCGATAAAGTACGCTGCGGAAGAAATGTCGCCAGGTACAAAAATTTTCTGACCAAAAAGTTCGTTGCATGGCCGGATCATAGAAACAGCTCCGGCATCTGTTTTTGTGCTTGTAAGCTCCGCACCGAATGCCCGCAGCAGACGTTCGGTATGGTCACGAGACAGTTCCGGCTCTGTTACGGATGTCTCACTGTCTGCATATAGACCGGCAAGAAGTATGGCAGATTTTACCTGCGCAGAGGCAATGTTGGAAGAGTAAGAGATCCCATGCAAGTCAGCAGGGCGGATTCGAAGAGGGGCACACCCATTGCCGGAAAGACTTGTGATGTCTGCTCCCATCATGGAGAGTGGGGTAATGATCCGACCCATCGGTCTTGTGTTGAGAGAAGCATCTCCGGAAAGTGTCGTCTCAAAAGGCTGTCCGGCTAGGATACCGGAAATCAGTCTTGTCGTTGTGCCGCTATTCTTTGTATCCAGGGCAGAAGATGGACGGCGAAGTCCACGGAGTCCTTTTCCGTGGACAAGCACGGTATCTTGATTATTTTCGATAGAAATTCCCATTTGTGCAAAGCAATCGATGGTGGCAAGGCAATCTGCCCCTTGAAGAAATCCGTGGATTTCTGTCAGACCATTTGCAAGTGCTCCAAACATCACCGCACGGTGAGAGATAGATTTATCTCCCGGAATAGTAACGGTTCCTCGTAGTTTTGTTGTAGGTTTAAGTTCCATTGTAAATCCTTTCTGAAAGAAAATGTTTCAAAAATTTTAGGTATGAATCTGAGTGAAAAAGGAGAAGTGCGTTTCTCCATACCAAGTATTATCTTTCGTATACAATATAGCGATACTTCTGAAGAAGTTTCACCGCTTTCTGTGAGGAGAGTTCTTCGTAAAATTCAATGCGAAGAACACCTTCTTCAAACTCTCGGTTGTGAATGATTCCGATATTTTTTATACTGATATGGTTGGAAGCGAGGATGGTTGCAATGGTTGCAATTCCGCCGGCTTCGTCAATAATATCACAGTAAATAACGAATTCCTTTTTGATACAGCCAAAGGAACTGTCCGGAATAGAATTCCTGTAGTTGTTTGCGCGGTCAAAGAAGTCATAAAGCTGCTCGGTATTACAGGTTTCTACAGACTTTTTTGTCTCAATCAGGAGATGAATATAAGCATCCAGAATCTCAGAAATCTGTTTGTGATTCTTTAGACAAATATGCTGCCACATAGTAGGAGAAGATGAGGCAATTCGCGTAATATCCTTAAATCCTCCGGCGGCAAGCAGTTTCATATATTCATTTGCCGTATCCGTCTGTTCTACAAAATTTACTAGACCAGAAGCAATGATATGGGGCAGATGGCTGATCGTTCCGGTGACAAAATCATGCTCCTTGGCATTCATAATAATCGGGATTGCTTTCAAGGAGGCGATGAAATCTTTGTAAGCAGTTACTTTCTCCTGCGAGACTTTTTTCTGACGGAGTCAGGACAAAATATGCATTTTCAATTAGAATTGCTTTTGCATTTGCAAATCCGCTCTTTTCAGAACCGGCCATCGGATGTCCGCCGATAAAATATTCTTCCAGCTCGAGCTTTTTGACTGCTTCTGGATAGAATTCTTTACGCTGCCGACATCTGTCAGAATACAGCCTTCGTGCAGATAGGTTTTCAATTGTGCCAAATAGGCATTGTTATAGGCGACAGGAGCACATAGAAACAGATATGTGCAGTTGCAAAAGCTGTCGTTGATCGAAGAACATGCGGTGTCGATGATGCCTTCCTGGGCAGCGAGTGCCAGTGTTTCTTTTTGCTTATCAAATGCGACCAGTTCAAAGTCCGGATAGTATTGCCGGATTGCCTTTGCGATCGATCCTCCAATCAGTCCAAGTCCGATAAAACCAATTTTTTCTTTCATATTTCATATGTCCTTCCAGTATATATCAATCAGAAAATTTTATATGAATTATTGTAAGCTATTTTTTCATATTTGTCAAAGCTATGATGCTTTAAAGTGAAAAGAATATATTGTATAAAATTTGTATAAATTACATAAAAGAGTTGTAATTTATATATTTTTTTAGTACAATATACACATGACAAAAACGTGCTAGAAGGAGGCAGCAATATGAAGGTTTACAGAACGGATGAAATTAGAAATGTCGTGTTACTTGGACATGGCGGCAGTGGAAAAACAAGCTTAGTGGAAGCGATGGCTTTCGTATCAGGGGTGACCAACCGTATGGGAAAGATTTCTGATCACAATACGCTCAGCGATTTTGATAAAGAAGAGCAGAAGAGAGAATTTTCCATCCATACAACGTTATATCCGATTGAATGGGAAAAGGCAAAGATCAATGTGCTTGATACTCCGGGATATTTCGACTTTGTCGGGGAAGTAGAAGAGGCGGTCAGTGCAGCGGATGCGGCTGTCATTGTTGTATCAGGAAAAGCAGGTGTGGAAGTCGGAACAGAAAAGGCATGGGAGCTCTGTGATAAGTATAATCTGCCTCGTATGGTCTATGTGACGGAGATGGATATGGATGATGCGAGTTTCCGTAATGTTGTGGAAGAATTGACAGCGAGATATGGAAAGGTTATTGCACCGCATTTCCAGCCGATCAGAGAGAACGAACAGCTGGTAGGATATGTCAATGTCATCAAGAATGCAGCAAGAAGATATACAGGCATTGGACAGCGAGAAGAATGTGAGATTCCAGATTATTGTCTGCCAAACCTTAAAATATACAGAGACACATTGTTAGAGACAGTTGCCGAGACAAGTGAAGACTTGATGGAGCGTTACTTTGCAGGAGAAGAATTTTCCGTAGAAGAAATTCGTTCTGCGCTTAGAGTAAATGTGATGGATGGAAGTATTGTTCCGGTTGGAATGGGATCCAATACGATGGCACAGGGAGTGGCCAACCTTCTGTCAGATATCGTAAGGTTTTCCCAAGCCGGATAAGAGAGAGTGTGTTGGATTTAACCGTACGACAAAGGCAATCTATGAAGCAAATTATGACTTTGCAAAGGCAAAGACAGCCTATGTCTTCAAGACCATGGTGGATCCTTTTATCGGAAAATATTCGTTTGTCAAAGTATGCTCTGGTGTTTTAAAAGGAGAGGACGTTCTGTATAATACGAGTACAGATGCAGAAGAAAAGCCAGGAAAATTATATACCATGCAGGGAAATAAGCCGGTAGAAGTGCAGGAGCTGCATGCGGGAGATATCGGTGCCATCGCAAAATTAAGTGCGACTAGAACCGGAGACACGCTTGCCACTAAGAATACGCAGGTTGTATATCCAAAGACAGATCATTCTGTTCCGTATACATATATGAAATATGTTGTAAAATCGAAAGGAGACGAGGATAAAGTATCTCAGGCGCTGGCAAAGATCATGGCAGAAGATGTGACTGTCAAGGTAGTTAACGACAGTGAAAATCATCAGACACTTCTCTATGGTATGGGTGAGCAACATTTGGAAGTCATCGTCAGCGAACTGGCAAACCGCTATAAAGTAGAGGTTACGCTGGAGACACCGAAAGTTGCATTCCGTGAGACGATCCGTAGGACTTCCGATATCGATACAAAATATAAGAAACAGTCCGGTGGACATGGTCAGTATGGACATGTCAAGATGAAATTTGAACCATCAGGCGACCTGGAGACACCATATATTTTTGAGGAGACAGTCGTAGGGGGAGCAGTTCCGAAGAATTATTTCCCGGCAGTCGAAAAAGGTCTTCAGGAATCTGTAGGCAAGGGACCTCTTGCAGGATATCCGGTAGTCGGTGTGAAAGCAACGCTGTATGATGGATCTTATCATCCGGTTGACTCCTCTGAGATGGCATTCAAGACTGCGACCATGCAGGCGTTTAAGAAAGGAATCATGGAGGCTTCTCCGGTTCTCTTAGAGCTATTGCAACATTGAAAGTGACTGTGCCGGATGAGTACACTGGGGACGTCATGGGAGATTTGAACAAACGTCGCGGACGTGTACTCGGAATGACACCAGTGCAGGGTGGAAAACAGATCATCGAGGCGGATATTCCGATGACGGGAGTGTTCGGATATTGCACAGTGCTTCGTTCTATGACCGGAGGACGCGGAACTTATGAGTATGAATTTGCAAGATATGAGCAGGCGCCTTCTGATGTACAAGAGAAAGAAATCGCAAAGCGCGCAGCGGAAGAGTAGATTGTATATAAAATAGGAAAGCAGTGATAGAAATAGAAATCTATCACGGAACTGGCAGAGAGTCTGAGACGGCGGAAGCAGTCCTGGATTCTCTGTCTTTTTGTATCTGAAAATCAGAGAATAGTCTCTTGAAAAATATGGTACATCTTCTTGGGTTTTGTATGCTGTGAAGAGATGGCTGAGAGGGATATTAAAAGAAAATAAAAATATGTAAAAATACATTAAAATTACATAAAGATTTCCCTTGACTTTCTAATAGAAAGTGTTATAATTTGCATGCTGATTATCGGTTTAGACAATGAGTAATTTACAAAATGAAAAAGAGAGGAAAGTGCGATGAAAATTGTAATTATAGGAGATGGGAAGGTGGGCTTTAAGCTTGCAAAACAACTCTCTGAAGAAAATTATGACATCGTTTTGATCGATCCAAATGAGGGAAAATTGAAAGAGACCATCAACAGGCTGGACATTTTCTGTATCACTGGAGATGGAGTCAGTGCAGAGGTGCAGAAGCAGGCGGATGTACCCCACGCAGATCTGGTGATTGCCTGTGCGTCTACGGATGAACTGAATATGTTAAGTTGTCTGATTGCCAGAAGACTGGGGGCCAGACATACGATTGCCCGTGTAAGAAATCCGGTTTATCTGCAGCAGCTTGATATTTTGAAGGAAGATCTGCATTTAAGTATGGCAGTAAACCTGAACTGACAGTTGCAAATGAGATTTCCAGAGTACTGATCTTCCCGGTTGCAAGTAAGGTGGAAACGTTTGCAAAAGGAAGAGTGGAGCTGGTAGAATTTCCGCTTCAGCAGGAAAGCTCGATTACTGGAATATCCCTTGCAGAATTTTATAAAAAGTATAAGATTAAAGTTTTGATCTGTGCAGTACAGCGGGGAACACAGGTTTATATTCCGGATGGGGAATTTGTCCTGCAGCCAGGAGACAGGCTTCACATAGCGGCATCTCATCGAGAGATGGAAATTTTCTTTAAAAAAATTGGAAATCGTAAAAATAAAATCAAAAAGGTATTGATCTGCGGAGGAGGAAGAGTTGGATCTATCTCGCGAAGCAGTTGACGAAGCTTGGAATGCAGGTAAAGATCATAGAGAAAGACCTGGCAAAGAGTGAAGGACTGTGTGAGGCGCTTCCGGAAGCTACTATTATTCATGGGGATGGATCGGATAATGAACTTCTGATCGAAGAGGGAATCAGTGATGCAGATGCCTTTATTGCACTTACGGGAATGGATGAAGAGAATATCATCATGGCACTTTTTGCAAAACAGCAGGGAGTTCCAAAGATTGTGGCGAAAGTCAATGAAGATTCCAGGGCAGAGATGGTGGCAGGATTTGGATCAACAGCATTGTATCTACAAAATCTGCGACTGCCGATGCAATTTTAAGCTATGTGCGCGCACGCCAGAATTCAATCCGCAGTGCCAATATTGAGGCAATGTACCATCTTGTAGATGATCGTGTTGAGGCACTGGAATTTATTATAAAAAAACAGACCTCCTATGTGGGAGTACCACTGAAGAGCCTGGAAACTAAGAAAGATGTGCTGATTGCATGTATTGTAAGGAATCGAAAAATTATTATTCCCGGAGGAGAGGATTGCCTCCAGATCGGAGATAGTGTGATCGTAATTACATTGAAATGCAAAGTACAGGATTTTCATGATATTTTAGTGTAGTGGTGGAAGAAAAAATGAATTACAAAAATGACAGCTTATGTATTAGGAAAAAATGTTGGGGGTGGAAGCACTTGTACTTTGTATCCCGGCAGCAGTATCCTTGATTTATGGGGAAACTTCAGACATGGCAGCATTTGGGATTACAAGCGCTGTGCTGTGTGTCTTTTTCCTTCTCTTTGGTAGAAAAAAACCAGAAAATGGAAGAATCTATGGGAAGGACGGGCTTGTGATCGTAGCCGCAGCATGGATATTGTGGTCTGTATTCGGAGCACTTCCATTTTATTTATCAAGAGAGATTCCATCGTATGTGGACGCTCTGTTTGAGACCGTATCTGGATTTACGACGACAGGATCTACCATTCTTACAGATATAGAGGCGCTCTCTTATGGAATGAATTTCTGGAGATGTCTGACGCACTGGATTGGTGGAATGGGTGTACTTGTGTTTGTTATGGTAGTGACTTCTCTGGATGATAAAAGTTCTATGCATTTAATGCGGGCAGAAGTTCCAGGACCAGAAGCGGATAAACTTGTTCCGAAAGCGCGAGAGACCGCAAGGCTTTTATATGCAATGTATCTGGCACTCACTGTTGCGGAGATCATTTTCCTTCTGGCAGGAGGAATGAACTTATATGATAGTATCATTCACTCCTTTAGTACCGCAGGAACCGGAGGATTTGCAAATCATAACAGCAGCGTTGCTTACTATGACAGTGCTTATATTGACGGGGTGATCACCGTTTTTATGATCCTGTTTGGAATCAACTTTAATATGTATTTTCTTCTTTTAATAAAAGATGTAAAATCTGTCTGGAAAAATGAGGAAGTCAGAGCATATCTGGGAATTATAGTGGCGGCAACTTTGGTGATCACCTGCAATGTTCTCTCTATTTACAAAGAACCGTTAAAAGCTTTCCGATATTCGATTTTTCAGGTTGCATCAATTATTACAACGACAGGATTTGCCACGGCAGACTTTAATTTGTGGCCGGAATTGTCAAAATGTATTTTGCTTCTCATTATGGTGATTGGTGCATGTGCCGGCTCTACCGGAGGTGGAGTGAAAGTGTCCAGATTTTTAATCTTGTGGAAAAGTATTTTGAAGCAGGTGAAAGGAATGCTGCATCCGAAATCGGTTAATGTTGTAAAAGTAAATGGAAAGAAAATCAGCAATGAGACGTTGCAAGGGGTGTATGCATATTTTAGTGCATATGTATTTGTATTTGGAATTTCTGTGCTTCTTGTGGCACTTGATAATTTTGATTTTGCAACAACCATATCGGGAGTGCTGACTACATTGAGCAATGTAGGTCCGGGAATTTCAAGAGTAGGTCCGATAGAAAACTTCCAGTCTTTCTCGGTGTTATCTAAAATTGTATTTTCTATGGATATGCTGATCGGAAGGCTTGAAATCTTCCCGTTTCTTATGATTTGTTCTCCAAGTTTCTGGAGAAAACATTTCTAGATTCTATTGTTTATAAGAAGTTTATAAAATATCATCAGACATTGTTTGCGCTGATGATATTTTTGTATTATACTGTTCATTATAACTTATTGATATATAGAAAATGGAGGATGTTATGAAAAAAGCAAAGGCAAAAATAATTGGAGCGATTGTGCTTGCGATTGTTGCATTTTTGTATTACTATTTTACACTGCCGGCAATCAATATCCACTCTCGTGATTTTTGGTTCTTTATTGGGATTTTAGTTGCAGTTCTTGCGCTGATCTACGCGTGGAAGAAACGGCTTCGTCCAGATGAGATTAAGACGAGTAAAGGGATGAAGGCGATTCTATTTGTACTGGCAGCAGTTGTTGTTGTGTATCTTGTGGGAGCGTTACTTTCTTCTCCGATCGTAAATGCGAAGAAGTATCAGAAGCTTCTTAAAGTAGAGGAGGGAGAATTTACAAAGGATATCGAAGAACTTCATTTGATCAAATCCCGCTGCTTGACAAAGAGTCTGCAACACTTCTCGGAAATCGAAAGATGGGAAGTATGGTAGATATGGTATCTCAATTTGAGGTGGATGATATTTACAGCCAGATCAACTATCAAGGAAGACCGGTACGTGTTTCTCCGCTCAAATATGCCAGTGGTATTAAATGGATCACGAATCAGTCTGAAGGAATCCCGGCGTATGTCCGTATTGATATGGCCACACAGTCTACAGAGCTTGTAAAATTAGAAAAAGGTATCAAGTATTCTACAAGTGAATATTTTAACCGGAACATTTACAGACATTTGCGCTTCAATTATCCGACTTATATTTTTGACCAGTTAAGTTTTGAGACAGATGATGACGGAGTTCCATACTGGGTATGCCCGGTGAAGAAGTTTAACATTGGTCTGTTTGGAGGAGAGACTGTTGGAAGAGTTGTACTGTGTAATGCAGTGACAGGAGAGACGAAAGACTATGCGATCGATGATGTGCCGAAGTGGATTGACCGTGCATATTCTTCTGATCTTCTTGTACAGCTTTATGATTACTATGGAGCGCTGAAGCATGGATTTTTGAACAGTGTACTTGGACAGAAAGACTGCCTGAAGACGACAGAAGGATATAACTATCTTGCGATCGATGACGATGTATGGGTATATACGGGTGTGACATCCGTGAGTGGTGACCAGTCCAACGTCGGATTTGTTCTGATGAACCAGAGAACAATGGAAACAAAATTTTATCCGATCGAAGGTGCTACAGAGGCTTCTGCAATGTCATCTGCAGAAGGTCAGGTACAGAACTTGAAATACAAGGCGACTTTCCCGCTTCTTTTAAATCTCTCCGGAGAGCCGACTTATTTTATCGCATTAAAAGATGATGCGGGCCTTGTTAAGAAGTATGCGATGGTAAATGTACAGAAATATCAGCTTGTAGCAATCGGAGATACGGTGAGCCAGTGTGAGGAAAAATACAATGAACTTCTTCTGACGGATGGTGTGATCAAGGAAGAGGAAGACAAGCGAGAAGTACAGACGATGGAAGGAACCATTGCGAAGATTGCACAGGGAGTCGTGGAAGGAAACTCACATTACTATATTCTTCTGGAAGAATCAGAGGAGATTTTTGATGTGTCGGTAGTAGACTTTATTGATGTCA
>ENA-OQAA01001327-OQAA01001327.1-human-gut-metagenome-genome-assembly--contig:-NODE-1327-length-12927-cov-2.126719_pt1 | contig 12927 bp, 18 predicted proteins | sample MGYA00242489_ERZ504515 | MGnify/ENA primary metagenome ERZ504515 (study PRJEB26092, sample SAMD00036237) | human gut metagenome | host: Homo sapiens | study: EMG produced TPA metagenomics assembly of...
ATTTTTCCTGTTCTGCTTCGGGCAATCGGAATTCTTGTGGTGCTCTGTGGTTTCTGGCAGTTTCATCTGTCTTAAACTATTATTCTTGATATCTGGTTTGTGGCAGGAATGAACAGGGGAGTGGGAGGCGCAGCTGAGGCAACGGTTATTGCTCAGGCAGTATCCGGAATCGGGATAGCTGGCTATACAATCTTGAAAGTTCCTTTTCTGAGGCTGAAAAAAGAGCATATGCACATGGAACGGGAAACACTGAACAGAGTAGTTCAGTATTCTATGCTGACCTGTGCCCAGCAGTCTGTGATGAATTTCGGCATATTGATGATCCAGGGGCTGGTAAACAGCTTTGGCACAGTGATCATGGCTGCCTTTGCTGTGGCAGTAAAGATTGATACTCTGGCATACATGCTGCCCAGGAATTTGGAAATGCGTTTTCTCTTTTTATTTCTCAGAATTACGGAGCAAAAAGATACGACAGGATTCGGAAGGCTTCCGGGCTTGCTGTGAAAGTATCTGCAGGCTTTTGTGTGGCTGTTTCGGTTCTGGTGTGGGTCTTTGCAGCGCCTCTCATCAGAATTTTTCTGTCAGGAGCAGAACCGGAGATCGTCTGTGCAGGCGTTCATTATCTTCATATAGAAGGCGCTTTTTACTGGGGAATCGGGTGCCTGTTTTTATTGTACGGACTGTACAGAGGAATTGAACGTCCGGTGATGTCGCTGATTCTGACAGTCCTTTCTCTTGGAACAAGAGTAGCTCTGGCTTATTTATTTGCGCCAATGCCGCAGTTCGGGGTGTCCGCTATCTGGTGGGCAATCCCTGTTGGCTGGATCCTGGCAGATCTGGCAGGATTTCTTTATTATAAAAGGATACGGAACCGGCTTGGGGCACAGCATGACTGATACAAAAACAAGATCAATGGAATGGGGAGAAAAATGAAATTATGCAGGAAATCATTACTTTTATTATGGAAATTATTGGAACCATAGCGTTTGCAGCTTCCGGCGCCATGGTAGGAGTGGGCAGAAGAATGGATATTTTTGGTGTCTGTGTTCTTGGAGTAGTCACTTCCGTAGGCGGAGGTATGATCCGCGATATTGTTCTGGGAATCATCCTCCGGGAATGTTTCAGAAGCCGGTTTATACGATTGTGGCAACTGCAACCTCCTGTGTGGTGTTCTGGGTGCTTTATCTGAAAAAAGAGCTTCTGGAAGGCCATTTCAGGGAAATCTATGACCGTTTTATGCTGATCATGGACACCATAGGACTTGGGATCTTTACTGTGGTAGGTGTAAATACAGGAATCCGTCATGGGTATATGGACAATACGTTTCTCCTAGTATTTGTGGGAACTATTACGGGTGTAGGAGGAGGACTTCTGAGAGATATGATGGCAGGAGTTCCACCTTATATCTTTGTCAAGCATATTTATGCCTGCGCTTCGATTGTGGGAGCAGTAGTATGTGTGTATATGTACAGAAGCTTCGGGACGGTGGCAGCCATGGTAGGGGCTTCTGCGGTGGTATTTCTGATCCGTTATCTGGCGGCTCATTACAGATGGAATCTTCCAAGGCTGAAAAGAGAGGACTAGGCCTGTCGGAAAACGGAGCATAAGCAGAATCAGGCGAAAAAGACCGGAGTTTTTTTGTATACAATGCATATTTGTGATGAAAAATATATAATTAAAATGGAAAATATGGCTAATGTGTGTTATACTAAAGTGTACTAACTGCAAAGCTGAGTGATCTGCCTGTTATTTTTCTAAATGCAGAGGGAAAAAATAGCGAAACAGAGAAGCAGAAAGCTTGTATATCAATTTGACAAGGAAGGTGAGCAATTGGAAAACTACACCAAGTATAAGTTAAAAAGTAACGATGAACTGGCAGAATTATTGGCCGATAAGGATCATTTGTTCGTTGTTGCCTGTAACAAGTGTTTCAAGGAATTTGAAACCATTGAAGAACCGGAATGTGGTGAGTTTGAGAAATTTGCTGCTGAACAGGGAAAAACAGTTACGGGCAGTGTAAAAGGTTGATTTCCTGTGCAACAAAACTCAGACTGAGAAAAAATTACAGGATATCATTCCGGAGGGAACAGAAAATGTTATTGTGATCTCCTGCGGACTGGGTATTCAGACAGTTGCAGACCTTGCAGGCAAGCCTGTATATGCTGCCAGCAACTCTCTGAACTATACCGGACATCACGGAATGGCTCTGACCAAAAAGAGCTGTGATGCCTGTGCACAGTGCTATCTGAATCTTACAGGAGGAATCTGTCCTATCGTTGACTGTTCCAAGAGTCTTGTCAACGGACAGTGCGGCGGTGCAAAGGACGGTAAATGTGAGGTAGACGGAAACAAAGACTGCGCATGGGAAAAAATTTACAGAAGACTTGAAAAACAGGGTCGTCTTGAGGAATTTTTAAACCAGCCGGTGCAGCTTCGTGATTATTCCAAAACCAATTTCAAGGTGATCAATGATTATGTAAAAGCTGTCCGCGAAGAACGATTCGCAGGCTACTATGGCGGTGTTCATCCATCAGAGCGTAAAGAATTCAGTGAGCATCTTTCTCTTAAGAGATTTCCGGAGCCGAAGACAGTTGTTATTTCCATGTCACAGCATCTTGGCGCTCCTGCAAATCCGATTGTGCAGGTGGGCGATACCGTTAAGGTAGGTCAGAAGATCGGTGAAGCATCAGCTTTATCAGTGCGCCTGTACATTCCAGTGTCAGCGGAACTGTAGTTGCAGTAGAACCGCGCTCCATGCCACCAGAGGCGGTGAGGTTATGGCTGTTGTCATTGAATCTGATGGAAAAAATACTCTGCATGAATCTGTAAAACCACATAAAGGATACGAGGATCTGACACCGGATGAGATCATTGAAATTGTCCGTGAAGCAGGAATCGTAGGTATGGGAGGCGCCGGTTTCCCGACTGCTGTTAAATTAAAACCAAACAAACCGATTGAAGCAGTTCTTCTGAACGGATGCGAATGTGAGCCTCTTCTGACTGCAGACCACAGAGTGCTTCTGGAATTTGCAGATGACATTATCTATGGTCTGAAGGCAGTGCTTAAGACTGTTGACGCTCAGAAGGGTATCATTGTGATCGAGGACAACAAGCCGGATGCCATTGCGCTGATGGAAGAGAAGCTTGCTGACTGCGACAATATTGAAGTGGTGACTGCTAAGACCAAATATCCGCAGGGAGCAGAAAAAACTTTGATCAAGCGTGTAATGGGAAGAACCGTGCCAAGAGGCGGGCTGCCGGCAGATGTAGGAGTGGTTGTCAGCAATATCAGTACCGTTAAAGCGATTTCTGACGCGATCCGTACAGGAATGCCGCTGATCGAGCGTGTGGCTACCGTAACCGGAGAGAAGATCAAAAATCCTGGAAACTATATTGTCAAGATCGGTACCAGTGTGAAGGAAATGATCGACTACTGCGGCGGAACGACAGATGACGATGTTATGATCAAAATGGGCGGACCAATGATGGGATTTGAGCTTACCGATCTCAATGTTCCTATGATGAAGGGCTCCAATGGAATCATTGCCATTGATACTGACCAGACTCAGCCAATGGAGTGTATTAAATGCGGACGCTGCGTAGACGTCTGTCCAATGGAACTTTCACCGCTGTATTTTGCAAATTTGCGGATGAGCAGAACTGGCAGGGTATGAAAGACATGAACGTAATGGATTGCGTGGAGTGCCGTTCCTGTGAATTTATCTGTTCCTCCAAGATTCCGTTGGTAAGCAAGATCAAAGCCGGAAAAAATGCGATAAGGGAGATGAAGTGATATGCTGATTACTGAACTGAAATCAAAAGAGACTATCGCATCACTGGTGGACGGAAAAAAAGTTTTTATGATCAACTGCCAGGGATGTAAGGAAGTACATTTCCCGGAAAAAGAATCCATGGAACTCCGCAAGGAGCTGGCTGCTGACGGGAAGTTGACAGGTTTTATTACAACCGACTATATCTGTAATCCGGAAAACATGAAGCTGCGTCTTGAAAAACATATGAGCGAAATTCAGGAGGCTGATGCTGTTCTGGTACTTTCCTGCGGAGTAGGAGTACAGACAGTTGCAGAATATCTTGAAGACAAGCCGGTATATGCAGCCTGTGATACATATCCGCTGCCGGGTTTTCAGGGTGTGACTCCTCTGGAATATAAATGCGACCAGTGCGGAGAATGTTATTTGAACTTAACCGGAGGAATCTGTCCTATCACTGCCTGCTCCAAGAGCCTTGTCAATGGACAGTGCGGTGGCTGCAAGGATGGAAAATGTGAAGTGGACAGCGAAATGGAATGCGGCTGGGAGCGCATTTACAGACGTCTGGCACAGATCGGACGCCTGGATGTGCTGAAATGCCCCACACAGATCCGTAATTTCGCAACGGATGATGAAGTGTCCAAATAAGACAACGGTTAAAATTTATAGAGTAGGAGCAATGTACGATGAAAATTACTGAAGCATTTGAACGTGGTGAATTTGCAGTAACAGCAGAAGTAGGACGCCGAAAGGGATTCATATTGAGGGATTGCTGGAGGAAGCAAAAACATATTTAAGCGATATTACAGCGGTAAACGTAACAGATAATCAGTCTTCTGTTATGCGTCTTGGTTCTCTGGGCGTATGTAAGGCTCTGAAGGATGAAGGCCTTACCCCTATTTTCCAGCTTACCTGCCGTGACAGAAACCGTATTGCGCTGCAGTCTGATCTTTTAAGCGCAGCAATGCTGGGAATCGAAAACCTTCTGCTTCTCACAGGCGATCATACAAAAATGGTGATCACCCGCAGGCAAAACCGGTATTTGACTTGGATTCCGTATCTCTGATCCATGCGGTAAAACAGCTGGAATCAGGTGTTGATCTGGGTGGAAACCAGCTGGTAGGCGAGCCGCCCAAATTTGCAAAAGGCGCTGTTGTATCTCCGTGCAGCGACTCTGTTGATGCGCAGCTTGCAAAAATGGAACGTAAAGTAGCTGCCGGAGCAGACTATTTCCAGACTCAGGCTGTTTTTGAGCCGGAAAAATTTATTAAATTTATGGAAAAAGCAAAACAGTTCGGAAAACCTGTTCAGATCGGTATCATCATTCCGAAATCAGTGGGAATGGCAAGATTCATGAATGCCAATGTTGCAGGCGTTCATGTTCCGGAAGATATGATCAATGAACTGAAAGCAGATAAAGAAAAAACAAAAGCCGGTATTACCGGAGTTGAGATCGCTGCCCGTATTATCAGAGAATGTAAGCCATACTGCCAGGGTGTACATATCATGGCATTAGGCTGGGAATCCAAAGTTCCGGAAGTTCTGAAACTGGCCGGAATCTGATCAGTCCCGGAGCTGCAAAAACAATAGATTTCCCAAATTGAAGGAGACTGTGGTTGTTTGAAAACCACAGTCTCTTTGTCTTATCATGAGAAAGAAACGGATAATTATTCGATTGGCTGTGTATCCTGAAGTGCCAGATATCCTTCTTCTCCGGTACGGATCTTGACAACATTTTCGATGTCATAGATAAATACCTTGCCGTCTCCGTACTGTCCGGTATGAAGCACTTCTTTGGCTGCTTTCAGAACTGTCTGAACCGGAACCAGACTGACAACAATTTCAATTTTAATTTTTGGAAGAAGATTCATATCCATTTCAATACCACGGTAATAGGTTCGAGCTCCTTTTTGTACCCCACATCCCATCACATTAGTGATAGTGATTCCGGTGACCCCGATTTCATTCATGGCATGCATGAAATCTTCCAGCTTATTCTGACGGGTGATAATAACAATTTTAGTCAGTTTGTGAACTCCCTCTGCGGGAATTTCCGGAATGGCTTCTGCAGGAGCAGAGGCGGCAGAATAATTCGGGACAGAAGCTTCTTTTGTTACGCCCATAGGTGTAGGAACCGGTGACATGGTATCATGAACAACAAATCCATCATAAGCACTGGCAAGACCATGCTCTTTCCGTCAAGACCTGCAATTTCCTCTTCCGGAGAAACACGAAGTCCCATAGTATGCTTCAGTGCCTGGAAGATGATAGTCATAGTAACTGCTACCCAGCCAATGGTGATGCACATACCAAGAAGCTGTATGCCGAAACCATGGAAGCCGCCTCCGGTAAGAAGTCCTTTCCAGCCTGTTCCTTGTCCGTCAGAAAACAGACCAACGGCAAGTGTACCAAAGGCTCCGTTTAAGGCATGGACACCAACTGCGCCTACCGGATCGTCAATTTTCAGAACCTTATCAATAAATTCAATACCAAATACAACTACAAAACCGGAAATGATGCCGATGATCGCTGCAGAAGCCGGAGAAACGGTATCACAGGCTGCTGTAATTGCCACAAGACCTGCAAGAGAGCCGTTCAGAGACATGGAAACATCAGGCTTTTTGTAACGAAACCAGGTGATAAACATAACAGCTACTGTGGCAACTGCCGCAGAAAGGTTGGTATTTACAAAGATTTTGCCGGCACTTACAATAGCATCGCCTTCCATACTGACAGTAGAAGCACCGTTAAAACCAAACCAGCAGAACCAGAGGATGAAAACACCAAGTGCGCCGACGGTCAGGTTGTGACCGGGAATGGCTTTGGATTTTCCGCTTTTTGAGTATTTTCCGATACGGGGTCCGAGAATGGCTGCACCGATCAGTGCTGCGATACCGCCTACCATGTGTACTGCACAGGAGCCGGCAAAATCATGGAAGCCCATCTGGCTGATAAATCCGCCGCCCCAGATCCAGTGTCCTGATACCGGATATACAATAAGGCTGATCAGAAAACTGTAGACACAGTATGCGGAAAATTTGGTACGTTCTGCCATTGCGCCGGAAACTATCGTGGCGGAAGTGGCACAGAAAACAGTCTGAAAAATAAGAAATGCCCAGAAAGGTACACCATCCGGAAGCATTGCATTACCATAGTTCGCTTCAGATGCAATTCCGTGGATGGAACCAAAGAATCCGTTTCCTGTACCAAACATGATACCGAATCCGATAATCCAGAAAGTCGGTGTACCAATACAGAAATCCATCAGATTTTTCATAATGATATTTCCTGCATTTTTGGCACGGGTAAAACCTGTTTCTACCATTGCAAAACCAGCCTGCATAAAGAAGACAAGCGCGGCACCTATCAGCACCCAGATCGTGTTTACTGCTGAAAATTCCATAATAAATCTCCCCTTTTCCTTTTTATATCGAAAAAGCGCGGGAAAATCAGATTTTCTCGCGCCTTTACGAAGCTTTATAATATGTAAAACAGAGGATATCCGTTATGATGTATGACGAATGGATGAGGAAATCGATAATCAAATTGAGCAAGTCTGACTTGCAGGATATCCTCTGTATTTACCAAAGTATAAAATTAATAATGTTGATCGCTGTTTATACAGAAAACAGTAGTTTTCCATAGGTCGGATATGGAAGAACAGCTTCAGGAAGCAGTGTTTCCGCTTCATCCGCAAAGCTGCGGAGTTTATCCATATCTGCGAGGACTGTTTTCTGATACATTCTGGCACTTTCCAGAAGATCCGCTGTTTCCTGAGCCCGGGCGGTATCTGATTTCAGGGCGGAAAGTTCTGTCATCATATTTTCAGAAAGTGCCGTCAGTTTTTTCAGAAGTTCAGCTTCGCCGGAGACAGAGATATCCGGAACGACAGCCTTCTTCAGACTGGCTGTGTGAGCAATCTGTTCCATATAGGTGCAGACAGCCGGGATCAGATCCTTCTGAATGATCTCTGCCATAGTGCAGGATTCAATGTGAAGTGTTTTCACATAGTTTTCAAGCTTGATCTCATAGCGGGAATAAAGTTCGGGTTCTGTAAAAATTTTATGTGAGATCAGAAGCTCTTTATTTTTAGTATCTGTAAAATGAGGCAGAGCATCCGGTGTGGAAACCAGATTATAAAGTCCGCGGTCTGCGGCTTCCTTAAGCCATTCATCTGTATATCCGTTTCCGTTAAAGATAATTCTTTTGTGCTCAGTCACCGTTTCTTTCAGAAGATTGTGAACAGCTGTTTCCATTCTATCAGCAGGGACCTCCTTAAGCTGTTCTGAAAACTGATGAAGTGCTTCTGCAACTGCCGTATTCAGGATGATGTTGGGGTTTGCCACAGAGGATGAGGAACCCAGCATACGGAACTCAAATTTATTTCCTGTGAAAGCAAAAGGAGAAGTACGGTTTCGGTCAGTTGTATCTTTAATGAAATGCGGAAGTACCTTGGCACCGATATCCATCTGCACAGAATCATGACTGCTGAAATATTCATCATTTTCAATTGCCCTGAGAACGTCGGTCAGCTCATCCCCAAGAAAAATGGAAACTACAGCAGGCGGTGCCTCGTTGGCGCCAAGACGATGGTCATTTCCCGCGCTGGCAACTGAGATACGGAGGAGATCTGCATAGTCGTCCACGGCCTTGATAACAGCTACCAGAAATACCAGAAACTGTGTGTTTTCGGCAGGTGTTTTGCCGGGATCCAGAAGATTTACGCCGGTGTCGGTGATCATGGACCAGTTGTTGTGCTTACCGCTTCCGTTGATTCCCTCAAAAGGCTTTTCGTGAAGGAGACATACCAGATCGTGGCGGTCAGCAACCTTTTTCATGATTTCCATTGTAAGCTGATTGTGGTCTACGGCAACATTGGTGGTATCAAAAACCGGAGCAAGTTCATGCTGTGCCGGAGCAACTTCGTTATGTTTGGTTTTTGCAGGTATTCCCAGTTTCCACAGCTCTTCATCCAGATCGTGCATATAGGCAGATACACGGGGTTTCAGAGTTCCGAAGTAGTGATCCTCCATTTCCTGGCCTTTTGGCGCCGGAGCGCCGATCAGTGTACGGCCGCAGAAAATCAGGTCTTTTCGCTGATTGTAAAGATTCTTATCTACCAGAAGTATTCCTGCTCCGGACCTACGGTGGTATTGATATGCTTTATCTCGTTATTTCCAAGAAGATGAAGAATCTTCACGGCTTCTCTGTTCAGCGTATCCATGGAACGGAGAAGAGGAGTTTTTTTGTCCAGAGCCTCTCCGCTGTAGGAACAGAAAGCCGTCGGAATATAAAGAGTACGATCTTTGATAAAAGCCGGAGAAGTCGGATCCCATGCAGTGTAGCCTCTGGCTTCAAAAGTTGCACGAAGTCCTCCGGATGGAAAGCTGGAGGCATCCGGCTCTCCTTTTACCAGTTCCTTTCCAGAAAAATCCATAATGATCTGTCCGTCTCCTGCAGGAGAAATAAAACTGTCATGTTTTTCGGCTGTAAAATTGGTCATTGGCTGGAACCAGTGAGTATAATGGGTTGCACCGTTTTCAATGGCCCATTCTTTCATTGCAACAGCTACAGAATTGGCAACATCCAGTTCCAGATGCGTGCCGTTCTGGATGGTTTTGCGCAGAGCCTTGTACATATCCTTAGGTAATTTGTTCCTCATGATCCTGTCGTTAAAAACAAGGCTTCCATACAGTTCGGGAATATTTTTTTCCATAAAGAGTTTCTCCTTTCAGGTATAGGTTTCAGAAAATAAAAAAGACGCCTCGGATCCTGATGGTCAAGATCCAAAGCGTCTTTGCTTATGTGAAGTAGTATACACAAAAAATTACGGTTGTCAATAACTTTTTACAAAAAACTTGACAAAAAATTTTATCACACTATAATGGCAGTGTGAAATAGAGAGGAGGACATAAGATGGCAGAATTAAAAGAAGCCTGTGGTGTGTTTGGAATTTATGACCTGGATGGAGGGAATGTGGTACCGGCTGTTTATTATGGTCTTACGGCACTGCAGCACAGAGGACAGGAGTCCTGCGGACTTGCAGTTTCCAATACAAAGGGAGAAGCTGGAAATATTCAGTTTCATAAGGATCTGGGGCTGGTAAGTGAGGTGCTCCGCCGGGAAACACTGGAAAAAATGTCAGGAGATCTGGGGATCGGACATGTGCGGTATTCTACTACCGGAGCTTCTGTGGCAGAAAACGCGCAGCCTCTTGTACTGTCTTATATTAAGGGAACACTTGCCCTTGCCCATAATGGAAATCTGATCAACACAAAAGAACTGAAATGGGAACTGATCCAGAATGGGGCCGTTTTTCATACGACAACAGATTCTGAGGTAATCGCTTTTCATATTGCAAGAGAAAGAGTTCATTCCGATTCCGTAGAGGAAGCAGTTTTAAAAACAGCGCGAAAATTAAAGGGGGCTTACGGTCTGGTGATCATGAGTCCAAGAAAGCTTATCGGTGTCCGCGATCCTTATGGACTGAAGCCTCTTTGTATTGGAAAAAGAGATCACACGTATGTGCTTGCTTCCGAAAGCTGCGCACTGAATTCTGTAGGTGCTGAGTTTGTCCGTGATGTGGAGCCGGGAGAGATGGTGATCATTTCCCGGGAGGGATACGATCCAACCGTGAGCTTGCCGGAGAAAAAACTGCACATTGTGTATTTGAATATATTTACTTTGCCCGGCTTGACAGCGTTCTGGACGGAGTTGGAATTTATGATGCCCGTATCCGGGGTGGAAAATCTCTTGCAAGGTCCTATCCGGTGGAGGCGGATCTGGTTACCGGCGTTCCGGATTCCGGCATTCCGGCGGCAAAAGGCTACTCAGAGGAATCTGGAATTCCCTTTGGTCTTGCCTTTTATAAAAACAGCTATATAGGAAGAACCTTTATTAAACCTACGCAAAAGGAAAGAGAATCCAGTGTACATATGAAACTCAGCGTACTGGAATCAGCAGTAAAAGGGAAAAGGATCGTTCTGGTAGATGATTCCATAGTAAGAGGAACCACCATTGCCAATCTGATCCATATGCTGAAGAAGGCAGGAGCCAGAGAAGTTCATGTAAGGATCTCGTCTCCGCCTTTTCTTCATCCCTGTTATTTTGGGACGGACGTTCCTTCCAACGATCAGCTGATCGCATCCATCCACAGTACAGAGGAGATCTGCCGTATGATGGCGCCGATTCTCTGGGCTATATGAAGCTGGAATATCTGGAAGGGATGGCAGGGGGACTGCCTTTATGCAGAGCCTGCTTTGACGGAAATTATCCCATGGAGATCCGATAAGAGCGAATCGGAGCTTTTGAAATTTGCTGACTTGAAATTTTGTTAAAAATATCTTTACAAACGAAAAAAAATAGGTTATAGTAGGGAACATATTTTAAACAGATCAGTAATATCTGACAAAGGCGTCAGAAGCTTTGGGGCTTACCCTCCCCTTTCAGGCTTCCGACGCTTTTTTATGATCTGGAGGAGGAAATCGAAGATGGTAAAATATGTATTTGTTACCGGAGGAGTGGTATCCGGTCTTGGAAAGGGAATCACAGCAGCGTCCCTTGGAAGGCTTCTGAAAGCCAGAGGATATCAGGTGACCATGCAGAAATTTGATCCCTATATTAATATGGATCCGGGAACTATGAACCTACCACATGGAGAAGTATTGTTACAGAAGACGGAACAGAAACAGATCTGGATCTTGGTCACTACGAACGTTTTATCGATGAAAATCTGGACAAAAATTCCAATGTGACAACCGGAAAAATATACTGGTCTGTTCTTCAGAAGGAAAGACACGGAGATTTTGGAGGAGGAACCGTTCAGGTGATACCTCATATTACAAATGAGATTAAAAGCCGCTTTTACCGTGCAAAAAAACAGGATGAGGACCGAATCGCCATCATTGAGGTGGGAGGAACTGTAGGGGATATAGAAAGCCAGCCTTTTCTGGAGCAATCCGCCAGTTTCAGCAGGAGACAGGACACGAAAATGCTGTCCTGCTCCATGTTACTCTGATTCCATATCTGAAAGCATCTGGAGAAATGAAAACAAAACCTACCCAGGCAAGTGTAAAGGAACTTCAGGGAATGGGGATCCAGCCGGATGTTCTCATATGCAGAAGCGAATATCCTCTTACCGAAGAAATCCGGCAGAAAATTGCCCTGTTCTGTAATGTTCCGGTCAGCCATGTACTGCAGAATCTGGATGTGGAATATCTTTATGAAGCGCCTCTGGCAATGGAAAGAGAGAAACTGGCAGATGTAGTGCTGGAAAGCCTTCGTATGGAAACAGAAAGCCGGATCTTCGTGACTGGGAAGCGATGGTGGCAGATCTCCGGGCTCCGGAAACAACGGTGGACATTGCCATCGTTGGAAAATATACGCAGCTCCACGACGCATATTTAAGTGTAGTGGAGGCATTGAAGCACGGCGGGATATCCTGCAGGGCAAAGACAGAGCTTATATGGATTGATTCCGAGGAATTAAATGAAAAAAATATGGATCAGTTGCTCCATACAGCGGACGGGATCCTTGTTCCCGGCGGCTTCGGAAACCGGGGAACCGAGGGTATGATTCTGGCAGCACAGTATGCAAGGGTTCACAGGATCCCCTACCTGGGAATCTGTCTGGGAATGCAGATGGCTATTGTAGAATTTGTCCGTCATGTACTGGGCTATGAGGATGCAAACAGTATAGAACTGGCTCCTTCAACAGGTCATCCGGTAATCGCGCTTATGCCGGATCAGGAAAAAGTGGAGGATCTGGGAGGAACTCTGCGGCTGGGAAGTTATCCCTGTATTCTTGCAGAGGGCTCCAGAGCAGAGGCGCTTTTTGGAACAAGGGAGATCAGGGAACGCCACAGACACCGCTATGAGGTCAGCAATGCGTATCGGCAGGAACTGTCAGAGAACGGAATGGTGATCGCCGGAACATCTCCGGACGGAAGAATCGTGGAAATGATTGAACTGGAAAATCATCCGTTTTTTCAGGGAACGCAGGGACATCCTGAATTTAAGTCACGACCAAATCATGCGCATCCTCTTTTCCGGGGGATTTGTGGAGGCGGCCAGTGCACACAGGAAGGAAATGAGGATATCTGATTAAAGATACAGGAGGATGAGGATTATGAAAGAAGTGAGAAAGGAAGAACAACAGG
>ENA-OQAA01001328-OQAA01001328.1-human-gut-metagenome-genome-assembly--contig:-NODE-1328-length-12916-cov-5.931191_pt1 | contig 12916 bp, 9 predicted proteins | sample MGYA00242489_ERZ504515 | MGnify/ENA primary metagenome ERZ504515 (study PRJEB26092, sample SAMD00036237) | human gut metagenome | host: Homo sapiens | study: EMG produced TPA metagenomics assembly of...
TGCTCCGGTAGAGGCACCCATTAGGAACAGCAACATACTGACTGATTTTAGTCGTTTTAACATAGCTGTGATTTTTTAAAGTTTATTGAAAATCAAGTAATTCCGTTTCATTAGTTCCTTCAGAACTGTCCTTATAACTATAGACTTGATAATCAATGCTTTTACATATCATCACTTTTGGAATATACCTTTGTCATAGAGCGTATAAACAAGAAATGATTTTAAAATTTCTACTTATTTTCTACTAATTGCCATATTAAATTGTTGCCATGAACCATGTCAAGTCAGAACATGATATAATGGGCAAAACAAAAATACAACTCTTATATTTGCTCAATCCAAACTTTATTGCGTTATTTGCGTTACATGTTTTATGTAACATAAAAACTGCAATGAAGAGTATTTCTACTAATCCATTTTTAATAACCGGTTACCAAGGGCCCGACTATTTCTGTGACCGCGAAAAAGAAACAGCTTCTTTAATGTCAGCATTAAAGAATGGCAGAAATATTACATTAATCAGTCCGCGCCGTATGGGAAAGACAGGACTAATAAAGAATGTATTTTACTATATTCAAAAAGAAAATAAATCTGCCGCCTGTTTTTATCTGGATATATTTTCAACCCAGAATCTTCAGGAGTTTGTATCTCTACTGGGACGAAGTGTGTTGGGGAAATTAGATACCTTATCACAGAGTACCTTAAAATCGCTATTCTCATTCTTTAAAAGTTGCCGTCCGGTCATCAGCGCCGATGAAATTACAGGAATGCCATCTGTAACACTCGACTTTATTCCGGAACGTTCAGAAGAAACCTTGAAAGAGATTTTCACCTACCTAAACCAATCGGGAGTAGAATGTTATATAGCCATTGACGAATTCCAGCAAATAATGGAATATCCGGAGAAAGGAGTGGAAGGCCTGTTGAGATCGTATATCCAGTTCACCCCGAATGTGCATTTTATCTTTTCGGGCAGCAAAAAGCATTTGATGGAGTCTATCTTCTTTTCCATCAAAAGACCTTTTTACCAATCTACGCAGAAACTTTTCCTGGCCCCTATTCCTTATACTCCTTACCGGGAGTTTGCCAAGAAACTGTTTGATGAAAGGAAAAAAACTTTGCAGGAAAATATCTTCCATGAAATTTATCAATCGGTAAAAGGACATACGTGGTATATGCAATATCTTTTAAACAGATTGTATTCATTGCCACAGCAGACTCCGACCATAGAGCTGTTGCATACACTCATCCAGGAAATCATACAGGAGGAAGAATATACTTATCAAACCTATTTCCAGTTTTTAACTTCCAATCAGATTCAGTTGCTGAAAGCTATAGCCAAAGAGGAAATTGTAAATGAGATTAACAGTGCCACATTCATAAAGAAATATGATTTAAAAGGAGCCAGCAGCATAAATGTAGCATTAAAGTCTTTAATTAATAAGGAGTTTGTCTTAAAAGAGCAGCAAGGATATATAGTATACGATCGTTTTTTGGCAATTTGGCTCAAAGGACTAGTATGAATAATTAAAATCTCCATCACTATGAATACAAAAGGAATTCTTATTGCAATTCTGGCATTGGGAAGCATAACGTTGATAAATGCCCAACAACCTGCCGGCTATTTCTTCAAGGAATTTACTCCAGGAAAAGTTTTATTGAAAAACAAACAGTTTGCCAAAGGGAAATTTAACTATGACTGTATAAACAAGGAAATGCATTTTTTGAATGAATCGACAGACATGGTTATAGAGAATTTGGAAGATATTGATACAGTAGTCATTGATATACACCGCTTTATTCCGTTTGAGGGACATTTTATGGAAGTGATGACTGATCAGCATACCACTCTTTTTATAGACTGGAAAGTAAAGCCAAAAGATATCGGGAAGAAAGGAGCTATGGGAACAGTTACTCATGGCAGTGTTCAAGCAATTGATGTCAATACACGCTTCCAACGTGTTAACGGTGAACAGAATTTAGACCTTTCGGTCTATAAAATGGTAACGGAAAATGTTTATTACACTCAGATTAAAGGCAAGTTGAGAAGCTTTCGAAATATCCATTCACTTCTGAAATTGTATTCAAAAGATAAGCAACAACTTATCAAAGAGTTCATTGAAACAGAAAAGATTAAGATAGAAAAACCCAAAGATATACTAAAAGTCTTGAAACGGTTTCAATAAAAGAAGGTGTCCGAAAAGTGAAGTGCCCTCTAAAAGTTTTATGTCTAACTTTTGGAGCTGTCCATTTCAGACACCTTCTTTTATTATATAACTAATACTTTATTTTCCTCCACTAGATTCATATCCTGGTGTCTGCTTCAATGCCGAATTATTAGTCAATGTATTCTTATCAATAGGCCAAAGCAAACGGGTTGCTTCTGCTGTAGTATGTTCCAATACATATTCATCACCTGCTAAGCGCAGATCATACCAACGTTTTCCTTCAACCATAAACTCACGCATACGTTCTTTTAGAACAGCTTCCATTGCACCGGCATTATCCGGTTTTACAGACTTATTATCCGCATAAAGTGCGGCATCATTATCATTGGGATATTGTACTTCCGGATGTGCATTAAAATAATCTTCACCATAGGCACGTTTACGTACTGCATTAATTTCTTCCACAGGGTCCTCTCCTAAAAAAGCCTTAGCTTGAGCTAACAACAACAAGCAATCTGCATACCGATAAACAGGATAATCATCCAATGGACTACGCGTATCAGCCCCATCAAGCAATGTACCCAAAAACTTGGCCGGATACAACCCATAAAGAGATAAAGTTCCATCTTCCTTTTTTTCATAAGCAGCCTGAAGTGTGCTTCGCTTACGGGTATCGTTATCATTAAAGCATTTAGTATACACATCCTTATTAACCGGGTAACGGATCGTACCATTCACTTTCACTTTATCACCCAATGAACTAATGGGATTACCATTCTCATCCATATATCCGAATAATATATTTTGCTGTGGAAACATATTATTATTATATGTTACATCCCCCCACATATTATATTCATCGCGTGCATTGCGAATCGCAAATATTATCTCTTTATTATTCTTGTTATCATAAGAAAATACTTCAGAGAAATCCTCCAACAAACCAAATTTATCGGTTTGATTTCTCACTTCCTGCAATGCATTTTTCGCTGTTGTATAATCTTCGTTACCACCTCCCATTGTGTTTTCCTCTCCACATATATACTTCACCCTTCAACATCATGGTAGCTGCTTTAGACCAAAATAACGCTGAGAATCATTTCTAAACCCATAATTATCCCCAAAAGCAGTTTCTGAAGCCTGTAAATCATCAACAATCAATTTCATTACGTCAGCAGCAGAAGAAGCTGGTCTTGCTAAATTTCCAAGATCCAAGCTCGACCCTTCCGAGAAATCGGTCCATATCACTACATCTCCATAAGATCGTAACAACTGAAAGTAAAGGAAAGCACGGATACCATAAACTTCGCCCAGATAATATTTCTTGGTACTTTCATTCATCGACATACCTTCCACCTTGTTTATCATCAGATTAGCCTGATTAATCACCTCATATAAATTTCCAAAATTAGAAACAACCGTATTCACATCGTTCAAACTGTTGTTCCACATACGTTCATTACCCTGGGTAGCACTACCAAATGTTGACTCTCCAAAATAATAATCCGCACGAGGTTCTCCAAAAAGAAAAATGCTATAACTACATTTCTCTCTAAACTTAGAATGTAACCCCACATTAAAAGCATCCACCTGTGCTTCTGTCTGCCAATATTTATTATCGGCAATACTACTTATTGGCTCCAAATCCAAAGAATTACACCCGGTAAAAGCTATGCCAACCATTAAATATGCTAATATTTTTTTCATAATGAGTCTTGTTGATTAAAATGAAACAGATAAACCAAATAATACAGTTCTTGGAGTAGGATAACGTCCATTATCAATACCACGACCATATTCTGTACTTACAGCCGGTTCCGGAGATGTACCTTCATAACCAGTTATATAAAACAAATTCTGACCTGTGACATAAACAGAAGCATCCGTCATGAAACATTTACTGATTAGTGATTTCGGTAATGTATAACTTAATGTAAGCTCTCGCAAACACAAATAATCCCCCTTTTCATAATAATGAGAATTGTTGTTATCAGCAGCAGTTAAACCATTATTAGAACGTGTGATATTCTTTTTGATATTCTGATCGCCAAAATAATATTTAGATAAATCTGTGTTCGGATTATCTTCTGTCCACATATCTTTCACATCAGTTATAATATTCCATGTGCCTTGATACTGGCCCAATGTACGAGCCTTTAAATCATTATACAATGTATGTCCTAATGCATAATCAAAACGTCCATACAACGACCAATTTTTATAGCTGAATGTAGTAGAGAATCCACCGGTTATATTAGGAAATATATTACCAACGACATAACGGTCATATGAATCTATCACATCATTTCCATCCATATCCTCCCAACAAACATCTCCTGGTTCAATAGGTTTCCAACCTTGTTTACCTGCATATTCTGCTGCCTTACCCGGACCATACAAATTTGCGACATTATCAATTCGATTGTTTGCATATTTTTTTACATCATCCCAATCTTTAAAAATATGATTTTGTTTATAGGCAATAAGCTCACCTAACTTTCCACCTTCCTGGCGGCCGCAACCCATACTAACTCTCCTTTATTAGGATCCCATACCTGAGCACCACCTACACGGTTATTAACCTCCTTATTGTCAGGCAATTTTATAATTTTATTAGCTACAGTAGAAAGGTTTGCTGTCATATCCCAAGTGAATCCACCTTTATTTATGATATTAGCACGTACTTCCGCTTCAAAACCAGAATTACGAAGAGTACCCAAATTAGTAGCAATCTTATCAAATCCTGTATACCCTGGTAAAGCAAGATCGGTAAGCAAATCTTTTGTCTTGCGATTATAATAATCCAGAATAAAGCTCAAACGATTATTGAAGAAACCAATATCAAGTCCGGCTTCAAAGCTTTGGCTCTGTTCCCAACGTAACCCTGTATTAACCAATGCACTATTGTATATACCGGTTTCACCACCATAAGGTTTCGTTGTTGCATACTCACCATATACCGTATAATTACCTAAACCGTTCACATTACCATTCACACCATAACTAAGACGAGGTTTAAAGGTGGAAATCAAATCAGAAACGTTGGAATCCTTCCAAAACTGCTCTTCTGTAATATTCCATCCGGCAGAAACTCCAGGGAAAAATCCCCATCTATTATCCTTCAATTTAGAAATACCATCATAACGGAACACAACAGAAAGTAAGTATTTCATTTCATAGTTATAATTCAGACGTCCAAAACTAGAAGTATTCGATAAGCACTCTTAGTAGTACTAGTTTCAGTGCGAGTTGCGCCTACATTTAAAGTAGGGATATCATCAGTAGGAGAATTTTGAGTTTTTGCCGCAAGCTTAAACTGATCATAAGTAAAATATTCACCCCCTAACATGACCTCCAAATTATGCTTATCAGCAAAAGTGTCGGTATAAGTCAATGTAGCATTATATTGCTGTTGAGTATAACGTTCCTGCTCCACAGAAGCCTCACGTGTTGTATTTGTATCTTTATTCTCCAATTGGTACGCTTTATTAAATTTTTTCCACCATGTAATCATAACGATACAAAGAAGCGTTACCGTTTAACACTAATTTCTTTGGAAGAATATCCAATTTAAATCCTATATTATAAGTGCTTTTATTCGTTCCGTCAGAATACAGTAATTTATCTCTGAAATAAGCGGGATTACCATCGGAAATATTAGTATCAGCCGAATTAGGACTACCATCCTCATTCCAAGGATTCCAAGTAGGACGCATACCACGTGTACGATAAAAGAACTCATAAGTACCTGTCCATGACAATGTAGGCTGTGTAGACCAGGAATAAGTAGTTCCTGCATTTATTGTCAAAAATGGGAAGAGCTTATAGGAGCCGTTCAAGGAGCCATTAAAACGTTGATAACCAGTTCCAACGACCTGACCATCCTCATCATAATACCCTAAACTGGCAGCAAAAGTTCCTTTATCATTTCCACCATTGATACTGATATAATGATCTTGCATCAACGCAGGTGAATTAAAAATCTCATCATCCATAGCTCCATGATAATCTTTATAAACCAACTGTTTACCAGAGTAAGGATCAGTCATCGTCTGCCATCCTTGATTCACCAAATCCTCATTGCCTTCCAAATAACGTACATCATAGTTATTTTTAGTTGTACCACAACCATTCTGAGTATCAGGATTCCATCCATCACTATATCCTGCTACCGCTTGGTTAGCATTTTTAAATCCTAGTCGAGTATAATACAAATAATCACCAGCATTCAGATATTCATATCCTTTGCGGGCAAAGTTCATACCCATCTTGAATTTATAATTAACATCTACTTTTCCCTCTTTACCTTTTTTCGTTTCAATCAAGATAACACCCCCATTAGCACGAGCACCATAGATAGCGGTCGATGCAGCATCCTTCAAAACCTGGATAGATTCTATATCCGAGGAGTTAATATCTGCCATATTATTACGCACTATTCCATCAACAATAATTAATGCGGCACTATTATCCCCCGTAATTGTTGCTCCCCCACGCAAAGTTATATTAGGTGAGCTACCTGGCTGCCCTGTAGTATTGACAACACGTAATCCCGATACAGATCCTTGTAATGACTGTCCCACATTACTATAAGCCGCCTTCTTTAAGACCTGGTCATCCATTTTAGTAATAGCAGTAGTCAAAGCTGCACGTTTTTGAGAACCACCATAGCCGACAACAACAACTTCATCCAAAGTTTGAGTATCATCTTTCAAAATAACATTCAGCGGAGTTCCATTCCATTTCATTTCTTGAGTGATATAACCAACGAAAGAAATCTGAATAACATCTCCATTCTTTACATCATTTAAAGTGAAATTACCATCAAAATCTGTGATGGTACCATTGGTAGTTCCTTTTACTACCACAGATGCACCAATAACAGTTTCCCCTGTAGCATCTTTGACAACACCTGTACAAGTTCCACTCTGTTGTGTGATTTTCAAATCGGTAACGCCGGGACTGGCAACCGCGTATGCTGCTCCGGTAGAGGCACCCATTAGGAACAGCATCATGCTGACTGATTTTAGTCGTTTTAACATAGCTGTGATTCTTTAAATATTTATTAAAAATCAACCAGTTTAAGATATTATTCTTAAACTAAACCAAGATTGACGCTGCAAATATATAATATATTTGATATATTTAAGAACATAAACAAAAATATTTTATTATAACCTCCGTTATTTAATAAAACATTAAATCATCACACATTATCATTCACCTTTATTTTATTTATATTCACTTGAAAATAGTTTATTTTATGCATTAATATAACAATAGATCACCGCATCACATATGCCCTCGACTATGAAGTTCTTTATTCATGATACTCTTCACTATAATGTTTCATCACACCTTCAGACAGATAAGCGATGCCTACCTTCAAAAGGTAAAATACACGCTTAAGAAATAAATGCCTTAAATAAAAGCAGGGAAGCCTAAAAAGACTTCCCTACAAAATAATATCAATATATATTCTTATTCGACCGAAACAGCCCCTGTACTAGCCTCATATTTCCATCCTGGATTTTGATAAACCGAAGATGAGGTGAAGTCATTGGGATCTGATGCAGTCTGACGGAATACAGCCACCCCAATGGGCTCTAAATAATGGGCAGGAGTAAAGAGGAATCCCTTTTGTTTTGCAATGGTATTATTTTCCAATATTTTTTCGTATGGAAGTATATACACACTTGATTCAGGAGAAGACATATTTCCTGTTGACGGATTTACTATACAAAGATCTTTTAATTGTTCCTCATATACACTACCCCAATAACGCATACCTTCCGTGCGATAAGGAGTCGTTTTAAACTGATCAAGTGCCCTCCAGCGTTTCAAATCATCCCATCGGAAAGCTTCAGCACAAAGTTCATTACGGCGCTCACGACGAATATTATACAAAGTCGGATCAATCATAGTTCCATGTGAATAAGCGGCAAAATCCCCTTTTGCTTCTTCCAGCATATTAGTTGCGGCAATTGTCTTATTATAATCCGGATCTACTTTTGCACGTGTACGTAACGCTCTCCAATATCCATCTGCCGTTCCGTCAACAGTTCCATTCTTCTCGTATGAAGCTTCCATATAGATAAGCATAGCTTCCGCACCACGGAAAACAATACCTCCAGAGGTACCGGCAGAATGGTCATTCGCCATATGAGTTGAATAATGTTTACCCTTCTTTACAATATAACCTGTTGTTGCTAAACTGCCCGCATCACCGAATATCAAACTGATTTGACAAATACTGGGTGTACCATCATCACCATAATAATTCACATCTCCCGGCTTTTTAGTGAATATACCAAGACGAGAGTCACGATTCTGTACCGTAGCAACTACACCTTCCTTCTCCCAATCGGGATTATACCCCGAACCACTGGCATAAACAGGCAAACCATTACGCATAAGAAATGAATTGACCATACCACGTGTCCAGCCTGATCCACCACCATTACGACAAAGTTCCATCTGCAAATTACTGGTTACCCCCAATGATTCATCAAATTTTTTCCACATTAGAATCTCCTTATACCCTTCCATATTCTCATCACAGAACATGGTATAATATGGATTGATAGAAACCAATGAAGCTTCATTCCTTCCGGAGTATCTGTATTCTCTGCTAAATTGCCTACCATTTGGTCTGCAACAAACTTCGAAGCAGCAATCGCTTCATCAAGGAAATAATTAATTTCCACATCAGCATCATAACCTTGCGCATCTTTACCCGGCCATCCGCTTCCTCCCGGTACAAAAGCTGTACCACGATGATATTTTTCCCAAGTAGCTTCATATAAAGCTACACGAGCATGAAGCAAATAAGCTACATTTTTAGAAATACGATTTTTACCACCCGGAGGATTATTCAACAACATGTCTTCCGCCTTTTTTAAATCTTCAATAATAAAACGAGCAACCTTATGACGCGGTTGGCGCTTGCTAGCTTCCACCAATTCACCTTGAATATCGGGAAGTGCCGTTGTGACAATAGGCAGATCACCAAATTTTGTAAAAAGTTGAAAATAGCTATATGCACGGTTCACGTACATTTCTCCAATGTAATGTTTCACATTATCTTGGTTACCAGTTATAGCCCCCTCCTCATATCTTGGTAATACTTGGTCAAAAAAGTAGTTGCATGAACGAATATCCTCCCATTTCCACTCGCCACGGTCGGCAGCAACTTTTTTCTCACCAGGAATCCAAAACGAATTACTTGTTCCGCTTGCCTGATTATCTGTATCATTATCTTTTCCAAAAAGATTAATGCCATACTTATCATCCACAGTAACAAACTTATAGTTATTTATGGCATAAGCTGCTAAATCCGCTTCTGCAGAAAAGAATTTTTCAGGAGTAACCTTATCCAATGGTTCTCTATCCAAGAAGTCATTACAACTTGTCAGGCTGCCCATCAGCAAAGCTCCGATAGTTAAATATTGAATATAATTTTTCATATAGATCTTATTTTATTAAAAGGTTGCACTTAATCCGAATGAAATAGTCTTTGACAATGGGTAAGTACATCCTTCCCAATTGCCTACACCTATTGTTTCAGGATCAAAAGTATCACACAGATTGGTTATAGTAAACAAATTCTCTGCAGACACAAAGAAACGTAAATTATTCACGTAGAATTTTTTAGTCAAATCTGCCGGTAAAGTATATCCCAACGTTACGTTTTTCAAACGACAATAAGCAGCATTTTGCATATAGCGACTTTGTGCTTTACGATTCTTGTCGCTTTCTAAAGGACGTGGATAATACCCGTCGACATTCGCTCCTAGCGGGCTCGTTGTATCAGCAGGACGGAAATAGTCTAAGTGAGGCTCAAAAAAATTGGTCTGCCAATACCCTACAGCTCCCCAAAACATCATACTTTCAGCACCCGATCCCGGCATATAGTCACGTTTCAATGTTCCTTGGAAGAACACTTTCAAGTCAAAGCCTTTATAAGCCGCATCCAAATTCAAGCCAAAGTTATATCGTGGTGTCTTATTACCCAGCAAAACTTTATCTCCATGATTGTCTGCTGTATTATCTTTTGCACTTATCACACCGTCACCATCCAAATCGGCATACATTATATCACCTGCTCCCCAGTTGGAACCCATAGAAGATTGGTCCACCTTCGCCAGATGCGCATCCATTTCCGCCTGAGTCTTAGCTATTCCTATTGTCTGATATCCCCAAAGATCTCCCAAATGTGCCCCATCATAATATGTTTGGCCTAAATCTTTTGACGGATTAGGATATTTATCAATTACAACCTGGTTGTCGGATAAAGCCAATGTGACACCATATCTGAAATCACGTATCTGATCACGCCAGCTTACTTGTAATTCCCAACCTTTCGAAGTCATATTCAGATTATTCACATTTGGAACGGCAATACCTAAGATTGTTGGTAATTCCTGTCCCGGCCCAACCATATCAATTGACTTACGCTGGAAATAATCAAAATTCAAATTAAAACGATTGTCCAGCATACCAAGATCAAAACCAATATTTAAAGTTTGGGTCTTTTCCCAACCTAACAATGCCGAAACGAGACTGGACTCGGCTGCAGTATTAGGTTTCAAGCCATTGACCAACCAACCGCCATTATTTTGTTTATAATCAATAATGCGATAAAAAGGATACCAATTATCTGTATTTTGATTACCAAGTTCACCCCATGAGCCACGAACTTTCAATGTATTGACAATATTAGTATACTTCTCAAAAAAGGCCTCACGTGCCACATTCCAGCCTAAAGAGAAAGAAGGGAACCAATTCCAACGTTGATCGCGTAAAAAACGTGAAGAACCGTCATAACGCAGATTCGCCTCAACCAGATAGCGACCTTTGTAATCATAATTGATACGACCAAAAAAACCGGCTGTTGCCCATTCCTGATAGCCACCACTGGCACGTGCATTATCCGTAGTTGTATTTAAAGTAGGAATGCCAGACATTATGTTATTTTGTTTTGCAGTAATATCACGTTGTTTAAACAACTCACTTTGAAAACCGACCATTGCTTTCATATTATGCCCGTTTTCTAACTCCAATGAATACTCTGTAAAGATATTCGGATTAAAGAAATTGCTTTTATATGCATATTCTGTTACTCCCGAAGTTGTGTTGGCAATAGCATATGGGTTCTTGTTTACATCATAAGCATAAACCGTTTGATAATCCGTATGCGAGAAATTATAATTACTACGATAATTTAATTCAATAGTGGTTTTCCAATTTTTAATTGGTTCAATAAGAAACTGGAGTTGTTGTGCCACAACGTCATTCTGAGTATTATAACGTCCCCCTTCAGTCAATTGGTAAATTTTAGACTCTGCGGTATAAAAACCGTTAGGATCTACAACAGGAATTACAGGCCAATAACGGCATACATCAAAATAAAATACATTTTCCTTATTCTCGCCGGCACTTGCAAAGGAAGGGGAACTATAATCAATACGATTAAAACGAACACTATACCCTACTTTCAACCATTTTGCCAAATCCGCATTGATTTTACCAGTAAATGAATAGCGTTGTCTGCCATCATCCCCATATTTCAATAATCCTCCTTCATCCAGATAATTGGCAGACATATAATACTGCATTACATCCGTACCACCATTTACACTAATTGAATGCTCCTGAGTAAAACTATCACCAAACAACTCATGCAACCAATCAGTATTAGCGGTTGGCATAACATCCTGACGATTTGGGTCATCAAATGCATTCCAACGTCCAGCATCCGTAGCCCACATATATTGTGTAGATTTACCATGCTGATAATCCAAAATTTGTTGCAATTTCTTCTCACTATACATTGGCGACTGTCTCCATTGGTCAGCTGGTCGTTGATAGCTAATGCAAAACTGTATGAATCTGCCATATGAGGCATATTCAATGGAGAGTTAAATCGGAAATTATTATTATAATTAATAGATGGTTTTCCTGACTTACCTTTTTTAGTAGTAATCAAAATGACACCTCCCGGCGCACGTGAACCATAAATAGAAGACGCAGCAGCATCTTTCAAAACAGAAATATTCTCAATATCCTGTGGATTAATAGCATTAATATCCCCTTCCATTCCATCAATCAGCACCAAAGGAGATACTGATGAGCCTTTACCAATAGTTCCTGTACCACGAATATTGAATTCTTTGTTACCTTTCAATGAACCACCATCACTACTTGTTGAAATATTCATGCCAGGAACAACTCCTTGCAGAGCTTCAACCGTAGAACTAACAGGACGTGCCGCAATCTCTTTCGCTCCGACAGTAGATACAGCACCGGTCACATTCACTTTCTTCTGCGTTCCAAATGCAACGACTACCACTTCATCCAAAGTCTGGGTATCATCTTTTAAAATAACATTCAAAGGGTACCATTCCAAAGAACCTCTTGAGTAATGTAACCGACAAAAGAGATCTGAATGATATCTCCTTTTTTTACATTTGACAAAGAAAAGTCACCGTCAAGTCCGGTAATAGTACCATTAGTCGTACCTTTCACTACTACAGATGCACCAATGACAGTTTCACCCGTAGCATCCTTGACAACTCCTGTACATGTACCACTTTGTTGTGTGATTTTCACATCGGTAACACCGGGATTGGCGACCGCGTATGCTGCTCCGGTAGAGGCACCCATTAGGAACAGCAACATACTGACTGATTTTAGTCGTTTTAACATAGCTGTGATTTTTTAAAGTTTATTGAAAATCAAGTAATTCC
>ENA-OQAA01001329-OQAA01001329.1-human-gut-metagenome-genome-assembly--contig:-NODE-1329-length-12915-cov-2.277682_pt1 | contig 12915 bp, 15 predicted proteins | sample MGYA00242489_ERZ504515 | MGnify/ENA primary metagenome ERZ504515 (study PRJEB26092, sample SAMD00036237) | human gut metagenome | host: Homo sapiens | study: EMG produced TPA metagenomics assembly of...
GTCTGCATAACTTCTGTTAGGCATGTGTTAACAGTCAATGGATATGGGGGAAGACAGACAAAGGAAAATGAGAAAAGTTGGTGTTTTAAGGGGTGGGAAACTTTAGTAATTAATACAGTTGAGACAAAAGATGTACTAAACAAAAAAACGATTTTTTTCAAGAAAATTGAATAATGACAAAAATACCGTTCCTAAAGAAAGGCTCAACAATATCCCTCTTTCTACTGTTTTACCACAAAATGAGACTTCTTATGGTAAAGATTCTTTTAAAACGGATTTATGAGGAGCCAAGTGAGGCGGATGGTTATCGCATTCTTCTCGACAGGCTATGGCCAGAGGACTGAAGAAAGAGGATGCGAAGTTTGACGAATGGAGAAAAGACATCACTCCATCTAAGGAGTTACGCCAATGGTTCCACGAGGATAAAGACAGGCATTGGGAAGTATTCCAAGGTCGCTACGGGATGGAGATCAAGCAGAACCCGGATTTCATTCCTTTCTTACGAGAGATCGAGAAGCATCCGGTTGTCACATTCCTCACGGCAGCGAAGGATGTACAACATAGTCATCTACCTATATTAAAAGAAGTCATCGAGGATTTCGAGAAAAACAAATCATAAAAATAAAAAGACCTATGAAAAGTATCGTATTGCTTCGCCACGGCGAAAGTGTATGGAATAAAGAGAACCGGTTCACCGGTTGGACCGATGTGGATTTGACAGAAAAAAGGCGTGGCCGAAGCTTATAGGGCCGGCAACCTATTGAAAGAAAAAGGATATGTGTTCAATAAAGCCTATACCTCTTATTTAAAACGGGCCGTCAAAACCTTGAATTGTGTATTGGATCGCATGGACCAAGACTGGATCCCGGTGGAGAAGAGCTGGAGGCTGAACGAGAAACATTACGGATCGCTACAAGGGTTGAACAAGAGCGAGACCGCCCAAAAGTATGGAGACGAGCAGGTCTTGATCTGGCGTCGCAGTTACGATATAGCCCCGCTTCCCCTATCGGAAGACGACCCTCGTAACCCTCGCTTCGATATCCGCTACAAAGACGTGCCGGATAAAGAGTTGCCCCGTACGGAATCCTTAAAAGATACGGTTGAGCGGATTCTCCCTTATTGGAAAGAGGTTATCTTCCCGACGCTCCGGACCGCCGACCAGATCCTTGTCGCCGCTCACGGAAACAGCTTGCGGGGAATCATCAAATATTTAAAAAACATCTCCGATGAAGAGATCGTTCATCTGAATCTCCCGACAGCCGTTCCATACGTGTTCGAGTTCGATGATGACTTAAAACTCGTGAATGATTATTTCCTTGGCGACCCGGAGGAAATCAAGAAACTCATGGAAGCCGTAGCCAACCAAGGAAAGAAAAAGTAGCGGGATTCATGCCTCTTATCCGGAATTATTCATTAAGTTTGCAACCAAACAAACTTAAACACTATTGTGGACGAGAACGCAGAACGAATTTCACTAGAACTTATCGCAGGAGACGAACAAGCGTTCGACACCGTGTACAAACAATATTACCGGGGATTGTGCGCCTTCGCCTCCCAATATGTAACAGTACCAGAATCAGAGGAGATCGTACAAGACGTGATGATGTGGCTGTGGGAAAACCGAAAATCCCTAGTAGCGGACATGTCCCTGAATCACTCCTTTTCACGATTGTCCGCAATAAATGCCTCAATACGATCAGCCACATACAGGTTAAGCAACAAGTGCACGAGAGATTGTACGCCAAGTTCCAAGAGCAATTCGAGAATCCTGATTTTTATATAGGAGAACTGATGGCCTTGGCCTCCAAGGCATCCGGGAGCTCCCGGATGAATACCGTAAGGCATTCGAGATGAACCGTTTCGAGGAAATGACTTACAACGAGATCGCCGAGCGGACAGGCGTATCCCCCAAAACAATCGCATACCGCATCTCTCAAGCGCTCAAGATATTACGGACGGAATTAAAGGACTATATCCCTTTATTGGTATGGCTGCTTTACGAACAAACACGCTCATAACGGAGGAAGCATCCTACCGCCATGAGCGTTTTTTTAATGAGTCAAAAGACTTATTTCACGAACGGTGCTTTCAATAAATAATCCACGCAGCCTTTCACGCCCTCAAACTGGGAACGTCCGTCAGGCATACCCTCCAACTCCACGAAATAATCCTTGATTCCATTCGCGTAAGCTTGCCGGAATATATTCTCGAAATTCATCATCCCGGACTCGCCTAGAATAGCACGGTCCTTGATATGCAATACCTTGATACGGTTCGGATATTTCTTCAACCACTCTATCGGATCTTGTTGTCCCATCACGGCCCAATAAACATCCATCTCGAAAAATACAAGCGAAGGATCAGTATTCTTCAAGAACAACTCATAGATGCAATCTCCTTTCACACGCCTTCCCAGCTTGGCCTCCGTACTGCCCGGATTTACCTTGGCGAACTCCATCTCATGGTTGTGATAGCCGAAAGGAATACCGGCCGCTTTCACGATCTTACCCGCCTCGTTAAAAATCTCGCAGACGAAAGCGGTTTCCTCGGTGCTACGGGTACTCGGTTGCCCGGGCTGGATCAAGTACTTCACGCCTAGTTTGGCATGGTCATCAGCCGTCTTCTTCCAATACTCGGAGATCTGGGAGCGATTGGCCTTCGTGTACTCACGTACCGGAGGATTCACGTGGGAACTGGTGATCTTCAATCCGGCATCATCCACCATCTTCTTGAATTCCATCATGTCTACACCGCCGATCTTGCCTTCCTTGTAACCGGCCAATTCCAGATTCGTGTACCCCATTTGCTTGATCTTTTTCAATCCACCGGGTACATCCGCATAAAGTTCCTTGCCTAAAGAATAGATTTGTAAACCAACTGTCTTAGCGGCCATCGTTTCAGAAGTGACAGGTTTAGCCGCATCTGCGCTCCCGACCTTTCCGGCCATCAGGCCACCCAAGGTGAAAAGGGACGCATTCTTTAAAAAATCTCGTCTATTTATCATGATTATTAGAATTAAGTCAGTCCAAAGATAGAGATTATAATCTAAAAAAAGACCGCATAGGATGGAAAAATCCACCTATACGGTCCACAATGGTATACATTATATAATAGGACTCGATTAACGGCGAGGTTGATATCCAACTTCACCGGCTTGATCATATTCTCCGGGCTTAAGATCGTATCCAATTCCTCCTTGGTCAAGATACCATGATCCAGTACCAATTGATAAACGCTAACGCCGGTCTCCAACGCCTCCTTCGCGATCTTGGTCGAGTTCTTATAGCCGATTACCGGATTCAAGCCGTCACCACGCCGATGCTATGATGTACCTCCTCACGGCAACGATCCTCGTTAGCGATAATACCGTCCACGCAACGGGTACGCAAGGTATCGAAACCATTGATCAGCAAATCCACGGACTCGAAGCAGCATTGTGCCATCACCGGCTCCATGGCGTTCAGCTCCATCTGGGCGGCTTCCCCGGCCATGGTCACACATAATTCATTACCCATTACCTTATAAGCGATCTGGTTCATCACCTCCGGAATCACAGGATTCACCTTACCCGGCATGATAGAAGAACCCGGCTGCATAGCAGGCAAGTTAAACTCACCCAAACCGCAACGAGGGCCGCTTGCCAACAAGCGAAGGTCATTACATATCTTATTCATCTTCACGCAAACCCGCTTCATGGCGGAAGCATAGCCTACCAAGCAAGAAGTATCCGAGGTAGCTCCTACCAAATCGGAGGAGAGACGGATATCCCATCCGGTTATCTCACGTAAAGCCGCGATACATTTCTCCGCATATCCCGGCTCGGCACAAATACCCGTACCGATAGCGGTAGCTCCCATATTAACCACCAAGAAATCGGCGGCGGCCTCATTCAAGTGAGCGATCTCATCCTGCAAGATGCTGGCGAAGCATTAAAGGTCTGCCCCAACGTCATAGGTACGGCATCCTCCAACTGCGTACGTCCCATCTTGATAATTTGCGAGAACTCCTCTCCTTTCTTACGGAAAGAGGCGATCAATTCCTCCAAATGGGGAAGCAATTGAAGATGCTTAAAATACATACCGATATGGATAGCGGTCGGATATGCGTCGTTCGTGGATTGCGAGCAGTTCACATGGTCGTTCGGTGAGCAGTATTGGTATTCACCCCGCTCATGCCCCATCAATTCCAAGGCACGGTTGGCGATCACCTCATTCGCGTTCATATTTGTAGTCGTACCCGCTCCGCCTTGGATCATATCCACCGGGAACTGGTCGTGATGTTTACCATCGAGAATCTCCCCGCAAGCGGCGATGATAGCGTCCTTTTGCTCTACGGTAAGCAAGCCTAGTTCAAAGTTAGCCATGCAGCCGCCATTTTTGTTATAGCTAATCCTTTAATGAATAAAGGATATTCACTCAAACGGAATTTACTGATTGAGAAATTCTCGATTCCTCTCAAGGTTTGAACTCCGTATAATGCTTCGGCGGGGATTTCACGAGCGCCGATCAAATCGCTCTCTATGCGAGTTTTTCCAGTTAATTTAGTATCCATATTAGAAATATTAATCGTTTTTTATTGTTTCCGCAAAGGTAGAAACTATTATTTTGAAAGCAAATTATTCTTCGAAATAATAAAAACAAATACCAAAAACGTCAATACACGTCCACACAAGGCTCAATGAATTACAATTTGTCAATAGAGCAGTTTTAATAGACCTTCTGATCTTTTTTATCTCATTCATAAAAAAAAGTACGATTTTATTTGCTGTTTGTCAAAGATTCCATATATTTGCTGCCGTAATAACAAAACAGAGTCATGAGAACATTCGTAGTAAATACATATTGGTGGTGGCGCTCCGTACAACTCAAAAGGTCGTAAGGAACGAAGACTCGTATGTATATATAAACACTACATAAAGATATAAAGAGGTCTGTCGCACTTGCGGCAGGCCTCTTTTCTTTTTATGGCAAATTCAAAAGGAAAATAACTAAAATAGATAAAAGATGAAAACGTATCAAGTTGACAAGAATGGTTACTATGGTGAGTTCGGCGGGGCTTATGTTCCCGAGATCCTTCATCAATGCGTGGAAAATTTACAGAATACCTATCTGCAAGTGTTGGAGAGCGATAGCTCAAGGAAGAGTTCGATCAGTTATTGCGTGATATGTAGGCCGCCCCTCCCCTCTTTACTTGGCCAAACGGTTGAGCGAGAAATACGGATGATAAGATCTATTTAAAACGGGAAGACTTGAACCATACCGGAGCACATAAGATCAACAATACGATCGGCCAGATCCTCCTAGCCCGCCGCATGGGGAAGACCCGTATCATCGCCGAGACGGGTGCCGGACAGCATGGAGTGGCTACGGCTACGGTATGTGCCTTGATGAATATGGAATGTATCGTTTATATGGGGAAGACAGACGTGGAACGCCAACATGCCAACGTACAGAAGATGGAAATGCTGGGAGCTACCGTCGTGCCCGTGACCTCGGGAAACATGACCTTGAAAGACGCCACGAACGAGGCGATCCGTGACTGGTGCTGTCATCCTTCGGATACGTATTATATTATCGGTTCTACGGTAGGCCCCCATCCTTATCCGGATATGGTAGCCCGGCTGCAATCCGTTATCAGCGAGGAGATCAAGAAGCAACTGCTGGAGAAGGAAGGAAGGGATCACCCGGATTACCTGATCGCCTGCGTAGGCGGGGGAAGTAACGCCGCCGGTACGATCTATCATTTCGTGGACGACGAGCGGGTGAAGATCGTCTTGGCCGAGGCCGGCGGCAAGGGCATCCACTCCGGCATGAGCGCCGCCACGATCCAATTGGGTAAAGAGGGCATCATCCACGGGGCACGTACCTTGGTCATGCAGAACGAGGACGGACAGATCGAGGAACCTTATTCTGTTTCCGCCGGCTTGGATTACCCGGGCATCGGCCCGATCCACGCGAACCTCTCCGTAAAGCACCGTGCGCAAATCCTAGCGGTAGATGATGACGAGGCGTTGGAGGCCGCTTTCGAGTTGACCCGTCTGGAAGGAATCATCCCGGCCTTGGAAAGCGCCCATGCCTTGGGGGCCTTGGCCAAGGTAAACTTCAAGCCGGAAGAGGTGGTGGTACTGACTGTCTCGGGCCGTGGCGATAAAGATATGGACACTTACATTAATTATAAATTGAGAATTGAAAATTGAAAATTATATGATGGATTATACCTTTAGGACAATAAGCAAGAAGGTGATGGGCGACCTTCACACTCCCGTAAGCATCTATCTGAAAGTGCGGGATATCTACCCGGAATCGGCCCTGTTGGAAAGCTCGGACTTCCACGGAAACGAGAATAGCCTTTCCTTTATAGCGCTCCGCCCCTTGGCGAGCATCGGTATCAACAACGGGGAATGCACGGCTACCTTCCCGGACGAGACCCGTGAGGTTACCCCGCTCACCGAAGACTATAACGTACCCGAGGCGATGAACGCTTTTCTCGGCCGCTTCAAGGTGGAGGGAGCGGACAAGAAGGTCTGCGGATTATTCGGCTACACGGCTTTCGATGCCGTCCGTTATTTCGAGAACATCCCGGTCATGGAAGTTCATCACGAGGAGAACGACGCCCCCGATATGCTATACATATTATATAAGTATATCCTTGTCTTCAATCATTTCAAGAATGAGCTTACTCTGGTGGAGATGGTTCAAGACGGCGAGGATAGCGGGTTGGAAGAGATCCTTACGCTGATCGAGAACCGTAACTTCGCCTCCTACAACTTCCAGACAGCGGGTCCCGAGACCTCCCCGATCACCGGCGAGGAATACAAGGCGATGGTCCGCCAAGGCATCAAGCACTGCCTCAGGGGGGATGTCTTCCAGATCGTATTGAGCCGTCGCTTCGAGCAACCGTTCAAGGGAGACGACTTCAAGGTGTACCGGGCTCTTCGCAGCATCAACCCCTCTCCTTATTTGTTCTATTTCGATTTCGGAGGTTTCCGTATCTTCGGCTCTTCCCCCGAGACGCATTGCAAGGTAACGGCAGACACGCCAGCATCGACCCGATCGCCGGGACCGCTTTCCGTACCGGTAATATCGAGGTAGACAAACAACGTACCGAGGCCCTGCTAGCCGACCCCAAGGAGAACGCCGAGCACGTGATGCTGGTAGACCTCGCCCGCAACGACCTAAGCCGGAACGCCCACGACGTGCAAGTGGATTTCTATAAGGAGGTACAATACTACAGCCACGTCATCCACCTCGTATCCCGTGTGAGCGGCGAGATCAACACCGATAGCGACCCGGTAAGACCTACGTCGATACCTTCCCCGCCGGCACATTGAGCGGAGCCCCCAAAGTACGGGCCATGCAACTGATCACCGACATCGAGCATCATAACCGGGGTGCTTACGGCGGCTGTATCGGCTTTATCGGTCTGGATGGTGATTTGAACCAAGCGATCACGATCCGTACCTTCGTCAGCCGTGGCAACGTACTTTACTATCAGGCGGGAGCGGGATCGTGGCTAAAAGCAACGATGAGCGTGAATTGCAAGAGGTAAACAATAAGCTGGGAGCCTTGAAGAAAGCGATAGACCTAGCGGAGAAATTAATCAATTGATTATCCGGTTGTAGAGACGGGGCACGCCCCGTCTCTACAACAACAACAATATATATAAAATGAAGATATTATTATTTGATAATTACGATTCCTTCACCTACAATTTGCTACATATATTGAAGGAACTGGGTGCGGATGTAGAGGTACACCGCAACGACAAGATCTCCTTGGAAGAGATAGAGCGTTTCGATAAGATCTTACTATCCCCGGGACCGGGCATCCCCGAGGAAGCCGGCATCCTCCTCCCCTTGACTCCGCCGGTACGCCCCGACAAAGAGCATCCTAGGTGTCTGCCTAGCGAGCAGGCCATCGGCGAGGCATTCGGCGCCACATTGATAAACCTTACCGACGTGCATCACGGCGTTTGCTCCGATATACGGATTGTCGCTAAAGATCCTATCTTCGAGGGACTGGAACCGGGTATACGTGTTGGGCGTTATCATTCTTGGGCGGTCTCCAAGGAAAACTTCCCGGATTGTCTGGAAATTACGGCGGTCGATACGGAAGAAGGACAGATCATGGGCTTGCGCCATCGTGAGTACAATGTACGAGGTATCCAATTCCATCCGGAATCCGTGTTGACACCCAAAGGGAAGACAATTATAGAGAACTGGCTGAAACGCTAATTACCTCCTAAGGCACTTATAGTTTCTTCCTAACGAAACATCAGTTTCTCTATGGTGAAACTAATGTTTCTCAAGCAAGAAACAAGAGTTTTCCCCTAGAGAAACAAAAGTTTTTCGATAAAGAAATATCGCAAAACTGCAATATTTTATCATTCAACACATTACAGACATGAAGCAAATATTATACAGATTATTCGAGCACCAATATCTAGGCCGGGAAGAAGCCCGGAATATCCTCCAGAATATAGCGGAGGGACGCTACAACGATTCCCAGATCGCCAGTCTGATCACCGTATTCCTGATGCGCAGTATCTCCGTAGAGGAATTGACCGGATTCCGAGAAGCTTTGCTGGAGATGCGTGTACCGGTAGATCTAAGCGAATACAAGCCGATCGATATCGTAGGTACCGGAGGCGACGGGAAAAACACGTTCAACATCAGTACCTGTTCCTGTTTCGTAGTGGCTGGTGCCGGTTACAATGTCGTAAAGCACGGTAACTACGGGGCTACCTCGGTGAGCGGCGCCAGCAACGTGATGGAGCAACACGGCGTAAAATTCACGAACGATATCGGTAAACTACGTACCTCCATGGATACCTGTCATATCGCCTACCTCCACGCACCCTTGTTCAACCCGGCGCTGAAAGCGGTAGCTCCGGTACGGAAGAGCCTCGGCGTGCGCAGCTTCTTCAATATGCTCGGCCCGCTGGTCAACCCGGTCATGCCTACTTACCAATTGTTAGGCGTATATAACCTCCCGCTACTCCGCCTATATAATTATACGTATCAAGAGAGCGGTACCCGTTTCGCCGTGGTACATAGCTTGGACGGTTACGACGAGATCTCCCTCACGGCCGATTTCAAGGTAGCCATGCCGGAGAAAGAGAAACTTTATACCCCGGAGATGCTCGGATTCAAACGTTGCACGGAAGCGGACCTCGACGGCGGCGAGACCCCGGAGGAAGCGGCCCGTATCTTCGACGCCGTATTAGGGAACAAGGCTACAGAGGCCCAAAAGAGCTGCGTGATCGCCAACTCCGCTTTCGCCATCCAAGTGATCTGTCCAGAGAAGAAGATCGAGATGTGTATCGCCGAGGCACGTGAATCATTGGAAAGCGGAAAAGCATTGGCTACATTCCGTAAATTTATATCTTTGAACCAAAGATAAAGAAACATATCCTATGAAAAAGGACATCTTACAAGATATTATCGCCAATAAGCGCATCGAGGTAGCCCGGCAGAAACAGGCCGTAAGCTTACAGACCTTATTGGCTTTAGGTAGCGACCGTATGGAGCGTGACACACGTTCCATGCGTGCGGCGCTGGAATCATCCCCCTCCGGTATTATCTCCGAGTTCAAGCGTAAAAGCCCCTCCAAAGGTTGGCTGCATCCGGGTGCGAATATCGCCGACGTGGTGCCCGCTTACGAGGCCGGAGGAGCCTCCGCCTGCTCGACTCCGTTACGGACGGGATTTCTTCGGAGGTTCCTTGGGCGACTTGCAAAAGGCCCGCAAGCTGGTGGATCTCCCGTTACTTCGCAAGGACTTCATCATCGATACCTACCAACTCTTCCAAGCCCGGGTGATGGGCGCCGACGCTGTCTTGTTGATCGCCGCCGCCCTTACGGAAGAAGAATGCCGGATACTCGCCGAGACCGCCCATAGCCTGCAATTGGAAGTCTTGCTGGAAGTCCATAGCGAGGACGAGCTCAAATACCTGAACGCGGATATCGATATGCTCGGCGTGAACAACCGTAATCTCGGCACCTTCCATACGGACGTAAACAACTCATTCAAGTTGGTCGATAAGATGCGAGGCTTCTCCCCTCTTTTAGTGTCCGAGAGCGGAATATCCGAGACCGATACCGTACGCCGATTGCGTGAGGCCGGTTTCCGTGGATTCCTGATCGGAGAGACCTTCATGAAAACCGAGAGGCCGGGCGATACCCTAGCCGATTTTATAGGAGGACTGGCATGATCATCAAAGTTTGCGGAATGCGGGAGCCTCAGAATATCCGGGAAGTAGCCGCCCTAGCCATCAACTGGATCGGCTTTATCTTCTACGAACGTTCCAAGCGCTTTGTCGAGCGATGCCCGACGGAGCAGCAGGCAACGGACAGTGAACAATTGTCCCCTAAGAAAGTGGGCGTTTTCGTCAACGCTACCATCGAGTCCATGATGGAGAAAGCCTCCGCCTACAAGCTAGACTATCTCCAACTTCACGGTAACGAATCGCCGGAAGATTGCCACACCTTGCAAAAAAGGGGCTATTCCTTGATCAAGGCTTTCCCCATCGCTACGAAAGAGGACTTCGAAAAAACAAGGGAATATGAGGGCCGGGTGGATTATTTCCTTTTCGATACGAGATGCGAGGGCTATGGAGGCTCGGGCAAACGTTTCGATTGGTCCATCCTAACCGAATATGAAGGAGAGACTCCCTTCTTGCTCAGCGGAGGCATCCGTCCGGAAAACGCGGAGGCGATCCGGAACTTCCGGCATCCCCGTTTCGCAGGTATCGACCTCAACAGTGGCTTCGAGATTGAGCCGGGATTGAAAGACGTCGACAAACTAAAGAATTTCATCCAACAAATTTTACATCCAGCTGTAGAGACAGGGCGTGCCCCGTCTCCCACCGTCTGATAGTATTTTTAAAATAGAATTCAAAATGAATCGCATCACAAACTTATTCCAGACCCAGAAAGACGGAATACTCTCCGTCTATTTCACCGCCGGTTATCCGAACTTAAACGATACGGCAAGCATCTTAAAAGCCTTACAGGCTAAAGGTATCCACATGGTAGAAGTAGGAATCCCTTTCTCCGACCCGATGGCAGACGGCCCCGTCATCCAAGAGGCCGCCACGCAAGCGTTGCGTAACGGGATGTCACTGCACCTCCTATTCGAGCAATTGAAAGAGATCCGGAGCGAAGTACAGATCCCGATCATCCTAATGGGCTACCTGAATCCCATCATGCAATACGGTTTCGAGAAATTCTGCGCCAGTTGCGTAGAGGCCGGCGTAGACGGAATGATCATCCCCGACCTGCCTTACGCCGATTATATCTCCGATTACAAGGAAATCGCCGATCGCCATGACCTAAAAATGATCATGCTGATCACCCCAGAGACCTCCGAGGAACGAATCCGGCTGATCGATGCCCATACCAGCGGATTTATCTATATGGTATCCAGCGCCGCCACGACCGGAGCCCAACAAGACTTCAACGAACAAAAGCAGGCCTATTTCCGTCGTATCAACGCCATGAACCTACAGAATCCCCGCTTGGTAGGTTTCGGCATCAGCAATAAAGCCACTTTCGAGGCGGCGACAGCCCATTCTTCCGGTGCCATCATCGGTAGCAAGTTCGTCCAGTTACTAAAGAGCGAAGCTACTCCCGCCAAGGCGGTCGATAAGTTACTGGAAGCCCTAAAACAATAGGAACCCTATTCATGTTTACATATAAAAACAGTAAATAGTCCTATGAATAACTTCACTTTTCACAACCCAACCCGTTTATTATTCGGTAAGGGCATGATTGAGAAACTGAGTACGGCCATCCCGATGGTGCATCGCATCATGATCACCTTCGGAGGAGGTAGCGTAAAGCAAAACGGTGTGTACGACCAAGTGATCAAGGCGCTAAAGGATCGTGACTATATCGAGTTCTGGGGCATCGAGCCTAATCCCACCATCGAGACCTTGCGAGAAGCCATCCAGATAGCGAAAGGCAAGCAGGTGGATTTCCTATTGGCGGTAGGCGGCGGCTCCGTCATAGACGGGACGAAGCTAATCTCCGCTGGCATCCAGTACGACGGCGATCCTTGGGAATTGGTACAGAAAGGGTATTACTATCATACCGTGCCCATGGGTACCGTACTGACCTGCCGCCACGGGTTCCGAGATGAATAGCGGGGCCGTGATCTCCCGGAAAGAGACGCAAGAGAAATTCCCGTTCTACAGCAATTTCCCCGTGTTCTCGATCTTGGACCCCGGAGACGACCTTCAGCCTCCCCCCGTATCAAGTGTCTTGCGGTATCGCCGATACCTTCGTCCACGTGATGGAGCAATATATGACTACGACCGACCAATCCCGCTTGATGGATCATTGGGCGGAAAGTATTTTAAGTACCTTGGTTGAGATCGCCCCGAAGATCAAGGAAGATCCGAGGAATTACGACCTGATGGCAGATTTCATGCTATCCGCCACGATGGGCTTGAACGGCTTTATCGCTATGGGCGTAACGCAGGACTGGGCTACCCATATGATCGGACACGAGCTAACCGCCCTTCACGGATTGACGCATGGAGCGACCTTAGCGATCGTCTTCCCCGGAACCTTACGCACCTTCGCAAGCAGAAAGAGGGCAAGATCCTGCAATACGGCGAACGGGTATGGGGTATCAATAGTGGAACGACAGAAGAACGGGTAAGCCAAGCCATCGAGAAGACTGAGCAATTTTTCCAAAGCCTCGGTTTATCTACCGCCTCAGCCAAGAGAAGATCGGCGATACGACAATCACCGAGATCGAGAATCGCTTCAATGAACGAAACGCCGCCTCGGGGAGGCGAAGAATGTAACGGGTAGCGTGGCACGGGAAATATTGGAGAGCTGTAAATAACGTACAACTTGTAGAGACGGGGCGTGCCCCGTCTCTACAAATGGGTATAGGTTTTATCTTAAC
>ENA-OQAA01001330-OQAA01001330.1-human-gut-metagenome-genome-assembly--contig:-NODE-1330-length-12905-cov-10.450227_pt1 | contig 12905 bp, 13 predicted proteins | sample MGYA00242489_ERZ504515 | MGnify/ENA primary metagenome ERZ504515 (study PRJEB26092, sample SAMD00036237) | human gut metagenome | host: Homo sapiens | study: EMG produced TPA metagenomics assembly of...
CACCAGCTCGGCAAGCGCGGCGGCGAACCCTGCAGGCGTGAAGCCGTTGCGGCCAAAGCCGGAATCGACCTTAACGTGCACGCGAGCGGGCTTGCCGAGTTTGCGCGCGGCGGCGGCCACGTCGGCGCTGGCATCGCCCTTGCCGCCCGCAAGTACACTCGTCGGGCAAATCGCCACGACACCCGTCACGCGTCCCGGCTCGCCCGAGCATTCGTACACGTAATACGCCGCACCCGGGTCCTTGAGCATCAGACCATCGGCAATGGCTCCGCCAGAGCATCGTTGCCGCTCAGGATGCTGCCCATTGCAGGCAGCGCCTCGAGCACGCGGTCCTGAGCTGGGCGGATGCAGGGAAACGGAAGTGCTTTCATGGGCGGTCCTAACGCACGAGTCGGTTTGTTCGCGGCTTATTATGCCCCAACTTGGCCGCTCGCGTCCCAGAGCACGTTATCGGCGAGCGCGATTAGCACCTGCTGACAACGAACGATATCGGCGTGGGGCACATATTCGTTGGGCTTGTGCGCGAGCGCGAGCGACCCGGGACCGTAGCTCATGCAATTGCGGTTACCTGTCTTGCCGGCAATGACGGCGGTGTCGGTGTAGCCGGTAAAGAAGCCGACGGTCGTGTCCGCGTCCGTCACGTCATCGGCGGCACGCTTGAGCACTGCTAGAAGGGGAGAGTTCGGGTCGCGCTCGATGGCGGGGCGGTCGCCCGTCACGGTGTAGCTGCCATGGCAACCGGGAACGGCGGCTTCGGCGACGGCGATGGCCTGCTCTACCATGCGCGTCGCGGCGGCCGTATCGGTCGGCGGGGTCAGACGCATGTCGACCCAGACTTTGGCGCGGTCGGGCACGACATAGGGGCGATATCCGCCCTCGATTTGGCCAAACGTGATGGTCGAAGGCCCCAGCTCATCGTGCGCGGGCAGCGCCACAAACGCGCGACGGAGCGAACACACGACCTCGGCCATGGCGGCGACGGCATCCGCGCCCTTCCACGCTGGCTCGCATGCGCCGTCACGCCAGCCATTTCAATCTCGAACCACGTACGCCCCTTGTGCGCCACCTGGATCTGTCCGTCGGTGGGCTCGGTGTCCAGCACCCATTCACGCGAGCCGACCCAGCCAGCATCGATCGCGGTCTCTGAGCCGCGCATAAAGTCTTCCTCGTCGACCGAGCAGATGAGCGAAAAGCCGCGGCGGGGCAACGCGCCATCCGCCGCCACGCGCTCGAGCGTATGGACCAGTGCGGCAATGGCGCAGGCCAGGCCACCCTTCATATCGCAGGCACCGCGGCCGTAGAGCTTGCCGTCGCGCACGACCGCCCCGAGCGGCGTAATGTCCGCGTCCCAGCCATCGCCCAGCGTAACGGTATCCATATGGCAGATATAGACGAGTCGCGGCTCGTCGCTTTGGCCCGGCACGGTGACCATAAGGTTGCGGCGCCCGGGGAGTACTTCGAGCTCTGCAATCTGCACGGCATCGAGTACCGGATGCTCAGCTGCGCCAACTGTTCCTCAACCAACGCTTTGATATGCCGCTCAATTTCATCCTCATACGCGCCCGGGTCTGAGCTGTCGATTCGCACAAGCTCCTGCGCAAGCCGCCAGGCAAAGTCCTTGTCAACCATATGCAACCTCACAATCAGTCTGCTTTCCAAACCGATTGTAAGCCTCCTAAGAGATCCGCGGTGTGCGCGCAGCAGTATTTACCGTTCGCAGGCCGAGCCAGCGCGTTTGCCGTCCGAGCGGGTTCACAAACGGCGCAGTGGGTACGTAGCCTCTATGGACGACATGCTGTGCGACATATCTGCCTTTCGGTATCACCGGATACCTCCACAGGTCTTGGCGATAATGCCGGACCTGCCCGAGTCTGCGGACGATCCGCGCAAGGAGCGCCTTTGCGAGCATCCGCTCGTCACGCATTTTCTGGGCATCCCGTTGCACGTTTTGGCGCAGGGAAGCTGCGGACGTAAGGGCGATCGCATTGTCAGGCATGTTTGGAACGGGGAGAGGCCGTTTGGCTCCGTGCGGCAGACAGAGTTTGGCCTCGATGCCGCGTCCCCACTCTTTACCCTGCTGACCCTGGCCTCCTCGGTCTCAAACGAGCGTCTAATCATGTGCATGTATGAGATGTGCGGCACCTTTGCCGTGTGCAAGATTGCGCCTCAGGTAAAGTCGGCACTTGTGCAGGCGTATGGGGGCCGGTGGGGTGACGCGCAGTTGGCTGGGAAAACGTAAAGGATGTCTCGGGGAATCCAACGGACTTGTGGAAACGACCGCCCTTGATCGAGCTCTCTGAGCTTACGGAGTACGTCGATAAGATCCGGGGGCTCCGCGGCGCTAAATCGTTCACACGTGCCGCGAAATGCATTACAGGGATGGCGGCATCGCCGCTCGAGGTCCAGGCATCGATGCTGTTTGGTCTTTCGAGGTTACGCGGCGGCGAAGGCTGCGCCTTACCAATAACGTCGAGATTCGTATGACGCGCAGCGCTCGTCTGATTTCGGGGCTCGACAGGCGCTATGCCGATATCCTGCTGGCAAATAAGGACGGCAGCCGAGAGTGTCTGGTTGAATGCCAGGGTAAAGCCATACACGGATCCATAGAATCCAAGATCTCTGACTCCGACCGAACGACGGCCTTGCAGGCGATGGGATATCCCGTCGTTTTGATGACCTATGCCAGCTGGCCGACTCCGATGCCTTCCGCGTGGTGATGGAGCTCATCATGTCCTATCTCGATGCGCCGCTGAAAGACAAGACACCGCGGCAGCAGGAGCTCGAACGCCGGCTTCGTGAGGAGATATTTATCGATTGGTCGGGAATGTAGTCGTGCAGGTGGAAAACGGTCGCGCGAACTAGAGTTTTGGGCGCGAAAAAAGCTTCAGTTTCGCCTTGGAAGGACTTTAAAAATGCTATCCAGAACAAGTTGTTTCGGAAAATCGACAGTCAACTTGGATGTGGTATACAGAGATCGATTTTTACCTACTAAAGCTCCAGATAAAGCTGTTTATCAAAGCGGGTGCGCTCAGTAATTTGGGTATGACTGTCGATTATCCGAAAAAACTTGTTCTGGGTAGCATTATCAAAACCAGCCGGAGCAAAGAAATCGGCCCCCGTTTCGCGAAAACGGGGGCCGAATGGGCTTCATGGCCTGCCTGGCAGGCTTGGCGCCGGCGCTATTTGATCACGCGTACGCGATACATCGACGGAATCTGCTTGAGCGCCTCGATCGTGCTGCTGTCCAGGTGCTCGTCGGTGTCGAACATGGTGTAGGCGTTCTCGCCGGCGGACTCGTTGGTCATACGCTGCACGTTGGCGTTGTCCTTGGCGAGAATGGCCGTGATCTGGCCGATCATGTTGGGCACGTTGGCGTGCAGGCAGGCGATGCGGCTTGCGGCGCGCGCCTTGCCCATGCTGCAGGCGGGGTAGTTGACGCTATGTGCGATGTTGCCGTTCTCCAGGTAATCCTTGAGCTCGCTGATGGCCATATCGGCGCAGTTGGCCTCGGCCTCGCCAGTGCCGGCGCCCGAGTGCGTGGTGATAAACGTGTTGGGCATCTTGACGGTCTTGGGCGTGGCAAAGTCGCAGCTAAACCAGCTCAGCTTGCCCTCGCGCAGGGCAGCGTCGACGGCGTCCTCGTCAATGATGGTCTCGCGTGCGTAGTTGATGAGCACGGCGTCGGGTGCCAGCAGGTTAATCTGCTCGGTGCTGATCATGCCGATGGTGTCGGCCTTGCTGGGCACGTGTACGGTGAGGTAGTCGCAGCCGCGGCAGAGATCCTCGAGCGTGCCCACACGCTGCACCTCGCGGCTCAGCACCCACGCGTGCTCGACGGAAATGAACGGGTCGTAGCCGTAAACGTCCATGCCCAGGTCGACGCAGGCGTTGGCGACCTTGGAGCCACGTTGCCCAGGCCGATGACGCCGATGCGCTTGCCCTTGAGCTCGCGGCCCACAAAGGCCTTCTTGGCCTTTTCGGCATCGACCTGAATCTCGGGGTCGTCGGCGTTGTCGCGCACCCAGTTCATCGATTGCACCACGCCGCGGCTCGAGAGCACCAGCATGCCTAGGACGAGCTCCTTGACGGCGTTGCTGTTGGCGCCGGGGGAGTTGAAGACGACGACGCCCTTCTTGGCGTACTCCTCGACGGGGATGTTGTTGACGCCGGCGCCGCAGCGGGCGATGGCGCGGATGCCCTCGGGCAGCTCGTAGCCGTGCAGGTCGGTCGAGCGCATCAGGATCGCGTCGGCCTCCTCGGCGGTGCTCACAAACTCGTAGCCTTCGCCAAACTCGACTTTGCCATCCTTGGTAATGTCGTCGATGGTCTTAATCTTGCGCATGAAAAACTCCTTAGCGGGTTTGTTTAAAACAAGTGGTTTGAAGTGGCTGGTCGGCCCGCGTGCTGCGGGCTAGTTAGATCGCGGGCTCAAACTACGCTGCGCTTCGAAGTCCTTCATGTACGAGGCCAGTGCCTGCACGTCTTCCATGGTTACGGCGTTGTACACGCTGGCGCGCATGCCGCCGACGAGGCGATGGCCCTTGACGTTTTGGATCTGGTGCTCTGCCGCGCCCGCAACAAAGGCAGCGTCGAGGTCGGCATCGCCGGTACGGAACGTGACGTTGGCGATGGAGCGACTGTCTGTCTGCGCAGTGCCGTGGAATAGTTTGCTGTGCTCGAGCAGGTCGTAGAGCAGGTTGGCCTTGGCCCAGTTGCGCTCGGCCATGGCGGCAAGTCCACCGGTCTGCTCAACCCAACGGAACACCTTGCCGCACACGTAGATGCCAAAGGTGTTGGGCGTGTTGAGCATGGAGCCCTTGGCGGCCTGGGTCTTAAGGTCCAGGTACTGCGGAGTCTGCGCAAAGGCCGGACCGTCGGCGATCAGGTCGTCGCGCACGATAACCACGGTGACGCCCGCGGCGCCGGCGTTCTTCTGCGCGCCGGCGTAAATGAGCCCGTAGCGCTCAACGTCGAGCGGCTGCGACAAAAAGCAGCTCGAGACATCGGCGACCAGCGGCACGTCGCCGCAATCGGGCAGCTCGTGGAACATGGTGCCAAAGATGGTGTTGTTCTGGCAGATGTAGACGTAGTCGAGCCCGTCGCCCGCGGCCTCGGCGGCAATGCGCGCGTTGATGTCGGCCATGTCGGGGATGCGGTCGAAGTTGGTGTCCTCGGAGCTCGCGAGCAGCACGGCCTCGCCGTACTTGGCGGCCTCTTTGTACGCCTTGTTGGCAAAGTTGCCGGTCACGATGTAGCCGGCGCGGCCGCGGCGCATGAGGTTCATGGGGATGCCCGCAAACTGCAGCGTGGCGCCGCCCTGCAAAAACAGGACGCGGTAGTTGTTGGGGATGCTCAGCAGGCGGCGCAGAGTTGCCTCAGCGTCATCGATGATCTGCTGGTACATGCTAGATCGATGACTCATCTCGAGCACGGACATGCCGCAACCGCGGTAGTCCATCATCTCGTCGGCGATCTCGGCGAGCACGCTTGTGGGCAGCGCTGCCGGGCCAGCTGAGAAGTTGTGCACACGTGCCATCTTCTAGTTCCCCCTCGTAGTCGTTTGAACGTTCGGGATACTTTAGCACAGTGGAGCGCCAAGCGCGACCGCATCACGGTAAAACTCGAGTGCGTCGCTATGATTTACAGGATGGTTACATGGGGGAGGGCGGTCGCTAGGTCTATACCACCGGGATATACCGTGACAGGTACTCTTTGAGTGCGGGGTCGCACACATAGAGATACGTTCCTAGCATGCCGCGCGTCATGAGGACGTAGTAGGCGTTGACGATAATCTTTTGCAGATCATCGTCGCTTGCTTTTTTCTTCGCGACGGCATCTTTGAAGTTCGCCTTGTTAACGTAGACTGAATCTTTGTCCGAATCGTAGTAAATGTCGGGACCCAGAATTACGAATCCGTAGTTGAGATCGTAGCCTTGTACCGTATGAATGCATCCGACTTCGTTGACGGCGTTGGCGGAGTTAACCCAATCCTTCTGGGTTGAGTTCCAACGTTTGGGAATGCCCTCGATGACGATATCGAACACATCTTTATTGCTCTTGCTTTCCCATTTCCAAGCAAAACCGGCTGTCATACGGGACAGCCCAACTTCTTTTTCTTTGGTCTGCTGTAGGGAGCAGAAATCTTCAAAGCGGTCGACTATGCCAAACTGGTACCTGGGATATCACTGTCAGGATCGCCGGCTTGCGAGTCGTAAGGCTGAGAGGCAAAGAGCTCATCAAACTTCATGCCGGCATGCATGTACGCTTTGTTGTCAAGCAGGTCGTAGACAAAATCGAGGTACTCATCGCCGCCACGCACACGCATTTGGGTGCTCAAGTTGAATTCTTCGGTCTCGATTCCAGCTTCTTCGAGTTGGTTGAGTCGCTGCTCAAGGCCATCTCGGTTGAGTCCCGATGCGCGGACTTGCTGTTTGGGGTCATAGAACAGATATGCCTTGTCGCAGCATTTGAATATCCAGTCAACTTGGTTGCTCGTATGTGGAAGGCCGAGGCGATCGCAGGTGTTATAGAAGGCCTTGATGCCGGAGCCCATGCTTAGATAATTACCCAGTCGATGTGCTTCGTCGACAAGTAGGATGTCATAACGATCATTTTTGGTTACGTCACTGGGGCTCAAGATATCGCCAGGCTTTAACCCTGGTAGGAAGTGCGTGAGTTTCCTGAGGGTCTTCTTCAGGGAATCCATGGGGGTGACAAAACCGACTCGCAGGCCGGAAAGGTTGGCTCATTTTTGATTTTGAACATGAGACTGATGGCGAGGATTGTTTTGCCTGTTCCCGGCGCGCCGTTCACGACGGTTATACGTTCTCTTTTTGAGCCGCCGTGTTTTGCGTCTTCATGCTCCTGTTCGAGACGTTTATAAATCGTCTCGATCGTTTCGTATTGGTCGGGCGTAAGCGTCTTGAAAGGCGAGAACTTGAACAGATCGGAGTTCTCAAGCTCTTCAATCGGATGAATCGCGTAGTTTTCTTCGCGAAGCTTTGTCCAGAGGTTTCGGAACTTCTGGCGATACTGAGGCCGCTCAAAATAATCGAATTGGGCATAGCCGTTGTTGGCATTGGTGACCTGGTATTTTTCGTCGGCACAGAACAGCTCAATAAGTCGATTCTCGAACTCGAACGTTGCGGATTGGTTGAAGGTGGGATTGTCGATTAGAAGGGTCCGGTCGAAGTCCTTGTCCACGTTTGCAGCGTGTTGTTTCATACGGCGCTGGTAGTTGGTTGTTTGGCCGATGTATGCCGTCGTGTTTCTGCTGTTGGTAAGAATGTAAAGGACGGGCCAACTCTCGTCATGATGGGCTCCAGGCTTTGGCGTGCCAAAGTCCTGAAGCGATTCGCTTGTCTCGAAGGGCTGGGGCAGGGGAAGCGTGTATTGCCGAAGGGCGAACTCGTTACTCATGGTGGTCCGCCTTTCTGTATTCGCTGGAGCTGGTGTCGACGGGATAGCGCTCGCCGTTGCGTTTGAGTTTGGACGAGAGCGCCTTTGGGAGGTCGATTCCGTTTAAATCGGCGAAACGCAGGAGAAAGAGGAGCGTGTCAGCGACTTCGTCTTCGATGGCTTGGCGCTGATCGGCGTTATCGAACATTTCTGCAATGCGCTCGTCGCTCATAAAACGAAAGAGCTGAAGGAGCTCGGAGGACTCAGTTGCCATGCCGATGGCAAGCTCTTTTGGCGTGTGATATTTGCGCCAGTCGCGTGCATCACAAAAGTCCCTGACTTGTTCCGTCATGGCATCGAGCTTATCCATCGTCCGCAACCTCCCTGATGTTCATTGTTTTATTATGGCCGTATCTGGGATTTATTGCACATCATTTGGGGCGTGCGGTTTGTTCGGTCGCGATTGGCCGGCAGGAAGTTTCACCATGAAGATCGATGCCGATGTTGACCAGCTGCGCGAGAGCCTGCTCGACCGCGCGGGGAGTGCGGCAGGCGCGGGCTTTCCGGCCGCCATGCTCGACGTGATGGATATCGAGGACGAGTCGCCCCAGGAGCTCCTATCCCGAGCCGAACGCGAAGGCCTCGACCTCCGCGACTTTGCCGCCGACGATGACTAGGGTAGCTAATTTGGGACGGGGCGTCTGCACCCGCAGCTGCGCGAAAATGCACGATAAGCCGTCGCAATGGAGTCTACTGACCTCGCGACTGTTCTATTTTGACTGCACGCTGGCTAAGTGAGTAGGCTTTATTGGAAATCCTGAGCACCCGACTAATTTGCTTCAACAAACCCGCAGGTCACAGACTTGTGTTTTGGAGACGTGGTCGGCGATTCGACAAAAGTCTACTCACTTAGTTTTGAGAGACGCTAATTGTCCGCAACGAGACCCCAGCCGGGGCGATTGATGCTCAAATGTAGCCAATTCGGGACGGCTACCCCGCCCCTCTTAGGGGCAAGGCAGGGGCTGCGGTGACTTTACGCACAAAAAATGCCGGGTGTAAGATCCCGGCTCTTGGAGGCCCCTCTTTTAGAGGGTACCGATTTCTTTATAGCATGAGATCGGACGGCTTTCAAATGGCGCCATGTGGATGGGATGGGATGGCGCGCCTGATAAAGCCCTCAATGAATGGCATCTAACTAGCGTTCGTGATATAAAGAAATCGGTCATCTCAAAAGAGAGGGCTTCCAAGTGCCGGGGACGTTTTCCCCGGCTTTTTTCATTTCGGTGTCAATTCAAATGTTTTTCAACCCATCCCCTCAATAACTTGCGGTGAAATAGGGACTGAAATGGCTGTTCAGAAGCCTATTCAATCCCTATTTCACCGCAACTTATGGGTGGGGATGGCTACGATGCCAGTGTGGCGATGACGGCTTCGTCGCCGGCGTATATTAGGGTGTTGCCGTCGGGGATGATCGTTTGGCCGTCGCGCTTGAGCATCACCACGATAAAGGGGTGCTTGCCCTGCGGCACATCGCGAAGACGCTGGCCGGCCAGGCGACCGTGGGGGGTCACGGTGACCTCGCGCAGCGTAACCTCGGCACGCTCTTCAAACGTTGGCGCGGCCATCACCAGCAGGTCACCTTCCTCGATGACGGTATCGCCGTTGGGCAGCACCGGGTGCGCACCGTCGCGCAGCACCAAGACCACCAGCATGTCCGTCGCGCTGCCAATGTCCGCGAGCGAGCGTCCGGCAAACGGATGTCCAGCGCCCACCTTGAGCTTTACAAACGACATGCCGTCCTCGTCGCGGTAGTCGTTAAAGGTGCGGCGCACGTCGCCGGTCGCATCGATCATATCGAGCTTCTTCGCCACCGCCGGCAGCAGCGAGCCCTGCACCACAATGCTCGACACGGCAATCACAAACACCAGGTCAAATAGGTTGTGTCCGCCGGGAACGCCGGCCACCACGGCAAAGAGACTAAAGACGACCGAAGCTGCTCCGCGCAGACCCGCCCAGCTTACGAGTGCAACCTGGCGAGGGTTCGTCCTAAACGGCGCCAGCAGCATGCCTACGGCGATGGGGCGGCTCGCAAAGAGCATAAACGCCATGAGTGCCAGGCCCGGTAGCAGCATTTGCGGCAGGCGTGCGGGTGTAACGAGCAGGCCCAGCAAAAAGAAGATGGTCATCTCTGCCATCTCGGTGAGGGTGTCAAAGAAGTGCGCCATCTCGACTTTGCCGGTGATGTCGCTGGCACCCAGCACAATGCCGGCCAGGTATACAGCCAAAAAGCCGTTGCCGCCCAGGTAGCTCGGCAGCGCGTAGGCGACGATGGCCACGGCGAACAAAAAGATGGTCTGCGCGTCCTTGGCCGTTGCGTGCGCGCGTTCAATCAGGCGGCCCGCCGCCCAGCCGATGGCAAGGCCCAGGCCCACGCCCAGGATAATCTGCTTGGCCAGCAGTGCGGGAATGTTGATGTCGCCGCCGGCCGCGAGTGTAGCGAGCACAGCGGTGAGCATGTAGGCGACGGGGTCGTTGGAGCCGATTCGACCTCGAGCAGCGAGTCGGTGCCGCCCCTCAGCGAAAGGCTGTGCTCGCGCAGAACGCTAAAGACGCTGGCCGCGTCGGTGGACGCCACGACCGATCCCAGCAGCAGGCCGCCGATCCAGTCGAAACCCAGCACAAAGTGGGCGAATACGCCGGTGATGCCGGCAGTGATGACGACGCCGAGCGTGCTCAGCAGCACTGCAGGTATGGCGACGGGCTTGGCGCGGTCGATGTTGGTGTTAAAGCCGCCGTAGAACATGATGAACAGCAGCGCCGTGCTGCAGACGGTTTCGGTGAGTGCGTAGTCGCTAAAGTCGATGTGCGCCGGGCCGTTGACGCCCAACAGCATGCCGAGCGCGATAAAGATGAGCAAGGTGGGGAAGGGGAGTTTTTTGCCGACGGGTTTGATGGTCAGGCACAAAATGATGACGAGGCCGATAAAGAGAAGGATCTGGTTCATGGATGGTGTCCGCTCCTGGGTGGTTGGCGTGGCACGGTCAGTTGTCTGCGGTTATTTGTACCCAAAGATGGTGGGTTTATGGGGTTGGATTGCGGGCATGCGCGATACCGTCATAGACGGCTGCCGTCTTTGCCTCTGCACGGAAACCCTTTCCAGCTTTATTGCAACGGAGTACAATGGGTAACGTTTAAGTTCAACTTGAAGTTTTAGTTGCGGCACCGGGCTTCGGCCGCAATGCAAGGAGAGGCGTACCATGGCGATCTATGTGACATCTGATGCTCACGGGCACGTGCGTGCGCTTGACGAGGCCCTGTCTAAGATCTCGTTGACGTCCGACGACACGCTGTACGTGCTGGGCGACATGATCGATCGCGGGCCCGATCCGGTCGGCGTTATTAAGCTCGTGCGCTCGCTGCCCAACGCCCACGTGCTCAAGGGTAATCACGAGCAGATCATGCTCGATGCCATCATTGGTCAGGATCCGCTCGATGCCGAGACCTGGGATATCAACGGTGGCTGGACGACGCGCGAGCAGCTCAACGACATGGAATTTGAGGCATACGAGGAGCTCGTGCGATGGATGGCCGCGCTGCCGCTCTACGCGGTGGTCGAGACCGAGGAGCGCCCGTATCTGCTGGTACATGCTGGAATCGAGATGAAAGCGGCGCGCGCGTTTTTGCTTGAGCATGGCGTCGATTGTGCCGATGGCGTCGGAGCGGTGGGTGCCGATCGCGAGCTGCTGCAGCAGATGCTCGCGGTGCAGTCGTCCGATGACCTGCTATGGATTCGTCACGGCTATTGGGATGTGCCGACCGGGCTGCTTTCTGCCGAGGGCAAGGGCCCGGTCGTGGTGAGCGGTCACACGCCCACGGTATCGCTTGGGCGCTATTGCGAGGTCGGTGGTCTGGCGGGGCTCGATGAGGAATCGGGACGCGGGCAGATCGTGCGCTTGGGCGGCGAGGACACTGCCGGCGTGCCCGATCGCATCGATATCGACTGCGCTGCCGCCACCGGCTCCGAGTTCGGTCGCGTGGGCATCCTGCGGCTCGATGATGGGGCGGAGTTCTACGCAAACATTCTTCCTGGCGAGTAATTAGCTGCTCCACGCTGCAATTAGGCGCCGTACGGATTCCGGTCTCTCTCGATGCGTTGGCGGATGCGGCGGTACTCGATAATCAACAGTACCAGCAGTAGGGCCATGATGGCTAGGTAGCTCACGACGGCGCCCGTCAGGCCGAGCAGATTGATCAGAATCACCGGGAGCACCACGCTCACGGCAAAGCAGATCAGGTAGATCTTGGTGACGTCTCCAGCGTGGCGCAGCACCGTGATGATGGCGTAGATAAAGTCGATGGCCGCGGTGACGCCGCCGGCGAGGACCATTAGCAGCGCCAGCGTACGGTAGCGCTCAAAGCTGAGACCGTACATAAAGCTCATGAGGGGAATACCGGGACCTGCCATAAATGCGGCGCACACGCCGGTGATGACCACGATCAGCGCCATAACGGCAACAATAATCAGGTCAAAGCGACGACGCTTGCGAGGATTAGCCCAAATGCTCGACAAGCGCAGGAGCTGCGGTTTATAGACAAATCCAATGCTCAACAGAATAGCCTGAGCTGGAAAAAACAGGGCATTAAAGTACAGCTGGTATTTGTAGGCCAGTGTTCCTTCCATCACAAACTTGGGCATGCTCTCGATAAGATTGAACAGGAATAGCGCGCCAAAGAGTGGGGCGCACTGGACAAACAGGTGGCCGACCTCGCGCAGGCTTACGCGGCGCGATTTTTCGGTCTCGAGCAGGGCGAGCGGCGCGGTGACCAGCACGAGCGAGGCGATCGCGGCGATGCTCATGGCCATGGCCGCGATGGGCATGCTACGCGTGAGGAACAGCGCCACGCTGAAGACCGCGATGACGGCGACGGAGCGTAGCGTTTGACTCATTCCAGCCAAGTAGAGCTTGTCGGCCTGCTGCAGGCGGCCTTCGTACACGTCGGCGACGCCATCGATGACCTTATACAGGTAGACGCCCAGGCCGATCGTCGCCATCTGCGCATCATAGCCGCGGGCGCTGCTGTACATGAGGCCGCAGCCTAGGGCGAGCGCTCCACAAAGCCAGCGGTTGAGCTGGTAGGAGGCAAAGGACGTCTTTTCGTCGATGTCTGAGACCTGGAAATTGCGCACGCCGTAGTTGCACGCGATCATGATGAGCGTGCCGGTGACAAAGGCGATGGAGAATTTGCCTGCTTCTTCGGCGCCCACGAGCTGCGTAGACACGATGGTGAGCAACGGAAACGCCAGGCCCCATACGGCGGTGCCGAGGGTGTTCCAAAGATAGTCGCGGCTGGTGGCGTGCTCCTCGTATTCCGCTTCCTGCATGGAGAAGCCGCCGCCGTAGACGGCGCCGAGCAGACGGTTCCACCAAGCGTTGACCATGCGGCGGACGGGGCCGGGCTCCCGATCGCGTTCGCGCCGGCGACGTGTGGCTTGGCTGCTATCGGTC
>ENA-OQAA01001331-OQAA01001331.1-human-gut-metagenome-genome-assembly--contig:-NODE-1331-length-12898-cov-2.562368_pt1:0-7500 | contig 12898 bp, 12 predicted proteins | sample MGYA00242489_ERZ504515 | MGnify/ENA primary metagenome ERZ504515 (study PRJEB26092, sample SAMD00036237) | human gut metagenome | host: Homo sapiens | study: EMG produced TPA metagenomics...
TCACGCAGATCGCCCTCACGGCCGGCAAAAAAAGCTGCTCATGAACTCCACAATCTGCTGCGGTTCAGGCAGACGGCCAGGGCCGCTGGTGCCGCAGGCAAGATGTCCGGAAGCAGGCGGCATTACAGTAATACCGCGGCTTTGCAGCTTAGCGATATTTTCCTGAGTTGCAGCATTAAGATACATACCGGTATTCATTGCGGGGCAGACAACTGTCGGTGCCTGAGCTGCCAAAAGCGTAGTGCTCAGCAGATCATCCGCAATGCCATATGTCATTTTAGCCAGAATATTAGCGGTAGCAGGCGCAACTAAGAAAGCATCTGCCAATTTGCCAAAGCAATATGCTCAACATTAAATTCCTGGTTGCTGTTCCACATGCTGGTAGCAACAGCATTACCGCTGATTTCCTTGAAGGTTAACGGAGTAACAAACTGCTGCGCATGCTCGGTCATGACCACACGCACCTCGCAGCCCTGCTTACGCAGACGGCTTACAAGATCTACAGCTTTATAAACGGCAATACCGCCGGTTACTCCCAAAACAATTTTTTTGCCCTTTAACAAGGTTTTACCCTCCCGCTGTTATACGTTTTTAGTACGCTCGTAGGTAATAGTATCGTTAGCAATTTCCTTCAGCGCAGCGCTGACCTCTTTTTCCGCGGAATTTACACCGGGAATAGTGAGCTCGCGTGCTCTTTTTGCTGCCAAAATAACCAAAGTGTATTTGCTATCTACTTTTTCTGCCAAATAGTCAATAGACGGATCTACCATAGACATTATAGAATCACTCCTTTAAGTATTTCATGGTCACACAGCAGACTGCTGCATAATGTAAATTTATTTTTTAGCTTTACAAATCTTATAAACAATAAATATGATCTGCTAGGCGGTAACGCTCAGTCCATAATTGTAAGTACCTTTTGCGCTGCCTTTTCCGCAATATCATTAACGATGATATAGTCATATTCCGCTGCGTAGGTCAGCTCGCTGGCTGCGGAAGCCATACGGCGCTTAATAACATCCTCGCTGTCGGTACCACGTTTATAAATACGTGCGGAAAGCTCATCTAAGGAAGGCGGTACGATGAAAACAAATACGCCTTCAGGGAAGCGCTTTTTAATCTGCAAAGCGCCCTGAATATCAATCTCCAACAGTACGTCACGGCCGGATTCCAACTGCTCTTCCACGTATTTGCGCGGTGTGCCGTAATAATTGCCGTATACTTCGGCATATTCCAGCAGCTCGCCCTTTTCAATCATCTGCTTAACATCGGGAATTGTTTTGAAGAAATAGCTTTCTCCGTCAACCTCACCCGTGCGCGGTGCGCGTGTAGTAACAGAAATAGAATAACCTAAATCCGGCAGCTGGTCTCTCAGCATCTGGCAAATAGTTCCTTTGCCTGCTCCCGACGGACCGGATACTACAAGAAGTACTCCCTTAGGAGTAACATTATCAATATCGTTGCTCATGATCCAATTACTCCTCTTCTTCAGAATCAGCAGTTTGTACTACCAGACGGTTGGCTACAGTTTCCGGCTGTACCGCAGACAGGATGATGTGACCGCTGTCCACAACAACTACAGCACGAGTACGACGTCCGTAGGTTGCATCCACAAGCATGCCCTTATCGCGGGCTTCCTGGATAATACGTTTAATCGGTGCCGATTCCGGACTGATAATAGAAATAATGCGGTTGGCTGCAACAATGTTGCCAAAGCCGATATTAACTAGCTTTATATCCATAACTTCCTCCAGTTTTATTCGATGTTCTGAATCTGCTCACGGATTTTTTCTATTTCCGCCTTAATTTCTACGACTATCTGCGCCATAGTATAATCGTTGGCTTTGGAAGCAATAGTATTTGCTTCACGGTTGAATTCCTGAATAAGGAAGTCCAGCTTGCGTCCTACCGGCTGGTCGGAAGCAATGATAGTCTTGAATTGCTTGATATGGCTCTTCAAGCGGACTATTTCTTCCGTAATGCTGGTGCGGTCAGCAAAAATTGCTACCTCCTGCAGCAAGCGCTCCGGCTCAACCTTGATATTATTGTCAGCCAGAAGATTAGTCAGACGCTCCTGCAGCTTAGCCTGGTATTCTTCCACAACTAAGGGAGAACGCTCCTCAATCTGTGCCAGCTTTTCGGCAATCAGATCTGCACGGTAAATAAAATCACCGTAGATATTGCCACCCTCTGTTTCACGCATAGCTACCAAATTAGCAACAGCCTGCTCAACAGCCTGCTCAACCTTGGGCCAAACGCTTTCTACATCAAAAAGCCTTCCTTAACGTTAATCACGTCAGGGCATTTTGATAAATAGAGAATTTCTGCAGCAGCGTTAATGCCTGCAGCGTCGGCTCCGATAGCAACGCCTACCTCCTGCAATGCCTTATGATAGGCAGCAGCAAGGTTTTTATCAACCTTCAGAGTACAGTTGCCGCTGACATTATAATCAGCAGTAATAAACACATCAATACGTCCACGGCTAACGGTTTTTAAAATAGTTTTGCGGATTTTATCCTCCAAAGGATTCAAAAATCGCGGTAAACGGATAGCAACCTCGTTATACCGGTGGTTCACAGTTTTCATTTCAATGTTAACAGAAAATCTGCATCCTCGTAGGAACCACGGCCGAAACCGGTCATACTTTTTAACACAGGCTTCCTCCTTCATCCTCACCAGCAAAGGTGATATTATTTCAGCTTAAAAGATAAGTATTTTTTGCTTCAATCTTATCTTGAAAATTTATTATACCATATTTCTCTAATGATTTCAGCATTTTTCTTCGTTTTTCGTCGCTTAGATAAAGAAATGGCCCATTTTTGTTTTGCTATACTTGTTGCAGGTAATGGAGTATAATATGATAAATTAATAAATTGCATTGTATTCTCGCAGGTTCAAAAAACCTTGCCGAGCCTGCACCGAAAGGAGTCCCTATGAACATTGAAGGCTTAACTTTAAAGCTTCTTACAGATACATTAAATGAAGAACTGCTGGGCAGCAAAATATATAAGGTATATATGCCTAATCCGCAGTCACTGCTGCTGCTCGTCCGCAGAACACGCGATACAAGCAGTCTGTTGGCGGATATGCACAACGGCAGCTGTGTGCTTTATCTGCCGCAGCAGCTGCCGGAAAACCCGGAAACTCCTCCCACCTTCTGTATGCTTCTGCGCAAGCATCTGGAAGAAGGACGTATCACGAAAATCAGCCAAAGCGGCCTGGACCGCATTATTACACTGGAAATAGATCTTTTAGGTGCCTCCAGTAAAATTATTACCAAAAAGCTGATTTTTGAGCTTACCGGTAAAAACAGCAATATCATTCTTACGCAGGATGATGTTATTATCGACTCTTTGAAGCATGTAAGCGCAGCCCAGAGCAGCTATCGCACTATCCTTCCTGCAAAGCCTATATTGCGCCCCCGCCGCAGGAAGGTCTTAACCTTTTGACTGATGACCCGGCAAAAAATTGTGCAGACTGCCAACAGTCTGCCTGCAGCCAACTTCGCCAAGGCCTTTATCAGTGCTACCACCGGTGTCGGCAAAATGACAACACTGGAGCTTTTAGCCGCTGCGGATATCCTGCCGCAGGAGGTGCGTCTGGAAAGCTCCACCTGCCAGTCCCTAGCGCAGGTTATCGGCAAGCTGCAGGCAGATATGCAGATGCAGGCCGCCAAGCATCCTGTCTATGCGCTCATCAGCCTTACTAATCAGGTAAAAACCTTGCTAGTATTGCCTCCGCAGAATGTGCAGGAGGGCATGCAGGTTAAAGAATTTACCGATATCAACAGTGCGCTCAATTTTGCTGTCAGCCTGAAGCCTATCCAGCTTCCGCGTCACGAACAGCTGCAAAAGCTGGTGAACAGCGAAACTGCCAAACTCAAGAAAAAGCTACAGGCCCTGCAAGAGGATTTAGCTCATGCAGCCAATGCCGAGGAACAGCGTATGCTGCAGATACTATCATGCCAATATCTACCAGATAAAAAAAGGCCAGACAAGCCGCCGAGCTGATCAATATTTATGACGCGAGCCCGGTTTACGGTCAGCCTTTCCCCCATCCTTCGCCTACGGAAAACGCACAGGCCTATTACAAGCGCTATAATAAGTACAAGCGCGCTCAAACCGAAGTACGTATCCAGCAGGAATCTACGGAAGAAATGCTTGCTTATCTGGAAAGCCTGGACGCTTCACTGCTCACCGCTACAACGAAGGAAGAAATTGAAGAGATTAATCAGGAAATGCTTGGCAGCGGTTTGCTTAAGGACACGAATAAAAAGAAGAAAAATGCCGGACTGCAAAAATCTCAGCCTCTGCATATTCGTATAAATCCTGAAGCAGATTTGTATATCGGTAAGAATAATAAGCAGAACGATTATGTTACCTTTACCTTGGGTCAATCCTAAAGATTTATGGTTCCACACCAAGGATATCCCCGGTTCGCATGTTATTTTGAAAACGTCACTGCCGGAAGCACGTCAGGAGGATATTGATCTTGCTGTGCAGCTGGCAGCATATTTCAGTAAGGCACGCGACGGCAGCAATGTTCCGGTCGACTGCGTACAAAGACGCTATGTAAAGAAGCCTGCAGGCAGCAAACCCGGCTTTGTTATTTTTACAAACCAGAATACTTATTACACAACACCTGATATGGAGTTAATCCAAAAATATTTAAAGTAAGGATTTAGTCAGAACTTCATCCGTCTGTATATAAAACGCGCCCTGATTCATAGAAATATGAAGCGGGGCGCGTTGAAGTTTATGGGAAGTTTTTTGAGTGTAGATAGTTGTATCAATCTTTTTTGTCAAAGCAAATCTGCAGAACAATGCTGATTGATAAGAAGGCAAGTAAATTGAGCGAGAGGTAATATCTTGCAAGGAATAGCAATTTTAGCAAATGAGTGTCCGGAATCATCTGCGGGCTCATCCAAGAAGCGAGTCCGCAGGGCGATGCTGATTGGCTCATGCGCGCCATGCGATAGTGTCCCAAGCAGCAAGCTCGAAGAGCGAAGCTGATTGGTTTGACACGAACCGCTAAGTGTTGCATTGTCTGAGCGCTAAGCTATCTACTATAGTAAAATCTCTTTGCATAGCGCGAGTTTTGCGGCACTTCGTCCTGGTTCCATGCGAAATTTGCGTTGTGCCCTTTGGGCACTGGAAAATTGCTCCGACCGGAACGATATATCTCTCGCGAATATAGAAAGTTTGGTAGAAAGCCTGACACATGCTTGCGCGTCGCTTCGCTCCTTCAAGCATGGCTATCTATCCCTCCAAAAATGCTCCCTGCAGAAATACTTCATTACGAAGCCACCGCGGCTGACTTAACTGCATAATAGTAGATTCTATCCTCAATCGACGAGCTGATTACATCAGCTCGTCGATACGCCTCGCCACAAACGCATTTGCTCGTCGCGTTGCTCCTTTAAATGCGGTGGCTGGGCAGCCAGGCCCGCTGCTGGTCATAAGATAGCTGACGGTAAAAGAAAAAAGACATGTCACATGACATGTCTTTTTTCTAACCGGCAGCTATCTATCCTCCCAGGCCGCTTCCAGCCAAGTACTTTCGACGTATAAGGCTTAACTACTGTGTTCGGGATGGGAACAGGTGGATCCCCTTAGCCATCACCACCGGATTATTTAATTTTGAGGTTTGTACCCTCAAAACTTCAACAGAAGAATGAACCGTTAAGTTCTTTTTAACGTTTTGTTTAAGCTGACTTCTTCATCGAAAACCGCTCCTTATTCAGTCGCTGTTTTCGATGTTTGCACGACCTTTTCGATTTGTCGCTTCGCTTTGCTTGCGACAAATCGGGTCCTTGCTTCAAGTCAAGCCCTCGACATATTAGTATCGGTCCGCTGAATACATTACTGTACTTACACTCCCGACCTATCAACCTCGTCTTCTCCAAGGTGTCTTACTAGATTGCTCTATGAGAGATCTCATCTTAAGGCTGGTTTCACGCTTAGATGCTTTCAGCGTTTATCCTTTCCGAACGTAGCTACCCAACTATACCTCTGGCGAGATAATTGGTACACCATTGGTTCGTCCACTCCGGTCCTCTCGTACTAGGAGCAGCCCCCTTCAAATCTCTTGCGCCCGCGATGGATAGGGACCGAACTGTCTCACGACGTTCTGAACCCAGCTCACGTACCACTTTAATGGGCGAACAGCCCAACCCTTGGGACCGACTTCAGCCCCAGGATGTGATGAGCCGACATCGAGGTGCCAAACCTCCCCGTCGATATGGACTCTTGGGAGAGATTAGCCTGTTATCCCCAGGGTAGCTTTTATCCGTTGAGCGATGGCCCTTCCACTTGGATGCCACCGGATCACTAAGCCCTACTTTCGTACCTGATTGCCGTGTTTGGCTCTCAGTCAAGCTCCTTCTGCCTTTACACTCTTCGCGCGATTTCCGGCCGCGCTGAGGGAACCTTTGGGCGCCTCCGTTACTCTTTGGGAGGCGACCGCCCCAGTCAAACTGCCCGCCTGACACTGTCCCGAGTTTCGTTACTCCTACGGTTAGAATTCCGATACATCAAGGGTGGTATCCCAACGGCGGCTCCACGAAGACTAGCGTCCTCGCTCCATGCCTCCCACCTATCCTGTACGTGATGTATCAGAACCCAATGTCAGGTTACAGTAAAGCTCCATGGGGTCTTTCTGTCCAGTCGCGGGTAACCTGCATCTTCACAGGTACTTCAATTTCACCGGGTCCCTCGTTGAGACAGTGCCAAATCGTTACACCTTTCGTGCGGGTCGGAACTTACCCGACAAGGAATTTCGCTACCTTAGGACCGTTATAGTTACGGCCGCCGTTCACCGGGGCTTCGGTCGAATGCTTTGGATTGCTCCGGACATCCTTCCTTAACCTTCCGGCACTGGGCAGGTGTCAGCACCTATACGTCAGATTTCTCTTTAGCAGGCACCTGTGTTTGTGGTAAACAGTCGCTTGGGCCTCTTCTCTGCGACCGCCTCATGCTCCGTCTGTTCAGACTTCACAACAGCGGCTACCCTTATCCCGAAGTTACGGGTACATTTTGCCGAGTTCCTTAACGAGGGTTCTCCCGCGCACCTTAGGATTCTCTCCCCGCATACCTGTGTCGGTTTACGGTACGGGCGGTAATTCTCTAACTAGAAGCTTTTCTCGACAGTGTGGGGTCAGCAGCTTCAGTTCCGTTTCCGGAACCTCCACATCACGCCTCAGACTCACAGGACGCGGATTTGCCTGCGTCCCATCCTACACGCTTGTACAGGAACAACCAATCTCCTGCCTGCCTGCCCTCCTGTGTCACTCCATCGCTCAAACAATCATTACCGGTACTGGAATATCTGCCAGTTGTCCATCTCCTACGCTCCATGCCTCGGATTAGGTCCCGACTTACCCTGGGACGACGATCGTTGCCCAGGAATCCTTATGCTTTCGGTGGAATGGATTCTCACCATTCTTTTCGCTACTCATACCAACATTCTCACTTCTGTGAAGTCCACCGTTCCTTACAGAAC
>ENA-OQAA01001331-OQAA01001331.1-human-gut-metagenome-genome-assembly--contig:-NODE-1331-length-12898-cov-2.562368_pt1:10000-12898 | contig 12898 bp, 12 predicted proteins | sample MGYA00242489_ERZ504515 | MGnify/ENA primary metagenome ERZ504515 (study PRJEB26092, sample SAMD00036237) | human gut metagenome | host: Homo sapiens | study: EMG produced TPA metagenomics...
TCTCCTGCACTCAAGTCTTCCAGTATCCAGAGCCATACGGGGTTGAGCCCCGCATTTTCACTCCAGACTTAAAAAACCGCCTACATGCTCTTTACGCCCAATAATTCCGGACAACGCTCGCCACCTACGTATTACCGCGGCTGCTGGCACGTAGTTAGCCGTGGCTTATTCGTTTACTACCGTCATTACAGATCATTATTTACAACCTGCACATTCGTCATAAACAAAAGAGCTTTACGGAACGAATTCCTTCATCACTCACGCGGCATTGCTCCGTCAGGCTTTCGCCCATTGCGGAAGATTCCCCACTGCTGCCTCCCGTAGGAGTCTGGGCCGTGTCTCAGTCCCAATGTGGCCGTTCATCCTCTCAGACCGGCTACTGATCATCGCCTTGGTAGGCCGTTACCCCACCAACTAGCTAATCAGACGCAGGCCCATCCTCTAGCGATAGCTTATAAATAGAGGCCATCTTTCACAGCATCCTCATGCGAGATTGCTGTCACATTCGGTATTAGCACCCCTTTCGGATGTTGTCCCCATCTAGAGGCAGGTTGCCCACGCGTTACTCACCCGTTCGCCACTAAGAAAGTTCAACACCTAATACTTCAACCGCCGTGTTAGTTCATGCTTTTAATGCGTAGTAAAAATTGCTTCGCAATTTTTACCGCTACACTTCAGCGGATGAAATACTTGGTGTTGAACTTTCTCCGTTCGACTTGCATGTGTTAGGCATGCCGCCAGCGTTCGTCCTGAGCCAGGATCAAACTCTCCAATAAAGTTTATTGAAGAACTAATCTAGCTCTTATTATTTAAAAAAGAAGTTATTTGACTTGGTCTTGCGCTTTCGCGCTCGACCCGCACATTCGCTTTTTTCTAGGTTCAATGTTCAGTTTTCAAGGTTCAGTGCCTAGCGACTTTGGCTTTTGTTTTGTTGCCGTATCGCGTCGACTTGTATATAATACCATGTGACCTGCATTATGTCAACATCTTTTTTGTTACTTTTTTTAACATTTTTTTTCGTGAAACACTAGGGTTAGTGGAAAAAGAAACATGCTTGATTATCGCCTTTATCGGCATTAAAATTTCTTCAAAAAATCTCAAAAAAAGTTAGATTTTCTACCGAAAAACGGCAAATTCTGTGTAAAAAAATCACTTTCTCCCGAAAAATTTTCGAGATTTTTTTCTTTCTCAGCAGCAAAATTCCTGCTTGTTTTTCCCGGCATTTTTCACTATTATCGACGAAAACGTAAAAATGCGTCTGCTTTCGCAGAGCGCACGAGAAACTATCTGTTATTTTTCGTAAGTGAAATTGTTAATATGCGGACGCAGGTCCTCGCCTTCCTGTGCTTCGGCAGACAGAACAGCCTGAACAATGATAGCATTTTCCAGACGTTTCTTTTGCAGACGACAACCATACTCATACGGCTTGGTAATATCGCCGTTAATTAAATCCGCATTGGCGTGGCAGCCACCGCTGCAGAAGAAGCGTGCCCAGCATTTACTGCACTCCGGCTTAGTAAGAACATGGGTATGACGGAACCTTTGCACCATCTCAGGTGTAACGATACCGGTATCCAGAGTACCATCTTATATTGTTCACGGCCTACAAACTGGTGGCACGGATAAATATCGCCATCAGCGGTAATGCAATAGTATTCATGACCGGCGCCGCAGCCTGCCAAGCGCTTAGCTACGCACGGACCGTTATCAAGTGCTACATTGAAATGGAAGAAGTCAAAGGGATTTCCTTCGCGACGACGCTCCAGATATGCGCGTGCCAGCTTATCGTATTCATCGAAAATTACCGGCAGATCTTCCTCGGTCAATACCCAGGGTTCATCAATGCCTACTACCGGCTCTACGGAAATCTCCTTGCCAACCTTAGTCATATCAAGGACATCCTCACAGAAATGGGTGCTGAAATGGGTATAGGTTCCGCGCAGATAGTAGTTTTTGCCCTCACGGCTGTCAATTACCTTCTTGAAGCCGCGTACAGCTGCATCATAGCTGCCGGCTTTATTCGGGAACGGACGCATAGCATCATGAGTTTCCTTCTTGCCATCCAGGCTCAGAACCAGCATAACACGGTTATCATTGAGGAATTTGATATTATCATCATTCAAAAGAGTACCGTTGGTAGTAAGCGTCAGCTTAATATTCTTACCGGTTTCTTTTTCGCGACGGCGTACATATTCGGTAATATGTACAACAACCGGCCAGTTCATCAGCGGTTCACCGCCGAACATATCCAGTTCCAGATTATGGCGCTTCTTGCTGCTTCAATAGCAAACTCAATAGCCTTTTCCGCAGTTTCCTTGCTCATGAGCTGACGGCAGCCACCGAAAGAACCGGTGTCGGCAAAGCAATAACCGCAGCGCAGATTGCAGTCATGAGTTACAAGCAGGCACAGGGATTTGACAATCGGCTTTTCGGCAAAAGTCGGCGGTACATCAAAGGAAGGGCTGAAAAGCAGACCTTCATCCTGCAGGCCGTGCATTTCTTCCAATGCATCGCGCAAATCCTCTTCGCTGTATTTATCCTTCAAAGCAGCCATAGCCTCAGCATCGTTGCTGCCATCATAATAATCGAGTAAATCGTAAATAACATCGTCTACAAGATGAACGGCACCGCTGTTGATATCCAGCACAGCCATATTGTCATCAAGACGCATTTTATGTATCAGCATGTATTCCAACCTTTCTTTTTTGCATAGATAGTAAAACAGCCCCCTGCACCAGACAGGGAGCTGCATTAAGCTCAGATATTATTTGCAGTGTTCGCAAACCTGGTTGCCAACGGTGCAGGAAGTTTTGCAAGCGGATTGGCAGGAAGCCGGGCACTCGCCGCAGCCACCGGTACGCAGAGTTTTGTTCAGCATTGCTTTATTAACAGTTTTGA
>ENA-OQAA01001333-OQAA01001333.1-human-gut-metagenome-genome-assembly--contig:-NODE-1333-length-12885-cov-1.638658_pt1 | contig 12885 bp, 14 predicted proteins | sample MGYA00242489_ERZ504515 | MGnify/ENA primary metagenome ERZ504515 (study PRJEB26092, sample SAMD00036237) | human gut metagenome | host: Homo sapiens | study: EMG produced TPA metagenomics assembly of...
ACTAAGTCTCGGCGCTCCAAACGAACTGGAAAATGCTGTCCTGTAAATATAAGTCGATATCATATCTGTCGAAAAATAAGGGCCTCCACTCGTCAATGTCTGTATGATATCAAACATTTTCAAGCATTTAAAAATGCCACGGAAGTAACCGTAAAGATGACCGGCTTCATTGTCGGGATCAAAATGTAGCGGACAAACGCCGGTTCACTGGCTCCATCTACCTTAGATGCTTCAATTACTGCCGGAGATACCATCTGAAATCCTGCCATCCAGTAAATAAATAATGTCCCTGTCTCTTTCCATACAGATACAAGGATAATCATTAAAAATGCCCACTTAGGTTCTGTCAGCCATTCAATCTTCTCAAGACCAACACCGCTGATGACCGTATTGACAAATCCATCATAGCTGAAAATACTTTTCATCAGAATACCAATCGTAGCAGAAGTTGCTACGATTGGCATGATAAATACTAGGCGGACCATTTTTTTCTTTTTAAATGTATTATACTCTACAAGATAAGCAAGGAAGAACGATACTGTTACCTGAAAAAAAGTTCCTGCCACTGCATACAATACACTGTTTTTCACTGCGTTCCAAAACAAACCATCTCCCAGGACTTCTACATAATTGTCCAGCCCTACAAAATTTGCCGTTTTTGTAATTCCATTCCAATTCAACATGGAATAAAACAGATTTAGGAGCAATGGATATAACTGAAATACTGCATACAGAAAAAGTAGTGGCAGCAAAAATGTTACAATGATTTTTTTATGGTCTCTTTTCATATTCGCTCACCTTATCACAAAAGGACTTTTGTCCTTTTACAACTTGAATCCTGCATAATTCTTGGCTACCTCGATGACACGGTACACATCCAGGTTTTGTTGGAATGCCATTTCATTTCTGCGAATGAAGTCAAGTACATCTCTCCACATACGCTGTGCTTCTGTATGTTTTCCTGCACTGATCAAACGGAGTGCCTCTGCCATCTTCATCGCATATTCTCTGTGGTATCCTAACTGTTTCCACTCCTGCTTTTGAAGACCATCTCTTTTGGCTGTATTTGCCTCGATCACCGGAAGCATCTCCTCTGCGAGATTTACACACACTTCATATCTTGCTGACAGAACTGGATTTAATCTCTCACCGATTGCGTTGAAATAATCGCAGGAAGAATATGCAGAAAGATTTTCCAGATAAGTGATCACTTCTTTCCAATTTTCTCCGTACATGCTACTGAAGTATTCTTCCTTGAGCTCTTCGTAATCGCGTGTATTGTTCCAGAGCATCTGTCCCATAACATAGTTCGGAAAGTTATGCGGAAATCCTGCCCGAAGTTCCTGACAGCTGATATATCCGTTTAACTGCAAGTTTTTCAGGAAATGAATATCGCGGTAGATCACATGACTGATCTTCATGTAACCAAGGTCTCCATAATGTGCTCTTCCAAGCGGATAATCATATACAAAGCTGTCTCCGTCAAACATCTTCTTCCATGCAAAAAGATAAGAAAGATTCTCTTCCAGTGAATTCGGAAGCACAATCTGATTTCTTACATATGCCTTCGGTTCCGGAACATCTGTTTCGTAATTGACATCTTCATAACTCATTTCAAATGTACGCGTGATCGGCGCAAACATCATTGTAAATCTCTCTGGATTTTTGAGTTTTTCTTTCTCTGGCGCAAACAACAGTTCATGGTACAACAAGAAACAAATCTTTGTATCCAGACCTTCTTTCGTCAGCACTTCATCCAGCTGATTTAAAATGCGGACATACTGATCTGATGGAAGATCCTTTTGACAGTGCTCACATTCACAGATATTATTTCTCGCATCGGAAAGCCATACATGCAGATAATCTACATCTCTTCTTTCTTTTGCATAATTGACGATCAGTTCTACCATCTTGTTTCCGACTTCCGGATTTGCAAAGTCAAGACTTGTCAAGATCGGCGCTGTATCAAACAGCTCTCTTTTTCCATTTAATTCTGCCACAAGATGTTTTTTCTCTTCCGGAAGGGTAAGACCTGATTCCCATCCATACTTTGAAGAATATCCGAGCACTTCCCCAGTCCATCCATGACCTACACGATGATGCACAATTCCTCTGACCTTCATCTCCTGATCGATCCGATCGCTCATCTCCTGAGCAATTTCTGTATTGAACGGTTCTTTTTCTGCATATGGATTAAATTCATGTTCATACCATCTCTTAAAGAATGAGTATGGATTTTCAAACTGGATAAAGAACGTATTCATTCCAATCTTCGGAAGCCAGTCGATAAAATCTCTCAGATTCTCATAAGAATCTGCTCCTTCAATGCAGACTCCTCTGTGTCGGAAACTTGCTGTCTCCTCAATAGAGATTTCCTTTTCTGCCCAGTCGTTTTCGGAAAGAACTTGGAAGAATTCATTCTTTCTGCCCGGACGAAGATATCTCACGCCAAATTCATGGAAAAGACGATACACGGCAATCAGTACTCCCACTTGAGAATCTGCCTGAATCTTCCCCTTTCCTCCGTGGAGTTCGATACAGATATGATCCATATCTGTATCTTCTTTTTCCACGATCACTTTCAGATCTGCATCTTGCTCGGATGCTTTTTCTGCCTGCATTTGTAATACTGCCTCAAAATAATGCTGCATCTCTGCATGCAGAAATTCCTGCTCTTCTGTCTGATACCAAATTTTTATACTCATTAGTTTGCACCTTCTTTTTCTTTCAATAAGTTTCTCTTATCTGCGCTTTGAAGAACGGGTAATAGATAACAAAGGACACAATCACAAGCACGATCTGTAATACCGCACCTCTCCAGCTTCCTGTCGCTAAAAATCCTCCGATGATCGGTGGTGTTGTCCAAGGAAGTGTTACACCTGTTGTATAAGGAACAAGGTTTGTCAGCATCGCTACATATGTAATTACTGCATTGACAACTGGTGTCAGTACAAACGGAATCAACATGATTGGGTTTAATACTGTTGGGAAGGTAAATAAAATTGCTGTGTTAATATTAAATAACGCTGGAATACCAGATACTTTTCCAAGTGTTTTGTATTCTTTGCTCTTGCTGAAAAACATCAGGCAAAGTGCCAGACCGATTGTCGCACCGCCCCCTCCAATATACACAAACAGATCCATAAACGGCGCTGTTACGATATTTGGAAGAACTTCTCCTGCTGCCTGAGCGATACGGTTTGCATCTGCATACTGGATCCAAAGAGGATTCATAACTGCTCCCGACTACCTGTCCACCATGACCACCACAGAACAGAACAGCCGAATTTAATAATACTGCAACGAATGTTCCCGGCAATGTACTTGCAATCAATCCTAATGGTTTTCCTACTACAATAGAAAGAATTGCATTTAAACTTCCAAGTCCTGTCGCTTCAATTACTTTTAATACAACTGCAAAAAATGTTAAAATTACGATTCCCGGAATCAATGCAGAAAATGATTTACTTACTACATCCGGAACACCTGCCGGCATTTTAATCGCAATATTCTTTTGGATAAACCAGCGATAAATTTCCGCTGAGATCATAGCTACAACAATTGCTGCAAAAATTCCTTTTCCACCTAACATTCCATAAGGAATTCCAACTGCTCCGTCTTCTGCTGCCAGTGGCGGTGTCATCAGAAGAAATGCTCCCAACGAAATTACACCTGCTGACGGACCGTCAGTTCCATACGATTCTGACAGACGATACGCGATTCCAAATGCTGTTACAAGCGCCATCAAGCCGAATGAGTTATTTGCCATTGTGTTTAAAAGAACATCCAGATTCCAATGAGAATGCAGCCATGCGATCCATGCCTGTATTGGGAAATCTTTTATCAAAACAAAGAATGATCCCAATAATACCAATGGCATTGCATCATAATTCCCTCTCTCAGAGCTTTTAAATGTCTCTGTTTTCCAATCCGCTCTCCGAGCGGAGCGAGTTTTCCCTCTAAAAATGCTAAAATACGATTCATAGCAACCTCCGTTTTTATTTATTTTTTATAAATATATATTATACCATTCGACAGCATTTGTAAAGTTTTATTTTATTTTTTATAAATAAAATTCTTTTTTTGTCTAATTTACCACGAAATTAGCATTTTTATCCGCTCTTTTTTAGATTACAGTGATTTCTTATGGCAAAAACTTCCTTTGCGTGATAAAATAGAAACAAATCACATCGATATGACAGTCATTTTATCTTACTTATTTATTTTCGATAAAGAAAGGATTGTATTTTATTTATGTACAAAAAGAAATCAGATGTTTACAGTCAGCATGTCTCTTCTGTTTTGGAATTTATTTACCGAAAACAGAAAACCTCACGAATCGAAATCGCTAACGCAACCGGTCTGACTCCCGCGTTGATGACAGAGATTACCGGAGACCTTAAAAGCCAGAATTTAATCATCGAAATCGGTGACGAGATCAGTAACGCACCCGGCTCCGGCAGAAAGCGGAAGCTTCTTACTCTAAATGCTTCTGCAGGATATCTGATCGGGATTGAACTAAATATGAGAGGAATCTTTTTCGTGATAACAGATCTCTCTGGAAAGGTGATTACAGAAGCTCACGAAACTTTTTCGTCCTACGATGTCAATAATATCAATTCAGAAATTGTTCTACAGTTGAATCTGTTGCTCAAAAAAGTGGATCCTTCGAAAATATTCGGAGCGGGGATTGCCATTCCAGGACATTTCGATTATGACTCACAGACGATCATCTCCAACAATCCTCTTTGGAAAGCGTTTAATTTAAAAGAAATTTCAGTATATTTTCCATTCCCATTCATCGTCAACAACAATGTAGAATGTATGTCTCTCGGAGAATATCTGTTTCAAGCTAAAAATTCTCCGGACAAGTTTTTGTTCTATCATATCGGTCATGGTCTGTTTTGCTCTTTTTTCAATGCAGAGCAGTTGGGGATCAAAAACAACTATTATATTGGCGAAGTCGGTCACACGGTTGTAGATATCAATGGTCCTCTCTGTGAATGCGGCAAACGCGGATGCTTCAGACTTATATTTCCGAATCATGGCTGATCAAAAATGCGAGATTTCTGTTTCACCAGTCTTCTTCCAGCATTTTCAGAAGCCTTGTAGATAACGCGGAGGCAATCGACATCGATACAGTGATCAAAGTCTATGAACTCGGCGATCCTTATTTTAACACGCAGATTGACCTCGGTATCCGCCTTTTAAGTGTATCCGTCGCAAACACTCTGATCATTCAAGACATCGATAAAATATACTTAAACAGCAGGCTGTTCCGGCACGATTCCTTCCAAAATCAGCTGACCGCTCTGATTCAGGAACAATTAAATTTTATCCCGACCAAACGGAATATCGAAATTGAAATCACTCAATTCGATGATTATCGCGGAGCAATCGGCGCCTGCGCGCTTGCTTCTTTTGCATTTTTAATCAAGAATAAACATTTTGATATTTAATAGAGAAAGAGGGGTTCACTATGAGAACAAAAGAAGAAAACATATGTCTCATCCAGGCACTTAGCAATGCAAACGGCGTATCCGGCTTTGAGGATGAAGTTGCAGAACTTGGTCAAAAAGAGACCGAGGCATACTGCAATGTAACGATCGACTCCTTAAGAAATACTTACATGAGCCTGAAAAATAACCGTAAGCAATCTTGTAAGGTCTGGATCGATGCACACAGCGATGAAGTCGGGTATATCGTGCAGGCGATCAAACCCAATGGTACTATGAATTTCCTCACAATCGGAGGAAGTGATATTTCCAGTCTCCCATCAAATAAAGTACGCGTGCAGACTGCCAAAGGAGAGTATATTCCCGGGATCATTACAAGCAAACCTCCTCATTTTGTCAGCGCTGCAGAAAAAAATCAAGGGCGGATACTTTCAGATCTCGCTATCGATGTCGGTGCTGTAAGCGCGCAGGATTTGAAAGAAAACTTTCAGATCCGTATGGCTGCTCCGGTTGTCCCGGACGTGACATGCACCTATGATGAAACGCACGATTTATTTATAGGAAAGGCGTTTGACTGCCGGATTGGATGCGCCGCTCTGATTGAAACACTGAACCAGTTAAGTACGGAAATGCTGGATGTAGATGTAGAGGCAACTCTGACCGTGCAAGAGGAGGTGGGAGAAAGAGGCTCTATGGCTGCTGTCGATAACATCGATGCCGACGTGTGCATTGTATTTGAGGGATGTCCGGCAGATGATACCTTTTCTCCTGACTATCTGATCCAGGCAGCACTCCGAAAAGGTCCAATGCTTCGCCACTTTGATTGTTCGATGATCACAAATCCTCGTTTCCAGCGGTTTGCTCTGGATCTTGGGGAAGAACTCGGTATTCCAGTGCAGGAATCTGTCCGCAGTGGCGGAGGTACAAATGGAAAATACATCCATGCTTCCCGCCACGGTGTCCCAACCATCGTGATTGGCATTCCTGTCCGTTATATCCACAGTCATCATGGAATCTGCACACTCGAAGATTACGAAAATGCGGTAAAACTCGCCGTGGAAATTGTCAAACGACTCAACGAAGAAACAATCAAAAGTTTTTAATCCAAAACAAAAAGAGAACTTAGAAGGAGTCCCCTCAGACTCTCCCTTCCAGTTCTCTTTTTCATAATATTATTTGACATGCATTGCATAGACCCTTTACGCAACTACTCTTGCAAAATTTCCAGCATTTTCTCCGGATCTTCTGCTGCTTTCACCTTATCATTTGCCCGAATGATTACGCCTTCTTCATCAATAAGATACGTTGTTCTGACCACTCCCATGGATACTTTTCCATAATTCTTTTTTTCTTTCCACACATCATAAGCTTTTATAACTTCTAATTCGGTATCTGACAAAATCGTAAATGTTAACCTTGTTTTTCTTCAAATCGCTTATGCGATGCAATGCTGTCCTTGCTGATTCCAAGCACAACTGCGCCTTTTTCTTCAAACTGCGGATATCGTTCACTATAGCCACATGCCTGTTTTGTGCAGCCAGGTGTATTATCTCTTGGGTAAAAATACAAAATAACCTTTTTCCCTCTATAATCTTTTAAACTATGCATCTCTCCATTTTGATCTGGAAGTGTAAATTCTGGTGCCTGAATACCTGTTTCTAACATAATAGTTCTCCTTTTCTAACATTTTTTGCTTTATCTCCCAAAAGAAACTTAACGGAAACTATACATCTATTTCCCATATACCAGTTCAAGTTTACTAAATAAATCTTCTATAACCATTCTTACATCCAACATTTTATATACCCGGATCATTTTCCCATTTGGATTATCTGCATAAGTTAAATCTTCTTTTACTATTGGAGCTTTTCGCAACTCCCAATTATCCCTAAACCGGTTCATAAGAAATACTGCGATTGTTGAATTATCACCCAAAATCCAATTTTCACCTGTCCGCAACAGGAACTCCGTATTAAATGCAATACTATTTTCTTCTAAAAGTTGTTCATATAAATAGGCTCCTATTTTACCACATGGTCGAACACGGCGGGATAATTCTGCAATCGTCACTTCAAATGCACTATATACATTTTGTGGAATCTGCCACACTTCTGCATCACTTTCTAACACAATTCGTACAGCATCTGGATCCTGCATAACATTAAATTCAGGTCTTCCTTTTGGATATGGTCCCCCACCATTCCATATTACAACAATATTTTTTGCAATGTCAGGAGCTATTTTTAATGCTTCCGCAATATCCGTCATTGCTCCCATCATCGCAATATAAAGTTTATTTTCATTAAGTTTCCTAGCTTCTTCAATAATAAACCGGACACCTTCAGATGAAACTCCATCTACATTATCTTTCACCGGCATTTCACTTCCTCGAAGTGCCGGCACATCTTCTATCTCTGCCAATTCAAGAAGTTTCACTACTTCTTGATAAGATTTTTCCATAGACCCATCTTGATACAAATTCTTCTGCTCAAAATGTGTAGCAACAATTCCTTTTACATCTATAATCGGACTAAGTAGGTGATGTATAATTGCATATTGGTCATCGGCCTCATTTTTTGCATCTGTATCAATTATCAAGGAAATAGTTGCACTCTCAGGTACATTCATATGTAACTTTTCTAATAATTGTACACGTTTCAAGACATTCCCCTCCTCCAAAATCTATTCTCATACTCTTCCGTGTCACATTTCTATTAAAATGGTGTCCCCATCAGATCATACGGTGTAATCTGGTACACATAGTAATTCAGCCAGTTTGTATACAGATCATTGGCATGTGACCGCCAGGATAACACCGGTCTTCTCTCACAGTCATCTTCCGGATAATAATTTTTAGGAAGCGCTATCGGAAGTCCCTTTTCTTTATCTCTCATATACTCTGTGTGGAGCGTCATCCGATCATATTCGGGATGTCCCATCACAAAAATCTGTCGGCCATCCTCTGCCATCACAAGGAAAACTCCCGCCTCCTCAGACTCTGCCAAAATCGTAAGACGCTCATCCGATTCAATTTGATCTTTTGGGATAGTCGTATGTCGGGAATGCGGAGCCATAAAATAATCATCGAACCCTCTCACAAGCGGAATTTTTCGATTTTTCACGCGATGTTCAAAAATCCCGAATAGTTTTTGCTCCAGCTGCACCTTCTCCAATCCATAATGATAATAAAGTCCCGCCTGCGCTCCCCAACAAATATGAAACGTGGAGGTCACATGTGTTTTCGTCCACTCCATAATCTCTTTTAATTCATTCCAGTAATCCACTTCCTCAAATTCAATCTGTTCTACCGGCGCACCCGTAATGATAAAGCCGTCAAATTTTTTCTCCTTGATTTCTTCAAATGGAACGTAGAACTGATTTAGATGACTGGTGGCGGTATTTTTTGATTCATGGCTGGAAACGTTGACAAATGTCACATCGACCTGAAGCGGTGTATTGGACATAGAGCGAAGAATCTGAAGTTCTGTGTCTTGCTTCAGCGGCATCAGATTCAAAAGTCCAATTTGGATCGGACGAATGTCCTGATGTACCGCTCGATATTCATCCATAACAAATATATTTTCCCGCTCCAATATTTCCTTTGCAGGAAGTTCATTTTGTACCCGAATCGGCATCTTTACTTTTCCTCCTCTTTTTCACAATCTTCTTTTCCTCGCACCTGCACTTCTCCGATATTCTGCTCATCGTTGTTTCCATGGATAAACTCTCCGGATTCTGCATCTACATAGCTGGTATCATCGTAGACAGCAGAGTCTGTCGGCAAATGCTTTTTCTCCAAATTCTGGTTGATAAACATTTGGAACAGATAATAGATCACTGCAAATGTTGGCACTCCCATAATCATGCCGGCAAATCCGAACAATCCTCCTCCAAGTAAAATCGAAAAGACTACCCAGAACGCAGACAGTCCGGTAGAATCTCCAAGAATCTTTGGTCCGATGATATTTCCATCCAACTGCTGCAAGAAGATAATGAACACTAAAAAGTAAAGTCCTTTGATCGGATCTGTCAACAAAATCAGTATCGCACTTGGAATCGCACCGATGTACGGTCCAAAAAACGGAATCACATTTGTCACACCGACGATCACACTGACCAAAAGAGTATACGGCATATCAAGAATGCTTAATCCTATGAAACACAGCACCCCGATAATTGCAGAATCAATGATCTTTCCAATGATAAATCCACCGAAGATCTCATTTGATTTTCTCGTAATATGTAATACCAGATTTGCCTTTTCTGGTTTGAGCACTGCATATACTACTTTCCGTGACTGTCCTGCAAATGTTTCTTTGCTAAACAATACATACACAGAAACAATGATTCCGATCACGATATTCATCAGTTCATTGACAACGCTGATGACTCCTTCAGTCAGACCGGAAATCCATATATTGATCTGTCTTAGGAGATCACTCCGAATCCAGTTTTCAAAAAACGCGGTTGTTTCTGTGAGCACATTTTTTGTGATCAGCGCAAGGGTAGAATCGTCAAATTCCATCTCACTTAACCGTTCCATCCATTCATTGAGCTGTTCCGGCACAGTGTAAACCATATTTCGAATACTTCGATATAACTCCGGCAAAATCATATTGCATAACGCAACAATCAATGCCCCTGCAAAAAGCAGTGCGGTAAAAATCCCCACACCTCTCGCAAACTTTTTCAATCTCTCCTCTTTTTTTATCTTTCCCTTTAACAGCTTCACAATAAAATTTTCTACCATCTTCATAATGTGGATTCAACAAATATGCCAAAACAAACCCATAGATGATTGGTTTCAAAATCTGAAAGATTTTCCAAGAACGCCGGAAATATGACCAAATCTTAAAAATGCAAAATAAACACAATGCTGGCTGCAACGACGAGGAATGCTGTCATCCCCCTGTTTAAATGTTGCTGCAATTTAGAAGTAGTTCTCTTTGTCAGCCGTGGTTGCTTATGATAAGGACTGTTATCTGTTCTCTCTTCCCGAGAATCCTGCTTTTTTTCCTGTTCTTCCATTTTCCCGCTCCTTTCCTTTTTTCATATGAAATCATTATACCCTCTGCCATACCACGCGTCAATACGCTCACACTACGAAAAGGCACCGCCAGATCTCTTGTATCTGACGATGCCTTTTCTTCCTGATTTTTCACTCTATTCGCAGACAGCACAGAACGTAGCACATTCTGTCTCCTGACAGTGGCATGCATTGCTTCCTTCCACACTGATCTTTCCGGCATGACATTTGCAGGATTCATTATACTGACAGTCTGTCGCCTTACAGTCGATCGTGCTTGTCGGAGAAGCAGTCCCCGTCACATTGGAATAACTGTCTCCTTTTCTTTCCTGAAAGCTGTCGCAGCAAGTCTCCTCTGAGCGCTTTGCTTTGTTTCCGCCTACTTCAATCTTATCCAGATTACATAAAAATTGCTGATTGTGTACACAAGTCTGTACGGTACATTTTAATTCTGGCATGTTGCTACCTCCTTGTTTGATTACTGTTCACAAACATAGTGTTTCCGCCAAAAACATTCCTATACTTCTTTTCTGATTTTTTTACAGACTTTGTGTCCTCTCGCAGATTTATTTTCCTTCTTCCAATTCTACTTTCCGAATTGTTCTGTTCTTAATCTCCTCTGTGATCTCCGCAATAAATGTATCCAGGCTTCTCTGTCCTTCATCTCCAAGGAAACGGCTTCTGACAGATACCACTCCTTCTTCTTGCTCTTTTGCTCCGACAACGAGCATGTACGGAATCTTATTCAGACGCGCATCACGGATCTTATATCCGATTTTTTCTGAACGTTCATCTACAGAGCAACGGATCTTTGCTTCTTTGAGTTTTGCTGCAACTTCATTTGCATACTCATGATATTTTTCGGAGATCGGAAGTACTTTTACCTGTTCCGGTGCAAGCCATGTCGGGAATGCTCCAGCAAAATGCTCGATCAGAATACCAATGAAACGTTCGATAGATCCAAATACCACACGGTGTACCATGATCGGTCTGTGTTTCTCGCCATCTGCTGCAATATATTCCATCTCAAAACGAAGCGGAAGCTGGAAGTCTAACTGGATTGTTCACACTGCCATGTTCTTCCAAGTGTATCTTCCAGATGGAAATCAATCTTCGGTCCGTAGAATGCCCCATCTCCTTCATTGATCACATATGGAAGCTGCAGCTCATCCAGTGCAGAGCGAAGCGCATCTGTTGCGATATCCCAGTCTTCCTGGCTTCCCATGCTGTCTTCTGGTTTTGTAGATAATTCTACATGGTATTTAAATCCGAACAGACTATATACTTCATCAATCAGTCTTGCAACCCCTTTGATCTCATCTTTGATCTGCTCTCTTGTCATGAAGATATGTGCATCATCCTGTGTGAAGCTTCTAACTCTCATCAGACCGTGGAGTGCACCTGATTTTTCATGGCGGTGTACTGTTCCAAGTTCTCCCATACGGAGTGGAAGATCTCTGTAAGAGTGTGGTTCTGTCTTATAAACAAGGATTCCTCCTGGACAGTTCATTGGTTTGATTGCAAAATCTTCCTCATCAATCACTGTTGTATACATATTTTCTTTGTAATGTGCCCAATGTCCAGATGTCTCCCAAAGTTGCTTATTTAACATAATCGGTGTAGAAATCTCTACATAACCTGCACGTGTATGCACTTCTCTCCAGTAATCGATCAGTGTATTTTTTAAGATCATCCCTTCGGAAGGAAATAGGGAATCCCGGTCCTTCCTCTAAGATTGTAAACAGTCCCAGTTCTTTTCCTAATTTTCTGTGGTCGCGCTTCTTTGCTTCCTCAATTTTTGCAAGATACTCATCAAGATCTGCTTTTTTTGTAAAAGATGTTCCGTAAATTCTTGTGAGCATCTTATTTTTCTCGCTTCCTCTCCAATAAGCACCAGCGAGACTTGTCAGCTTAAATGCCTTGACAGATTTTGTGCTGAGTAAGTGTGGTCCTGCACAGAGATCTGTAAATTCTCCCTGCTTGTAGAAAGAAATCACTGCATCTTCCGGCAGATCTTCAATCAGCTCCACCTTATACGGCTCTTCTTTTTTCTTTCATCAAGCAATCGCCTCTTCCCTCGGAAGTGTAAAACTGATCAATTTTTCAGATCTTCTTTTGACAATTTTCTTTCATCTCTTTTTTCGAATTGTTTTCCTAGATCTTTCTTGATTGTAAACGGAACTTCTCTGTCAAAATCATAGTAGAAACCGTCATCAATTGCCGGTCCGATTGCAAGTTTTGTATCCGGAAACAGTCTTTTTACTGCCTGTGCAAGAATATGAGATGTTGTGTGGCGGAACGCATGTGCTCCCTCCTGACTTTGGAATGTATGAATTGTCAGTTCACAATCCTGGTCGATCTTTGTGCGAAGATCGATCACTTCCCCGTTCACTTCTCCTGCTG
>ENA-OQAA01001335-OQAA01001335.1-human-gut-metagenome-genome-assembly--contig:-NODE-1335-length-12842-cov-3.238930_pt1 | contig 12842 bp, 19 predicted proteins | sample MGYA00242489_ERZ504515 | MGnify/ENA primary metagenome ERZ504515 (study PRJEB26092, sample SAMD00036237) | human gut metagenome | host: Homo sapiens | study: EMG produced TPA metagenomics assembly of...
TTTTGTGGTGATTAAATTTTACATCAAAAAGGAATAGGATTCCTTATATTTTTGGCATTTTTAAAAAGTTGTTAATAATCAGCAAGGATGATTATAGGTTCTGTGGATAAAACTGCGGAAACTCAAGAAAATTACGCATTGACAAATCCTCCATTTATGCATAAACTAAGAAGAGATAAGAAAAGGCTAAGAACGGAAAGAGTATCAGGGTTTTTCTTTTCCAGAGAGGGACAGTCACCGGCTGAAAGCTGTCTTAAAAGAAATCTGAGAAGGTGCATCCGGGAGCTGATTCGGTGACTATCTGATTTTTATGCAGATATCAGATACAGCCGGAATCCGCCAGTCAGCGTTACAGACAAAAGAGTGGCAGACAGAAGTTGTGTCTTCAAATAGAGTGGAACCGCGGAGCAATTCGCCTCTATACTGTAGAAATACGGTGTAGGGGCTTTTTTATTGCATAGGAAATTTGGTACAGAGGTTTTGAAATATAGGGAAAGGAAGTGTGACATGGGATTTATTACTCATATTAAGGAAGAGTTTCAGGTGATTCAGGAACGCGATCCGGCAATTAAGACTCCATTAGAAGTTTTGCTGTACCCTAGCTTTCGTGTTATGATACAATACAGAAAAGCACACAAATTATATGAGAAAGGACATTATTTTCTTGCGCGGTGGATTTCTCAGAGGGCAGCCAGAAAGACAGGAATTGAAATTCATCCGGGAGCGAAGATTGGAAAGGGACTTTTTATTGACCATGGCGCCGGAGTAATCATTGGAGAGACAACCATTATCGGAGACAATGTTACGTTGTATCAGGGCGTCACCTTAGGCGGAACCGGAAAAGAAACAGGAAAGCGTCATCCAACCTTAAAAAATAATGTCATGGTCAGTGCAGGCGCAAAAATTCTGGGTTCTTTTACTATTGGAGAAAACTCAAAAATCGGCGCTGGAAGCGTGGTTCTGGAGGAAGTGCCTCCAACTGTACGGTAGTCGGCGTTCCGGGAAGAGTGGTAAAAAAAGAGAATCAAAAAGTGCCAAGAGTGGATATGGATCAGATCCATCTGCCAGATCCAACCCTGGACGATATTCATTATCTCCAGCGTGAAAACGAACAGCTTCGTTCTGAACTTCAAAAGGTAAGCTATAAATTGAAGGATATGCAGGAAAGAGAAGCAAAATGCCGCAGGGCAAGAGAACTTGCAGAACAAAATATGAAAAAAGGAGTAAACGCAAATGAAAATTTATAACACCTTAACAAAAAGAAAAGAAGAATTTGTTCCATTAGAAGAAGGAAAGGTAAAAATGTATGTGTGCGGACCAACGGTCTACAATTTTATCCACATTGGAAATGCAAGACCCATGATTGTGTTTGATACTGTCCGCAGATACATGGAGTACAAAGGCTATGAAGTGAACTATGTATCAAACTTTACTGACGTAGATGATAAAATTATTGCAAAAGCAGTGGAGGAAGGGGTAAGCGCAGAAGAAATTTCTACCCGTTATATTAAAGAATGCAAAAAAGACATGGCAGACATGAATGTGAAGGAAGCCACCACCCATCCTCTGGCAACCCAGGAAATCCAGGGCATGATTGATATGATTCAGACTTTGATGGACAAAGGCTTTGCTTATGAAGTCAACGGAACGGTATATTTCCGGGTAAAAAATTTCAAGGAATATGGAAAACTGTCTCATAAAAATCTGGAAGACCTGCAGTCTGGGTTCAGGTCTTTGCAGGTGTCTGGAGAGGACCAGAAGGAAGACCCGCTGGATTTCGTTCTCTGGAAACCGAAAAAAGAAGGGGAACCTTTCTGGGTATCTCCATGGAGTGAGGGACGTCCGGGATGGCACATTGAATGCTCTGTGATGTCCAAGAAATATCTGGGAGAAGAAATTGATATTCATGCTGGAGGAGAGGATTTAGTGTTCCCTCATCATGAAAATGAAATTGCACAGTCTGAGTGCTGCAATGGAAAGCAGTTTGCAAGATATTGGATGCACAATGCGTTCTTAAATATTGATAACCGGAAAATGTCCAAATCCCTGGGAAATTTCTTCACAGTAAGAGAAATCGGAGAAAAGTATGACCTTCAGGTACTCCGTTTCTTTATGCTCAATGCTCATTATAGAAGTCCCCTGAATTTCAGTGCAGAGCTTATGGAATCCTCCAAGAATGCCCTGGAGAGAATTATTACCTGTGTGGAACAGATGAAGCATCTCCTGGAAACAGCGGCAAAAACAGAAATGACAGAGAATGAGCAGGAGCTTACCAAAGAAGTTCAGGCGCTGGTGAAAAAATACGAAGAGGCTATGGAGGATGATTTTAATACTGCAGATGCCATTGCCGCTATTTTTGAACTGGTAAAATTTGCTAATACAAAGGCAGACGGAGAAAGTACAGAAGCCTTTGTGAAGTATCTGCTGGATACCATTGTGCATTTAAGTGACGTCATGGGACTTCTGGTAAATAAAGAAGCAGAAGTTCTGGATGAAGAGGTTGAAAGGCTTATTGCAGAGCGCCAGGTAGCCAGAAAAGAGAAAAACTTTAAGCGGGCAGATGAGATTCGTGATGAACTGGCAGCCATGGGTATTATTCTGAAAGATACAAGAGAGGGTGTACAATGGAAAAGGGCTTAGAATTTTTAAAAGAAACCTTTGATTTACAAACCCAGGATATGAAAACCTACTCTCCTTTAACACTGGCTTATATTGGAGATGCCATTTATGAACTGGTGGTTCGGACGGTTCTGGTGGAACGTGGAAATACCCAGGTAAAGAAACTGCACCAAAGAGCAAGCAGGCTGGTAAAGGCATCTGCTCAGTCTGCCATGATAGAAACATTGAAACCATATTTAACAGAAGAAGAAATGAGTGTATTTAAACGTGGCAGAAATGCAAAAGCTACCACCATGGCAAAAAATGCGACCATGTCGGATTACCGCAGGGCTACAGGATTTGAGGCACTGATGGGATATCTGTATCTGACAGAGCAGTGGGAGCGTATGCTGGAACTGATGAAAATAGGAATAAGAGAGGTAGAACAGGATGGAAAATAAATTCCAGGAGACAAAGGTAGAGGGAAGAAATGCAGTGCTGGAAGCCTTCCGTTCCGGAAAAGCAGTGGATAAATTATTTGTGCAGGAGCATTGTGAGGACGGCCCTGTGAGAACTATTTTAAGAGAAGCAAAAAACGGGACACCATGGTGAAGTTTGTGAAAAAGGAACGTCTGGACCAGCTTTCCGAAACAGGGAAACACCAGGGGGTGATTGCCATGACTGCAGCATATGATTATGCAGAGGTGGAGGATATTCTGGAAGCGGCAAAAGCAAGGGAGAACCACCGTTTATTCTGCTTTTGGACAATATCGAAGACCCACACAATCTGGAGCTATTATCCGTACTGCCAATTTGGCAGGGCTCATGGTGTTATTATACCGAAAAACCGTGCTGTGGGACTTACTGCTACAGTGGCAAGAACTTCTGCAGGGGCTTTGCATTATACGCCGGTGGCAAAGGTAACCAATCTTGCCAGAACCATTGATGACCTGAAAAAACAGGGCATGTGGTTTGTGTGTGCAGATATGGGGGGAACCCAGATGTATGATTTGGATTTAAAAGGACCTATGGGGCTGGTGATTGGAAATGAAGGAGACGGGGTTTCCAAGCTGGTTCGGGAAAAATGCGATTTTATTGCATCCATTCCCATGCAGGGAGACATTGATTCTTTAAATGCTTCTGTGGCAGCAGGAGTTTTGGCCTATGAGATTGTAAGGCAGAGAATGGGGAAATAATGGAGATTCAGAAGTAGAAGAATATGAGCAACTGTCGGATGAGGAGCTTTTGGAATTGCGTCATAAGGGCAGGGAAGGGCTGGAGGACTATCTCATTGATAAATATAAAGGCATGGTGCTGAAAAAAGCCCATGCCATGTATTTAATGGGCGGAGAACCGGAGGATTTGATTCAGGAGGGTATGATTGGACTGTTTAAGGCAGTGCGGGGATATCGTCCGGATAAAAACGCTTCTTTTTCCACCTTTGCAAATCTGTGCGTGGAGCGGCAGATGTATAAAGCCATTGAGATTTCAGGCAGGCAAAAACACAGACCTTTAAATTCCTATATTTCTCTTAGTGAGGAGGACAGCCCACTGAAAAATGCAGAGGATACGGTGTGGCAGAATCCGGAGGACATTGTAATCGGACAGGAGAGCGCGAACCATATGCTGGAGGAGATTCAGGGAAAACTCAGCCTTTTGAGAATCAGGTGCTGGAGGCTTATCTGGCAGGGGCGGATTATGTACAGATTGCCAGACAGATGGAGCGGGAACCAAAGTCCATTGACAATGCGCTTCAGAGAATACGAAATAAAATTCATGGAATGAAATTGCACTAGATAATAGAATAGGAGGCATGGCAATGAAGAAAAAAATGCTGGTAGTGATTCCCATGACATCCGAACAGAAAGAAAGGTTGGAAGAAGCAGCACAGGGAATGGAAATTATTTATGAAGAAATCTCCCGGATTAGCAAAGAGCAGGTAAAGGAAGTTAATGTGATTCTGGGAAATGTACCGCCTGCATGGCTTCAGGAAGCCAGGAATCTGGAATGGATACATTTAAATTCTGCCGGTTCAGATCCTTATATGGTGCCGGGAATTTTGGAACCGCACACGCTGCTTACCTGCAGTACAGGGGCATACGGAAAAGCAGTATCTGAGCATATGTTTGCCATGCTTCTGGCCATGCAGAAAAAACTGCACTTGTACAGGGATGATCAGAAGCAACATATCTGGAGCGATCATGGAGAAGTGACCTCTATTACAAATTCTCTGATTCTGGTGCTGGGAGCAGGGGACATTGGCGCGCATTTTGCAGCTATGGCACATATTCTGGGAGCTTATGTGATTGGAATGAAGCGCAGTCCAGGAGTTTGTCCAGAGGCTATGGATGAGCTGCGCAACATGGATGATCTGGAAACGCTGCTTCCAAAGGCAGATGTGGTGGCATCCTTCCTGCCAAGCACAGAGGAAACCAGGGGAATGATAGACAAGCAATTTTTAGGAAGGATGAAAGAGGGAAGCCTTTTGTTAAATGGCGGACGTGGAGATGTGGTGTGTACTGAAGATTTGTGTGATGCATTGGAACAGGGGCATCTGGCAGGAGCTGCACTGGATGTAACAGCGCCAGAACCACTTCCTAAAGATCATAGAATCTGGGATATTCCTAATGCTTTTGTGACACCACACATTTCCGGCAGCTATCATTTGGCGGAGACGCTGGAAAATGTGGTGAACATTGCAGTAGAGAACGTGAGGCGGTATGCAAAAGGGGAAAGGCTGAGAAATCTGGTGAAATAGAGGGCAGAGAAGAAAGGAATTACAAAAAATTGAAAAAACAGTTGACATTAGGAATATTCTTTGATAGAATACATACTTGTGAGACGGAAATAATAAATCTGCTGCCTTGGCTCAGTTGGTAGAGCGTCGCCTTGGTAAGGCGGAGGTCGGCGGTTCAAATCCGCTAGGCAGCTTATGGAAAAACCCTTGATGATTCAAGGGTTTTTTGCTGTCTATGGGCTAAAAATATGCTCTCAAAAATGTACGTTTTTAGCAAATGGTTACTATTTGGTTACTATGGCATTTTTTGAGGGTTTAAGGTGTTGTTCATGATGTCTGCAGCATCTCTGTTTTTGCTTCTGAAAAAGTACGAATAAATATTTAGCGTAGTGGTTGGATTCGCGTGTCCAAGAACACCAGCAACAGAACGTGGATCCATTCCATTTGTAATTAGGATAGAGGCAGCAGTATGCCTCAGGTCATGTTGGGTTGCATTTGGTGGAAGCTTGTCTTTTTCATTTTTTGCTACATTATCGTTGTAAATACGGATAATCTTTTTAAAGACATGATAGGGCGTGGATGGATGTACCTGCTTGCCGCTATCTTGAGTAAAAATAAAATTCTTATCAAAATCACTGCCACGAAAACCTTGCCAATACGTCCCCAACTTGACACACATTTGTTTCTGCTCAATTTTCCATAGCTTCAAGATGTTTATGACAACATCTGGGATAATGGGGAAGCGGGATTGGTATGTCTTGGTGCTTTTGTGATAGATTTTTCTTTCTGCATAAGCAGTAGATTTCGTGATTCTTACTTCTCCGGTCTGAAAATCAATATCTTCCCAGGTGAGAGAAATATTTTCACCACGCCGGTCTCCAACAAATAAAGCTAAATAAAAATATGCACGCCATTCCAAAGGCAATGTCCATTCCTGGAAATATTCCGGTACATGGTAGACTTTACCATTTTTATGCACTCTGTCATGAGCCTTATGCCTGATGCCGATAGGGTTGTCTAACGCCCATAGAAAGGCTTTGGTTTGCTCTACAGTAAAATAATCGACCTTATATTCCTTGCGTGTTTTATGCACCCTGGATTGCCTTCCAGCGTATAAGATAGGGTTTATCTCAAGAAGGCCTTCTTCTACAGCATAGGACAGCATAGCGCTCACCAGGCAGCAATCTTTATGTATGGTAGCTTCAGACAGCCTCCGGGTTTTCCGTCACTCCTTGCTCCATCCACTCTAAGGGTTTTTGCATAATCATTTAAAGTCTTTTTTATGATGCTTCCTATCTTGATATGCCCAAGTTTTGGAATGATGCGGAGCCGGAGAGTAATCTTGTAATTAGACCAGCTTGTAATAGAAATTTTGTCTGTGTCCTCATTTCCTGTTGGCTTCATGTCTTTCATGTAAAGCTCAGCCAGTTCCTTCAAGCTCATCTTTTCTCCCTTAGTCGCCTGACCAGAACGAACATGCCTTTCAAAATCCACCTTTACTTCTTCTAGCTTTCTTTCAATCTGCCTCTTTGTCATTCCTGGTTCTGGTGTGTAAGTCATAGTCTCAACGATTTTGGAACCGTCACACCGATAACCATTGGATACAAAGATACGGTAGGAATCTCCTCTTTTTTTTACACTTGCCATTCAATCATCTCCTTTTTTATTTTATAGGGTACAAAAATAACAGCTAACACCAGAATAAACGTTCTGATTGTTAAACTGCTCCGAAGATGATACAATATAGTTGCTCAATATGGTATATCTTCGGATATATATTAAACCGTCTGGTGCGCCAACACTGGGCGGTTTTTGCATTTGACAAATAATCCAGCTTGACATATAATATACTTAACAAGAGAACCGTTGGTCAGTGCACACCTGACCGCCGGATAAAATAGGTTCAAAAAGTAGCACCTTACTTTACCAGAGCAGGGGTGCTATTTTTTGTGGTTCAATATAGTCAAAACAAGAGTTATGACAGCACAAAGCATAATTACAAAAGTAAATAAATCACTGTATGTAACCATAAGCACCAGCCTCCTTTCTTACGTCCGGCGGCTGATATAGCACCCCAACGGTTCCCTGGGTAAGTATATTATATTGTCAAGGTGGAATAGTGTTTATTTTATAGAATTAATGACATTTTTTACATGGTTCATAGCCGCGACTTTGAGCTTCTGAAATAGTCACCTCTGTAGGATTATTCATGCCACTACAGGAAGAATTGCTATGATATTTTGAACCACTTTGAGGAATCCAAACAGTTTCTTCTTGTGGCTGTTTAGATTGAGATTCTTGTTCTGCTTTTAGTCTCTCAACTTCTGCTTGAGTAGCAGCCTCTTGTTCAGCTTTAATACGTGCTTCCTCTTCAGCCTTAAGTCGTTCTTCTTCAGCTTTTTTAGCAGCTTCCTGTTCCGCCTTCTTCTTTTCTTCTTCCTCTATTTTCTTTTGCTCAGCTTCTTTGTCTATGACTGTTATATCTACAGAATTGCTATCTACAGAATCATTTGCTGTAAAAAATATAGACGCGGTTCCGGGCCGGGTAAAAGTTACTGTTGCTTTATTATCTGCATAATCCAACTGTGCTAAATTATTAGAAGATAATTGTAAATCTTTAATTTTTTTATTTTCTGGCGATATTGCTATTTCAACGATAGTTGTTTCGCCTACTGCAAATTCATGCTTATCCCAATTAGCTTCTATAGTAGTTGGCTTTGGCTGATTAAGAAAACCAAATGTTATCAGTGATGTGGCGATTACAATAGAGCAAATAGTAACATTTCGTTTCTTATAGGCTTGGAATTTCTTGCTTTTGATGCAGTATATTAATACGAATATGGCTGGAATCCAACAATACGAATATATTATCAAAGCCACAGAGATTAAAAATAATACTGCTATAACGCAAAGGCATCCAATACCTCCGTTGTTATTTTTCTTACTACTCATTTAGTATTCCTCCCTCATTTGTGAAATTATTAAAACGCCAGTGGCGAATTAACCGTGTGCCAAATATTCAATACTCTGCACATCATCTTTCTGAAAATCATCTCCCGTAATATGCTTCATAGCATGGAGATATGCTTTCATTTGCTGTTCATAATTAAGCCTTGTATTTATAAATACGGTATAACTTCCATCCTCATTAAGAACAACCATTTCTTTTCCGAAATTCGGAAAATCACGAAAGACAACATTAACATCCTGTGTCGTCATTTCCCCCACGTTCCTTTCGCTTCAAAGCTAGAGCCATGCCGTGTAATGCTTGCAAGTCCTCAGCAGACATTCCACGCTGGACATCAAATAATGCTCGTAATTCTTTATTTTCAAATATTTCTTGTGCTACCTGAGCAGTTTCTTCGTTTATGTAATAGCGGTCAGCTTCTTTTTCTTCTCCTGTCATTAAATAATCAACGGATACATTGAAATAGTTTGCGATAGTTTGAGCAATCTCTCCCGATATAATATTTTTCTTTTTCTTCCATGTTGATATCGTTGACTGAGAAATTCCTGTTTCTTTGCAGAATTTATATGCTGTAATGCCATAGCTTTGTAGTAAATGCTCAAAAATATCATACATAAATTGTCCACCTTTCACAAAAACGCATTACTTCGCAAAAACGCACTAAAAAAGATTGACAACCATAAATCCGAATGCTATACTACAAGTGTACTTCGGAAGTACGAATCAATTAAAAATACATTTCGCAAAATAAATGCTTTATAAAAATGTTATACTTCGTTCACTAAGCAAAGTATAACATAATTACGAAGTATTGACAATGGGGAAAATAAGTAAAAGGAGGAAAATAATGTATAAAAAATTTGCTGTGTTATTAGAAAAAAGTAACAAAACAGCATATCAAGTATCAAAAGACACAGGAATTGCACAGTCGATATTCTCAGAATGGAAATCTGGAAGAATAAAAACCCTTGGTGCAGACAAGCTCAAAATCCTTGCCGATTACTTCGGTGTAAGCATTGAGTATTTCCTAGAGTAGAAAGCGGTGGCGAGAATATGTTGAATAAAGTAAAAATCAAGTGCTATGAAAACAAAGGCGGACTGCATTGGAGCATATATTAATAGTTACAGGACTAAATCACTTTCTCAAGGTGAATAGTCATAGAATCAGCATGTTTCCCCAGTAAGAAAATGCCACGATCTTATATCCAATACGCTGATATTTGCGAGCCAATGTATTGGACTTTACCATCCTATAAAACCTTATACCAACCACCTCCTTCCATGAGGCGATTTGCAGTCCGTAAAGATGAAGAAGAAATGTGAAGATGACCAGAAAAACACAAGAAGGGAGATGGCAATATGCAAGAGATGATACCAAGAATGGTTACAATAGCAGTTGCAGCACAAGAAACAGGAATGACCTATAGTAGCATTCGTAGACTGTGCTTGCAAAATAAGATTGTATTTGTAAAAAGCGGAAAAAAGTTTTTGATTAACTTTGGGAAGCTTGTTGATTATTTGAACCAAGGGGAAGGCGGTGAACAATCATGCACAGAGAATCCGCTGTAAATGCGCTTCTTGGAACTGCTCTGGTATTTAATACAGTGTTTGAAATGCCGGAGAATGACCCTCTGCTTTTCCAGATATTCGGAGCTGGTTTGGTCTTTGTAATGCTGTACAAGCTGTTTGAGAACGCCAGGAAGCTGGAAAAGAGAATTAAAAAAAGTCCGCCGGGCGGCAACCCAGTAGCGGACATGGAAAATTATATACGTCCTTATTGTAAGGCGAAAAGGAGGAAAAGTCAATGTTTGAAAAAATGACAGATGGAGAAGTGATGGTTTACCTGAGAAATGCAGCATTGCAGATGTCCAGGATTGCACAGGAGAGAGGAATTACTATAGATGTACGTTGCGATAAAGATAGCTATATCTATGTAACAGCCGGTGATTATGAAATCTTTCAGAGTGCTAAAGAAAGCCAAATAAGATATGACTATCATCCACTTGGAACACTTGTGCATGAGTACAACATACAGCCACAACAGATAAAGTTCTGGCAGGAACCAACGGAGGCAAACTATGGACAATAACACAGTTACCATCCCTGCAAGAATATGAGCAGCTTGCCCGGGATTCGGAAAAAGTGAGGATTGTTACACAGCTTATCTTGGATAGGGCGGATATTACTATTTATACTCTCAAAGCAATGTTGGGAGTGCAATAGGAGGAACGACATGTACATTGGTATATGCTCTGAGCGTGGCAACAAAGTGGATGATGAGGATGCCTTCTGGTATGCCATGAACCGCCTGCTGGAAACGCCAGAGGAAAGAGAAGCATTTGAAAAGGAGTTTTCGGAGAGCATAGTGGAATGGTACTACTCTGGGAACTATGTACATAAGGAGGATGAATGATGTCATTTTTTACAGAATTAAATTCCATTAATGTGAATGAGCATACAGAGAAAAAGAACAATCTTACTTATTTATCTTGGAGCTGGGCATGGGCGGAAGTGATGAAAAAATATCCGTCTGCTACCTATAAGATTAGAACATGGGACGAAAAGCCTTATCTGTATGATGCAAAATTAGGATATTTAGTTATGACTTCTGTAACCATTGATGATGTGACACATGAGATGTGGTTGCCTGTTATGGACGGTGCGAATAAATCCATGAAAGACAGCCTTACACATACCAAGTGAAGGAATACGAAAACAGGAAATGGACAGGCAACTACATAGATAAAACAGTAGAGGCAGCAACTATGTTTGATATCAATACAGCGCTTATGCGGTGTCTGGTAAAAAATATTGCTATGTTTGGTTTGGGCTTATACATCTATTCCGGGGAAGATTTGCCGGAGGAAAGGCCAAAACTGCTTACAAACGCACAGGTAAAAACACTGGAAACCTGCATTCCAAAACATAGCCAAACGATAGAAAATGTGTGTAACTTTTTTAAAGTAAGAGGGCTTTCTGAGTTGACGGTGGAACAGTTTGGCGTTCTCATGCGGCAGATGGGTGAGGAATAATGTATGAGCATGTGGTATTGGAAAAATATCGTGTAGACAGTGCCGGTACACACTTACAGATCGTGATACCTGATAAGGATGTGAGCTATTACATCACAGACAAGAAGGCCAGAAGCGGAGAGCTTCGGATTGATGATGGCAGGCATATTTCCTCAGAGCAGCGTAAGAAGATATACGCTACTATCCGGGATATTTCGGACTGGTCCGGATATGTCCCGGAAGAACAGAAAGAATGGTTGAAATTTCTCCATGAAGAACAGACGGGACAACCTCCATTTAGCCTTTCTGACTGCACTATGGATGCTGCACGTGAGTTTCTTAATACCATACTGGAATATGCCTTAAAAGAGGGTATACCGTTGTCAGACAAAGGGGTAAACAGGACGGATGATATTGGAAGATATCTGTATTACTGCTTAAAGCATAAAAAATGTGCAGTCTGCGGTTTACCCGGGGAAATCCATCATGTAGATACCATCGGAATGGGAAGAGACAGAAAGCAAGTAGATGATACAGACTATCGAAAAATCTGCCTGTGTAGAAAGCACCATACCATAGCCCATCAAAGAGGCATGCATAGTTTTGAAGAAATGTACCATGTGTACGGAATACGGTTAGAATGAACACATTTGTGTCCTCTAATAATATATCACAAAATACACACGCCCTGGGGGTTCCGGGGCGGAAGGAGGCTTCATGATCGTTTTTACAGTGCCTGGTCCTCCACAGGGGAAGGCCAGGGCAAGAACAGTATATAACCCAAAATTAAAAAGAAGTATTTCTTATACACCGGACAATACAGTCCTGTATGAGAATCTGATAAAAACAAGGTATCTGGAGGTAACAGATAAGAAATATGAAAACAAGGAGGCACTGCATGTTTCCATTACAGCTTTTTATGAGCCGCCTAAAAGCACTTCGAAAAAGCGCAGGGAATTGATGCTTGCCGGATATGAGAAGCCTTGTAAGAAGCCAGATATCGACAACATTGCAAAGGTGGTTTTAGATTCCCTGAATGATATCGCATACCATGATGACACGCAGGTAGTAAGCCTTTGCATGGCGAAGAAGTATGCAGAAACTCCAAGAGTGGAGGTTGAAATACAAACCATACTGGAAATGAAATACAAGGCAGGTGAAGCCCTTGAAGAGAGATAGCTTTGTCTTGTATACCGAATACATAGAGCAGGTGAATTTACTTTCTATAGAGCAAAGAGGGGTTCTTCTGACTGCTATTTTCTCTTATGCAGCAGATGCAGAACTTCCAGACATGGATGGTATCACAAAGATGGCTTTTGCATTTATCAAATCCAGAATAGATAAGGATGCTGAGAAGTATGCAAAGACCATAGAGAAACGGAAAGAAGCAGGGAAATTAGGAGGCAGACCAAAAGCAAATGGTTCTACAGAAAAGCAAGAGAAAGCAAAAAAAGCAAATGGTTTTTCTGAAAAGCAAAATAACCCTGTATATGTTAATGATAATGTTAATGTAAATGATAATGTTTTA
>ENA-OQAA01001336-OQAA01001336.1-human-gut-metagenome-genome-assembly--contig:-NODE-1336-length-12837-cov-1.715421_pt1 | contig 12837 bp, 11 predicted proteins | sample MGYA00242489_ERZ504515 | MGnify/ENA primary metagenome ERZ504515 (study PRJEB26092, sample SAMD00036237) | human gut metagenome | host: Homo sapiens | study: EMG produced TPA metagenomics assembly of...
AGTTTTTTTGTCGTTGTTTTTTATTTTGGTTGGTTTTGTTTGTTTGGTTGGCTGTTCTGACCGAACGTGTTGAAGTCGAGAACAGTTTTTTGTGTAAACAGACAGGATGTTGTATCTTTGCAGGCCGAAAAAAGATAAAAAGATGAAAGTTTTCAGAGAACAGCGCTTTATGATGAAAATCGAGCAATTTCCGTTGCTGGTTTATTTATTGAAATGGATTGTCCTGTCGGCCGTATCAGGTGCCTGCATCGGTTCGGCTTCTGCCTTGTTGCTGGTGTCCTTAAACTGGGCAACAGACTATCGTGAAAGTCATTTGTGGGTATTGTTTCTGCTGCCTTTGGCAGGTTTGCTGATCGGGCTGATGTATCATTATCTGGCAGGGACGGCAGCCGTGGTAATAATTATCTGATTGAAGAGATCCGTTCCCCTCATGATATCATTCCTTTCCGCATGGCACCTCTTGTCTATATCGGTACGGTATTGACTCATCTGTTTGGAGGTTCTGCCGGCCGTGAAGGAACAGGTGTACAGATGGGAGGTGCAATTGCCGACCAGTTTTCGCGTCTTTTTCATTTGCACCGGCGGGATCATAAGGTCATGGTACTGATCGGTATCAGTGCCGGATTTGCTTCTGTCTTCGGGACTCCGCTGGCAGGTGCCGTGTTCGGCCTTGAAGTAATCGTGGTAGGACGGATGCGTTATGAAGCCATTCTGCCTGCATTTCTGTCGGCTGCCTTTGCTCATCTGACCTGTCACGCCTGGGGAGTGACTCATACCCAGTATGCGATACCTGAAGTTCCGGCATTGAACGTTGCAAATATTCTGTGGGTTGCACTGGCAGGCGTATTGTTTGGGCTGGTTGCCATGCTCTTTTCCCGTTCCATCGGTTTCTGGGGAGGACTGGCCAGACGCTATGTGTCTTATCCGCCTCTGCGTCCTTTTTGGGGAGGCATTCTGATTGCTCTGGCTGTGTGGTTACTGGGTACAACGAAATACATCGGTTTGGGTGTACCCGTTATTGTAGCATCCTTTACGGAACAGCAGATGTGGTATGACTTTCTGTTGAAACTGATTTTCACCACCTTTACCATTGGTGTCGGATTCAAGGGTGGGGAGGTAACCCCGTTGTTCTTTGTCGGTGCACGCTGGGAAGTGCTTTGTCAGCCGTTGTTCCTTTGCCTATGGCCTTGTTGGCCGGTTTGGGATTCGTGGCAGTCTTTGCCGGAGCAACGAATACACCGATCGCCTGTACTGATGGGAATTGAACTTTTCGGTGCAGAGGCCGGACTTTATCTCGGGATTGCCTGTGTAATTGCTTATCTTTTTTCCGGACATACCGGTATTTATACGGCTCAGGTGGTCGGAAGTCCGAAACATTCTGTATTCCTACGAAAGAAAGGTACGACCCTTTCCTGATAACTCCTGCGTTTTTTTGTAATTTTGCAGGCGTTAAGGTAAAAAGAGAGAGATAACGATTATGGCACAATCAAAGGAAATGACTGCAGGGCCTTGCTTGCCCCTGATATTTAATTTTACGTTGCCGCTGTTGTTGGGGAACATGCTTCAACAGACTTATTCGCTGATTGATGCGGCTATTGTCGGTAAGTTTTTGGGAATAAATGCGCTGGCTTCCGTAGGTGCCAGTACGTCGGTTGTATTTCTCATTCTGGGTTTTGCAACGGATGTTGCGGGGGATTCGGTATTCCCGTGGCACAGAAATTCGGTGCGCGTGATTATGTATCGATGCGCCGTCTGGTTTCTGTCAGCCTGAAGCTGGCAGGCATGATGTCTGTTGGTATAGCTTGATCACCTGCCTGTTGTGTGCCTTTATTCTTCGAACCATGCAGACTCCTGAAAATATCTTTCAGGATGCTTACTGGTATTTGCTGATTACTTTTATCGGTGTTCCCTGCACTTTCTTCTATAACCTGCTGTCCAGTATTATCCGGGCTTTGGGAGACAGCAAGACACCGTTCTGGTTCCTGTTGTTTTCTACGGTCCTGAATGTCCTGCTTGACTTGCTGTGCATTCTGGTATTCCATTGGGGAGTTGCCGGTGCGGCTATTGCCACAGTCTTTTCCCAAGGAGTTTCAGCAGTGTTGTGTTACTTCTATATGTATCGTAAGTTTGAGATTCTCCGGATGCAGCCTGCCGATAAACGCTTCCGTCCAGAACTGGCCCGGCAGCTTATTTTCGTCGGCGTACCGATGGGACTTCAGTTTTCCATCACCGCCATTGGAAGCATCATGCTCCAGAGTGCCAACAATGCTTTGGGTACCGCCTGTGTGGCAGCCTTTACTGCTGCGATGCGTATCAAGATGTTTTTCCTGTGTATGCTGGAGAGTCTGGGAATTGCGATGGCCACTTTCTGCGGACAGAATTATGGAGCCGGTAAGCCTGAGCGTATCTGGACCGGCGTCAAGGCAGCTTCGCTGATGATGATTGTTTACGTAGCAGCGGTAGCAATCATCTTGTGGGGATTCTCAGAGAAGTTTGTCCTGCTGTTTGTCGATCCTTCTGAGACTGAGATTATAGCCGATGCAGCTTTGTTCCTGCATATTTCGGTGAGTTTCTTCCCGGTTCTGGGACTTCTCTGCATCCTGCGCTATTCCATTCAGGGAGCCGGATATACAAAGCTGGCCATGTTTTCCGGAGTCTCTGAATGATTGCCCGGATTCTTGTCAGTGTCGTGGCCGTCCCGTTGTGGGGATTCTGGGCTGTCTGCTTCGGTGATCCTACGGCGTGGGTCTTTGCAGATGCTTCCTGATACCGGCTTTCATCTATGTTTACCGTCGCTTGCGCCTGATTGTTGCCAGGGAACGGGGTGATATAAGAATGGCCTGATAAACAATCTGTTCAACTGATATTCCGGACGTTTTGCCGGAAAGGAAAAAAGGCTTCGGCGTTTTACATAAAAGAACGAAACATTTTATGTACGCCGAAGTCTTTTTTAAAAAGCTCTCGGGCTTTTTCAGGTCTTTGTTTTATCTTCCGGCAGGGTCAGTTTCTGACCGGTAAACGCTTCCAGACGAAAGGAGGAATCAGTTTCCAGAAAAAGACCATGATCCGGTAACGCCAGTCGATGACGGCGATACGGCGGCGATGATGCAAGGCTGAGACAATTTTCCGTGCAACATAAGCCGTATTCATCAGCATGGGATAATGTTTTCCGTCGTTGAGCAATCCGGTAGCGACAAAGCCGGGACGGATATCTGTGAAGCGGATGGAAAGATGCTGCATGCAGGCCAGTTGTTCCAATGCATCCAGGTAGGTATTCTGAAAGCGCTTGGTGGCAGAATAGGCAGGAGCGGCTCCCAGTCCTTTAGTGCCGGCAATGGAACTGATTACGGCAATATGTCCGTTTCCCTGACGGGCAAAGTAACGGAAAGCAGCTGTAACCATTCTGGTAAAACCGGTACCGTTGGTTTCGAGTGTGTCCAGTTCGATGTCCGGAGAAGTCCGTAGTTCTGGTGACCGATACCGGAGCAGTGCAGGTAAAGATCCATACCTCCCAGTTCTCCGATAAGTTCGTCCAGCTGGTTTGCGGCTTCTTCCCGGCGGATATCAATGCTGCGGATGCAAATGTGATCCGGAGCCAGTTTCTGCAACTCCTTGAGTTGTTCTTCCCGCCGTCCCGGCGAGTCCGTAGCTGATGGCCTTCTTTCAGTAGCAGAAGAGCCACTTCACGTCCGATGCCGGAAGTGGCACCGACAATGATGATGCGTTGGGAGGAATGTTTCGTCATATCGTTTTCCTTTTTTAGTTCATTCTTATTTCATAAACAAAATCCTGCGATACTGGTATGCCCTCATTGGACTGGTAATAGAACGTCCCTTTGAATGGCATGTGCGGATTGACCGGTTTCAGTGTTTCCGACAAATGATTGCAGAAGGCTGCGTAGGAATGAGTATTCATGCAGGTTGCTGCATCATCGCGGAAAACCAGTACATAACGGTTCAGCGGACGGGCATGTACCAGCTGGTTGATCTGCAGGGCCAGATCGACAGCTTCCCGTGGAGAGATGCGGTCGAAGAGATTGGACAGGTTGAACAGGATCAGTTCCGTCACGACGGAATGGGTTGCCCAGAAAGCAGGCTTGACGGCGGAAAGCCGCGGAAGGAACAATGCCTGAGCCGGACGGTAACCGTCTGTCTGGAAGAAACTTTCTGCAAGTTCTCCCATTTCCTGCGTCGGATAAATGCCGAGGTATGTAAAGTCGGCGTGCGGTAAATTCCGGCAGGCATCCAGGAAGGCCATAGCTGAAGCTCCTGCTTCGTAGGAGAGATCGCAGAACACCATGCGTCCGGAAACCTGCCGGAGAAGGTCGGGCAGCCAGTTTCCGTTTCCGGCAAACAGCGCCCGGGCTGCGGTATATTGTCGCAGCATGTAATAACGGTTATATAATAAGGTGTATTCGGCCGGGGTGATTCCTTCCGGCAATATCTGGAAGTCGGCCCGTCCGTAGGCTGTGATTTCCCGCCGGTAAGTTTCCTGTTCCAGACCGTCAGGAACACGTTCTGCGACGAGTGTCTGAAAGGCTTTCCGGAAACTTTCCGATAGGGGATAAGCAGTGTCATCCAGATCCCATTCGGCCTGATATTCCGGAATACGGAAGTTTCCTCTGCAGAAATCTTCGCAGGTGGTGTTCAGATAACCGTTATGCAGCCGGATGTATTCCATCAGTTATAGAAAGTAATGTTGGCCCCCAGTATGTTCGGGTTTCCTGTCAGCAGAAGCTGCTTGCGGGCCCGTGTGATGGCTACGTTTAGTTTGCGGTCAATCAGGAACTCTCCTTCGCGGAACGTATTTGCGGTCAGGAAATTCAGCTGGGAGAAGTTGTGGATGGTGAAGGAATAAATGATCACGTCACGCTGGCTTCCCTGATAGCGTTCCACCGTATCGATCGAGATCTCCAGCAGTTCGGGAATATGCAGCCGGCTGATTTCTTTCCGGATCATGGCAATCTGGTTGCGGTAGGGCACGATAACGCCTACGGTACGGTTCGGATCGAAATGCCCGGCCGTGAGCCGGTAAATGTGTTTCAGCAAAGTGGCCACGATGCGGGCTTCTTCCGAATTGCTTTTTTCGGAAACAATCTGATCGGCGGCCGGTTCAGCTGGAATGAAGACCATGCGGCGGTTCAGAAGGAGCTGGTCCAGTGTGTCTTCAGCCTGTGGCGAATTTTCATACGGACATGTTTCTTCCTGATGAGGCAGCGGAATCGGTTCCAGATGTTCCTGATAATAAAAGGTATGGTTCGGAAATTCGGCAATAGTCGGGTGCATGCGTCCCTGTTTGTGAAGAATGCTCCGGAAGTCCTCTTCGCTCTGGCGGTACAGCCGTTCGAAGAGCGAGTTGCGGCAGTCGGTCAGTCCGATAGCCTGCAGAAGCGGATCGGTGACCGCTGCCTCATCGGCACTTTGCTGGGCGATGGCAGGCAACTGCTTGTAATCACCTACGAGGACAAACTTTTCGATGGCATTCTCCTGATTGTGGCGGGCAGACAGGATACCGATCAGGTCCGGTTCGAGAATCTGCGAAGCTTCGTCAATAATAGCCAGGTTGAACCGTTTGAGGTTGAAGAGATGCAGGCGGTTATTGATGGCCGTCGTCGTACCTACAAAGATACGTGTGCGGCTGATTTTTCCTTGATGTCTGTCAGTTTGGGACAGTCTTCCAGGCTGTGTTTCAGCAGGTAGGAAGTAAACCGCCTGTCACACGACAGTTCATGCCCGATCCGGATGAACGGAGTTTTCTCGGCAATTCCCGAATCAATCAGCATGTTGCAGATTTCATCGACGGCCCGGTTGGTGTACGACAGCAGAAGGATGGATGTTTCCGGATCGGTAAGTGCTTCTTCCACCATGTAACGCAAGGCACACGAAGTCTTTCCGGTTCCCGGCGGACCGACCAGCAGGAAATAGTCGTCGGCCTGCTTTTCTTTCAGGATCAGGGAATCAAACCGGCCGTAACTGCCGTTCAGCGTCCGTTCTTTCCGTAGCTCGGGAGTACGTGCTCCCAGCAGTAATTCTTTCCGGTCGGCACGTGCTGACAGGAATGCGTAAAGTCCGCGGAGTGCGCTCGTGGCCGACATGTCCGATGAATCATGTTCGATGGCAAACACTTCGTCTTCCCCTCCGATGATCTCTTTGTTCTGTTGTCCGTTCCGCAGCAGGATCGTCAGCCGGTCGGGATGTATTTCAAGGATATTTCCTTTCATCAGGATCTGTTTGCGAACGTCTGGTTCATCTGTGTACGGATAAAAGATGATGATGTCTCCCTGCCGGAAGTTAGGCAGGAAGTCGTCTCCCTGTTCCGGAATCGACAGATCAATCAGGTCGTATCCTTTGTTGGGCCCGCTCTTGCGCTTGTCCGTGACCTTGAGCCCCAGGAGAATATTCCCTGCCTCCAGTTTTTCGTTGAGCGGGGTGTGCCACAGGCTGGCAAATCCGCTGGCCGGATCGGTTCGTCCGCCCATTTTGCTCAGGATCTGTTCCTTGGAAACGAAAGTAAAGAAGCGTCGGAAGTAGGCACGTTCCAGGGGCGTGCAGACTTTCAGTGTCTTGATGACCCTTTCCAGTTCGGGTTCCTGATAGTCATTCCACAGCTTGTTGTCCACCTGGAATTCGTTGAGCAAGTCTGTCGTCAGCTGTTCACATACCGGAACAATGGCACCTTCTCCAAAGGCCATCTCATTGGCCACGATGCAGTTGCGGAGCCGGATACTTTCCCTGAACAGGCCTTCAGCGAAATGTTCGATCAGGAGTCCGTCCGTATATTTGGAATAAAGCAGGAAGGTCTGCAGATCCTCGGTCTCGTGGCCGAAGTTGTACATCAGTATGCCCTGGTAAAGCATCATCTGAATAAAATGATCTTCCTTATGCTTGCGGTTGTATTCGTCACGTTTTCCTGATTTCTGTTCGATGAGCACTTTAAAGTCCTTCTGAAGCATGTCCACACGTCCCTGCAATCCCAGCCGTTCACAGATGAAGGAAGCTTCCAGCAGTGTCTTCTGTTTGTCAAAGGAGCGGATGTTGTGAGGCAGGATGTCGTGGACAAAGGAACGGATATTGATCATCTGCGACTGGGCCAGTGCGTGGAAATTGGCCGGCAGGTCGCAGGTACAGAATTCCAGAGCCGCACCGGCAAAGAACTTCTTGACCGTATGACTGTACGTCACCGGTTCATCACCCCGTTCGTTGATGTAATCATCCAGAAACTGGCTGGCCAGGTTACCCATCAGAATGGGAGCCGTGTTGGCTTTCGGCTTGATCTTGTTGATGAAGAAGTTCAGCGGATGATGCCCGTATTCCCGGAAGCAGGCAGCCAGGGCACTGATATCAATCAGATAGTCCGGATAGATGACGATCAGACCGGGGATGTAATGATTTTCTTCGTCCACCCGTACATCCAGCAGGTTCAGCGGCATGTTTTCAGTCAGCAGGTCCTTGATGTAGAGTAAGTCGCCATTATATCCGCCCCTGGCATAATTGATGATAATGAACGGGTCGTCCTCCCGGTCTGTTGCGGCAAAGATCTGCGTATCGTTCCAGCTGGTGACTGATGCGCGGACATACGGGATGCGCGACAGGCGGGTTCCTTGTACGGCCGGTTGGAGTGGGGCATCTCCGGGATGAATAAGCGGGGAATAATCTTCTTTCAAAAGCCAGAGAAACAAACCTCACCACTGGCGCGGAGATCGTACAGATATTCTTCCATGTCCGGACGGAAATCATCGCGCAGCGCCGCGTTGCAGTTCGTCGCATGGTCTGAATGGCATATTTGTCGGACGGAGTCATTTTCTTTTCCTTGCAGATATAGTCCAGCCGTGAGAACAGGTTGGCAAAGGAAAGGTGACCCGCGCAGTCAGCTCATAGCAGGCCTGTTCCAGTACTTTGTAAAGCAGAATATATTTGGCGCGCAGGTTTTCGGGAGCGGCCTGAGGCTGCTGATGGATCTGCGCGATGCGGTTGAAAAGATCAAATGACTGTATGTCGATACGGGGATAGAAGAATTTTGCATGTTGTTCGGTTCAGATATTCACTACAAAGGACACGGAAAAGCAGGCGGCCTCTGAAGAGAGAACTTCTTGCTTTTCCATGTCCTTGTTGTTTCCGGTTGTGTATTTTCCGGTCAGGTCATGAAGACTGATCCGGAGTGTTACTGGATGCTGTCTATATCCTGAATGCGGTAAGCCTGTTCCAGTTTGTCATATTCACCTTTGTACTGTGCTGTAACGTCTTCAGCAAAGGCATACGGCTGAAGGTCGGCAGAAGTATTTCCTTTCATCAGCATCATCAGGTGAAGGCTGGTCTGGTCGGCAGGGTGATTCTGATGTCCTGATACAAGGTACCGTCTGTTGCATACAAGGTCTTCGTTCTGGAAGTTCCTGTGAGTGATGTGCTTGAAGGGCCGGGATAAATGACAATTCCGCCTTCGGTCAGATCCTTGTTGGTATAGGTGAATTCATATCTTCCTCCCTGTGTCATCAGGGCATCTTCCAGGATTCTTGCCTTGAGTCTGTTGATGTCTCCCTGTGTCATTTCTTCGGCTGTGATTTTTGCATCCACGCTTCCCAGTGTATAAGTAGCTTTCGGATTCTCAATCTGGATGGTCAGCAGATAGCTGTTTCCTACCAGTCGCTGATCACGACTGTTGCCGTTCCCATACCTACCGGTACAAAAGTCAGAGTCTTGCCGTCGTAGTCACAGCGGACGATATCCTTGTTGGCATTATCGATGGTATACACACCGTTGCCGCCCTGAATGCGGAAAGTTTCTCCTTCACTGAAAGGATTCAGCAGAAGGGTGTTATTTTCGTTAATGACCAGACTGTCGCTGTTGTTGGCATAGACCAGCGTAACCGGCGAATAATCGTCGTCGCTGCATGCGGTGAAGCCGGCAAAACTGCCCAACAGGACCATACCGGCAAGAATTTGTTTCAGTTTCATTTGTCAATCTTTTTAAAATGGATTTTCAAATATACGATTAAATTTCGGATATGGTATAGTCTCCTGCTTTCTCACTCAGTATATTTTGTAATTCTTCAAGAGTTTTTTCATTTTCTGCATACTCCAAAGTGGCTGTGGGAGGTTAAGTGTTACTGTCGCGGTAACTCCTTCCAGACTGTTCAGTACTTTCTCTACCCGCCGGCGGCAATGGTCACACATCATTCCTTCTATTTTATAAGTTTTGCACAAGGTTGTCTTTTTCTCCGGTTCCGGCATGATTTCCTGAACCGGGGATGAAGTTTCCGGCAAGGAAGAAATGGCTGAAGCATGGAAACGCTTGTTGCGTAACCGCAGACTGTTCGTAACGACACTTACGCTGCTCATGGCCATGGCGGCACCTGCCAGCATCGGATTCAGCAGAAAACCATTGATGGGGTAAAGGATTCCGGCTGCGACCGGTACACTTGCCAGGTTGTAGATGAAAGCCCAGAAAAGAATTCTGCCGAATGGTAACGTACGGTCAGAACGGACAGGTGAATGGCATCCGTAATCTTGTGCAGGTCGGAAGATATGATGGTCATTTTGGCTACGTCCATGGCAATGTCGCTTCCTTGTCCCATGGCGATGCTCAGATCTGCCTGAGCCAGAGCGGCACTGTCGTTGATTCCATCGCCCACCATGGCCACACAATGTCCCTGTTGCTGAAGTTCCTTAATGAAAGCGGCCTTTTGTTGCGGAAGCATTTCTGAGCGGAATGAAGTAATACCGACTTGTCCGGAAATGGCCTTGGCAGTCGCTTCATTGTCGCCGGTCAGCATGTATACTTCAATACCTTTCTGCTGGAGTTCCCGGATGGCAGCAGGAGAGGACGGTTTGATCCGGTCGGTGATGGCTGCCAGTGCCAGTGCTTTTTCTGTATCGGCAAACCAGATAACCGTTTTGGATTCGGCAGCCAGTTGCCGGGCTTTGTTCTGTAAAGCATCTGAAATGGTTATGCCTTCTTCCTGAAGCAGACGAAGGTTGCCGGCCTGATAACGCTTTCCGTTGATTTGTCCCCGTATGCCTTTCCCTGTGACAGATTCAAACTGTTCTACCGGCAAGGCTTTTTCGTGCAGATGTTTGCAGACGGCTTCGGCAAGCGGGTGTTCGGACAAACTCTCCAGGCTGAAGAAAGCTGCTTCGCACTTTTCCTGCTCGTTGTCCCAGATCAGATCGGTCACTACAGGACGTCCTTCGGTCAGAGTTCCGGTCTTGTCGAGGACAATGGTATCGACCTTGCGTGCGGTTTCCAGACTCTCGGCATCTTTAATCAGAATTCCCAGTTCTGCCCCTTTCCCGATTCCGACCATAATGGCAGTCGGTGTGGCCAGTCCGAGAGCACACGGCAGGCAATGATCAGCACGGTGACAGCTGCCAGCAATCCCTGGGTAAATCCGTTGGATGGGGCAAGGAGCAGCCAGGCAAGGAAGGTAATGAATGCAATCAGCATAATGGCCGGAACGAATACCGAAGCGATACGGTCCACCAGTTTCTGTACCGGCGCCTTGCTGCCCTGTGCATCCTGAACCATCCGGATGATGTGGGCCAGCATGGTATCACTCCCTACCTTCTCAGCCTGGAAACGGAAACTGCCTTTCTGGTTGATGGTGCCGGCATAGACTTTGGAGGCTGTCTGTTTCCGGACCGGAACCGGTTCGCCGTTCAGCATGCTTTCATCCACATACGAACTGCCTTCGGTTACGACTCCGTCGACAGCGATCTTTTCTCCCGGGCGAACCTGAATGATATCGCCTGTGCAAACCTGTCCGATGGCGATTTCCTCCGGCTCTCCGGATGTATTGATCCGGGTAACAGTCTGGGGCTGAAGTCCCATCAGTTTCTTGATAGCGGTTGAAGTATTCCCTTTGGCACGTTCTTCCAGCAGCGTCCCAGCAGGATAAAGGCAATGATGACGCTGGATGCTTCGAAATAGACATGCGGATGAATACCCCGGCTCAGCCAGAACTCCGGAAAGAAAAGATTGAACAGACTGAACAGATAGGCAATGCCTGTACTGTTGGCTACCAGTGTGTCCATGTTTGCCGAGCGGTGTCTGAACTGTTTCCAGGCACTGATAAAGAAATCACGTCCCAGCCAGAATACAACTGGGGTGGACAATATCCATAAAAGATATCCGGCTCCCGGCAAATCCATGAAAAACATACTGATGACTGAGATAGGGACGGCCAGGACAATGGCCCAGGTAGCACGGAACTTCAGCTGCCGGAATCTGCGGTTGTGTGCTTCATCGGCTTCCTGTGAAGCCTTTTCTTCCTGTGCCGTGATGACCAGGTCGTATCCGGCATTTTGTATGGCTGTCCGTTAAAGCTTCGGGCGAACATGTTCCGGAATCATATTCCACAGTCGCTGTTGCAGCGGCATAGTTTACGCTGGCGCTGCATACTCCCGGCTGGCGGTTGAGCGTTTTTTCTACTCGTGCGGCACAGGCAGCACAGCTCATTTCCAGTACGGGGAAAGTTTGTCTGACGGTTTTTGATGCGTTCATATTATATTCTTCTTGATTCGCTGCAAAGATAGCGCTTTCAAAATGAAAGATTTTACGGAATTATGGAGGTGGTTTATATTTTAATGTTAACTTTGCCGCCCGTATACGATTTTACTTAAATATAATAATATGGAACTGATAGAAAATCTGTTTATGGGGTACCCAATCTGTGGGGTGGCGGAGTGGCTCACTCTGTACTGATCCTGTCCCTTGTTATCACATTGGGCATTGCTTTAGGAAAATAAAAGTGGCCGGCGTTTCGCTGGGAGTCACCTGGATTCTGTTTGTGGGTATTGTTTTCGGACACTTCAACATGAACCTGAATGAGCATCTTTTACACTTCCTGAAAGAATTCGGACTGATTCTGTTTGTCTATTCAATCGGTCTGCAGGTAGGACCCGGTTTCTTCTCTGCATTCAAGAAGGGAGGTTTTACGCTGAATGTCGTTGCCATGATTGTTGTGTTTACCGGTGTTGTGATGGCAATCGTCCTGCATTTTGTTACCGGAACGCCGATCACTACAATGGTCGGTATCCTTTCGGGAGCTGTAACCAATACGCCGGGACTTGGTGCGGCACAGCAGGCAAACAGTGATTTGAACGGAGTCGATGCGCCCGAGATCGCCCTGGGTTATGCCGTAGCTTATCCGTTGGGTGTGATTGGCTGTATTCTGTCTTTGCTGGCTCTGAAATATTTGCTGCGTGTAAAGACGGCACAAGAAGAGGCTGAAGCTGAACAGGGAATGGGACATATTCAGGAACTGACCGTACGTCCTGTGACGTTGGAAATCCATAATGGTTCCGTGAATGGAAAGACATTGCGTGAGATTCATCCGCTTGTAAAGCGTCGTTTTGTGGTTTCCTATATCTGCCGTGCTGACGGAGACGGAGAAATAGAAATGGCGGGTGCAGACACTGTGTTGCATCTGAATGATAAGATTCTGGTTGTATCTACTCCGATTGATGTGGAAGCCATTACCGTATTCTTCGGAAAACAAGTAGATATGGTGTGGGAAAAGCCTGATTCAAAATACATTTCCCGCCGTATTCTGATCACTAAATCGGAACTGAACGGAAAGATGCTGTCGCAGTTAAAGATCCGTCAGAACTTTGGAGCCAACATTACGCGTGTAAACCGTTCCGGTGTGGATCTTGTGGCATCTCCGGGACTTCAGTTGCAGATGGGTGACCGGGTAACGGTAGTCGGAAGCGAACTGGCCGTGAGTCATGCTGAAAAAGTATTGGGTAATTCATTGAAACGTCTGAATCATCCGAATCTGATTCCGATCTTCCTGGGTATTGCATTGGGATGTATTCTGGGTAGTATTCCTTTTGTGTTCCCC